>Ga0182792_1002980_pt1 | contig 11368 bp, 10 predicted proteins | sample Passage237B_FD_130497 | JGI IMG/M metagenome (GOLD analysis project Ga0182792, IMG submission 130497) | Cellulose adapted compost microbial communities from Newby Island Compost Facility, Milpitas, CA, USA - Passage2 37B (version 2) (version 2) ...
CGACGCAATGTCGCTCAGTGAGGCGCGGCGGCTGGGGTGGGCGCTCGAAGGTACGGGCATTGGCTTGATCGTTGCACCCGCCATGGTCGACATCGCAGGACCGCGAGTGCTGATGAGTCCGGTTGAGGGGCTCCCGCTCCTCCACGTGGATCCAGCGGAGTTCTCCGGCCGGAAGTTCTATCTCAAGTCAGTCGCCGATCGAGTCACCGCGGCAAGTTTGCTTGCGATACTCGGCCTACCAATTCTGCTTGTCGCGCTCGTCGTAAGACTCTCCAGCCCGGGACCGGTATTGTTCCGACAAGTTCGTATTGGTCGCGATGGCGAGCAGTTCCGCATGTTGAAGTTCCGATCCATGTATGTGGATGCTGAGGCCCGGCTTGAAGAGTTGCGCGAGCGCAACGAGGGCAACGGCGTCCACTTCAAGATGAGGAACGACCCTCGCGTGACGCCCGTGGGTCGCTTCCTACGGCGTTTCTCAATTGACGAACTGCCACAGTTGCTCAACGTGCTCAAGGGAGACATGTCCCTCGTTGGGCCTCGGCCGCCCCTGCCATCAGAGACGGAGTTCTGGGACGACCGCGTCTCCAGAAGGCTCCTCGTGAAGCCGGGCATCACCGGGCTTTGGCAGGTGAGCGGTCGGTCAGATCTGTCGTGGGACGAGAGCGTGCGACTCGACTTGTACTACACCGAGAACTGGAGCCTTGGCGGTGACTTCGTCATCATGCTGCGGACGATCGTCGCGGTGTTCGGGCGGAGAGGCGCGTACTAGCTGCGCAGTGAATCGCGGTGTTGGCGGTACCAGTCGACGGTGCGGCGGAGGCCTTCCTCTAGCGAGATTCTTGAAGTCCAGCCAGCGTTAGCGAGCATGGAGACGTCCAACAACTTCTGCGGGGTGCCGTCGGGTTTCGAAGTATCCCAGGCGGTTTCACCTTCGTAGCCGACGACCTTGGCGATGGTCTCGGCGATCTCGCGGATAGTCACGTCCATGCCAGTGCCCACATTGACCTGACTGGGTCCGTCGTAGTGCTCCAGCAGGTGCAAGCACGCATCGGCCATGTCATCTGCGTGCAGGAACTCGCGCCGTGGGTTGCCCGTGCCCCAGTTGGTCACTGTCGCCGCGCCAGAACGAGCGGCCTCGTCATAGCGACGAATGAGCGCTGGCAGCACATGTGAGCCAGTCGGCGAGAAATTGTCGTTCGGGCCATACAAATTGGTGGGCATTGCGCTGATCCATGGCAGTCCGTACTGACGGCGGACTGACTGAATGTGCAGGATCCCCGTGATCTTGGCGATCGCATAGGCGTCATTCGTAGGTTCCAAGTGGCCTGTGAGGAGCGAGTCTTCCCTGATGGGCTGGGGCGCGAACTTGGGGTAGATGCAACTTGAGCCCAGAAACAGCAGTCGTTCCACGTCGTAGGCGAGCGCCGCGTCGATGACGTTCGTCTGGATGCGCACGTTGTCGCTGAGGAAATCAACGGGGTAGGTCGCGTTCGCGAGAATCCCGCCCACCTTCGCTGCAGCGAGCACCACGTACTTGGGCTTGGTGTGGGCGAAGAACTCGAAGGTCGCTTCGCGGTCCTTGAGATCCAGCTCCGCAGACGACTTGCCTACCAGGCGTTCGAACCCCGCTTGCTCGAGCCGGCGCCAGATGGCAGAGCCGACCAAGCCTCGATGGCCAGCGACGTAAAAGGTCGCGTCGCGGTCCAGCGGGCCGGGAGCGAAACCGGTGGCACCTTCTGTAGTCACTTGGTTCCCCAAGACGCGAGCGAGACCTTGTCGATCCAAGGGCTGCCCGCGTGCTCGAGAGCCTCAATGTCGGCGTCCACCATGAGGCGCGCGAGCGACTCGCCGTCGACCGTGGCCTCCCAGCCCAGGCGTTCCTTGGCTTTAGTTGCATCGCCAATGAGCGCGTCGACCTCGGTGGGACGCAGGTAGCGCTCGTCGAACTTCACATACTCTCGCCATTCCAATCCCGCGTGAGTGAAGGCCGCTTCGAGGAACTGTCCAACGGTGATCCCGCTTCCTGTCGCCAAGACGAAGTCCTCGGGCTCGTCCGCCTGCAGCATGCGCCACATGCCTTCTACGTACTCCGCGGCGTAGCCCCAGTCCCGAACTGCGTCGAGGTTGCCCAGGTAAAGCTCGGACTGGATGCCCGCCTTGATGGCAGCAACGGCACGCGTAATCTTGCGGGTAACGAAGGTCTCTCCGCGGCGCGGCGACTCGTGGTTGAAAAGAATGCCATTGACGGCGAACATGCCGTACGCCTCGCGGTAGTTCCTCGTCACCCAATACGAATAGACCTTGGCCGCGCCGTACGGGCTGCGCGGATAGAACGGGGTCTCCTCGTCTTGTGGCGGAGGGCTCGCTCCAAACATCTCGGACGAGGAGGCCTGGTAAAACCGCGTGTCGATGCCTGCTTGGCGCACCGCTTCGAGCATCCGCATCGAGCCGATCCCGGTGACGTCACCCGTATGCTCAGGCTCGTCGAAGCTCACACGGACGTGCGACTGGGCCGCCAGGTTGTAGACCTCCTGCGGCTGGATGTCCGAAAGAAGGCGCACCAGGCGAGAACCATCGCTCAAGTCCCCATAGTGAAGAAAAAGGCGCGCCGACGGGTCGTGTGAATCGATGTAGAGATGGTCGATCCTCGAAGTATTGAAGGTGCTGGCACGACGGATAAGGCCATGGACTTCGTAGCCCTTCCCAAGCAGCAGCTCGGCGAGGTATGAGCCGTCCTGGCCCGTGATGCCGGTAATGAATGCGCGCTTGGTCATGCGGGACCCTCCGAGATCTAGTCGCTGCAACGGGAACTTGGCCCCGACGCGCGAGTCTGTGCCAGTGCAAGTACTGTCGTTGCGAAACCCTATCTGCTATTCGTCGCTAGTCTCCTGAATGAGCTGCGTGGGCTGGGAGCCTGATTGCGCTTGCGGAAGTGCTTGGCTTCCGCGTGGACCCGGTCCACCGCCGGGCGTACTGATGTGAGAACTCCAGCGGCCCAGAAAAAGAGGATTGCCCCGAACGGCGCTTCTAGAACGACGCCCACCATGGATGCAGGGAGTGTGGCGACGATCGCGAGCGCGCAGAAACTCAGTAGATCGTCGTTCCCAATAGCTCGCCTTAGTCTGGCGATCCGGAACAGCACAATGGCGACGAGGACAGTGATCAGTAGGAGTCCCAGGATGCCGATGCGCGCATAGCTGCCGACGAGGTAATTGTGCGGGCTCCGGACGCCGTCGTAGTCGGTTCCCTGGAGAATCCCCAGAGATCCGGACTGATCAAGGAAGTCATTACCGAAGCCGGAGCCAAAGAGGACGCGCCACGGGTCGAGGCTCACCCAATGTGCAATGAGGCTCCAAGCTTCCTGACGGGCCCCCATCGTCCCCAACGCATTACGCTGCTCTGCCGAGGCGGCCCATTCGGGATTGACAGTTGCTAGGAGGCGCTGTCCGGGCGTCGTGGTGAGGGCGAGGCCGACCACGGCCGCAGCGACGAAAGGGAGCACGGCTAGGAGTAGCAACTTGTCTCGCGTGAGCCCTCGCGATGCGGAGAGGCTCAGGATAGCTCCTACGAACATGGCAAAGAGCAGTGCCAGGAATGCGGCGCGTGACGCCATCATCAGCACCGTTGGCGTTCCGATTAGGACACCAATGAACGCGAGTCCACGTCGGCGACCCGCGATGATTGCCCGGGTGCACAAGCCGACGAGAATGGCGATAAGCACCCCGTCGAAATCGTGACGCACCTGGAAGACGTTCGCGTTGAATGGTCGTCCCACAGCAATCCCTGCGATGTTGTTGGTGGCGACCGCGACCGAGCACCAGGCCAGGTGGATCGACAGCGCAACAGTGAACGCCGCTGCAGTGCGCTGGCGCACATGCTCCGACGCAACGGAGTAGGAGCGCGCACCCAAGTAGCCCGCGACTGGATAGAGATATGGCGCGAGGTCCCTCGCCCAATCCACCACGTAGCCTGGCTGGAAGGCAAAGAGCCCGCGAAGCGCTGCCCACGCAACAAGCCAGCCGAGGAGCGCCGTTGGGAATCTGGTCTGCCGTACGCCCGCAACTTCCACGAGGGGTGCACCTCGGCGCGCTGGCTGCTGGAGGACGTAGTTGAGGATGGCGCACCCAAGCAAGAAGTCGGCTATGTAGAGCGGCGCCACGCCGATGTGTGTGAACCACCGTGAGCCTGCGAGTATGCCGATGACGACGGCCGAACCCGCAACCAGGGTCGCGCGCCGCGCGGTTTCTTGGCTCACAGTTGCATCCTAGGACCTGCTCTCGGGCTGTCGGCGTGTTGCGCGGGCCGCACGCGGCAAGCGGGTGCCGCAACGAGGTAATGGGGCGCGAATCGATTAGGCTCTAGCGCATGGCTGAAGACCGGCAAAGTCGGGATGGCGTAGACGGAGCTGGGCAGTTTCGCCCACCTAGCGGGCCCGTTGATCGGTTCTTCGTCCGTCTCATCTTCGCGCAGCGGAATCGACTATTCGGACGGCTAATCCGTCAGTTTCTGAAGTTGCGGGGCATCGACATTCAAGCACGCTCGTTGCAGCCCGGCACGGGCTTAATCCTCAGACATTCGGGCAACGTGGTTGTGCACGGCATGACCAAGATCGGTCGCAATGTGATGTTGCATCAAGGCGTGACTGTCGGCCGATCGGACATTTGGCGCGAGCCTGACCCAACATTCGATGGCTTCGTACTCGAGGACAACGTCATACTCGGTGCGAATGCCGTCGTGACCTCTAGTAAGGGTCAATTGGTGGTCGGCGAAGGCACGGTAGTTGGCGCCAATTCAGTGCTTACTAGGAGTACCGGCCGCTGGGAGATATGGGCAGGAGTGCCGGCAGTGAAGATTGGCGAGAGGCGCGACTGATGACGCGAAGCGAGCGCCGCGGTCGGGTCGCTCTCGAGGGACGGCGCCGCTTGTGGTTGCGAAGATGAGGGCACGTCGGGGGGCCATGTTCCTCCTCATACCCGTCGTCAATGGCGTCAGTTCTCTACTGGCGCTCCCAGCTGTGACAGCGGCGCACGGCGCCGCTGGCTGGGCGGCAATCGCGATCGGCTTCGCCACGGGCGCGGGAGCCGCAATCCTGGTCGAGGCTGGCTGGGGCGTAGATGGCCCCATGCATGTCGCCCGCGCGGGCACACGGGCGCGGAAGCTTTACTACGCCTGGTCGGCGCGGCTACGACTGGCAGTATTTGGCCCCAGCGCGCTCCTTGCCGGTCTGGTGGCGTGGCTGGTCTCGACTGAGTACAAGTTCGAAGCTGGTGTCATGGCCGTAGCCGTCGCGGCGGTGGGCTTGTCGCCCGCGTGGTACTTCACTGGCACTGGCCAGCCTGGTTGGGTCCTGTTCACTGATGGTGCGCCGCGGCTTGTTGCAACGGGGGCGTCCGTCGTGGGATTGCTTGCGGGTGCGCCGCTCGCGGTTTATCCCCTTCTGCTTGGTGCGGGAAACCTGGCGACTTTGTGGCTGGGTGCGCGGTTTGCTGGCTTGGGACCCATGCTCAGACCACGTTTGGGCCGGCAACGTGCGCTACGGCTCGCCATCATTCAAGGCACGGCGCTACGGGGGAGGATCGGTTCTGGACTTTTCAAGGCGTTACCTGTCACCCTCGTGGGCATCGTTGCCCCGGGGAGCGTGCCAGTTTTTGCGGCCGCCGAGCGGTTGCAAAAGATGGCCCTCCAGTTTCTAAACAGCGTGTCTCTCTTCCTCACGTCTTGGGTGGGAGAAGCTCGAACCCGCGAACTCCGAATAGCTCGCGCCAACAAGGCGATTCTTGTATCTGGCGGTGTCGGACTCGCGGCGGCAATTGCGTTCGCCGCTCTCGGCCCGGCCGTGTCCCACATCATCTTTCAGGGTGCGGCCACAGTCCCAGCGGCGCTCGGGGCGACAGCGGCCGTCGTCGTGTTGCTTGCGACCATTTCGCGCAGTCTAGTCATCAAGTTGATCGTTTTGCGCCGCGTGGCGACCTACAGCAACGCTGCCAATGTCGGCGGAGTAGTGGGTGCCGGCGCCATCTTGTGGCTGGGCCATGTTGCGGGATCTCTAGGTGCCATGATCGGAGAGATTGTCGCGGAATGCGCGACTCTGGCCTATCAGATGCTAGGACTGAGGAGGTATGGCAGTCCCCGTGGCGACGGTGCGCAGCCCCGGTTGGGATCCGCTCTTGAAACTTCGCAGCCACCAGACGAGGTGAACCCATGAGACCGGCCCATGTACGGATGTGGCGGGCGGCACTCACAGCGTTGATGTCAGTGCGCCAACCATCTCCAGAGGTACTCGTAGCGGGATTCCCTGATACCGAGGAGAACGCCCATGTAGCCGCGCTTGAATTAGTTGCCCGATACGGAGTGAAAGTGACAATGCTGGCGAAGGATCCGGCAGTCGCGAGGCGGCACATGGAAGCTGTTGAAGACTGGATGGGTCATGGCGGCATTTCACAGAAGGTCGACATCGTCCGGAGAGAGAGGATCCGCGACGCGCGGGCGATCGTCCGGGCGCAGGTCGTCATGTACACCCACGGTTTGAGTGCAAGTCCTGCTCCGCGGGGCCGCCGGCTCCATGTCAACCTCTGGCACGGAACCGGCGCCAAGCGCAGCGCAAACACGGCCTTTACCAATGCCATCGGCGCGTCCGCGATATCGGCAAACGCCGCTCATTGGGCGCGCCAAACGGCCGACGACCTCCTAATGTCGAACGTTACGGTGTTGCCCGGTACGCTCCGGGAGGCCTTGTACTCGCCGGAACCGTCGGCCAGCGCCCTGAGCAAGCTTGGCTTGGAAGTTCCGTTCGTACTGTGGATGCCGACCTATCGAACGACCACGACCGAGTCGACGCGTGTATTGCGTGACGGAACGGAATTTTCGGACTCCTCTTTCGGCGAGCTGGTGCAGATGCTAGCGAACACCGCGGAGTCGCGTGGCGTAAGACTTCTCGTGAAGGCTCATCCCCTGGATCCCTTTGAGTGGGGGTCGCTTGGTGTGACGCAGGTGACCAATGAGTGGTTGGCCGATGCCGGGGTCCCGCTCTACGGTCTCATCGGCCAGGCCAGCGGAATGATCTCTGACTACTCAAGTGCGTGGGTTGACTTCTTGCGCCTTGATCGTCCGCTCCTCCTGTGCGTGCCGGATCTAGAGCGCTACACAGCCACGAGGGGACTGAAGTCGCCGCCGTTCTACGAGATCATGGAGTACGCCTTATGCACATCGCCGACCCATGCAGAGGCGTTCTTCGAATCCGTGGCGACTAATCGGAGTGCAAACCATAGTGTCGCTCGTGAAGCGTTGGGCTTCACAGATTCTCCCGACGTCGTTGGCACCTTCTTCGCCAAGCTAGAGTTGCTCGCGGCGCAGGCTGGGGTGACGATGTTCAAGTAGGCGCTGAGCGATCATGTGGTCGACCGGCTGGGTGATCTTGATGTTCTCAGGGAGTCCCTCGACAATCTCGATTCCCGTTCCGGGCAAGACGGCGGACACTGCTTCAAAGAGCGTTGGGAGATGGAGAGTCATGTGGTCGTTCTCCGCCGCGAAAGTTGCCCGTAATACCTCTAGCGAGAAGCCCTGAGGCGACTGGCCAAGGAGCACCTGGTCGCGGCTCACGAAGGACTTGGCACGCCCGCCTTCGATCTCGACTAAGAGGTCGCTTGACCGCACTGCCGGGAGTACGCAGTTTGCCGTTAGGAGCGTGTGGGCCACGAGTTCGATGAGGTCAACTGAGACAAGGGGCCGAACCGCATCGTGAATGAGCACTCGCGCTTCGTCACCATCTACCTGGGACAATGCATTCCGCAGCGACTCGTTCCGGGAGGTTCCGCCGTCCGCAATCGAGAGGGGCTTGGTCCTGACGACGCGGGTGGCCTCTGCGACAATCTCTGCTTTCCAAGCGGGGTTCGCCACGACCACGACTTCAGAGACGCAGGGTGCTTCCTCAAGAGCCGCGAGCGAATGCGCCATAACGGTGTCGGAAGCCAAGGGTGCAAGCTGCTTGGGGACTGGGCCGCCGAAGCGGCTGCCCATGCCGCCTGCTAGGAGCACGGCGATTACGCGACGCTCAGGGTCCGTCATGATCGCTTCCTTCCGTGTCATCAACTCGCGGTGGCAATGGCTCGTATCCGATCTCGGCCAATAGTGACAACCATGCATCACGGTACGCAGTTCGGGTGTGTGCCGAGGCGTGTGCCCGACGAGCGCCGTCCGCCAACGTTGAGCGTGCAGCAGGGTCGCTCACTATCCTCGCGATCCGCTCTGCAAATTCGTCGAGTGCCTCCGCGCTACCGAGGATTCCGTTATTGCCGTCGTCCACGATGTCGCGGATTCCGCCCGTGTCATAAGCGGCGACAGGTGTTCCCGTAGAAAGGGCTTCTACGATTGTTAGTGGTTGGGCCTCAAACGGGTAAGTGCTCGGGAACACCAGCATCTGTGCATTGGCCACGAGTGACCACTTCTCGCGGTCTACGGACACCGCTCCGATGACTTTGACCCGGCCGACGAGGTTAAACTTCTCTATTGCAGCATGTACCTGTTGCGCGAACGCCTCGTCAGCAACGGCCCCCGCGATTAGAAAGTCGAGACGCGGATGGTTGCCAGCCAACTGCCGCGCGATCTCGACAAAGTCGAGTGCGCCCTTCTCCGGAATGAGGTTTGAGAGAAACAGAAGGTATGGGCGTTCACTTGCGTAGCGATTGTCGATATCTGTCGGCCGCTCGGCGATATTGGGGATCGACCGAACCCGAGTCTTGAGCGTCCAGCGCTGTACGTCCCTTTCCAGCGTTGGGCCCAAGCAGACTACCGCGGACGCGCCGACAAACAGCCTTGCCACCAGCCGAGCGAAGACTCGGTTGCGCTGAGCTAGGGCGGAGAACCCGTCCGTGTGGATATATAGGATGCGACGCTGCTTGGTCATGCGGAGCAGTTCGGAAATGACTACGTCGACCAGGAACGAGAATGTTCTGTTTGTCGCAAACAGGATCGCAGCGGATCGGGGTTCGCCAACCGTTGCTCGCAGGGTGCGCCAGAAGAGCGAGAAGCCAGCCCGTATCTTTCGTAGGTTGAAGTGCCCGACCTCAGACACCGATGTGCTGAAGCGTCGATCTACCAGTGTCCACTCGACGCCAGCCTCCTCGAGAGCGTTCACCAGAGCTTTGGTCATCATCGACGAGCCGTGGATGGGCGGAGGTAATTGGCTGATCACAAATACGCGCGAAAAGGCCAAGGTTCACGCCTTTCTGTGCGCGGGCTTACGAGATGTTACTGCCCGAAGGAACTGGAAATTCCCGATGAGGTATCTCCGCCACAGCCGGCCTGGCTCGGACACGAGCCGATACAACCATTCAAAGCCCGATTTTTGAACCCAATTGGGAGCTTCTCGTACGGTGCCGGCGACGAAGTCAAACGCGGCACCGACATTCACAGTGAGCAGGTCCGCCTTCTCGGATAACCTCGTACCAAGTTGATCCTGTTTCGGGGTACCGAGACCGAGCCAAATGATCGATGCTCCAGCGCGTTCTGCTTCCTCAAGGCACAAGTCGACGAAGTCATCGTCGACGTTGGCGAATGGGGGGGAAAAACTGCCGACAATCCTGGCGCCGGGATAATCACGTTTGACTGCTGCGCAAAGCCGAGCTAGTGTCTCGTCAGTACTTCCCATGAAAAAGTGCGTAAGGTCGGCCGAACGCCCCTGATCGAGCACTGCGCGGAATAGCGAGGGGCCACGCACGCGGTCGGTGACTCTACCGCGGGCGCGGCGGTGCATGAGCCACGCGACCGGGGCCCCGTCGGGGAAGTTGAGTCCGGTTCTCGCAAGGAGATTTCGGTACTCGACCTGCTCATGGGCGAGCGTCACGTTGTAGGCGTTGGCAAGTCGAATATTGAGGCCGCTGCCACCTGCGGCGGCGCGCGCAATGACCCAGTCGACCGCACCCTGAAAGGAGGTGCAAGCGAACGAGATGTCGCCGATTTGCAGTTCTTGGAACGACGAGCCGCGTCCGCTGGTCACTGCCACCTCTCCATGTCTGACCTCCAACGTGGAGCCTCAACCTGAGCGAGGCTACCTCGTACCGTAGCCGCAACAGGGTTCACAGTCGTAAGGCATGGCCGTGTTGACAGCGCAGGCACGCTGGATTACACCGTCGCGCCGGCTCTCTATGTGTCAACTCGGGCGAGAAGTACCGTTCTTCCATGACCAATGGACTTGCGCGCCCACACTGGCACCGGCACGCCACTGCCCTCGCCCACGGCGTTGGGGTTTGGGCGGCATCGGAGGCCGCAGCGCGTGTGCTTGTCGTCAAGGGCCGCAGCGCGGACTACTGGGGTCTGAGGGAACCTCGTGTGGCCGCGGATGTCGACCTCTTGGTGGAGCCCGTCAACTTCGAGTCTTTGGTTGAGTTCTTGGCGCGCGCGGGCTGGGGGTCGCGCGAGACATCGGCCACGTATCGTGCGACGACCACGCACGCGTTGACACTCGTGCATCCCGCCTGGCCGTGTGACATAGATGTGCATTCACGATTTCCGGGATTGCTTGGAGACCCCAGTGAGGTATTCGACGTGCTTTGGCGCGACCGCGAGCAGATCGCAGTTGCGGGTGTCGCGGTAGCAATCCCCGGGCGGGTCCACACGGCCCTGATTCTTGGATTGCATGCGTTGCACAGCAGCACGGCCAATCCTCGCCACGCGATCGAGTTTGAGCGCGTCGCGAGGGCGATCCGCGAAGACGAGTCTCTCGCGAGTGCCCTGCTGGAGGCGGCGCACGAGATGGGAGCGCTCCAGACGGCAGCGCCCTTGCTTGAGGCCGGAGGGCTTGAGCCGCCCCCTCCAGAAGGCAATCCCAGCGAGGAGCTGCTCGCCTGGTGGGCTCGGGGTGCCGCGGGATCCAATCCCACCGCAGTCTCACTCAACTACGTGCTGGGGTTGCCCTGGAGAAAGCGACCTGTCGCAATGTGGCGGCTATTCTGGCCCACGGCGGAAGACATCCGTCGCGATCACCCCGAGCTCGGATCGGGGCCCGCCACAATTCTGCGCGGCAGGATTTCACGTTTTGGACGCGGGCTCGTGGCTCTCCCGGGCGCGATCCGCGCCCGTCGGGCGGCCCATCGAGGGATTGCAAGCAACCGGGTCGCCGACGCAGCTCGGCGAGAGGGTGCCACATGAGCATTCACCGAGTAGCGGGCCTCGCCTACGTCGCCCACGACGACTATGTCGTGGTCCTCAACCTCCCCCGCATCGAGGAACAACAGTCCCCCTACGTCTTCGAGGGTGCCGCCTTCGAGATCTGGTCGCGCATCGATGGAACAAGAACAGAGGACCAGATCGTTGACGAGTTAGTTGAGGCCACCGGGGCTGAGCGCGAGGTCGTTGCCCGGGACACACGCGA
>Ga0182792_1002981_pt1 | contig 11367 bp, 7 predicted proteins | sample Passage237B_FD_130497 | JGI IMG/M metagenome (GOLD analysis project Ga0182792, IMG submission 130497) | Cellulose adapted compost microbial communities from Newby Island Compost Facility, Milpitas, CA, USA - Passage2 37B (version 2) (version 2) ...
GAAGGAGCAGGGGGCCGGTTGGGGGGGCAAAGCAGGCGCGGCAACAGCAGCATCCGCCCCGGGCCGATGGCCCCGCGGCCGAGATGTCGCCCCTTGTCGTGGCTGCTCGACAGGAAGGCGATCCCGCCCGCCGTGATCAGCAGCGGCGACAGCCATCCGAGATCGAAGGACAGGACCTGCGAGGCCAGTGTCGTGCCGACGTTGGCGCCCAGCATCACGGCCAAGGCGATCGAAAGCGCGATCAGGCCACGGCCGGCGAAGGACGCGACCAGCAGTGCGGTCGCCGTGCTGGACTGCAGCAGGCCGGTGATGCCCAGCCCGCCCAGGAAGGCGGAGAAGCGGTTGCGCGAGCAGGCGGCGATGGCGCGGCGCAGCGTCGTTCCGAAGGCGCGCGTCAGCCCGGTGCGTACCATGCGCACGCCCCAGAGCAGCAGACCGACGCTGCCCAGCACGTTCAGGACGGTGTCGACGCCATGCATGACCGGTAATCCTACGCCCACGGCGGACGGAGATTAAGATTTTTTGACATTTATGTTACGAACACGGTGCGAAGCTCGTTCCCGCCTCTTCCATGAAGGCCCGCACGAGGGCGCTTCGCCGCCGCTCTTCCAGGCAGACGGCGTACTCCGCGACGGTGAGGTCGGCGTTGGCCACGCTGACCTGCCGGAAGCGGCGGTCGCCTCCCAGTTCGCTCGCGAAGACGGCGCCTATGCCGAAGCCGGCCGCCACCGCTTCTCGAACGCCTTCGCGTGTCTGCACTTCGACAATGGCACCGGGCTGGATGTCGGCTGCGGCCATGGCCTGTTCCAGAACCTCGCGCGTGATGGATCCGCGCTCGCGCAGCACGAGTTCCTGTCCGGCCAACGCGGCAAGCGGTACCCGGTTCCGCCGCGCCAGCCTGTGGCCGGCCGGTACGAACAGGACCAGATGATCGGTGCGCAGGCGGATCGCCGACAGGCGTGGATCGGACACGCTCTTGGCCATCACGGCGACGTCGGCTTCATGGCGCAGCAGCCGTTCCAGCACGACCGCGGAATTGTCGATGGAAAGCGAGAAGGTGAGGCCGGCGGCGCGCCGGCGGAGCGCCGCCATGATCGGCACGACGTGGTGCGCCGAATCCGCGGCGATGCGCAGGTGCCCGCGCGTCAGGGCCTGTTCGCCGGCCAGCAGTGCGCGCGCCTCGTCCTGCAGGGCGAACAGTCGGCTCGTGATTCCGTGGAGCTGCCGCCCCGTCTCGGTCGGCACGACGGTTCGGCCGCGTCGATCGAACAGCCGCACGCCGTAGCCTGCCTCCAGGGCAGTGACCTGTCCGGATAGGTTGGGTTGGCTGACGCCCGCCGCGCGTGCCGCAGCCGAGAAGGATCCGGACTCGGCGACGAGGTGAAAGGCTCGGAGCTGGCTGGGCGTCATATAAGTTGGACCGATAGAAGACATATGAATTATATACTGGACGGATAGAGCGCGCGAGCCCATCCTTCGCACATGTCGAGAATCCCTGCTGCCTCCGAGACCGGCGATCCGCTGCTGCTGACGCCGGGTCCGCTCACCACGTCGGCGGCCGTCAAACAGGCCATGGTCCACGACTGGGGGTCCCGCGACGCAGGGTTCCTGCGCGTCAACCGCCAGGTGCTGGACAGCATCGCAGCACTGGCGGGCGGCGAGGGCACGCATGTCACGGTCCCGGTCCAGGGCTCCGGCACCTTCGCGGTCGAGGCGATGATCACGTCCTTCGTGCCGCGGGATGGCAAGCTGCTGGTGCTGATCAACGGCGCCTACGGGCAGCGCGCGCGGAGGATCGCCGAGATTGCCGGCCGTGCCACGGCCGCGCTGGAGACGCCGGAGGACACGCCGCCGAATCTCGCGCAACTTGAGCGTATGCTGTCCGAGGACGAGGCGATCAGCCATGTCTTTGCCGTCCATTGCGAGACGACGTCCGGCATCCTCAATCCCATCGTCGAGATCGCCGAGATCGTTGCCCGCCAGGGACGCCGCCTGCTGGTCGATTCGATGAGCGCCTTCGGCGCGCTGGAGATTGATGCGCATACCGTCCGCTACGACGCCTTGGCAGCCTCTTCCAACAAGTGCCTCGAGGGCGTTCCTGGGCTTGGCTTCGTGGTCTGCCGCAGCGAGGCGCTGGCGGAGTGCAAGGGCAACGCGACCACGCTCGTGCTCGACCTGTTCGATCAGGCCGACGCCTTCGCTCGCACCGGACAATATCGCTTCACGCCGCCGATCCACGTGATCGTGGCGCTGGGGAAGGCGATCGAGGAACATGCGGCCGAAGGCGGTGTGGCCGGCCGCGGCAGGCGCTATCGGGAGAACGCCCGGGTGCTGATCGACGGCATGCGTGCCATGGGGTTCCGTACGCTGCTCGACGACCGGCTGCAGGCACCGATCATCGTCACCTTCCATATGCCCACCGACCCCAGGTTCGTCTTTCAGCGCTTCTACGATTCACTGAAGGACCGTGGCTATGTCATCTATCCGGGCAAGCTCACCGTGGCCGACTCGTTCCGCATCGGCTGCATCGGGCGCCTCTATCCCGAGGACATGAAGGGGGCGCTCACGGCGGTGCGCGAAGTGCTGCACGAGATGCGGGTCAGCAACGGCGGGCCGGCTCTCGCGGCAGAGTAGGGCGGCGGAAGGAGGAGGAGACCATGGCACCGGACAGCCTGAACGCCGCTGGCGGCGAGATCGCCGTCAATGGCCGCCGCTACCGCTTTCCGCGGCAGCCGACCGTGGTGGTCTGCGTCGACGGGTCGGAGCCCGGCTACATCGAGCGCGCTGTCGAGGCAGGCTGCGCGCCATGGTTTGGCCGGGTGCTGGCCGAGGGAACGAACCTTCTGGCCGACTGCGTCGTGCCGTCCTTCACCAATCCGAACAACCTGTCCATCGTGACCGGGCGCCCTCCGGCTGCCCACGGGATCTGCGGCAACTATTTCCTGGACCCCGAATCGGGGCAGGAAGTGATGATGAACGATCCCAGGTTCCTGCGGATCGAGACCATCTTCCCGGCCTTCCAGCGGGCGGGTTGCCGCATCGCCGTCATCACCGCCAAGGACAAGCTGCGCGGCCTGCTCGGCAAAGGGCTGGAGTTGGGCGCCGGCAAGGCCTGCAGCTTCTCCTCGGAGAAGTCCGACAAGGCGACGCTGGCGGAGAACGGCATCGAGAAGGTGAACGAGCTGGTCGGCCTGCCGGTGCCGGATGTCTACAGTGCGGGGCTGTCGGAGTTCGTGTTCGCGGCCGGCGTGAAGATCATGGAGCGCGACCGGCCGCAGATCATGTACCTGTCGACCACCGACTACATCCAGCACAAGCACGCGCCGGGTACGCCGGTGGCGAACGACTTCTATGCCATGATGGACGGTTACCTGGCGAAGCTCGAGGCGCTCGGCTGCACGATCGCGCTGACGGCGGATCACGGCATGAACGCCAAGTTCGGTACCGACGGCAAGCCGGACGTCATCTACCTGCAGGACGTGTTCGACGGCTGGCTGGGCAAGGGCAGGGCCCGCGTCATCCTGCCGATCACCGATCCCTACGTCGTGCATCATGGTGCGCTGGGGTCGTTTGCGGTCGTCTATCTTCCGGCTGGCACGACGGCCGGAGCGATGGCCGCGAAGGTGAAGGCGCTACCGGGCATCGAGGCCGCCCTATCGAGGGAGGAGGCGGCGGCCCGGTTCGAGCTGCCGGCCGACCGTCTGGGCGATCTCGTCGTGGTCTCGACGAAGCACAAGGTGCTGGGCACCTCTGAGTCGCGCCACGACCTGTCCGGCCTGACGGAACCGCTGCGCAGCCACGGTGGCGTCTCCGAGCAGAAGGTGCCTCTGCTGTGCAATCGCCGCCTCGCCAGCGCCGATGCGTCGCGCCACGCAATGCGTAATTGGCGCAACTTCGACGCCTTCGATCTCGCCCTCAATCTCGTCGCCTGAAGGGAACAGCCATGGACACGGTGATCCGCAGCGATGTGCGGCACGAAACGCTGCGCATCGCCGGCAGGAAGGTCGACGTCAAGTCGCGCCTCGACGTGCGTTTCCCGTGGGACAATCGACTGGTCGGCAGCGTCCCCAGGGCAACGCCGGCGCTGGTTGCCGAAGCCTTCCAGATCGCTCATGGCTACAAGCCGAAGCTGACCCGCTATCAGCGCCAGCAGATCCTGCTCAAGACCGCCGAACTGTTGGTGTCGCGCAAGGAGGAGCTGTCCCGCCTCATCACCCTGGAATCGGGCCTTTGCCTCAAGGACTCGCTCTACGAGGTCGGACGCGCCTTCGACGTCTTCACCTTCGCCGGCCAGCTCTGCCTGCTGGACGACGGCCAGACCTTCTCCTGCGATCTCACCCCGCACGGCAAGCCGCGCAAGATCTTCACGCTGCGCCAGCCGCTCAATGCCATCTCGGCCATCACGCCCTTCAACCACCCGCTGAACATGGTGGCGCACAAGCTGGCGCCGGCCTTCGCCACCAACAACTGCGTGGTGCTGAAGCCGACGGAGCTGACGCCGCTCACGGCCTTGTTCCTGGCAGACACGCTCTACGAGGCAGGCCTGCCGCCGGAGATGCTGTCGGTCATCACCGGCAATCCGTCCGACATCGGCGATGCGATGATCACCGATCCTCATGCCGACCTCGTCACCTTCACGGGCTCGGTGCGCGTCGGCAAGCACATTGCGGCCACCGCCGGCTACAAGCGGCTGGTGCTCGAACTGGGCGGCAACGATCCGCTGATCGTCATGGAGGACGCCGACCTCGACAAGGCGGCCGAGCTGGCCGTCGCCGGTGCCACAAAGAACTCGGGCCAGCGCTGCACCGCCGTCAAGCGCATCCTGGTGGTCGAAAGCGTGGCCGATGCGTTCGTCGAACGCGTGGTGGCCAAGGCCAGGAAGCTCAAGGCCGGCGATCCGCTCGATCCCGAGACCGATGTCGGCACCGTGATCCACGAGCGCGCCGCCACCCTGTTCCAGAACCGCGTCGGCGAGGCGGTGGCGCGGCATGGCGCGAAGCTGCTGCACGGCAACGATCGCCGCGGTGCGCTTTTCCCGCCAACGGTGGTGGATCATGTCGATCCGGCCTGCGAGCTGGTCCGCGAGGAGACCTTCGGCCCCGCGATTCCAATCATCCGCGTCCGCGACATCGACCGCGCGATCCAGGTTTCGAACGGCACGGCCTATGGCCTGTCGTCGGGAGTCTGCACCGACCGGCTGGACTACATCACGCGGTTCGTGGACGAACTGCAGGTCGGCACCGTCAATGTCTGGGAGGTCCCGGGATATCGCATCGAAATGTCGCCCTTCGGGGGCATCAAGGACTCGGGTCTGGGCTACAAGGAGGGGGTCCTGGAGGCGATGAAGAGCTTCACCAACGTGAAGACCTGGTCGCTGCCCTGGCCGGGCTAAAGCATGTTCCATTCGGCTGGAATCAGCCGAACGGAACATGCCTTGTGAAATTTCGATCACCCATGCGCGCGTTTCCACCATGACGGAACCGCTTACGGTTCCGTCATGGTGTAAACCGCTCTAGCCAACCCCCGGCGCAGCAGCCATCCTCCAACGCGCTCGCAAGGAGGAGGAACCATGCCCGAAGCACGGACATACAACGGTAGCTGCCATTGCGGCGCCGTCGCCTACACCGTCGAGGTGGATCCCGGACAGGCGCTGAAGTGCAACTGCTCCATCTGCACCAAGCTTGACGCCGTCTGGGCGTTCGCACCCAAGGCGAAGTTCGCGTTGACGCAGGGTGCCGACCGGCAGGGCGACTACACCTTCAACAAGAAGATGCTGCATCACCGCTTCTGCGCCACCTGTGGCATCGAGAGCTATGCCGAGGGTACCGGTCCGGACGGCGCGCCGATGGTCGGCGTCAACCTGCGCTGCATCGATGGCATCGACGTTGACAAGCTCAACCCACGTGCGTGGGACGGCCGCGCTATGTAGATTGTCCTCCAACAAGTGGAGGAAACGTCATGTCATCGCTGTCCCGCCGTTGCCTGCTGACAACTTCCGCCATGGTCCTGGCTGCGCCGGCTGTCCTGCGCGCCCAGTCCTGGCCTGCCAGGCAGATCCGCATGATCGCGCCCTATCCGCCGGGCGGCGGCGTCGATACCGTGACCAGGGCGTTTTCCGAGAAGCTCTCCCCCAGGATCGGCCAGACCATCGTTGTCGACAATCAGCCCGGAGCGGGCGCCACCATCGGGGCGTCAGCCCTGGCGCGCAGCCCGGCGGATGGCTACACGCTCATGGTGGGCAGCCTCGTCGACTATTCGATCGCGCCCTATTTCCATCAGAACCTGAGCTTCGACATGGCACGGGATTTCGTGCCGGTCGTGGAGATCAGCAATGGGACGATCGGCGTCCTGGTGACGCCAAGCCTGCCGGTCAAGGACGTGCAGGAGCTGATCGCTCTCGCCAAGTCGAAGCCTGGCCAGCTCTCCTATGCCTCGTCGGGGTTCGGCGGCCTGATTCATCTCAACTACGAGATGCTGAAGCAGATGACGGGCGCGGAGATGACACATGTCCCCTACAAGGGGACGTCTTTCTTTCAGGGCGATCTCTACGAGAACCGCGTGCAGGTCTCTATCGATAATGTGCTGGCGCATCTGCCGCACATCGCGTCGGGCAAGGTGCGTTGCCTGGCCGTCACCAGCAGGTCGCGCTCGCCGCTGCTGCCCGATGCGCCGACCATGGCGGAGGCCGGCGTGCCGGGATTCGAATCGGCGACCAACTACACGCTGTTCGCGCCGAAGGCGGTTTCGGTCGACATCGTCGGGAAGCTCAACGCCGCCGGCAACGAGGTCGTGGGAGATGCCGACTTCCGTGAGCGCATGCTGAAGCTCGGCATCGTACCGGCAGGCGGTGCGCGGGATCAGGCGCAGGCCAGGATGACCGGCGAGATCAAGCGTTGGGGCGACGTCATCAGGAAGGGCAACATCAAGCCGAGCTAGGGCAAGCCCCAAGCTATTCGACGTTGCGATGGCGGTGGCACCGCCGACAGACTCGGGACGTACCGTTCGGTGGAGGATCCATGAGTGTCAGCCAGGCCGAGAAGGCCAGGAAGTTCCGCGCCCTGCACGAGGCGCCGGGTGCCTTCGTCATCCCCAATCCCTGGGACGCCGGCTCGGCGCGGATCCTGGCGCGGCTGGGTTTCGAGGCTCTGGCGACCTCGAGCGGCGCCAAGGCCGGCGTTCTCGGCAAGCGGGATGGCAAGGTGACGCGCGAGGAAGCGCTGGCCAACGCGAAGCTGATCGTCGAGGCCTGCGACCTGCCGGTGACCGCGGATCTGGAGAAGGGATTCGGCGACGGTCCGGATGCCGCTGCCGAGACGATCCGCCAGGCAGCGGGCGTGGGACTGGTCGGCGGTTCGATCGAGGACGCGACCGGCGACAAGGACCGGCCGCTCTTCGACGTCGAGGAAGCTGCCGCGCGCGTGGCGGCCGCGGCACAGGCCGCCAGGGCGCTGGCGTTTCCGTTCACCCTGACCGCCAGGGCAGAGGGCTTCCTGCGCGGCCGGCCGGATCTCGACGACGTCATCCGTCGCCTCAAGGCCTACGAGGCGGCGGGAGCGGATGTCCTTTTCGCGCCCGGACTGCCGGACCTCGCCGCGGTGAAGAAGGTCTGCGGCGCGCTGGGCAAGCCGTTCAACTTCATGGTCGGCATCAAGGGCCGCTCCTTCAGCAAGCCGGAGCTCGAGGCGACGGGCGTCAAGCGGATCAGCCTCGCGACCTCGCTCTATCGGGCGGCCATGACGGGGCTCGTGGCCGCGGCGAAGGAGGTGAAGGAGAAGGGCACGTTCTCTTACGTCGACACGTCGATTCCGACGCCGGAGCTCAATGCCTTCATGAAGGAGTGAAGCGGTGATGCGACGGCAGGCGCCAACTATGCCAGCCAGCCGTGGCCGGCGTTGCTGGTGAAGTCGAGCTGGACGACGAGATCGTTGAAGTCGTGGTCGCCGCCGCCGTTCGTATCCTCCCATCCCCAGGTGTTGTGGCCGTAGTTGACGAGATGGCCGCGCCCGTCGCTGTTGGCCTGGGCGAAGGCGAACCACACGTCGCCGGTCGTACGATTGGTCAGCGTCATGGCGATCAGGTCGCCAGCATCGACGCCTGCGATCCCGGCCTTCTCGAAGAATCCGTAGCCCGGCCCCAGCAGCAGGGTCCCGCCGGATTGCAGCCCGTAGGCGCGGGCCGCTGCTAGATCTGCATAGCCTGCATCGCCGGGGTTGACGCCATCGATCCCGCCCGAGAGATCGTCGACCTTGTAGAAGGTGACGGCCAGCTGGTCCTGGCCGTTCTGGCGCACGCGGACGATGACGTCCTGGTCGCTGGCGCCGCCCGCCGTCTCGGCGATCGCCACGGCGCGTGCCAGATGGACGTTGCCGCCCGTCTGCACGGTGGTGACGCCGCTCTCGGTCACGCTGAACGGCAGGGTCGAGAAGTCGGCGATGCCATAGTCGCTGGTGAGATTGGCCTGCCTGGCGATGCCCATGCCCTGGCCGATCAGGGTCGAGATCGACGTCCCGGCGGCGATGTCCTGCGAGCCTACCCAGCCCTGGGCGTACTTGTCGAACAGGCGCACGAGGTGAGGATCGAAGTCGTCCTGCATCACCTGTTGGGCGAAGCGGGCCGTCCAGGCATAGGGTGACGCCACGGTGCCGTCGAAATCGATGGTCTGACTTCCGAGGCTGAGGCTTGCACTCATCGACGCCACCGTGGATGCCTGGATGAGCAGCGTCTGCTCCGCACCACTCTGCCAGCCGGCCTCCGTGCTGCCCTCGATCAGCGACGGCGTGTCCGAGAACGACCATTGGTGATGGGCGATCTGCGTCAGGGCGCGGCCCAGTAGCAGGCCGTTGGGTGTGCCGAGCCCGCTCGTCAGGTCGTAGCCAGCAGCCGCCTCGTAGCCGTAGCCGGTCGGGGTGATGTTGACGCCGTCGCTGGTGATCGAGCCACCCAGCACGAACGACGAGGCATCCTTGCCGGTGGTGATGTCGTTGAACGAGCCCGGCGCGATCGCCGAAGCGATGTAGAGCAGGTCCGTCATGTAGCCGAGCTGCGGCAGCCCCTGATCCAGGAACACGGCGTCGAGCTGCGCTGCGAGGCCGGCCCAGAACGGCGTCGAGGCGCTGGTGCCGTCGTCGCCCTGGACGCCTGCCATGTCGGCGTTGGGCACCAGCCAGTACATGTTGCCGCCGGCATTGGCCGATACGTCCGGCGAGCCGCGGCCCGGCAGGTGGTAGGGATCGGCCGTCACGGGCAGGAGGCCGTAATCTTGCTGGTATTGCGGCGTTGGGCGGCCGGGATCGGTGCCGCCGCCGCCCGTGTTGTTGTGAAGGTAACCCGTCTGGTTGGCGCTGCGCGGGACGCCGAAGGCGTTGCCGTCGAGATAGTAGCGGTTCCAGATCGTCTCGACGAAGGCGGTGCCGGCGCTGGCGCTGCCCGGCATCTGGCTGAGCCCACCGGCCGCCAGTGTCCACAGCGTGTCGAGGTCGCCGTTCATCGCGTTCTGGGTCACGTCGGCCAGCGTGGCGTCCGCGCCGGCCGCGCCGATGGTGCTGAGGGACGTGCCGCCTACCATCACGACATACTGGCTGGCCCGGCTGGTGCTGGCGTTGGTCAGCCCGTTCCCGAACATGTTGCCCGAGCCGCCGTCGCCCATGTCGCTGAAGACGGTGATGTTGCGCAGCGCGGCGTCGGTCCACAGCTCGTCGGTCGCCTTGTAGAACGGCGATCCGGGCGCGACCTGCGAATTGAAGCTGAAGGAGGAGCTGATGACCTGCGGGTCGTTGGCGAGGTCCCAGAACGCCGATTGGTAGGCGGTGTAGTTCGAGGCGCGCGCGCCGTGGGCGCTGCCGGAGCCGGCATAGAGCACCAGCGGGCTGTTGGGGGCGACGGTGGCCACGATGCCGACGTCCAGCGAGCGTTCACCGGCATTGCTGGGCTGCCCCGGCACGACGGTGGGATAGGTCTGGCCGCCGCCGGCGACGGTCGTGGCGGGCGCTCCGGTCGGCACGCCGGCCGTGCCGCGGTAGGCGTCGAGGGCGGCCTGGAAGCCGGTGCCCTGGTCGTCGCCCGAAAGCGCCGTGCCGACCCCCGGCTCGACCAGGCCGATGATGCCCGTCGGCACGCCGCTGCCCAACGGCAGGTTGTAGTAGGACGAGCCCAGAGTTTGCGGGAAGACCCGTGCCGCTTCGGTCGAACCGTTCCCCGGGCTCTGCCAGCCTTGCGGAAGCTCGGCCGCGTAAGCGGCGCCGGGGTCGGCGAGGTGAGGGCTGAACTTGCCGGTATCGAACCACAGGCCGGAGACGCCGAGGTCGGCGAGGCTGGTCGGCAGGGAGAGGCTGCCCGTCCACCACCAGTTGCCGGTGCCCTGGGCATTGTCGGACATCAGCCGGGCCTGCGGCCCGAACAGGGTGGGGAAGCTGTCCTGCGTGACCTGCACCCAGATGGTGCGGGAGTCCGCCGAGGAGACGTAGCCGTTGGCGATACCGCTGGTGGCGCTGATCTGGTCGAGCGTCTGTATGCCCAGCGCCTGCAGCTCCGTGAGCACCTGGGCGTATTTGCCGGCGTCGGCACCGTAGGTGCTCCACAGCGTGCCGTTTTCGTTCAGGGCAGCGAGCTGCTGCTGGCGGCTCGCCCAGTTGCTCGACAGCAGCGCCGTCGGGTCGTTGGCGCGGTCGAGCACCAGCGCGACGTTGAGCACCACGGGGCTGGTGATCGCCACGCCGCCCGTGGGCCCGCCGGCGGCGTTGCTGCGCCAGCTGCCGAGGTCCATGAAGCTGGCGTTCTCGAGCGCGCTGTAGCCGGGGTAGAACGCATAGTCGGCAGCGGTGATCGCCGCGCCGTTGGCGATGGTGATGGTGTCCTGGATCGCACCGTCGGCCGAGGCGATGAGCCAATGGGTGGCGTCCACAGACGTGAAGGTGGCGCCCTGTGTCGCCGTGCCGTAGCCGAAGAACTGCAGGAAGTCGCCGTCGCCGCCCTGGCCGGAGAAGTCGTTGACGATGTCGCCGTTGCCTTCGCCGGCGTTGAACTGGAACCAGTCGTCGTCTGCCCCGCCGGTCAGCATGTCGATTCCGGCTCCGCCGTTCAGCACGTCGTGGCCGTCGCCGGCGTTCAGTGTGTCGTCGCCGGCGCCGCCCAGCAGGACATCGGCGCCCAGACCGGCGTTCAGCGCGTCGTTGCCGTCTTGGCCCAGCAGTAGGTCGTCGCCGTCCTCGCCGTCCAGCGTGTCGGCGTCCGACCCGCCGATCAGCACGTCGTCGCCGTTGCCGCCCTGCAGCGTGGAGGCGACGCTGGAGGCGCGGATCATGTCGTTGCCGTCGCCGCCGATCGCCGTCTCCACCACCGTATCGAAGGCGATGGCGATGTTGTTCGTCC
>Ga0182792_1002982_pt1 | contig 11366 bp, 11 predicted proteins | sample Passage237B_FD_130497 | JGI IMG/M metagenome (GOLD analysis project Ga0182792, IMG submission 130497) | Cellulose adapted compost microbial communities from Newby Island Compost Facility, Milpitas, CA, USA - Passage2 37B (version 2) (version 2) ...
CGCCGTGGTCGTGGGTCTTGCGCGGGTCGCGCACGCGCAGCGGGGGAGCCGCTGCCTCGGATGTGGCGGGAGTCATGGAGGCCTTCGCGCCGGAACGGCGCCTGCTCGGAGCTGCCGCTATTATAGGTCGCACTCGGGCCCGGCCCCGGCTACACACTGTTGCGGATACCACACCGTGCCCGTCCATTTCCCGCTCCGCCTCGTCGAACGCCGCATGCTGGCGCCGTCCATCGGCCACTACGTGCTGGCCCGCGACGACGGCCAGCCGCTGGACTTCGTGCCCGGGCAGTTCATCCAGGTGCACTTCCAGTACGCCGACGGCACGCCGGCGCGGCGCAGCTATTCGCTGGCCACGATCCACGACCACGCGCTGGGCCCGGGCGAGACCGTGGAGATCGCGGTCAGCTACGTGCCGGGCGGGGCGGCCACCGCGCTGTTCGAGGGCCTGGCGCCGGGCGACCGGATCGAGGCCAGCGGGCCGTTCGGCCGCTTCTGCCTGATGCCCGGCGACCGCAACCGCCGCTACCTGCTGATCGCCACCGGCACCGGCGTGACCCCGTACCGCTCGATGCTGCCGGTGCTGGCGCAGCAGATGGCCGAGCGCGGCGTGGAGGCGGTGCTGCTGTTCGGCGCGCGCACGCCGGCCGAGCTGCTGTATGGCGGGGAGTTCCGCGCCTTCGCCGCGGCGCACCCGGGCTTCCGCTTCGTGCCGTGCTTCTCGCGCGAGCTGCCCGCCGCCGGCTCGGCGCACGCGCACCCGGACGTGCGCCAGGGCTACGTGCAGCAGCACCTGGCCGAGTTCGCGCCCGACCCGGCCACCGACATCGCCTACCTGTGCGGCAACCCGGACATGGTCGATGCCTGCTTCGAGGCGCTGAAGGCGCAGGGGTTCGCGCCGGCGCAGATCCGCCGCGAGAAGTACGTCAGCAGCAAGTAGGCCGCGCTCGCAACGTTCGCCTGGCGGGAACCGGGCCCGCAACTCCGCCGCGGGCTGTAAAGTGAGCTTGACAGCCGCCCGGCCCCGGCCTAGATTCGCTGTCAAGTCTGCTTGACAGGGGATGCCATGGACATCGTGCACCGGTCGGCCCGGCGGCGGGCCGCGCGGCCGTGACCGCGGCGCGACGCGCCGTCGTGTTCGCCGTCGGCCTCTCGGCCGGGCTGCTCGTGCTGGCCGCGCTGGGCGGCGGGCTGGGCCTGGGATCGCAGGCGCGCGGGGTGCTGGCCGGCATGGGCGGCGGCGGGCTGCTGGTGGGCCTGCTGCTGTGGTTCACCCCCGGCGACTGCCGCGACAGCGCCCCGCCGGCGCTGAGCCGGCGCTACTACCGCGAGTTCGGCGCACCGATGGCGGGGTATTTCGCGGTGGCGTTCGGTTGGCACCGGCTGCTCGACATGGTCCAGTCCACCTGGCTGCGCGCGGCGGTCGCGTTGCTGCCGGCGCTGCTGGTGGGCCTGGTGGTCCGCGCCATCGCCCGCTACGTGCGCGACTCGGACGAGATGCAGCGGCGCATCGAGCTGGAATCCATCGGCATCGCCGCGGGACTGACCGCCACGGCGTTCATGGCCGGCGGCTTCCTGCAGAGCGCGCACCTGATCGCGGTGCCGGGCAACGTGGCGATGCTGTGGGTGTTCCCCTCGCTGTGCCTGTGCTACGGCGTGGCCAAGCTGCTGATCGCGCGCCGCTACGTATGAACAACCGCCTGCGCGAGCTGCGCGAGGGCCGGGGCTGGTCGCAGGGCGAGCTGGCCGAGCGGCTGGAGGTCTCGCGGCAGACCGTCAACGCGCTGGAGACCGGCAGGTACGATCCCAGCCTGCCGCTGGCGTTCCGGATCGCGCGGCTGTTCCGGCTGCGCATCGAGGACGTCTTCTTCCCGGACGGGCCATGAACCGCCGGCCGGGCTTCTTTCCGTTTCCGTGAACCGAGGGACCGTTGCATGAACCCGCGCAAGACCCGGATCTCGTTGGCCATCGCCGCGGCGGCCGTCGCCGCGGTGGCCGGCTACCACCTGCTGCGTCCCGGCGCCGCGCCCGACCCCGGGCCGGCGTCTTCGGCCGCGCACGCGCCTGCCCAGGCCTCCCCTGCGCGGCGGCTGGGCACGCTGGCGTTCGCGCCGTGCACGCTCAGCTCGCCGCGCAGCCGCCAGAGCCTGGAAGCGCAGTGCACCACCCTGGACGTGCCCGAGGACAGGAGCCGGCCCGACGGCCGCCGCATCGCCCTCAACATCGCCTGGCTGCCGGCCACGCGCGAGGCCGACGTGGCCGCGGACCCGGTGTTCTTCCTCGCCGGCGGACCCGGCCAGGCGGCGGTGGAAACCTATCCCGCGCTGGACCCGGTGTTCTCCGAGGTGCGCAAGCAGCGCCACGTGGTCCTGGTGGACCAGCGCGGCACCGGACGCTCGAACCTGCTGGCCTGCGACGCGCCCGACGACGGCGCCGATGACGCCTCGCCCGCGGCGATGGAGGCCGCGGCCGCCGCCTGCGCGCAGGCGCTGTCGGCCAGGGCCGACCTGCGCCACTACACCACCACCGACGCGGTGGCCGACCTGGAGGCGGTGCGCGAGGCCATCGGCGCGGCGCAGGTCAACCTGGTCGGCGTGAGCTACGGCACGCGCGTGGCCCAGCAGTACGCGATGCGCCACCCGCAGCGCATCCGCGCCATCGTGCTCGACTCGCCGGTGCCCAACAGCGTGGGCCTGGGCAACGTGTTCGCGCGCAACCTGGACGATGCGCTGGCGCTGCAGTTCGCGCTGTGCGCGAAGGAGGCGGCCTGCCGCGACCGCCTGGGCGACCCGCGCGCCGCGCTGGACGCGCTGCTGGCCAGGCTGCGCGACCAGCCGGTGCAGGTGCGCTACCGCGACGCCACCAGCGGGGAACCGGCCGAGGGGACGCTGACCGCCGAGACCGTCGCCGGCCTGGTGCGCATGTACGCCTACATGCCCGCCGCCGGGGCGCTGCTGCCCAAGCTGATCCACGAGGCCGCCAACGGCCGCTACGAGGACCTGATGGCGCTGGCGATGATGCTGCGCTCGGAGATGCACCAGTCCATGGCCATGGGCATGCAGCTGTCGGTGGTGTGCAGCGAGGATGCCTCCAGCATGGTCGCGCGCGCCGAGGACGAGGGCACGGTGCTGGGCAACCTGATGCCGCTGGGCATGGCCGCCATGTGCCGCGCGTGGCCGCGCGGCGCCGTGCCGGACGACTTCAACCGGCCGCTGGCCACGGACGTGCCGGCACTGGTGCTGGCCGGCGAGTTCGACCCGGTCACCCCGCCGCGCTACGGCGAGGAGATAGCCCGGCACCTGCCCAACGGCCGCCTGTTCGTGCTGCGCGGCCAGGGGCACAACGTGATCGGCGCCGGCTGCATGCCCAAGCTGTTCGCGCAGTTCGTGGAGAAGGCCGACGCCGGGACGCTCGAAGGCGCCTGCCTGGACGACCTGGCCTACGTGCCACCGTTCACCGGCTTCAACGGCTGGGAACCGTAAGCGCCCGCACAGGACCAAGGAACCGAATCGATGATCGTCGCAGAACGACTCCGCAAGACCTTCCCCGGCAAGGGCAAGGACAAGACCCCGGTGATCGCGGTGGACGACGTGGGCTTCACCGCCCACGACGGCCAGATCACCGGCCTGCTCGGGCCCAACGGCGCGGGCAAGACCACCACCCTGCGCATGCTCTACACCCTCATGAAGCCCGAAGGCGGGCGGGTGCTGGTCGACGGCGTGGACGCGGCCGCCGACCCCGAGCGCGTGCGCCGCAGCCTGGGCGTGCTGCCCGACGCGCGCGGCGTGTACAAGCGCCTGACCGCGCGCGAGAACATCGCCTACTTCGGCCAGCTGCACGGGATGGACAAGGCGGCCATCGCCGCGCGCACCGCCCGGCTGGCCGCGGCGCTGCAGATGGAGGACTTCCTCGACCGCGCCACCGAGGGCTTCAGCCAGGGCCAGCGCACCAAGACCGCGATCGCGCGCGCGCTGGTGCACGACCCGCGCAACGTGATCCTGGACGAGCCGACCAACGGCCTGGACGTGATGACCACCCGCGGCCTGCGCGGCTTCCTGAAGGAGCTGCGCGAGGAGGGGCGCTGCGTGATCTTCTCCAGCCACATCATGCAGGAGGTGGCCGCGCTGTGCGATCGCATCGTCGTCATCGCCCACGGCCGCGTGGTGGCCCAGGGCACGACCGACGAGCTGCGCCAGGCCGCCGGCGAGGCCAGCCTGGAAGACGCGTTCGTCAAGCTGATCGGCAGCGAGGAGGGCCTGCACGCATGAACAAGACCGGTTTCCTGGGCGGCATGTTCACGGTGATGCGCAAGGAGCTGCGCGATTTCGCCCGCGACCGCCGCACCTTCCTGCTCACCCTGTTCTCCGCGCCGCTGATCTATCCGCTGCTGTTCCTGGGCATGGGCAAGCTGACCGAGCTGCGCACCTCGACCCAGCTGGAGAAGACGCTGGAACTGCCCGTGGTCGGGATGGAGCACGCGCCCAACCTGGTCGCGCACCTGCGCAGCCAGGGGATCCACGCCAAGGCCGCGCCTGCGGACGTGGAGGCACGGATCCTCGCCCAGCAGGAGGACCTGGCGCTGGTGATCGGCGAGGACTTCGCCCGGGACTGGCGCGCCGGCCGTCCGGCCAAGGTGGAGCTGGTCACCGACACCACGCGCCGCAGCGGCGACGTGGCCGTGGCGCGCGTGCGCGGCGCGCTGGCCGGGTACGGCGCCAGCGTCGGCTCCCTGCGGCTGCTGGCGCGCGGGATCGATCCGATGGTGGCCGCGCCGGTCAGCGTCGGCACGCGCGACCTGGCCACGCCCGAGGCCAAGCGCGGCATCCTGCTGTCCTTCGTGCTGCCGCTGATCATGACCCTGTTCGCCTTCATCGGCGGCTCGCACCTGGCCATGGACACCACGGCCGGCGAGCGCGAGCGGCAGTCGCTGGAGCCGCTGCTGGCCACCCCCGTGTCGCGCGGCGCGCTGGTCAGCGGCAAGATGCTGGCCTCGGCGCTGCTGGGCCTGGCCTCGATGCTGCTGATCCTGGTCTCGTTCAAGGTCAGTGCCGGGCTGGCCGGCGGCATGGCGCGCTCGCTGGACGTGAGCCTCCTGGCGATGGCCAAGCTGCTGCTGATCCTGCTGCCGCTGGTGCTGATCGGCACTGCGCTGCTGACCTGCCTGGCCGCCAGCGCCAAGAGCATGAAGGAGGCGCAGAGCCACATCGTGTGGCTGATGCTGCTGCCCATGCTGCCGGCGTACGCGCTGATGGCCTATCCGATGAAGGACACGGCGCTGTGGCAGTACGCCGTGCCGTTCCTGTCGCAGAACCAGCTGCTGGTGAAGGTCACCCGCGGCGAGGTGCCCAGCGCCGAGCAGTGGACGGTGTACCTGGCGGCCTCGCTGGGCCTGGCGCTGCTGCTGTGGCTGGCGGCGGTGTGGCGCTACCGGCAGGAGAAGCTGGCGATCTCGGCCTGAGTGCCGGGCGGAAAGACGAAGGGCCCGGCGCTGCCGGGCCCTTCTCTTTTTCGGCCTGCCGCCGGCCTCAGCCGCCGGGGGTGAAGACCAGGGTGCGGCGGGTGGTCACCGGAGCGGGAACCGGCTCGAAGCGCCAGCGGCGCACCGCGTTGAGCGCCTCGCGGTCGAACACCCGGGCCGGGTTCGCGCGCAGGATCCGCGCCTCGGTCACCGCGCCGTCGGTGCCCACGGTGAACTCCACCAGCACCTCGCCGGACGCGCCCGAGCGCAGCGCATCCGGCGGATAGCGCGGCGACGGCATGCTGATCGGGCGCAGCGCGCGCTGCGGGGGCGGGGCCGCGGGCTGCGCGGGGGCCTGCGCCGCCGGGCGGGTGGCGGCCGGGGCCGCGGGCTGCGCCGGCTCGGCGGCGGGCTGCGCGGCCTGCTGGCGTTCGGCGGCCTGGCGCGCGGCTTCCTGTTCCTGCGCCAGGCGCCGCGCGGCCTCGGCCTCGGCGGCCTGCTGCTGCGCCAGGCGCTGCTGGTCGGCCTGGGCGCGGGCCTCGGCCTCGGCGCGGGCGCGCTGGGCTTCGGCCTCGGTGCGCTGGGCCGCGGCCTGCTGCGCGGCGGTGATGCTCTGCTTGATGCGCGGCAGCGCCGGCGCGGACGGGTCGGCCTTCTCGATCAGCGCCACCAGCCGCTGCGCTTCCTCGAACTGCTCGCGGCCCACGGCCTGCTCGGTGGCGATCACCGTGTAGGGCATCAGGTCGGTCAGCGCGCTGGCCACGGACGGGTCGTCGGGAAGCTTGTCACGCAGGGCCAGGTAGTACTCCATGGCGTTGTCGCCGGCCGGGGCGTACATGCGGTTCTCGCGCAGCGCCTGGGTGGCGGCCTCGCGCAACTGGTCGGCGCCCATGGCCTGCACGCTGGCGGCCACGGCCGGGGCCGGGGGCTGCGCGGGCGCGGCCGCGGCCCGGCCTTCCGGTGCGGCGGCCGGGGCCGCCGGCTCTTCCTGCTTGGAGCAGGCGGCCAGCAGCACGGCCAGCAGCAGGCACGCGGGCAGCCGCGACTTCGGCGAAATCGTCAAGGACACCATCGGTTTACTCCCCTGTGGCAAAAGCCTGTGGCACGGCGCTAGCTCGCGCCATCCGGCCCCGATTGTCAACCGGGCGGGCCGGGTCCACAAGACGCGGGCCAGGGCGGCCGGACGGCTACTTGCCGATGCAGAAGCTGGCGAAGATGTGACCCAGCACCTCGTCGGCGGTGACCTTGCCGGTGATGCTGCCGAGGGCGTCGTGGCCCAGGCGCAGCTCCTCGGCGGCGAGCTCGAGGTGGCCGGCGTGCAGCTGTCCGCCCGCGGCGTCGCAGTGGTCCAGGGTCCGGCGCAGGCCGTCGAGGTGCCGGGCGCGGGCGCTGAACTCGCCCTCGGCCGCATCCGGCGCGCCGCCGGCGGCCAGGGCGCGCAGGGCCGCGTGCAGCGCCTCCAGGCCCTCGCCGGTGAGGGCCGAGACGCGCAGCTCCCCGGCGGGCACCGGCGGGGCTGCGGGCGGAAGCAGGTCGGCCTTGTTGTGGATCCACAGCCGCTGCGGCACCGCGGCGGCGGCCTCGGCCAGGGCGGCGCGGTCGCCGTCCGGGGCGCGCGCGTCGACCACCAGCAGGGCCAGGTCGGCGCGGTCCAGTTCGGCGCGGGCGCGGCGCATGCCCTCGCGCTCGATCGCGTCGCCACCCTCGCGCAGGCCGGCGGTGTCGGCCAGCACCAGTTCCAGGCCGTCGATGCGCACGGTCTCGCGCAGCACGTCGCGGGTGGTGCCGGCCACGTCGGCGACGATGGCGCGCGCATCCCCGGCCAGCGCATTGAGCAGCGAGCTCTTGCCGGCGTTGGGCGGGCCCAGGAGCACGGCGTGCAGCCCGTCGCGCAGGCGCCGGCCGCGCTCGGCCTCGGCCAGCAGCGCCTGCAGGTGCCCGCGCAGCGCGTCCAGCCCGGCGGCCACCTGCGGCAGGCCCAGCGTCTCGATGGGCTCGTCGACGAAGTCGATCGCCGCCTCCACGTGGATCCGCAACCGCAGCAGCTGCGCGGCGATGGCGTCCACGCGACGGGAGAACGCGCCGTCCAGCGAGCGCCGGGCCGCGCGCGCCGCGCGCAGGTCGGCCGCGGCGATCAGGTCGGCGATGGCTTCGGCCTGGACCAGGTCGAGCTTGCCGTTGAGGAAGGCGCGCTCGCTGAACTCGCCCGGCCGCGCCGGTCGCGCGCCCAGCTCGCCGCAGCGCTCGACCACGCGCCGCAGCAGCACCGGGCTGCCGTGCGCCTGCAGTTCGGCCACGTCCTCGCCGGTGAAGCTGTGGGGCGCGGGGAAGGCCAGCACGATGCCGTCGTCGATGGGCTCGCCGGCACCATCGGCGAAGCCTGCGCGCACCGCGCGCCGCGGCGGCAGCGCTCGGCCGGCGAGGGCGCGCGCGATCTCCAGCGCACGCGGCCCGGACAGGCGCACGATGCCGATCCCGCCGGCGCCGGGCGCGGTGGCGATGGCGACGATGGTGTCGGTGTCGGGCGGGGTCATGGCGGGGACAGCCTAGCGGGCGGGCACGGCCCGCGGAAACGAGAAGCCCGCCGGACGGCGGGCTTCTCGCGGACCTGGCCGGTCACTTGGCCGGCGTGGCCCTGGGCGCCGGCTCGCCGTGGCGCTTCATCATCCACCACTGCTGCAGCAACCCCAGCGCGCCGTTGGTGACCCAGTACAGCACCAGGCCGGCGGGGAAGAAGGCCATCATCACGCCGAAGGCGATCGGCATGAACTGCATCATCTTCTGCTGCATCGGGTCCATGCCCGGCGCCGGCTGCAGCTTCTGGGTGAACCACATCACCGCCACGTTCAGCACGGGCAGGATGAAGTACGGGTCGCGCGCGGTCAGGTCCTGGATCCAGCCGATCCACGGCGCGTGGCGCAGTTCCACCGACTCGACCAGCACCCAGTACAGCGCCAGGAACACCGGCATCTGCACCAGGATCGGCAGGCAGCCGCCCATCGGGTTGATCTTCTCCTTCTTGTACAGCTCCATCATCGCCATCTGGAACTTCTGGCGGTCGTCGCCGTAGCGCTCCTTCAGCTGCTGGATGCGCGGCTGGAACTTGCGCATCTTGGCGAAGCTCTTGTACTGCGCGGCCGACAGCGGGTAGAGCACCAGCTTGACGACCAGCACCAGGCCGATGATGGCCCAACCCCAGTTGCCGATCAGGCCGTACAGGTGGCTCAGCACCCAGAACAGGCCCTCGCCGAGCATGGCCAGCAGCGAGAACTGGCTGTAGTCCACGGCCCGCTCCAGCCCCGGCACGTCCTGGGCGTGGATCTGCGAGACCAGCTTCGGGCCCACGTACAGCCGCGCCTGGGTGGCGGCGCTGGCGCCCGGCGCGACCTGCAGCGGCGCGCCCAGCTCGCGCACCAGCGGGCCGGTGGCCGGCTGGTCCAGCGAGATGGTGGCCTGCTGTCCGCGTTCGGGGATCCACGCGCTGAAGAAATGGTGCTGGAGCATCGCGATCCAGCCGTCGCGGGTGGGCTGGTTGACGCGGCCGTCCTCCAGGTAGTCCTCGCCGAAGGCGCGGCGCTGGTAACCGCCGTCGTACCAGGCCGCGCCGGTGAAGCTGTAGGACTGCGGGCTGGTGAAGCTGCTCTTGGTCACCGGCGGCACGCGCATCAGCTGGCGGTACACCTGGCCCTGCCACGCGGTGGCGCCGCGGTTGCGGACCTCGTCGCGGACCTCGATGGCGTACGCGCCGCGGCGGAAGGTGTAGGTGCGGACGATCTCCACGCCGTCCGGGCCGCGCCAGACGAAGGGCACGGCCACCGCGTCCTGGCCCTGGCCGAGCGCGTACTCGCGCTGCGGCTCGGCCGGGACGAAGCCGGACTGGTGGGTGGGGGCCGCGCCGGTGGCGCTGACCCAGCCGCTCTGCGCGGCGTAGAAGTCGCGCGGCGCGTCGCTGAACAGCCGCACCGGCGGACTGCCCGGCTCGCGCGCCTGCGGGAACTGCAGCAGGTCGGCCTGCAGCACGCTGCCGCCGTCCAGCACCAGCCGCAGCACGTCGGTGGTCACCGTCACCCGGCCGGCCGCCGGCGTGGCGGCCGTGCCGGCGGGAGCGGCGGGCGGAGTGGCGGCGGTGGCCGCCGGCACCGCGTCGCCGGCGGCGGCAGGGGTGGCGGCCGGAACCGCGGCCTGCCCGGGAACGGCCGCCGGCTCGGCAGTGGCCTGGGCGGGGGCGGGCGGGGCGGCCTGTTCCTTGCCCCATTCCATCCACAGCAGCATCGCCACCATCAGCCAGGCAAGGATCAGGAATACGCGGGTCTGGTTCATCGGGCAGGCAGGCTCAGCCGGTACGGGAGTCCGGCATGGATTCGGAAGGGGGGGCGGACGTGGGGCGCGCGGGCATTGTGCCGCCGGGGGCCGGTGCGGGCAATGCGCCGGCCTTGCGCAGCAGCCGCAGCAGCGAGGCGGCGAGCTCGGCGTGGGTCGCCCGCGCGGCGGCCGGGCGCGCCACCACCACGTAGTCGCCGCATGCCAGCTGCGGGCGCAGGCGGCGCGTGGTTTCGCGCAGGATGCGCTTGATGCGGTTGCGGCCCACGGCGCGCGCGTCGACCTTGCGCGACACCGCCAGGCCCAGGCGGGGCGGATGCGCGGCGGGCAGCCAGTGCAGGCCGAGCAGGGCGTCGCCCAGGCGGCGGCCGCCTTCGAACACGCGGGTGTATTCCACGCGCGAACGGACCCGGGCGCTGCGAGGGAATCGCGCGCGCGGGTCCGTGGTCATTAGCAGGAGGAAACGCGTCGGCCCCGCGCGGCGGGGCCGCGTCGTCCTCAGGCGCTCAGGCGCTTGCGGCCCTTGGCACGGCGACGGGCCAGGACCTTGCGGCCGTCGGCGGTCTTCATGCGGGCACGGAAGCCGTGGTCGCGCTTGCGCTTGAGGTTGCTGGGCTGGAAGGTGCGCTTGGTGGCCATGGCGGCACTCGGTGTTCGGATCGAAAGAACCGGAAATTCTAGGGGACGGCATGAATGCGGGTCAAGCCGCCACGCCCGGCCAGCCGCGGGGGGCGCGGGACGGGCCTGTGGATGCCCTGTGGATGAACCTTGGGAAAAGCCGCCCCCGGTGGTAGGCTGGCCAGTCCGAATCCCGACCCAAGCGACCGCCGGCGGCGCCATGCGCCGCGGCGGGCGCCCGACGAGCTTTGCCTTTCCGATGGATGCCTGGCCCCGCTGTCTGGAACGCCTCGAAGCCGAACTGCCGGCCGAGGACGTCCATACCTGGCTCAAACCCCTGCAGGCCGAGGAGCGCGCCGACGGCGTCGTGCTGTACGCGCCCAACGCCTTCATCGTCGAGCAGGTGCGCGACCGCTACCTGGACCGCATCCGCGAGCTGGCCCGGCACTTCGCCGGCCACCTGAACGTGGCCCTGGAAATTGGGTCGCGGCCGAAGGCGGCCGAACCGGCCCCGGCCCCGGCGGGGATGGCCCAGGCCACGGCGGCCCCGACCCGGCTCGCGCCGGCCGAGCCGTTCAACGGCAACCTCGACCCGCACTACGTGTTCGACAACTTCGTCGAGGGCCGAAGCAACCAGCTGGGCCGCGCCGCAGCCTGGCAGGCGGCGCAGAAGCCGGGCGACCGCGCGCACAACCCGCTGCTGCTGTACGGCGGTACCGGCTTGGGCAAGACCCACCTGATGTTCGCCGCGGGCAACGCGATGCGCCAGGCCAACCCGAACGCGCGGGTCCTGTACCTGCGCTCGGAGCAGTTCTACAACGCGTTCTTCCGCGCCCTGCAGGAGAAGTCGGCCGACCAGTTCAAGCGCCAGTTCCAGCAGATCGACGCGCTGCTGATCGACGACATCCAGTTCTTCGCCGGCAAGGACCGCACCCAGGAGGAGTTCTTCCACACCTTCAACGCGCTGTTCGAC
>Ga0182792_1002991_pt1 | contig 11336 bp, 6 predicted proteins | sample Passage237B_FD_130497 | JGI IMG/M metagenome (GOLD analysis project Ga0182792, IMG submission 130497) | Cellulose adapted compost microbial communities from Newby Island Compost Facility, Milpitas, CA, USA - Passage2 37B (version 2) (version 2) ...
ACTATACATCCCCAACCGATTTATCCGGATGTATCCGGTTAATAGCTGGATAGTAATCGCCGCAGGTCGTAAATTGCCAGTGGGTACGGAGAGGGGCTTCCCCGCGCAGGCGCACGCGGGAAGAACATGCCCATAGGGTACAGACAAATGATTAGTACCGTCGGTACCGCCTAACCTGCAACTTATTTGGGCTGCTCCGCCAGGATGCCCATAATCATAATTGTAACGGCTTACGGCCCTACCCACATATGGCAACGGCAGAACCAATCGAATTGACAGGAACGCCTTAGGCCAGTACCCCCTGGACCACTTTCCCCGATACGTCGGTCAGGCGATACCTCCTTCCCTGATGCTTGAAGATTAGCTGCTCATGGTCTATACCCATCAGGTGCATGACCGTGGCCTGGAAATCGTGGACATGAACCGGGTTCTCTACGATGTTGTAACTAAAGTCGTCGGTAGACCCGTAAACAAATCCTTTTTTGATACCGGCACCTGCCATCCAGATGGTAAAACAGCGGGGATGATGATCCCGCCCATAGTTTTGTTTGGTCAATTTACCCTGAGAATAGGCTCCCCGGCCAAATTCACCACCCCAAATTACCAGGGTTTCATCCAATAGTCCACGCTGTTTGAGATCCATCACCAGGGCCGCGGAGGCCTGATCTACCGAACGCGTCATGATCTGTATGTCATTGGGCAGGTTGCCGTGCTGGTCCCATCCCTGGTGATACAACTGTATGAATTTAACCCCCTTCTCAGCCAGCTTTCTGGCGAGCAGGCAGTTGGCGGCAAAAGTCCCCGGTTTTCGGGAATCCTCCCCGTACATGTCGAAGATATATTCAGGCTCTTTGGAAATGTCGAGCGTTTCGGGTACTGCCGTTTGCATACGGTAGGCCATTTCGTACTGGGCCATACGCTGGTTGATTTCCGGATCGAGGATCTTCTGATACTGGAGCTCGTGGAGTTGCGCGAGCGCATCCAGCATGCGGCGCCGGGTAACCTTGTCAATGCCACCCGGATTGTTCAGGTAAAATACCGGATCAGGCCCCGAACGGAAAACTACGCCCTGATGAACCGAAGGCAGGAAGCCATTGCTCCAGAGCTTGGCGTAAAGAGGCTGGTCCCCTCCCCGCCCCTTTGACAGAAGGACAACGAACGAGGGAAGATTCTGGTTATCGGATCCCAGGCCGTAACTGATCCAGGAGCCCCAGGAAGGTCGCCCTCCCTGCTCACTTCCGGTCTGAAAAAAGGTAACGGCAGGGTCATGATTGATGGCTTCGGTATACATCGAGCGGATGAAGGTAGCCTCACCTGACACCCGCGCTATATGCGGCAACAGTTCGCTGATCCACATATCGCCCCCGCCAAGGTCATAACGATTAAACTTGAACGCGGAAGCCGCCAGGGGAAATTTACTCTGACCGGCTGTCATTCCGGTAAGACGCTGGCCTTTGCGGATAGACTCCGGCAGGTCCTGCCCCCACATCTCCTCCAGCCGGGGTTTATAATCGAATAGCTCGAGCTGCGAAGGAGCCCCGCTCTGGAACAGGTAGATGACACGTTTCACCTTGGGTGAAAAATGGGGCTTGCCCAGAGGTAGCCCGCCTTCTGATGGACTTTGCATCCGTCCCACTGCCTGACTTTTATCCGCATTCAATAAAGTCGATAACGCCGCTGCTCCCAGTCCCAAACTCGTACGGGACAGGAAATTCCGTCGGCTCTGCAGGTCGTGAAAACTTTGCTCAATCTCCTTTATAAAACTCATGACAAAGGTGGTTCAGTGAATAGCCCTTAAAAGAGTCTAAGTTAGGCAATAAATGTTTATAGTCAATACTATTTACGCTCGCTTCAGGCAAAAAGGCTAGTTCCGGCAAGGGTTGAAAGCCCCTCTGTCATCTGCAAATCACACCGGATTCGTTTCAGAAGGCAGACATCGGGTAGTCAGAAAAGACGAGTGCGTGGCCATCCTGTTTTTACAAAGGTTGACCACGCACATTACGGTCGTCAATTAAATTATATACCGATTACTTAGCGGTTCGCTGGTTTGGGAAGTTCCTTACGGGGAATCTTCTCGTCCATCTGTGCGGTGTTATAGACGAACGAAGCCACGATCACCGCCATCTGTTTCAGGTCGTCCATCACCAGGCGCTCATACAAATCCTGGTTGGTATGGTGTGTCCTTGAACCGTACTCGATGCCGTCCTGAATAAACTGGAAACCAGGAAGCCCTACCCCGTCGAAACTCAGGTGGTCGGTCCCCCCGGTATTACGTGAAGTCAGTGTCGGATTGTCGATAATGTCGGCAAAAGGTTCCAGCCATTTCTGGAAAATCGGTCTCACCTTTTCATTGCCCTGCAGATATACCCCTCTGATACGGCCTGTACCGTTGTCAATGTTATAGTAAGCCGAGAACTTTTCATGCGCAGGATGCAGCTTCATGGTTTCGGCATCCCCAAAGGTCTTTTTCACATAGTTACGCGATCCGTGAATACCCTGCTCCTCACCCGACCACAGGGCAATACGAATGGTACGCTTGGGTTTCAGCCCTGCAGCCTGCAGGATACGCACCGCTTCCATCATCACGATACAACCGGCCGCATTGTCAGTCGCGCCATTGGCCCCGTGCCATGAATCAAGGTGTGCGCCGAGCATGACAATCTCCTCCCTGAGTTTTCTGTCTGTTCCGGGAATTTCTGCGATCACATTCGATGCTTTGGTATTATCCCGGAAAAAGCGAGTTTTGACCTCTGCCTCTACCTTCACCTCCACACCGCTTTCCAGCAAGCGCTGAATCAGTGCCGCATGTTCGTTGGAAAGTTCGAACGCCGGTCCTGCTTCCGGTGACCCTGCTCTGTAGGGCGCACCATTGCTGGTGAACACGGTACCGTGACGGCCCTGACGACGGATCAGCTCCAGCCGGATTTTCTCCGCAACCAGAAAACTATCCACTTTCGCCCGGAATGTCCGCATTTTGCGGAAGCGTTCGAGGGCTTCCGGATTGAACCGCTGACCACCAAAGGTTTCGGTATTGGTCATTTTCTCCAGATCTTCGGCTGAATAGCGGATCGCATCGTTTTTGAACGTAGGGCCAGCGTCGAATTCCTCGCCCTTCACCAGTACGATCTTGTCCTTCAGTTTTCCCGAATACCGGGCGATGTCTTCATCGCTGTTCAGTTCAACTACCACCACATCACCCGATACCAGTCCGTCTGTACTGCCCGTCCAGGCTTTGGGAACGGCAATGAACGGCATATAGTAGGGCTGGGTCATGGCCAGATAGCTTTTCTCAAACTGCCAGCCATATCCGAACTCTCCCCATTCATCGAGGCGGGCATTGACCAACCCCCATTCGGTCATCTGCTTGATCGACCACTCAGCAGCCCTCTGGAATCCGGGAGAATTGGTCAGCCGCGAACCCGCTACATCGACGAGCTGGTGCGCAATTTTCTCTACCTGTGAATTTTCCAGTCCTTCCTTTCTGATCCTGGCAATAGCGTCCGTGTCAAGTTTCTGTGCCGGAGCGTGCTGAAGAAACAGAAAAGCCAGTAATAGAGGCGTAATAAAATTTACTCTCATAATAACGTTTTCAGTTTGTGTGTTAAAATCACCTGCTCGGACTTCATCCGATTTGCAATTCTTTACCAAAAATGGCAGTTTCCCGCAAAATATGGCCTTTCTTAACCCTCAATTTGCGCATTTTTCTACATCACTATCAATTTTGGTCAAAATTTAGTCAGGTTTGGTCAAAGCAGAACTAGACAATGGTATTAATTTGGTGTAAAATTGCACTGTAATTTAACCATTTTCCGCACTGTTCTAACCGGTGCAGTATCAGTCCTTTTATAAACCCTGAAAACGTAGTTGGAATTCTATGTCGAAAAAAATCAATGTCGCCATCATCGGTCTTGGTTTTGGTGCTGAGTTCATCCCCATTTATCAGAAACATCCGGATGCCCATATGTATGCCATCTGTCAGCGTACCCGGTCGAAACTCGATCAGGTCGGGGATGCCTTCGGCGTGGAGGTGCGTTATACCGATTATGACGAACTTCTGAAAGACCCCAATATCGATGCCGTGCATATCAATTCTCCCATTCCCAATCATGCCGAACAGACCCTGAAGGCGTTGCGGGCGGGAAAACACGTGGCCTGTACGGTACCGATGGCTACCACGGTTGCCGAATGCGAGGAGATCGTGCGCACGTCCAGGGAGACGGGTAAAAAGTACATGATGATGGAAACCGTGGTGTATTCGCGGGAGTTCCTGTTTGTCAAGGAATTGTATGAAAAAGGCGAACTGGGGAAAATCCAGTTTCTGAAAGCGAGTCACCAGCAGGATATGGACGGCTGGCCTGATTACTGGCCTGGTCTTCCCCCCATGCATTATGCCACGCACTGCGTAGGTCCGGTTGCCGGTCTTCTGCGCCTTGAGGCCGAATATGTATCCTGTTTCGGTTCCGGTACCATCCGCGAAGAGCTGGCCAGAATCCACAACTCGCCCTTCGCCATCGAATCGGCTCATATTAAGTTCAAGGACAGCGATCTTTCGGCCTATGTCTACCGGTCTCTCTTCGATACCGCCCGTCAGTATCGGGAGAGTTTTGAAGTATACGGCAGTAAAAAATCGTTTGAATGGCCGTTGATCGAAGGGGAAGAGCCGGTAATTCATACCGCCAAAAAACCCGAACACGAGATTCCCGAGCGGGTACCCGTGCCCGATTATGCCCATCTGCTACCCGAAGGGATCCAGCAGTTTACCACGAAGGGGGTTTACGACATGGAAGAATCCACCCATTTGTCCTTTACCCAGGGCGCGGGGCATGGAGGTTCTCACCCGCACCTGGCTCACGAATTCATTTCAGCACTCATCGAAGACCGTGATCCCTTCCCGAATGCATGGCAGTCGGCCAACTGGACCAGCGTCGGCATCCTCGCTCACGAGTCCGCCCTGAAAGGAGGTGAAATCATTCGAATTCCCGATTTTAAAGCGTTAAGTTGATTGTAGAATCTTCCTCATCCGCTGGCAACGGCGGGTGAGGGTAACCAAAACCTGCAAACGGTGGTACATTTTTCAATTATCCGGGCTAAAACAGCGATACTCGCCTCCATTGTTCTGACGGCTCTCATCTGCGTGGCTTCCAGACAACCTGTTCCACAGGAAAAGGGACGGCGGATCGAAGTGCTGTTTCTGGGCGATAACGGTCACCACAGACCCGTAGAACGCGTACCTCAGATTATGGCCGCCCTCGGGCCGAGAGGAATCAACTTTACATATACCGACAATCTTGACGACCTGAACCCCGAAACACTCAGCAAATACGACGCGTTGATGCTGTATGCGAACTGGGACTCCATTGCTCCTCCCCAGTCGAAGGCTTTGCTCGATTTTGTAGCGTCAGGCAAGGGATTTCTCGCCATACACTGTGCTTCCTACTGTTTCCGGAATGATCCGGAAATTGTCAGACTGATGGGCGGACAGTTCTGGCGCCATACGTGGGATACCATACAGCCTGTATGGACGCAGCCCGACCATCCGGCGATTGCGGGTGTAGCGCCGTTCAAGACACTCGACGAAACTTACCTTCATATCAAACTCGAAAAAGATAACGAGGTTCTCACCGAACGAATCATACAGAAAGACCAGGAGAAAGACCGTCCGGGTCAGAAGACCGAGCCCTATACCTGGGTCAGAAAACATGGGAAAGGGCGTGTGTTTTATACCGCTTACGGGCATGACGAAAAGACCTGGTCCCAACCCGGCTTCCATGACCTGATCGAAAAGGGTATTCTATGGGCTGTGAATGATGAGGCCCGAAAAGCCCATGCAGCGCTGCAGCCCAAGCCGTTCGAATACCGGGAGGCCAAACTTCCCAATTATGAAAAAAGACCGGGTCCTCAACTGATGCAGCTCCCCCTGACCGCCGAAGAATCGATGAAGCACATTCAGATTCCCGTGGATTTCAAGCTGGAGCTCTTTGCGAAAGAACCCGATGTAATGCATCCCATTGCTATGACCTGGGACGAGCGGGGCCGGCTCTATGTGTTGATTACGAAAGACTATCCCAATGAAAGGAAAGATACAGGCGGTGAAGACTATATCCTGCTCTGCGAAGATACCGACGGAGACGGCAAGGCCGATTCGTTCAAACGGTTCGCCGAAGGGTTGAGCATTCCCACCGGGATGGTCTTTGCCAACGGGGGGCTGATCGTATCACAGGCTCCTCATATGCTGTTCCTGAAAGATACCGACGGAGATGACAAGGCCGATGTCAAACAGATTCTCTTTTCAGGATTCGGGACCTTCGACACGCATGCCGGTCCATCGAGTCTGGCCTATGGCTTTGATAACTGGATTTACGCCTGCGTAGGTTATTCCGGATTTAAGGGGAAATTCGGCACGGCCGATTCCCTCAATTTTGGACAGGCACTGTTCCGTTTCCGCCCTGACGGATCGGACCTGGAACTGCTGACCCGCACTTCCAATAACACCTGGGGGCTGGCTTTCAATGAATCGGGAGAATTGTTCGCCTCTACGGCCAACAATTCGCATGGCTGGTACATGGCCATTCCGAACCGATACTACGGCAAAAGCCGGATTGACAACGGCAGCCGTAGTACGGATACCCATAAGGATTTTCAACCTATTACCCCTCGGATCCGTCAGGTCGACGTCTTCGGAGGCTTTACGGCGGCAGCAGGCCATAATTTCTATACGGCTCGGGCTTTCCCCGAAAAATACTGGAACAAGGCCGCGTTTGTCGCCGAACCCACCGGTCACCTCCTGCATATCAACTTTATGGAGAAAAACGGAACCGACTACTCCGACCAGCTGGGTTTCAACCTGATGGCCGGGGCGGATGAATGGGTAGCACCCGTATTCGCCCAGGTCGGTCCCGACGGTGCAGTGTGGGTAGCCGACTGGTACTCGTTCATTATCCAGCACAACCCTACCCCGGCCGGATTTGAAAACGGCCCTGGAAATGCCTATCAGACCGACCTGCGTGACTATACCCGTGGACGGATTTACCGCATCAGCTGGAAAAACGCACCGGCCTACAAGCCTCTTTCGCTCAGCAAGGACAGGCCTAAAGAACTGGTTGCTGCCCTGAAAAACAGCAATATGTTCTGGCGTATCAATGCCCAGCGTCTGCTTGTGGAACGAAATAACAGGGACGTAGTACCAGACCTCATCAGCCTGTTGAGCGACAGTTCGGTCGATAAGGTGGGGTTGAACGTGGGTGTAATTCACGCCCTCTGGACCCTGCACGGGCTGGGCGAACTCGACAGAGATCAGGGAAGTGCATACGAAGCCGCCCTGAAAGCCCTTAAACATCCCAGTGCAGCAGTTCGTAAAAATGCCATTCAGGTATTACCCAAAACGGCAAGAACTGCAGCTGAACTACTCAAACTGAACCTCCTGAATGATTCGGACCTGCTGAATGTACTGAACACCTTGCTGGCATTTACTGAAACTCCGTTAACTCCGGAGATAGAGAAAGCCATTCTTACCCGGCTGGAAACGGCAACGGAAGTGGAGGACCGTTGGCTGCCTGATGCTTTTGCCGTGGCACTCAATGCCCATGAGGGAAAATTGTTGCAGCAATACCTCGCAGCGCTGAAAAACAAGCCGAAGACAGGTGGGAACACCGTGGCTTCTGCTTCACATCAGCACGCTATGCATCATGCTACCCATAACAGCAGCCCGTCTGCCATTACCGTTCAGGGTAGTCCCGAACTCGCGATTACCAATATCACCATTCATCCGGAAGATCTGTATGTAAGGGAATATTCCAGGGTAGCCGTTGAAATTACCAATCAGGGAGACAAACCAATCCCCGCTGGGGTTGTACCGGTTGTGAACATCAGCATACGCGGTGCAGGACTCATGTTGAATTATGTGAGTCATAACCTTGACAAAGGCCTCGCTCCCGGGGAAAAGGTACAGCTCATGGAAGGGAATAACGGCCCCTGGAAGACCTCCTTCGGTTTCACACCGGAACAGGCAGGTAAAGTCACCGTTACCGCGGTAGTGGACCCGGACAATGTGGTACCTGAAAAAGAGGAAGAGAAAAACAACCGCATGAGCAGGACTTTCGAGGTAAAACGCCCGCAGCACCTTTCGGCATTTGCACTCGAACGGGCCGTCCGCAGTTTTGCGTCCTATGCTTCCGCCGACGAATTCATTGGATTGCTCAAAACGGCGCAGGAGCTGGGAGTAACCGAGAAAAATGCCCTTTACAAAGGCTTAACGGCAGGCTGGAACGGCCGGCGGAAGGAAAAAACATCCCCTGAAAATGAGACCTTCCTGGCGTCCCTCCGGGATCAGATTCCGGCAGATCTGGCGGGTCGCTTCGACGCGGTACTGAAGTCCTTTGGTCTGGAAGGCCAGGAAAGAAGTGCCGATACCCAGGTTATCCGGATCAGGGCTGTTCGCGAAGAAATGAAATATAACATCACCGAATTCAGGGTGAAAGCCGGTAAGCCTGTGGAAATTATTTTCGAAAATCCGGATGCCATGCAGCACAATATCATCATCGGAAAGCCCGGCTCCCTGGAAAAAATCGGAAACGCGGCTGACCAGATGATCACCCAGCAGGACGCAGCCGAAAAACACTACGTACCATCTCTGCCCGACATTATCGCATCTACTCCGTTGGTCAACCCGGACGAATCCTACCGTCTGCGGTTCATGGCACCGGAGACCCCAGGTGACTACCCTTATGTATGTACTTTCCCGGGCCACTGGCGACTGATGTCCGGCGTGATGAAGGTAGAAAAATGAGATATTCATACTCATCCTAATAAAAGAGCGTGAGGGGAGCCCTCCGCTTTTTTATTTTTGGGCCAACCGATCTTTCCGGACATAGACCCTGTTGCCGTCGATCTCCTTTACAAACGCATAATGCTCGTCCAGAAACGCTGCGAGCCCGGGAACCTGCGACAGATCGTGATTCTCACGGTTCACCAGCTCCTGACGAAAATCCTGAGGCCCATCGATGGCATCCACGAAAACCACCGGCTTCCGGGTATACAAATCGTTCAGATAGTATGGGGTGTATAGAGCCGGCCAGATCGAACTATGCTGATAGACCGTAACAAGTCGAACTGCAGAGGGCAGCTGGGTTTCCACATAGATTTCGTTGTAATACCCGTATACCGTAATACAGTCGTCGGGCTCGGTCGCCCATTCCAGCACATATTGGGAAACAGGCGAGACAGTAAAATGCCATGGTTTGGCGACGGTATATTGATTTACCCAACCATCAAATTCCATTTTGTTGGTATACAGCAAATATCCCGTCAGACAAACAAACCCCGAATAAACGACAAATGCCCGGTACTTAACCCGTTGCATGAGATGCACCCCCCAGCCATACAGGAGAAACACACCGGGAAACAGAAATACGATTAAATAGTGATCGAAAGGTCTGCCTGCCCTCTCGACGGCAAATGCGCCGGCATAGACCACCGCCACACACAACACTGCGCCCCATTTTTCCGGCTGGGAAAGTCGTTTCGTGTAAATCCAACCCAGTAAGGCGGTCATTAGTGCCAGGAGAAAGACCAGCGATACTCCTGAAAACCACCCCCAGCCCCAGATAAAGGTCGGTATAAATCCAGAGCTATAGGTGAACAGGGTAGCATATCTGGCATTTGCGTAGATAAACAGATTGAAAAAATCTTTCAATGCATCATTGGCCACCACCGCGGTCAGGAATACTGCCGTGAGTGTTAATCCGCCCAGTCCGAAAGGAACTATGGCTTTCCAGAACCCCTTCCTGCCTTCCGTTACTGCGATATACCCAAAAATAAAGCCCGCAACCATCAGGGCTGGCGGGGCGCCTTGAGGCTTGCCGTATGGAATTACTCCCAGCAGGAAGCCAATCAGGTACCAGTTGTACCATTTTCGTTTTTCCGGGTGAATCGTAAGGACAGAAAAAAGCGAAAGGGCTGCACTGAAGGGGACAACACACCAGAATTCACTCGCCTGGTGCACGAAATCATTTCGCTGTCCCCAGGCCAGGAATAACAGAACCGGTATGATCCCCATGATGGCTGTCTCCCTGCCCAGCCAGTTGCGCAGGGTCACAAACAGGGACCAGACCAATAGGATGAGCAGACCCAGTAAAATGCCATGAGAAACAACATAGTCGAGTCGTATGCCCAGCCAGGCCGGAATGTAAAACACATAGGCATTGAGTGGGCCATTGGTCGTGAAATCAATACCTTTCCAGGGCACCGGAAACCGCATTAGTGTCAGGGCGTGCGCGATCGTCTGCGCTTCGTCTACATTGGTAACCCGATTATATAAAAGGGTTGGCAGCCGAACCAAAAAAGTGACAGCTACTAGATATCCAAACCATTGGATTTTGATCGGTTGACCTTCCGTCCATTCCCTTACGATCTTCCACGTAACCAAAAGGAATATCAGGGCAAATGGAATAAACCAGATCATACTACTTGGATTGATAAAGAGACAATGGTGTTTACCGGAAGCGGTGTATCACCTTCCAGCAGGTCTTTTTGGAAAAAAGAAGACGTATTAAAAGCCTATTCGCTGCCTTTCCTTCTGTGAGGCAAGGATCGCCTCCAGCCTGTTTTCCAGCAGTTCATTCCGGAAAACCAACGCCATGATTTCGCGGTTTAACCGGTTGTTTTCCTCGATGAGACGCTCCACATGAGGGCCTTCATCGATTCCCAGCAAGGTAGTAAAGGGCACTTCCAATGTGTGTGCGATGGCGGCCAGTCTCGAAATGGTAATCTCCGTTTTTCCTCTTTCGAGATCTCCGTAGGCCGATGTGGATATGCCGAGTGCGTCCGCCAGGTTCTCTTGCGAAAGTCCCTTATTCTGTCGAATTTGCCGGATCAGCTCAGGAATTTGTCTGACCCATTCTGTCGATTTTTCTGACATTTTAGCAGTTTTTCTGACAATAACTTCACATCTATTCTTGCATCTTTGTAAACACAACCTCAGGCATAATAATTTAATTCAATTGTTAAACTTTTCAATTTTAAAAATATTATGGATTTCGGAAAAGAATTTAGAAAATATGCCGTGAAGCACCTGGGTATGAACGGCCTTACTGTCGATGGTTACATGAACCATACCGTGGAAAACATGACCCGCGCCGTGATTGAAGAACGCCCCATGAATTTCCGGGAAGTCGATGTATTTTCCCGGCTGATGGCCGATCGTATCATCTTTATGGGTACCGCGGTAGACGACAACATTGCCAACATCGTCGTAGCCCAGCTGCTTTTCCTCGAATCGGCTGACGCCAAGAAAGACATCCTCATGTACATCAACAGCCCGGGTGGTTCGGTTTATGCCG
>Ga0182792_1002993_pt1 | contig 11330 bp, 12 predicted proteins | sample Passage237B_FD_130497 | JGI IMG/M metagenome (GOLD analysis project Ga0182792, IMG submission 130497) | Cellulose adapted compost microbial communities from Newby Island Compost Facility, Milpitas, CA, USA - Passage2 37B (version 2) (version 2) ...
GCCTTGTCCTTCCATTGGGACGTGGTGGCGATGGAGACGTTGCAGATCGCCGCACCATCGGGGCTGTAACGGACTTCGGGGTCACGCCCCAGGTTGCCGACGAGAATGACTTTGTTGACGGATGCCATGTTGAAACTCCCTTTTGCGAAAAAAATGGGTGAACCGCAAAGATTGCGGAATTAAACCAAGTAGCTATGTGTCAGGTACTTTTTGCGCAAAAGGGATTTCAGTTCTGCTCTGTGGCTTCCTGGGCCTTCTGATCCCCCTCGTCAGGCCCTTGTCCTGAAGACTGCGGGCCGCTGCTCGGTTCGTCCTGTGCCTTGAGGTTCGCCCAGGGGTAGTAATCCACCATCTTGGTCTCGCCGGTCGCACGGTCCATCTCTTCGTGGGGAATGAAGCGAAGAAACTCATCCGGCGAGAGCATGCGCAGGCGCTCGACCTTGATGATCGGCACGACCTTCGTGATCATCTCAGGCTGGTCGCCTTCCTTCTGCTCGGTCGATTCGATGGGCACGTCTTTGATGTCCACCTCGGCGCGGCCGGTGGCCCGCACTGGAAATAGGCGTCCGCGCTTACGCGACTGGTTGAACAATTCCATGATCGCCTGCATGGAACTCTTGGCTTCCAAGCTGCGGCCATACAGGCGCAGTGGAATCGATAGGTCGGCATTCTCGAACTGGCGCAGCAGGATATGAAGGCAAGGCGGCGTAGGTGCGGCGCCGTCAATGACCTTGCCTTTGTCCATGTACAGGGCTTCGATGAAACCTTCCAGGCTGACGTGCCCCCGGCCATAGAAGTTGTTCCGAATGGCGTGGAAGGTCTGGTCATCGACGCGATAGGGTTTTTCCTCGGTCGAGGTCTCCCCAGCGGCCTTGGGTGCGGCCAGGCCAAGGGCCTCCTTCCATTCGCGTTGGGCTACCGAATTGAAATGGGAGAGATCCAGGCAGTCACGCACCGCTATGGGGTGAAAGCGCAGCTCGCGGGCACCGTTCTCCATCGTGGCCCTGACGTACCCGTTCACCAGGATCTGCTGACCGATTTGGATGCTGCGGGGGATGACGATCCGGCCCAGTGGCATCGTGACGCGGCGGCGCGAGTCCTTCGGATGCAAGCCCAGGTCGAACGTGCCTGCGGCGTAATCGACTGCCAGCAGCGGGCCGAAGAATTGGAATGTGTTGATCATGCCGTTTCCGGCGCGGCGCAGCCGTTGGTAGATGGAATCAGTTGCCATGGGTTCTCCCTTTTCCTGGTGAAGGCCCTGGCGATTCTAAATCAAAAGGTTATTTTTCTCAGATACACAGCAACTTTTGGTTCACCATTTCCGCCCGTCTTTGCAGGATCTTCAATGTTTAAGTACAGTTTGGCTCATCGACACAAATAAACACGTCAGCACAAATAAGCACAATAGACAGGGAGCTATTTATGGTTACTACGCAGCGTCGGCCACAATCGAAAAAAAACCAGGAGTCGGCCGCAAAAACCGATAACCCTTTCGAGGAAAGCGCCACCGCCCAAGCCACCACGGATGCCGATGCCGAGCACAAGCCGTTTTCTCGCGCACGCAACAACTGGGAGAAGGTGCCAGGCAATGCGCTTTTAAGAGCGATCAGGGAAGAACTGTTGGCACGCGGCGAGAATACCGATGACATGGTGATAGAGGGTCTGGGGCTGACCCGCTCGGGCTGGAACAACATCATCAACGGCAGCAGAGACATCAGGACGCTTGCCGAGCGCCCCGGGCAGCTGATGTGGCTTTCCAACTTCCTGGGCCTGCCACCGGTCGCAGTGCGGGTCATGGCCGGGGAAATGCAGATTGAAGAGCTAACGGTGAACGTCAGTCTCGATGACCGACTGCGGCTGACTGCCGAAGCTTTACGCAAAGATCCTGTCTGGGCGGTCTACGCGCCACACAACATCGAGAAGGAGTGGGATACGCTCCCGCTGAAGATCCGGATGCTGATCAAAGCGCTCTATGACAGCGAGTGCAACCGGACCTACACTTGGGCGGTGGAAGAGACTGGCAAGCCCGGTGGCGCGGCAGGTAAGGCGACCAAGGGCAAGAAGCCGCCCATCGAATATTTCTAAGCCCCAGGCCTTCGCACGGTCCCTACGCCAATGCGGGGGGCCTTGCTCTCCCTCTTGCGTTCGACCACCTTGCCCAGAAAACGGCGATCTCCTGAGGTCAGACCGCGCACCACCAACCACGACACGAACCTGAAGCGCACCGCCTCCTGGGCGTAGGCCTTGGCAACGAAATCGGCCGTTCTCGCTTGCCACGCCTTGTCTCGGCTCTTTCCGCCTTGTCCCCGGCAAGCGTCTGATGCGATGAACCCCTCGACAAGGCCCAGCACGAGAACCGTCTTGTTGGCCTGCGGATTACCGGCTATCCAATGGGTGGCAAGCGTCACAGCCACCCGAGCGCGAAAGCTGAACCTGTTGTAGATCCACATTCCGGCGGCAATGTACTGGCGTGCCTCGTCAGAGACTACCCGGCGCCGCCGACTTCGCATGCGGTAGCTCAGAAGGGTCAATACGAGCAGCCCCGCACTGACGGTCAACGGGGAGAAATAGGGAAGCGTCGTGGCCATGGTCATTTACCCGGCAAAGGAGAGGGGAAGACGGATTCGGGTCGCAAGCGCCCGGGCTCGTGCAACTGGAGCGTTTCGCCAAGCTCAAGGAAGGTGAAGTGGCCACGGCTGGAGACGGCTGTGGTGTCGATGTGGTAGACGTTGCCCAGGATGACCGGAGCCGACAAGGGCATATGGCCGACCACCACGGCCCGCACATCGGACACGCCATCCGTGATGAATTCTTCCACCCTGTTCCGGTTCCACATGCTCTGATACTGGATTTCAGGATCATCGGGCAGGCGTGCGCAAAAGTCTGGCCAGCTCGGCATGGGGCAGTCCGCATGCACGATGCCGATGGGGCCGTGCGAGTGTTCGATCTCGATTACGCGGGGCAGGTTGCTGAAGGCATCAACGTACGGGACGCGTTCGGCCTCGGACAGACTGGCGAACCAAGCCCCACCGTTCTTGACATGGTGGCTTGCGGGATACTTGCCGAAAGCCATATCCAGGCACATAGCCTCGTGATTGCCGCGCACCGCATGGAACCACTCCTGGCTCAGAAAATCCAGCACACGGGGGCTTTCCGGCCCCCTGTCCACCATATCGCCCACGCTGAAGAGGCGATCATGCGCTGCGTCAAAGCGGATCTTTTCCAAGGCGTGTTCCAACTTCGAGAAACTGCCGTGGATATCGCCCACGATGAAGTCTCGGCCCTGCGTGTTCGCGGTGAAACGCTTGATGAAATCGGTCATGCTGCACTGAATAGGTTGTTGTCGCTCGAATAGATGGGAACTTGCTGGAGCCTTCCTGTCATGGCTGTGGCGTGTGAAGGTGGATCAGTATCGTGGCCGAGGGAGCTTCAGCCGCTGCATCTCTTGCCCGGGGAAAAAGCGGATGCCGGCCAGCGCCTCAAGCTCATCCAGGCTGATCGCCCGGTGCGCCTTGTCGGGTGCGTTTTCCACCAGGTAGGCAGCAGCGGCTTGGTTCTGCGGATCGTAGATGAGCTTGTACAGGTGGGTTGGGACCATCACACGGCCATTGAGCCAGATCACTTCTTTGCCGATCCACAGCGGCCCGGTGACGACAAAGATCTCCCGGTGCCTGGCCAGGGCACGCACCGCCTTTTCAATCGCCGCCCACAGGTTGCGATTGTTTTGCGAGTCCTGGGCAACGATGTTGGAAAGCAGAAACGATTGCGCATCAGCCGCAGGCGATGGCATGTCCGCCGATGGCGCGAGGTGCCCCCGGTCATACCCCGACCCCTTGAAGTCGGCCAGTTCGCTACGCCAGTCCTCGGGCAAGCGCATATCAGCCTCGAACTGATCACTGCGGCCCACCGCCTCGGCGGCGCGGATTCGGCCCGGCGTCAGGTGCTCCGCACTCCAGATCGGCGCACGGGCGATGCCGGAATACACCACGCCGTACCCGGCAGAACAGAGTTCAACCGTGTTCGACTGCAGCGGCGCGAAAGTAATCTCGGGGAGATTGCCGTTCGCATAGTGCTCCGGGCACTTGGATGGGGCAGCGAGAGATGCGCTGTTGGCCACGAGTGCGCACGCCAGGACGAAAATGGCGGCAACACGCGTGGAATGCGAAACTCGACGTGCTTCAGAAAAAGACATGGGCGTAGGTGCTGGTTTTCGGACAAGTCCCTCCCACCCCTGTGCCTGACGGCCAGGGGTGAGGGATAGACCTGGGATTTGCGCTCGAAAGCGCAGTGGAAAGAAGCGAGAGAGGGCCACGAGAGCCCCCCCGTCATCAGTCGCGCTTAGTACACGGATTCAGCAGCGCCGTTGCTGTCGTCGTCGGTGCCACCGGCATCGGCCGCATCCTCGGCAACCGGCTCTTGAGCAGCTTTCTTGGTCTTGGCCGCTTTCTTTGCCGCCTGCTCCCGGACCTTCTCGATCTCCTGTTGGCTGCGCATCAGTTCGCGCAGCAGGGACATGGGGACCGGAACCATCTGTTCCTGGGCTTCGGGTGCGGCATCCTGGCCATCTTCAGCCGGGTTCTTGGGTTCGGCCAGCGCGGCACGAACCGACTCATCCAGGCCCGCCACCAGGGTTTCGACGGCCTTGGCGGCACTTTGCAGCACGCGAGGCGGAATACGGGGGCCGGAAAAGCTCTTGCCGGTGACGCGGGAGCGCCCTTGCGCTTGTGCTTGCGCCAGCCCGGCCTGCAACTTGTTGATCGCCTCGGGGCCATGTTGTCGCCACAGCTTCAGCGCTTCGGTGGCCGAAATCTTGCCTTCGATCACCGCATCGCGGATCTCGACGGGCCAGACCCGGGTGTCCAGCGCATCCTTGACGTGCTGTTCGCTGCGGCCGATGCGTTCGGCAACTTCACGGATGCTGCAGCCTTCGCGGGTCATCTGGTAGTAGATGTTGCCCAGTTCACGCAGGCTGTTGCGCAGGCCCGTGTTATCCAGAACCTGATCGGTCCACAGGTCCAGCTTGTTGGTGCCACGAGGCTTGGGGACGACCGGCACGAAGTCGATTTCCTTGCCCAGTTCTCGCGCCCGCTGAGCGCAGATCATCCGGGAGTGACCACCGGAGTAGTAGATGACTTCTTCATCACCTTCCTTCTGGATGATCACCGGCAGCGGGAATTCCGCCTTCCAGCCATAGCGCACCATCTGGTCGGTGAGCCAGTCCAAGTGAGCCTTGTACTCCGGGGTCATGTCGCGCTGGTTGAAGCCAGGCAGCACGCGCAGCTTTTCGTACGGGACCATGCGCATGTCGCGGGCCGTCGCCCCGGCGTTCTTCATCGCAGCCTTGAGGTTGCCAGGGTTCAGCACGAATTTGTCCATGAAGGCCGCGTTGCTCTTGGCTTGGAACTTGTTTTCGCTCATCACTTACTCCACGTAAAAGTTATTCGGTGCAAATTGTTCTTGTCGCTGAACATGAGTTATTTTAACTCATATACATTATAAATCGCTATAGCCGGACAAATTAACAACAGTTCGCTTCTGATTCCGACCGCAGCGACATCCACGAAATAGGTGCCACCCCCGCCGCCTCGCCCCCCCTACCAGAGCAATGCCCGTGTGGCGTGCCCGGGAACCCCTCTCTCTTGCCAGGGTCTTGGGGACAGGCGTTTTAGGCGGCTACCTGGTTGCGAATCTCCGCCTGCCGTTGCCGGAAGTAGCTGGTATAGCGAGCACGCTCTTCCTTGGGGATGGAGTTCATAGCCGTGGCCAACTCCTGCATCGAGGTCGCCGCCTTCAGCTCAGGATGCTCAAGGATCTCCGCTTTGCCCTGCTGATGGCCGGATGCAGCCCCTTGGGCCTGTGTCTGTGTCGGTGCGGTGCCGGAGTGGTTACCGCTGGGTTGATGAGACGCAGGCGCAGACCTGCTCTTATTGAACGATGGGCGATTATCCCTGCCACCTTTCTTGCTGTCGTCTTTCGCCTCCTGGACAAGGCCCAGCGCGGCGAACAGCGCGTACTTGCGGATCAGACTGACATTGGCGCCGAAGTTCTTCAGATCACCGTCATCGCCTCCGCGCTGCGAGTATGAATACGGCGACGGGATCGAGATGTCATAGTGCTCTTCGTAGCCTTCGTAGGCCAGGATGGTGCGAACGATGGAAAGCAGCTTGTCTTGCGGATGGTCGATGACGGGTTGGCGCACCGTGATACCACGGCTGGTGAGCGCTGCCTGAGTAGTGGTGAATGCCTCGTCCATACTGGCCGTGCTGGCTCGGAAGGCGCCGCCCTTCCTGGTGGTGAACTCCACGCTGTTGTCACGCTCCAGGGGCTTGAAATCGGCCTGTGCTTCGGCCAGTTTCTTGTGAAAAGCGGCCTTTGCGTCGTCGTACAGCGAACGCATACGGCGCAGCTCTCGGCGCAGTTGGTCATTCTCATCCATGACCTTATCGTTGCGCTCCTGCAGCCGCTCGTTGCGCATCAGCAGGGTTTGAATGGGAGCGAGGGATTCAGACGACTGCCCTGTTTGGGCTGGCCGCGCCGCACTCCCTTGCTGCGCGGGGGCCTCATCCATCACCTCGCCCGTCTCATGATCGATATAAGCCATGGCTTATTCCTCCGGTAATGCTGCGTCACTCTCGTAGCAGATGAGTTATTTTAACTCATGCTTCAATTATCAGCAATGAGGCAAGGCAATCCCTCGTTTAACGAGGTCTGAACGCAAGCCAATCCGGACTATAGCGCCGGGGCTGTTCGATGTTCTAGGATTGAAGTCCCTGTCGCAGAGGCAACAGGGATGCGGCCACGGGAGAAACTTCCGTGCGCTGCTGGCCGTCAGGCTGCAAGACTGCCAAAGTGAGTTTTTTCCAGTAGTCGGCCATCACGTCGCCGATCTGGGTTCGCAGGGCCGCATCCAGGTCGGTAATCCAGCGGCAGGCTGCGAAGATCTTGCGGCCAACCTGCGCAGCCGTCTGTATGTCGCCGAAGATCCGGTTGACGACCGGATTTCCATCCATCCCCTTTTGCCAGAACGCATCGCACACTAGCGCGGTGATGGCATATGAGGCCAGGGCCGAGACGCGATCAGTTTCATCCTTGGCTGCCAGAACGGCTCGTTCCAGCGCGACCAATTCAACCTGAGCAATCACCTGGGAGGATTCTGGCGGCTCCTGTTCGCTGGGCACTACGGCTTCGTGTCCAAGATTTCTAACTTTCGATGCCAGGGATGCCGCCATCCCGTGTTGTGCTTGATGCATCTCGTTCTCCTATCTTCTGCACTGTACTCAGCCTCGTGAGCTGATCGTCCGTCCGGCTTATAGCCATGAAAACCATGTGGTTACAAGAAAACTACTTTTGACACAGATTTTAGAGATAAAAGTTAATTTCTTCCCGGAATTGCTTGTTACAACCATAAAACAATGACGGATATGACAGAAAGTAGCTTTCTATCTCAGGGGCGCCCGCAGCCACTTGTCCTGCAGGATGTCGCCAATGTGCTCGGCCAACTGCGGGAACAGGTCCAGCAACCGCGCTCGAATTCGAGCCGTGCGCCACCCCAGCATGGAGCAGTACGCATTCAGCGGCGAGAAATTGGCTCGATTGACGTTCATCATCTCGTCGGTGCGAGATATGACTTCCATGCCAAAGAAGAACCGCACGGCTGAGTCGAACGCGTAGTTGTGCTTGATTTTGACTTTGTTGCGGTGGTAGATCCGCACTTCCCTCGGATTGGGTGAGCACAGCGCGCATTCGATGTCGGTATACGCCAGATTGATGATGCTTGCAATGAGCGCACGGCATGCCATGGTGTCGTAGAACGCCTGGGTCTCATTCAGCTTTGTAGGCTCCCTGTTTTGCGCGTGCTGTTGCGCGCTTCGCAGGTGCATTCGTTCAAGCTCGGGGCTTTTCTCGTTGATTCGTAGGCATCGCACATAGCCGGGCTCGGCCGGTACTTCAGACACCGCCTGTGGTTCGAGGAAACTCAGTTGTGTATCCATTTCCAGCATGTCGTTTTTCTCCGCGACAAGTAGATGGCAGCGGCCAGGGCTTCAGGCAGCGGCCACAGGATCTGGCTCGTTGGTGTAGCAAATCGCCATCAACGCATCGAACCAGGGCGTGCCGTCTTTCGTAGTATCGGAACTGAAGTCTTCCCCACCAGCTTTGCCGATCACCCAGCCACTGACGGTATTGAAGATGCCGGAGACCTCCTGACCACACAGCTGACCCTCGAATTTGATCCAGTCTCCCCCTTTGTCGTAGTCCGATGTGTTCACCTTCAGGCCCGCCTTCGTCGCGGCCTCAGTAAACTCGCTGCTGTTGCGAATGCGCTTATAGTGATTGCCTAGGCCAGCCGAACCGACTGCACCCAAATTGCTTTGCCACAGTGCGCCGCTGTCACCTTTCACGGTGTCCATGTTGATGCTCCCTTTTGAATGCGCCGGGACAACCCAGCTGAAGATGCAATGACGGCATCGTTGCCGATGAGCTATTTTAACTCATACTGTTATTTATCAGAAATGGAAAATTGCAACTGAGACAATTGCGGGTTGCATCACCGAAAAAACCGGGCAAAAGAAAGGGGTAGGAAGCAGATACCAAAACGCCCCTTACTGTGGCTATCAGCAAGAGGCGATCTGGTCACGAGCAATGGGCAGCGGCACGAGAAGGGAGTTAACGCACCACAAGGAAAGGCCAACGTGAGGGTTGTCGGTGTGGCCAGGCGCCGCTCGTGGACTGCGCCTTGTCCCGATTAGACCACAAACACCCCCTTGACGAAAGCTACGCTTGTTCCAAAAAAAAACCCAAGAAACCAAAAAGGTTTCCTGGGTTGTTGCTGTGGGGACGATTACAGAAGAGCCAGTTGAGGCTCTTCATACTCGAAGACCCGACACGCCGAAAGCTGCTTGTGCAGAGCCTTGACCCATCGGGTCAGCGATTGGCCAAGCGCCAACCCCACCGCCTTGAACACGGGGAAGATGACGGACTGACCAAGCACCTGATGCGCGATGGATTCAGGCAGGCCATCCACCACCTCTTCCGGGACGCCCTTGACCCTGGCATGTTCACGCGGAGTGAAGATGCGCAGAAGTTCGGGCCGCTGCGGGTGAACCAGAAACGGCTCCGTGCTTCGGCACTTCGAGTAACCACGGCCAATCGTGCCGCAGAAAGTCTCGTCGCCGCTCAAAAGCTTACGCGCAAAGTTATTGCCCGAAGCCCTGTCACGCTGCTCTTTCTCTGCCAGGTAATCGAACGGCTTCCACCGGTCCGAGTCCAGCGCAATGTCCTCCAGCACATCGCGCACGCGTTGCGATGGGTTCGGCACTCCCTGAACCGACTGGAGATCGAAAGCATCCTCCAGCCCCTCAGAGGTGGCCACCACGCACAAGCGCCTGCGCCACTCCAAAGCCCCGAACTCGGGGCCGCCCATGACGCGCTCCTGGACCCGGTAGCCCAGAGATCCGAGAACCGACCGGATGACCGCCATGGAAGCAGAGTTGGCATACTCGGTGACGTTCTCGATCAGCACAACGGCTGGGTTCAGGTCTCGCACGAACTGCAGAAAGTAGAAGAACATCGCTCCGGCATCCTCGTGGGATTCCGTGAACTCGTTCTTGTTCTTCGCCTTCCCCGGCCGAGATGCCCCTGTGCATGGGATACCGCCCACCAGCACATCGACGCTGGATACGCCTTCTCGCCGTGGATCGACCGCCTGGATGGGAGAGTCGCAGACCACGGAAGACGCGGACCACAGTTCGGGATTGTTGGCCAGCGATGCATCGAGATAGCTTTGCTCCATCTCCACGGCCAGCAACACCCGGGACTGCACACCTGCGGCTTGCAGCCCGGCGTGCAGCGCCTTGTCGAGAATACCGCCCCCGTGAAACAAGCTGCATACATCGAGAGGTTTGCCCTCCCGCAGCTTCGTGGCCAAGCGCTGAACACGCTCTTGGGCCTGCTTCTGCGAATGGTGCGCCACGATGACAATCAGCCCCTCGCGGATTGCCACCCGTAGCAGCTGGACTCCCGCGAACAGGCGCCGCAGCTCGTTGCTGCATATGTCGATAATAGGGGTCACTCGCCCATTGCGTTCGCGGCGGCTGATCGTGAAATGGCCTTGATCCCGTGCCCGCAGCACGACCTTGGAGTCTTGAAGCTCCAAATCGTAGCGCATGCCCGGCTCAAAGCCTTCCCGTTGCAGCTTGAAGCCTTCGAGCCAGATCCTGGCCCTTCCTCGGTTCTCTCCGATCTTTGTGTTTATGATGGTTGCCATATGGTTCTCCAGTAACACAGGCGAAGCGCGACATGCACTTCTGAAAACCTAGTACCTATATGTCACGTACATCCGGCGCAAAGAAAAAGCCCCGGCACCAAAGAGGTGCTAGGGCTTTGGGGGTTACTACAAGGAGAAATCGGCGGGATCAGACAACATACCAGCCTTTTCCTGTATCGAATCGGCGTTGCCATTGATGGACGAAAGTGAGGTCCAGCTTTTGGCAAATGCCTTCGATATCGACGGCATCGAACCAGTCCAGGTCACCGTCTTTCTCGGCTTCACGATAGATGCTGTTCAGGGCATCGAGCGTGTCATCGTCAGGGCCGAAGATTTCAGCGATGCCTTGCCGATCATCCGGGACGATGTACAGATCCCCGTCTTCGTTGATGAACCAATGTCCTTGCTCAAAGCAGGGGTCTTGGGAGTAACTGTCGGGGTTGGCGTTTTCATTCATAAGAACTTCCTTGAGTGAGTAGCGTATTCAGGTGCCTGGTTGGCGCCTACATGCTGTACATTTCATCGAACCAATACTTGGCGACCTTGCGGCAGTCGGTGGGACTGAGGTCATCGACCTTCATCTTCATAGCGACACTCCTAGCCTAGGCCAGACGCGGGATGCATCTTTAAAACCTAGTGTCTATGAGTCCCGAACATTTTGTGCAAATGGCGAGCGATGGGGGCCACAAGCCCGTCGCGGCCTATTGGCAGGGAATTTCCTTGACGGTCCTTTCCACCAGATCGCCACCGTAGGTCACCATCACATCGACCATCGGGCAAGCGCCGTAGCCGGGAATCCGCTCGGCCAGAATCGTGTAGCCGTTGGAATCCACGCCCTGCGCGTGCCCCTGGCGCACAGCGAGGCTCACCAGTTCCGCCAGCAGTGTGCGCGCCGAATGATCGACAGGCCATGCAGGCGAAACCGTGTGCTTGTCGCGTGCCGGGGCGTCCGCGCAAACCTCGAAGTTCTGACTTCCCCGCTGGGGATGCTCTGGTCGCAGCACCGCCACCTGGTGGCATCCATTGAACAGGCCAACGTAGGTAAAGGTCATGGTCTGGCCGTTGA
>Ga0182792_1002995_pt1 | contig 11324 bp, 6 predicted proteins | sample Passage237B_FD_130497 | JGI IMG/M metagenome (GOLD analysis project Ga0182792, IMG submission 130497) | Cellulose adapted compost microbial communities from Newby Island Compost Facility, Milpitas, CA, USA - Passage2 37B (version 2) (version 2) ...
GTTCCGCGACGGCATCGACAACGCCGCGGCGGCCGGCATCACCGCGGTGACTCAGCCGGGCGGGTCGATGCGCGATGCCGAGGTGATCGCCGCGGCGGACGAGGCCGGCATCGCCATGGTGTTCACCGGCATGCGCCATTTCCGCCATTGACCGTGGCACGGCCGCGCTGAAGCGCCCGTCTGCGTCGTTGGAGGCCGATTCGCCGATGCTCATTGCCAAACGGCAACTGCGCCCGTCGAACCGGCCTCCGCCTAGCAGCCAGACGCCCCATCACGGCCCGACAGAACGCTAGAAGCAAGATTTTCGTAGGGTGGATAACGCTTCGCTTGTCCACCACACGGGCCCAGGGCCCGCCTCCACAGGGAGAGAGACATGAACGTACTGATCATCGGCAGCGGCGGTCGTGAGCACGCGCTGGCCTGGAAGGTCGCGCAGGATCCGCGCGTCGAGAAGGTCTACGTGGCGCCGGGCAATGCCGGCACCGCCACCGAGGAGAAATGCGAGAACGTCGCCATCGACGTGCTGGCCATCGACCAGTTGGCCGACTTCGCCGAGAAGAACGTGCAGTTGACCATCGTCGGCCCCGAGGCGCCCCTGGTGGCCGGCGTAGTGGACCGATTCCGCGAGCGCGGCCTGGCGATTTTCGGCCCCACCGCCGCGGCCGCCCAACTGGAAGGCTCAAAGGCCTTCACCAAGGACTTCCTGGCCCGCCACAACATCCCCACAGCGCAGTACCGCAACTTCACCGAGGTGGAGCCGGCCCTGGCCTACCTGCGCGAAAAGGGCGCGCCCATCGTCATCAAGGCCGACGGCCTAGCCGCCGGCAAGGGCGTGATCGTTGCCATGACCCTCGAGGAAGCCGAAGCCGCGGTACGCGACATGCTCTCCGGCAACGCCTTCGGCGACGCCGGCGCGCGGGTGGTGATCGAGGACTTCCTGGAAGGCGAGGAAGCCAGCTTCATCGTCATGGTCGACGGCGAGCACGTGCTGCCCATGGCCACCAGCCAGGACCACAAACGCGTCGGCGACGGCGACACCGGCCCCAACACCGGCGGCATGGGCGCCTACTCCCCGGCCCCGGTGGTCACCCCCGAGGTGCACCAGCGGGTCATGGAGCAGATCATCTACCCGACGGTGCGCGGCATGGCCGCCGAGGGCAACGTCTACACCGGCTTCCTGTACGCCGGACTGATGATCGACAAGGCCGGCAATCCCAAGGTCATCGAGTTCAACTGCCGCTTCGGCGACCCCGAGACCCAGCCGATCATGTGCCGCCTGGAATCCTCCCTGGTGCTGCTGGTCGAGGCCGCCCTGGCCAGGGCCCTGGACAAGGTCGAGGCCACCTGGGATCCGCGCCCGACCGTAGGGGTGGTGCTGGCTGCCGGCGGCTACCCGGGCGACTACGCCAAGGGTGAGGTGATCGAGGGTCTCGACGAGGCCGCCAAGCTGGACGGCAAGGTGTTCCATGCCGGCACCGCGCTCAAGGACGGCCGCATCGTCACCAGCGGCGGCCGAGTACTCTGCGCCACCGCCATCGGCCCGACCGTCTCCTCCGCCCAGCAGCAGGCCTACCGCCTGGCCGAGCGGATCCGCTGGAACGGCATGTTCTACCGCAAGGACATCGGCCACCGCGCCATCGCCCGCGAACAGAACCGGAGCTGATCCCGGCCCCGAACGAACAGGCCCCGCAGATGCGGGGCCTGTTCGTTTGCAACGCAGCGTTTCAGTGCCAGTTGCGCAGATCGCGGTCCTTGGTCTCCGGCATGAAGAAAAGGCCGATGATCACCGTCATCATCGCGACGATGATCGGGTACCACAGCCCGTAGTAGATGTTGCCGGTGGCGGCCACCATGGCGAACGCGGTGGTCGGCAGGAAGCCACCGAACCAGCCGTTGCCGATGTGGTAGGGCAGCGACATGGCGGTGTAGCGGATGCGGGTCGGGAACAGCTCGACCAGCATGGCCGCGATGGGGCCGTAAACCATGGTCACGAAGAGCACCAGGATGGTCAGCAGGACCACCACCATGGGCGTGTTGATCTTCTCCGGATCCGCCTTGATCGGATAGCCGTGGGCGCGGATCGCCTCGGTCATGGTGGCGTTGAAGGCCTCGGACTTGGCCTTGAGCTCGTCGGCCGGCAGGCCCACCCCGGAGAAGGAGGCGATGGTCTGATCGCCGATGCGAATGCTCGCCACGGTGCCGGCCGGCGCCTCCTCGTTGGAGTAGTTCACCGCGTTACGAGCCAGGAAGCTCTTGGCGATGTCGCAGGAGGTGACGAACTTCGCGGTGCCCACCGGATTGAACTGGAAGGAGCACTCGCCGGGGTCGGCCACCACGGTCACCGGCGCTGCGGCCTGGGCCCGTTCCAGGTCTGGGTTGGCATAGTGGGTGATCAGCCCGAACAGCGGGAAGTAGGTCAGTGCCGCGAGCAGGCAGCCGCCGAGGATGATCGGCTTGCGGCCGATCTTGTCGGACAGCCAGCCGAACACCACGAAGAACGGCGTGCCGATCAGCAGCGACAGGGCGATCAGGATGTTCGCCGTGGCGCCGTCCACCTTGAGGGTCTGGGTGAGGAAGAACAGCGCGTAGAACTGCCCGGTGTACCAGACCACCGCCTGGCCCGCGGTGCCGCCGAGCAGGGCGACCAGCGCCACCTTGGCGTTCTCCCAGCGCCCGAAGGCCTCGGTGAGCGGCGCCTTGGAGGACTTGCCCTCCTCCTTCATGCGCTTGAACACCGGACTCTCGTTGAGGCTCAGGCGGATCCACACCGAGATGGCCAGCAGCACGATGGAGAGCAGGAAGGGAATCCGCCAGCCCCAGGCGGCGAACTGCTCCTCGCCCATCCAGGTGCGGGTGCCGAGGATCACCAGCAGGGAGAGGAACAGGCCGAGGGTCGCGGTGGTCTGGATCCACGAGGTGTAGAAGCCGCGCCTGCCGTGCGGTGCATGCTCGGCCACGTAGGTCGCCGCGCCGCCGTACTCGCCGCCCAGGGCCAGGCCCTGGAACAGCCGCAGGATGATGAGGATGACCGGCGCCGCCATGCCCCAGGACGCATAGGAGGGCAAGACGCCGACGATGAAGGTGGACAGGCCCATTATCAGGATGGTGATCAGGAAGGTGTACTTGCGCCCGACCAGGTCACCGAGGCGGCCGAAGAAAATCGCCCCGAAGGGGCGTACCGCGAAGCCCGCGGCGAAGGCCATCAGGGCGAAGATGAAGGCCGCCGTGGGGTTCACCCCGGAGAAGAACTGCGCCGCGATGATCGCCGATAGCGATCCGTACAGGTAAAAGTCGTACCACTCGAAGACCGTGCCCAGGGAAGAGGCGAAGATCACCTTCCGCTCTTCCGGGGTCATTGGACCACTTGCCGCAAGGCTGGCGTCTGCCGTCGTAACACTCATGGGTGTAGCCTCCCGGCGCCCTGCCGGCCAGAACGGGGATCGTCCTGGCCCGGACGCCTGTTGTTGTGATTGTTGTGGTTGTTGTGAGAGGGAAGGCTAGACGTGCGGATGAAGCACATTATTAGACATTGGTCGAATAAGCTTGCTTTTCTCGTTCAGCCGTGATCCACGGATTTCCCGGGCTAGAGCCTCTGCCGCTCGAGAGACGTTTTCCCCGCCGACCGCAGGCTGCCGATGAACTGCACTTGCAGGGCGCCGAAAGTCGCCTCGCAACGCTGTCGCGACGGTCAGATCACTGGCCGTCACGGCCATGGCCGGGGCTCGACGGGCATGGCTATAATTTCTCACTTACCCAAGAATCGAAGGGATTTCGCTGTGTCGAGGCTCAGGACTGCCATAGGACTTCTCGTCGGCCTACTGATGCTGGCGGCGAGTGCGCTCTTTGCGCAGGCCACCCCGCTCAGCCAGTGGTCCGCCCTGCTCGACCCCAGCGGCCGACTCTACCTCGACGATCTGCGCAGCCCCCGCTACGCCAACCAGCTCACCCCGGTCGACCTCGCCCAGCTGACGCTGCCCGGCCACGGCCAGGCCCTCTGGCTGCACTACCAGCTGCCCGCCCACGACCAGGAGCAGCTGCTGCGCATCTTCGCCCCCGCCCTGAACGAACTGGACCTCTACGTGCTGCGCGGCGATCGACTGTACGCCGAGCTGCACACCGGCAGCGACCAGCCGCTGGCCAGACGCCCGCTCCCCAGCCACGACTTCCTACTGCCCCTGCCCCAGGCCGCCGAGCCCCAGCAGCTCTACCTGCGCCTCGCCGCCGAGCACAGCCTGCGTCCGGCCATCGAGCTGCAGAGTGCCGCGCGGCTGGCCAGCGACCAGCGTCGCCCGCTGCTGTTCGGCGCCCTGCTCGGCAGCTTCGCCCTGTTGCTGCTCTACCACCTGATACGCTATGCCTACCTGCGCGCCACTCCCAACCTGTGGATGGCCGCCCTGCAGGCCAGCCTGCTGGCCACCGCGCTCTGCAAGCTGGGCCTAGCCACCCCCTGGCTGAGCGCCTGGCCCAGCCTGCAGGCCGAGGCCGGCAACCTCACCACCCTGCTCGCCACGCTGTGCGCTCTGGGCTTCACCGCCAGCTTCTTCGACCGGGTCTGCGCGAGCCCCCTGATGAGCCGCCTGCTGCTCGGCGAGGGCCTGCTGGGCCTGCTCACCGGCGTCCTGCTGCTGTTCGTCGACTGGCCGTACTTCGAGCAGGCGGTGCACCTGATCACCCTGCTCTGCCTGGTGAGCGCCTTCGCCGTCGCGCTGTTCCACTGGCAGCACGGCTACCGCCCGGCACGCCTGCTCAGCCTCGGTACCCTGCTGTTCTGCCTGGCCTACATCGGCGCCCTGCCGGCACTGTTCGGCTACTGGGCGGTGCCCGCCGACTGGCTGGCGGCCAGCCTGCTGGCGGTCTGCGTGTCGAGCAGCTTCATCCTCGGCCTGTCCCTCAGCGAGCGCCAACAGCGCATCCTCGATGAGCGTTTCAGCAGCAGCCAGGCACTGGCCGCCAGCTCCGCGGAACTCAAGGCCAAGGCCGAGTTCCTCGCCAAGATCAGCCACGAGATCCGCACCCCGATGAACGGCGTGCTGGGCATGACCGAGCTGCTGCTCGGGACTCCGCTGTCCGCCAAGCAGCGCGACTACGTGCAGACCATCCACAGCTCGGGCAACGAGCTGCTTACCCTGATCAACGAGATCCTCGACATTTCCAAGCTGGAATCCGGCCAGATCGAGCTGGATGACGTGCAGTTCGACCTCAACGCGCTGATCGAGGACTGCCTGGACATCTTCCGCGCCAAAGCCGAGCAGCAGCGCATCGAGCTGATCAGCTTCCTGCAGCCACAGGTCCCCCGGGTGATCTCCGGCGACCCGACGCGCCTGCGGCAGGTCCTCCTCAGCCTGCTCGACAACGCCTTCAAGCAGACCGACGAGGGCGAGATCCTCCTGGTCGTCGCCCTGGAATCCGCCGAGAACGGCCCGCGCCTGCGCATCGCCGTGCAGGACAGCGGCACCCCGCTGCCCGCCGAGGAACGCGCGGCACTGCTCAACGCCCAGCTGCACAGCCACGACTTCCTCGCCGACAGCAAGCTCGGCGGGCGTCTCGGGCTGATCATCGCCCGCCAGCTGATCGGCCTGATGAAAGGCGAGTTCGGCATCCAGGGCGGCAGCGGCCAGGGCAGCACCCTGTGGCTGTCCCTGCCGCTCGACGCCGAGCGCCTCGAGCAGCCGGCCACCGACCTCGACGGCCCGCTGCAGGGCGCCCGCCTGCTGGTGGTGGACGACAACGACACCTGCCGCAAGGTGCTCCTCCAGCAGTGCAGCGCCTGGGGCATCCAGGCCAGCGCAGTGCCCTCCGGCAAGGAGGCCCTGGCCCTGCTACGCACCAAGGCGCACATCGGCGAGTACTTCGACGCGGTGCTGCTCGACCAGGACATGCCCGGCATGACCGGCATGCAGCTGGCCGCGCGGATCAAGGAAGACCCCAGCCTCAACCACGACATCCTGCTGATCATGCTCACCGGGATCAGCAACGCGCCGAGCAAGATCATCGCCCGCAACGCCGGGATCAAGCGCATCCTCGCCAAGCCGGTGGCCGGCTATACCCTGAAGACCACCCTGGCCGACGAGCTCGGCCAGCGTCAGCGCGGGGCGCGCCGTCCGGTGGTGCCGGAGCCGGTCACCAAACCGCCGCCCCAGGTGCCCGCCGACTTCCGCGTGCTGGTCGCCGAGGACAACAGCATCTCCACCAAGGTGATCCGCGGCATGCTCGGCAAGCTCAACCTGCAGCCGGACACCGCCAGCAACGGCGCCGAGGCGCTGCAGGCGATGAAGGCCAAGCAGTACGATCTGGTGCTGATGGACTGCGAGATGCCGGTGCTCGACGGCTTCTCCGCCACCGCGCAGTTGCGCAGCTGGGAGGCCGAGGTGCACCGCGAACGCACCCCGGTGGTGGCGCTCACCGCGCACATCCTCAGCGAGCACAAGGAACGCGCCCGCCAAGCGGGCATGGACGGGCACATGGCCAAGCCGGTGGAGATGTCCCAGCTGCGCGAGCTGATCGAGTTCTGGGTCAACCAGCGCGAGGCGCGCCGCCAGAGCGAGCCGTCCTGAGCCGACGCCTCACTCCGGAATCGGCCAGTCCAGGCGCCAGCCGGCGCCGGCGTCCTGGGCCAGCAGCTCGGCCAGCCAGGGCAGCAGCTCGGCCAGCTCGTCCTCCAGCCCCCAGGGCGGATTGCTGATCACCAGCCCGGAGCCGGTCAGCCGCTCCGGATCCTCCGGGGCCGCCACGTACAGCTCGGCGCGCAGCAGCTTGGGGGCGGCACTCTGTTCCAGGTTCAGGTAGAAGCGCTTCAGTTGATCCACGGACTTGATCGGGTACCAGATCGCCACCACCGTCTGGCGCATCCGGCCGATCGCTTCGTCGAGCGCCTTCACGCAGCGCTCCAGCTCGTCCACCTTCTCGAACGGCGGGTCGATCAGCAGCAGGCCGCGCTTCTCGTTGACCGGCAGCAGCGCCCGGGGAATGTGCCAGCCCTCGCCGAGGCGCACCACCACGCGGCGGTCGCCGGCCATGTTGGCCTTCAACAGCTGGCCGTCCTCGGGATGCTTCTCGTTGAGCAGCAGGCGGTCCTGGGGACGGGTCAGGCGCCGCGCCAGTTCCGGCGAGCCGGGGTAGTAGCGCAGCTCGCCGTCTGGGTTGAGAGCCAGGATGGCCTTCAGGTAGTCGCCGGCCAGCGCCGGTGCCTCGCTGGCCCACAGCCGGCCGATGCCGTCCTGCCATTCGTCTGTGCGGCTGGCCTGCTCGCCGAGTAGGTCGTAGAGCCCCACCCCGGCGTGGCTGTCCAGATAGGCGAAGGGCTTGTCCTTGCGCGACAGCAGGGCGATCAGGCGGGTCAGCACCAGGTGCTTGAGCACGTCGGCATGGTTGCCGGCATGGAAGGCGTGGCGGTAGTTCATGAGGCTCTCCGAAGCAGGGCGCCAGTTTACCCGCTGACGGGGCCTTGTGCCTGCATCAGTTCGAGCCGCGGTTCCGGGTGCTCGCCGGCGGCGCGATGCCGGGCGAGACGGATAGCGCGGCGCCCAGCTCGGCCTCGATGGCCTGGTAGCGCACCGGATGGGCGCGCGGGTGCGGCTCCAGCATCAGCGCCTCCCCTCAGAGCGGCAGGCAGTCCAGTTGCGGATGCTGGTAGGGAGCGCCGATCAGCCCGGCGATGTGGCCGCCCATCACCGCCGCTGATGATGCTGGGCGGCCCGCCGCACGGCTGCCTAGACTCGCCAGAGTCACCGGAGGGCCCGTCATGTCCGAAACCCTGCTCAGCTCCCGCAACCTGGCCTTCGAGCTCTACGAAGTGCTGGATGCCGTCGCGCTCACCCAGCGCCCGCGCTTCGCCGAACACAGCCGCGCCACCTTCGATGCCGCGCTGGCCACCGCGCGGCGCCTCGCCGAGGAGGAGTTCGCCCCGCACAACCGCAAGAGCGACGAGCAGGAGCCGCGCTTCGTCGACGGCGGTGTGCAGTTGATCCCCGAGTTGGCGCCGGCCCTGCGCGCCTTCCACGAGGCCGGTTTTCTCAACGCCAGCCGGGATTTCGAGGCCGGCGGCATGCAGCTGCCGCAGCTGCTGTCCCGCGCCTGCTTCGCCCACTTCCAGGCCGCCAACATCGCCACCGCCTCCTACCCGCTGCTGAGCATGGCCGCCAGCCGGCTGCTCGACAGCTTCGGAGATGCCGAGCAGAAGCGCCGCTTCCTGCAACCGATGCTCGAGGGCCGCTTCTTCGGCACCATGGCGCTCACCGAGCCGCAGGCCGGCTCCTCGCTGGCCGACATCCGCACCCGCGCCGAACCGCACCCCGACGGCAGCTACCGCCTCAGGGGCAACAAGATCTTCATCTCCGCCGGCGACCATCCGCTGGCCGAGAACATCGTGCACCTGGTACTGGCCCGCCTGCCGGATGCGCCGCCCGGGGTGAAGGGCATCAGCCTGTTCATCGTGCCCAAGTATCTGGTCAACGCGGACGGCAGCCTGGGCCCGCGCAACGACGTGAACCTGGCCGGCCTGTTCCACAAGATGGGCTGGCGCGGCACCACCTCTACGGCGCTCAACTTCGGCGACAACGGCCAGTGCGTCGGCTACCTGGTGGGCCAGCCGCACCACGGCCTGGCCTACATGTTCCAGATGATGAACGAGGCGCGCATCGGCGTCGGCATGGGCGCCGTCATGCTCGGCTACGCCGGCTACCTCTACGCGCTCGACTACGCCCGCCAACGCCCCCAGGGCCGCCTGCCGGAGGCGAAGGCCCCGCAGGCGCCCATGGTGCCGATCATCGCCCATGCCGACGTGCGGCGCATGCTGCTGATCCAGAAGGCCTACGTGGAAGGCGCCTTCGACCTGGGCCTGTATGCCGCGCGCCTGATGGACGACAGCGAGACTCTGGAGACCGCCGAGGACCGCACCCACGCCCTGGAGCTGCTCGACCTGCTCACCCCGGTCGTCAAGGCCTGGCCCTCCGAGTTCTGTCTGAAGGCCAACGAGCTGGCCATCCAGATCCTCGGCGGCCATGGCTACACCCGCGACCACCCGGTGGAGCAGTACTACCGCGACAATCGCCTGAACCCCATCCACGAGGGAACCAACGGCATCCAGTCGCTGGACCTGCTCGGCCGCAAGCTGATCCAGAACGACGGCGCCGGCCTGCGCCAGCTGTTCAAGCGGATCAACGCCTGCTGCCAGCGCGCCGCCGGCAATCCCGCCCTGGCCCAGCTGCGCCAGCCCCTGGAGCAGTTGCTGGGGCAGCTGCAGCGGGTCACCCTGGGCCTGCTCGACGACCTGCTGGCCGGCCGGGCGAGCCTGGCGCTGGCCAACTCGGCGCTCTACCTCAAGGTGTTCGGCCACGCAGTGATCGGCTGGCGCTGGCTGGAACAGGCGCTGTGCGCCGAACGCGGCCTGGCTGCCGGCAACCCGGCGGATGCCGACTTCTACCGCGGCAAACTGCAGGCGGCGCGCTACTTCCTGACCTGGGAAGTGCCGGCCTGCCGCCACGAGCTGGAGCTGCTGGAAGCCCGCGACGACACCTGCCTGGCCATGCAGGACGCCTGGTTCTGAAGCCGCCGGGGCCCCGCCGCCACTCGCGGCGGAGCCCATGCTCCGGTCATCGCCAACGCCCGTGACCTGCCCGCCGCGCGGACCGTCAGATGACTTGCGCGGCCCTTGCGGTCACGCGCCGGCAGCGGTTTAAATCAGCAGCTGCCGGTGCCGCCGCACCACCCTCCCCCTCCGCTTCGCCCATCACTGTCACCGCTGGAGTTCCCGTGGACGCATCCACCGTCAATAGCCTGTTCCTGATCGGCGCGATTCTGGTGGGCGCGAGCATTCTGGTCAGCTCCTTCTCCTCGCGACTGGGCATCCCGATCCTGGTGATCATCCTCGCCGTGGGCATGGTCGCCGGCGTCGACGGCATCGGCCACATCAACTTCACCAACTACCCGCTGGCCTACCTGGTGGGCAACCTGGCCCTGGCGGTGATCCTCCTCGACGGCGGCCTGCGCACCCGCGTCTCCAGCTTCCGCGTGGCGCTCTGGCCGGCGCTGTCCCTGGCCACGGTAGGGGTGCTGATCACCACCGGGCTGACCGGCCTGGCCGCCGCCTGGCTGTTCGACCTCAACCTGCTGCAGGGCCTGCTGATCGGCGCCATCGTCGGTTCCACGGATGCCGCCGCGGTGTTCTCCCTGCTCGGCGGCAAGGGCCTCAACGAGCGCGTCAACGCCACCCTGGAGATCGAGTCGGGCAGCAACGACCCCATGGCGGTGTTCCTCACCGTGACCCTGATCGACATGCTCGCCAAGGGGCAGAGCGAGTTCAGCCTGGACTTCCTGCTCCATCTGGTGCGCGAGTTCGGCATCGGCCTGATCCTCGGCCTCGGCGGCGGCTGGCTGTTGCTCCAGGTGGTCAACCGCGTGCACCTGGCCCACGGCCTCTACCCGCTGCTGGTGATCAGCGGCGGCCTGCTGGTCTTCGCGGTGACCAACGCCCTACACGGCAGTGGCATCCTCGCCGTCTACCTGTGCGGCCTGGTGCTCGGCAACCGGCAGATCCGCTCGCGCCACGGCATCCTGCACATGCTCGACGGCATGGCCTGGCTGGCGCAGATCGGCATGTTTCTGGTCCTCGGTCTGCTGGTCACCCCCCACGACCTGCTGCCCATCGCCGTTCCCGCGCTGCTCCTGGCGCTGTGGATGATCCTCATCGCCCGGCCGCTGTCGGTGCTGGTCGGGCTCTGGCCGTTCCGCGGCTTCCACGACCGCGAGAAGATGTTCATCGCCTGGGTCGGCCTGCGCGGCGCGGTGCCGATCATCCTCGCCGTGTTCCCGCTGATGGCCGGTCTGGAGAACGCCCAGCTGTACTTCAACCTGGCCTTCTTCATCGTCCTGGTCTCCCTGCTCCTGCAGGGCACCAGCCTGCCCTGGGCGGCCAAGCTGCTGCGCGTCACCGTGCCGCCGGCGCCATCGCCCATCTCCCGCGCCGGCCTGGAGGTGCATCCGACCAGCGAGTGGGAGCTGTTCGTCTACCGCCTGGCCGCCGAGCGCTGGTGCGTGGGCGCGCCGCTGCGCGAGCTGCGGATGCCCGAGGGCACCCGCGTCGCCGCGCTGTTCCGCGGCCGCGAGCTGCTCCACCCGTCCGGCAGCACCACCCTGGAGGCCGGCGACATCCTCTGCGTGGTCGGCCACGAACGCGACCTGCCGGCTCTCGGCAAGCTGTTCAGCGAGGCACCGAGTCGCGGCCAGGACCTGCGCTTCTTCGGCGACTTCATGCTCGAGGGCGATGCCGAGCTGGACGCGGTCGCGGCACTCTATGGCCTGGAACTGGGCGACGAGGACGGCAGCCA
>Ga0182792_1002996_pt1 | contig 11323 bp, 9 predicted proteins | sample Passage237B_FD_130497 | JGI IMG/M metagenome (GOLD analysis project Ga0182792, IMG submission 130497) | Cellulose adapted compost microbial communities from Newby Island Compost Facility, Milpitas, CA, USA - Passage2 37B (version 2) (version 2) ...
ATGGCGTAAGTAAAAACGTCCTCGACTGTATTTTTGAACTTGGTGGAAGTGTCCTCGTAGGCTCCCTTACTGAGCAGCTCCAAAGTTTCTTTTTCTGGGCAAAGGGCCAGCTGGATCAGTTTGTGCACCTCTTTGTCGGTGACTTTAACCTTTGTCCACTGGTTAAAAATTCCCTCTAGCTCCTTGGTGCAGTGATTCGCGATGCCCATCACCTTGTGCGCATTGGCAAACCTCTCTTTAACGTTTGTCGTATGGCGAAAACGCACTACGTTGGTCTTATTGCGCAGGGCCGCGTTTAGCGTGTTTTGACACACTATACGCACAGGAGTAAACGCTTCGGTAATGCTGGCGCTGCCGTCGTGGGAAGAGGTCAGGAAGATGTATTTCTCGGTTACATCGTCTTTCCCTACCCGGATATAGTCCGGCAGCTTAGCCGTAATGAAAACACGTTCCCCCCTGCCCAGTGCTCCGGCGGTTTCGTATAGGATGCCGTCACCCCCGCCCACAATTTCATCAAAGAAACTGAAAGCGTCCCGGTTTTGCAGGATCTCATAAATCGGGCCTACTCTGCTGCCTAAAACTACTTCGGTATCGGTCCTGTAGGTAAAAAAGCTACTATCGGAAAGTTCCTCTTTTCCGCTGGGCAGCTTGGCTACCTCGTAATCGAGTCCGGCGTACTGGATTGCCTCTGCGCTGGTCGGATACTGATCAACAATCAGCCCGAGGTTATGCCAGGGCTTCTCTTTCACGCTAAAGAAACTGTACTGCCCTGTTTTTTGATTGAAATTCAGATCATGTGCCATGATATTGCTAGTTAAAAGTTAGAAAAATGATTACCTGAATGTTTTTAGAATGGCAGATTGTCACCTTCACTGCCTGCGCTGCCGGGCGCTGATACTTCCGGCTTTCTTTTGCCGCCACCGTGTAGTTTGATCCGTGAGGTTTGAAAATTGAGGGAGGCCCTTAGCTGTCCGTCTTTGCCCGTCCACGGCCTTGCGCTTACTCGTCCGGTAAGCTCCACGATTGTTCCTTTGGTGAGGATGCCCGCCACGTTGGGTGAAAGCCAGTAGGCGCAATCAAAATAATCCGTCAGTTCTACCCGCTCGCCCTGCTTGTTGCGGTACTGTTCGTTGACGGCGACCGAAAAGTTGACTACCGTTTTCCCGTTTTCCAGTGTGCTGATCCGTGCATCCCTGGTAATTCGTCCGATGATGTTCATGATGTTTTTGTTTTAAGTTTGACTTTTAGTAACTCTGCCCCCTCGCCACATTTTTTTTCCCGAAAGAAAAAACGGGATAAAAGACAGCAGCTAACCAGGGCGGGCGGATGTGAGAAGGCAAGAGGAAACGGAATAATTGGAGGGTACCTTTAGGGAGGAAACCGCTTATGCCGGATTCCTATTGCGTGGTTTGTGCGGCTGCCGCCCGCCAAAACTTAGCTGCCTTTTCCCCGTTTCGCATTGGGAAAAATCTTCTGTATCCGTTTACGCTATCCTGTAGGGGTAAAGCAAGCTGATCTGATTGAAGCAGCAGATTGAGTAGCAGTGTCTGTGGTACTGTAGCATGAGGGGGACGCAAGGCTGGCGAGTGTCGAGCTAGGTCACGGTGCAGCCGGGACGGAAGCGAAGCGCACCCTGAAGTGACCCGACCCGAAGGGGCATGCCCCCATTAAAATCAGGAACATAATTTGTATGCCGGGAAGTATGGCTTCTATTTTGAGATCGTGGTCCTCGACGGATATCAGGGTAGTATTTTCTCCTTAAAATCTGCAGTTAAATACACATTATTTCATTATCTCGTTAAATATAGAAGTGAAACGGAGTACTAACTTGTGGGAAACAAAACTTTTATAATATATTGATTATCAATAATAATAAACTTTTTTCTATTGCAGTGCTTGGAATATCAATATAAAAAATTGGACAAGTGAAATATTATTATTTCATTAGATCATTAATTAATTATTCCTAAATCGGATGACCGAAGGAATAGATTATTAACGGATAAAACTGATTGTATGATGTTTTTAATGATCCGTCCGTGACCTCGAGTTGGATGTGTTGATGGCGGTGTTACGGGCGACGACGTTGTAGCGCAAATTCGTCCTATTACGTAACATAAACATCAATGAAAATGACAAATTTCTCCCACCTCCTAAAATCCACCCGTTGGATTTTCCCAGGATGCTTAACGTTAACCATCCTGCTATTTACAGTCTACAGCCCTGCCCAGGAGTTGTCTTATGCTGACAAAACAGAGGACTTACAAAAGCAAGTATCGCTTACCGCTGATCAAGGCCGCAGCCTTGAAAATGGTCAGGTGTACATCCGATCATTTTTTGAAAAACGGGGTGAAACCAAGCTCAGGAAAAGTTTTCGCATACTGGTGAATGACCAGGGCAGTTATCATTTGGCAGTGCATGTGCTTTCGACACGGGATATTCCCATTAATAATGCGGCCGAAGGAACATTATACCCACTTCAAAAAATCACGGTTTATGTCGATGAAGTGGATTTGGGGTTGCTATCCGTCGAAAAAGAAGGGTAGCATGTAGCCGGACTGCAATCGGGCAGGCCCATCGCGCTGTCGGCCGGGGAACATATCGTTTCGTTTGAAGCTGATGCTCCGTATTATCCTGAGATTGATGTTGTAAAGCTGGCCCATAATAAGGAGGATGCTACGCTGAATACTTCTGAATACAGCAGGTATATCGCCAGCCTGATTGCCAATATGGATAAAAATAAGGGCAATACGACCAAGTTAGAATTTACGGGTCCGCAATTAAAAGAGCAGGGAGCTTCAAATGCACGTATAGCCTCTGCGTCTAACAATACTACGAGTTGGGAAGTAACGCCTTATACTTTAAATAACCCGCTTGCCAATTACAAACATACTATGACCGTGCCTGTCGTGTATACCTATTATAGAAAGATCTATCTCACCAGTGGTCAAAACGTTACATTTCACACCACCCCATTAGCCGGTCAGGATTACTACAGTGTTGACCCTGTGATGTATCTGTTTTGCGAGGCCAATAAAAACCATGCTTGGGCCAACGACGATCATACCGGCCGCCATCCCAGAATACAGGTAACGATTCCGCAGACCGGTGATTATTACCTCGTACTTAGGGCATACAGCAGTTATTGGGCTTCAACCCCCAGTGGTTCGCAGGGAGTTGTAGATGTTTGGCAGAATGGCGCATCACTCAACACCAATGCTCCTGTGAGCGGCTATATGCTCGATGTGAGTACTTCTCAAAGCGGTACGCTGAATTATTTTACAGGCTACTCCACGGGAGTCCCTAAGCTTTGGGTAGCAGAGAGCGGCAATTTATCACCTCTCAGGTTCCATGGTTCCACCTTTTGGTACGTATCGCCGATGACTTACAACTGGTTCGACGACGCACGATTCAGGCTTATCAAGAGCGGCTCAGGAAATATGGACCTGAGAATGCTGGTATCCAGTGAAGGCGCGTGGTGGATTTATTGGGGAAATGCAGATGCGTATGGTTCGGTGAAAGAAGCGAGTTCGGCTGTATTAACCAGCTACTTTCCGGTTCTGTATAAGAATGACGCGATGCAAACCGCCCCGGCCAGCAATGCATATAATTGTACTTCCTGGGCAGGTGGCAGAACCGATCTGGGCAGATATTTTTGGGCCTCTAATGCTCCTGATGGCAACAATTACAGCAGTCCGTGGTATGTTCCCGGGGACTTTCATCAGTCCTGGGACAAATATTACGGCAATAATCCCCAAAGGTTTGGCGGCGCTCCCAACTATACCAGAACTGACGCAAACAGTTCAAACGGAGAAATCGCCATGTGGGGACCTACCAGTAACGTTTGGACCTTTACGCACGCTTCTCTCAGGTGGGAATCCAACAAAATGCCGCATGGATACGATTGGGAAAGCAAGCCTGGTGGAAATGAGCGCATTTTTCACCCTCGCGACGCGCTAAATAATCCGTCTGGATATGGGTATATTCAACTTTATTATCGGGATGCGGCAAAGTCCCCCTACCTTCGGATAAGCAACATAGACGAATCCATTGCGTTGGGGCTAACGATATTACCTGAAGTTGACCTTGATCAAGATGAACGACAAAAGCTGGAGGAATTAGTAAGGAATTCCGCCGTTCGGGAAGATATTTTCAACAGTAAGTTGAAGAGTCTGGTTGATCTTTCCAATACGCCCGAATATATAAACCACAGCACCTTTGATAAGTTAGGGCAATCAGATACTTACAAAGAATTTGCTGACCTGTGTCGTTCCAATAAGCAATACAATTATTTGCTTGCCAAGACCGTCTTTGACAAAAACACGGATACGTACGTACAGGAAATTGCTGAAATTGTATTCCTGGCTTTGACACGGGAAAGCCATAGCCATTTGATGGAAGACGTTAAAGCGGAATGGCAAAATAATCACTTTACAAAGGCTGGTGAGTACATTGCGCCTTCTTCCAGGGCGAATGCCAAAAATTATATCAAGAGAGTTTTGGAATTGTCTGTTTCTAAAACCGGAAGCACGCAGGAAGATAATTCCGATATTTTTACTGTTGCTCCCAATCCTGCGGTCAATAGCTCGATGTTAAATTTTGCTATGAAAGAGCCGGGAACTGTATCGATCATGATAACTGACGCGGTTGGCGCCAAAGTCCAGGTACCTGTAAACAACCAGGTCCTTCAAGCCGGGGAAAAGAGCATTGAGATAAATACCACCACCTGGCGGAACGGAATCTATATCGTGAAACTGGTTGTAGGGAATAAAACCTACACCAGAAAGTTGCTAGTAGCAAAATGAAAATAATCTGAACCCCCTCCGGAGTTATTGATTTAACTTCGGAGGGAAATTAACTGTTTGAAAAAGGAGCGATGAAGACTAGAAGAACGATCTGGATTTTGGCAATTGTACTGGCGATCCTATCCTGCAAAAATGGGGCTGTAGGAGCTGGAGATTCCCTGCTTGAAAAACAGGAGCAAAAGCAGGTCGATAGGTTATTGAGCTCTCTTACCCCGGCTTTTATTAAATCCCAGGGAGATAAGTTAGAGCAGCTCTATCAAGAAAGCCAGTTCCACAGCAATCTTGAATCAGTCAGGGGCCTGGACATTTATCAGCAGATACTTTCGGCTTTTAAAGAAAATGATGCGAGCGGTTGGGCAATACTTTTTGCAGAAATTGCAAAAAAGAATTCGATGCATAAGGCCAATGCTTCTGCTCTTTTGTCCGATCTGGCCTTCCCCCGCTATCAATTTATTCTTGACGAGCTGAAAGCAGAAGATATCGGGGTTTCTGACCTGGTTATCGTTCAGAGACTACTACGACTTGAAACTTTTGGCGGAAACTTACAAGATCCTACCCTATGAAATTAAAGATACTCAATTCTCTGCTGGGAGCCTTAGCCATAGTAGCGGTAGCATGTAAACCTCAGACTGCAGCGGAACCTGAAGCCTTATTTGAGGATTGGAAATCCTGGTATTCGCCTTATAGTCCCTACTATTTAAGTGCATTCGCTATTGACGGAGAGGATAACAAATGGATATCCTGCCAGGGCGATACCAATTCGCTGCGTATGCTTAACGGGGATGGGTGGCACTATTTTAAAGCTGGTAGTAGCAGTCTTGACACCTATTTTGATCGGATCTACTATGATAATGAGCGAACATTATGGAAAGGCAATGGTGTGGTCATTGATCTGAAAACGGGTGTCAGGGAGAATAACACCTACCGGTACTGGCAGGTTTATAACATAAGGGATAAAGGAAAGTCGGCTGGGATGAAAATGGACCAAAACGGAGTTTTGTGGGAGGCCGCTGACGGTGGAGTAAACAGTTTCGATGGTCAGAAATGGAGCTGGCACAGCATCCCGACTTTTGAAGGAAGTTATGCCGGTAGAGTAGTATTTGACGGTGAAAATAATCTATTGGTGAGCAACATGCCTATGATGGGTGGTAAAGGGTATATAGTGAAGAAGAACGGGGACACCTGGACAAAAGTATTTGAGTGTCCGGCTACTCATTGGGTACCTGCGATGCTGGCAGACAAGGAAAACATTCTATGGGCGGGTGTGCTTTCCAGGGCAACGGTAGGGAATGAGTTCGGGCTGGGCCTTATGAAATACCAGGCCGGAAAATGGAGCAGCTATACGATTTCCGATAGTAAAATACCTTCTAATTCAGTAATAGAGATATCCGAGGATAATCATGGCAGGCTTTGGTTAGGAACCTATTCAGGAGGGATGGCCTCATTCGATAAAAAATCAAAATGGAATGTAATAGATAAATCAAACTCCCCAATACCCTTTAATTCTATTGAATTCATTGAATTTGATAAATCTGGTGATTTATGGCTGGGAATTCAGTTTAACGGAATAGCTCAAATAAGTAAAGTGTCGAAAGCTCAATAAACCAAGCTGATTTCGGCCTTTTTTACGGGCAATAGTTTGATGGGTTTGATATTAATTAACCGTATTTTACGCAATGCAAGAAATTAAATTTTAACGCTTATAAACCAAAGAGAGATGGGAAAATTAAAGTAGAGTTCTACACAGATCTCCCCTAGTAAACTAAATTTCAAACTCTTCAATACTATCGAACTATGGAAAACTACCTATCAACAACCTCGTTTAAAAATTTCGAGGACATTCCCGAACTTGATATCTATCAAAGAGCGAAGGCTCAAAACAGATATCTTGATTATCTGCGCAACAATGGATACATGAACTACCGGCTTACGTCCCTGTCGGGATGTGGTCCTGTAGCAAAGCTGGGCCGGGAGCATCACGTTAAGCCAGGAGACTACGTCAGCCTGGTTTCCAATGATTACCTGGGGTTCACCCAGCACGATGCAGTTTAAAAAACTGTTATTGAGGCCATCAACCGGTACGGTACAGGGGCAGGCGTTTCTCCACTGATCGGGGGGTATTACGAATATCACAGGGAGGTTGAAGATACGATTTCCGAATTTTTTAACCGGCCAAAGGGTTCCACGATCATTTTCACAACCGGGTACACGACTAATAGCGCTTCTTTACTGTGCCTTTTGGGGAAGCCAGACGTAGCAATTGTCGATATGGCGGTACATGCCAGTGTTCGGGAGGGCTTGCTGAAAACAAATGTGAGGAGTTTTCCTCATAATGATCTCGATGCATTGGAGCTTAAGTTGCGACAGTCCAAGGATACCTACAGAACGAAGATGGTGATAGTAGATGGGGTCTATAGCCAGGATGGAGACATAGCGCCTCTGAAACAGATCATTGAACTTACGCATGCCTACGGGGGCATTGTGCTGGTAGATGATGCGCATGGCATCGGTGTGGTGGGAGCAACCGGACGCGGAGCGCTGGAAATGTTTGACGTGCTTAACCAGGTGGACATCATTACCGGGACTTTCTCGAAAACATTCTCCAACGTGGGCGGATACCTGGTAGCGGACCCGGAGCTGATTGAGTACCTGCAATTCCAGTCACGCCAGTACGCCTTTTCTGCCTCCTCGCCTCCTTCCATCATTGGGGTAGCTGCGGCGGTCGATCTGATTGATGAAGAACCGCACTGGCAGCGCCAGCTTTGGGAAAACATCACTTACTACCGGAAAGGCTTAATTGATTTGGGATTGGACATAGGGACTACCGAAAGCGCGATCATACCTGTCAAGATAGGCGACCTTCCGAAAACCCTGGAAGCAGGAAAATTATTATTGGAATGCGGCATCTACACTAACCCGATCATGTATCCTGCTGTCCCGCTCAAAGATTCCAGGATACGGCAGAGTGTGATAGCTACCCACACAAAACAGGACCTGGACCGGGCGCTTAATGCTTTTGAATATGTCAATTCCAAGCTTAAGATCGCCAAGAATGCGTAAGACCTTCAGGGCATTAAACAAGCTTGGCGTTTAATGGACTCACAAACAAGGAATTATTAGTAACAATCTAATTTTTGATAAATATGTCGGCAAGCAACTTCATATCAATCCGCGCACCGCCAAAAAAGCAGCGGAATACATTGAAACAAAAAACCCCGCCGCAGTTTTTGGAAGGACGGCTGGCGGGGCATAGGCTCAATTTTCAAACAAATTAAAACCTTTACAAAATTATGAGAAACATATTGTTTTTTGCCGCCCTGGGTTGCTTTATTTTATCATGCAACCCTGATGAAGTGGTCAACAACCAGCCGACCGCTGCTAAAACGGAAACATCTCAAGATGTTAAAATTATCAATGGGGTACTACAATTTTCATCGAAACAGCATCTATTGAATGTAATACAGGAAATTGAAAAAATGGAAAACATGGAAACATGGTACAAAGGGACCGGATTTCGCTCATTATTGCAACGCCAGAACGAGCTGAAAGAGGCAGACTTGGACCGTGTAGCGAATTCAGGAGACTTAGGGAACCTGGATGAAGTACTGTTTTTCAGAGACGACAATGGTGAATTGGTATTGAGTAAGATCGTCGAAGACCCACGTTTTGCCGCAGTTTTAAGTGAGAAGAGCTTCGTGATTGTGGAAGATGTTGTTTACCACATCGGACATAAAGGGGTTGCGTACATTCCGGTAGCCAACCGTAAAGACGTCCTGGATCGCTTCTTGGAAAATCCTTCTATGGAAGGGGCTTCTTTTGAAAAAACTGAAGCCGAATACTTCCGAAGCGCGCGTACATCGGCCACAAATGACAATACCATCATAGATCCCTATAACAGTAAACGACGTATTGTCGCAGAGTTTGTCCGGCACAATTCAATCGTTTACATCTCTCTGGTGGTAAAAGTCCGCTATCAAAAGAAGAACTGGATCGGTTGGAGCGGTACGAATTGCTATTCTATGAATTTTAGCGCTAACGGTGTCTTTATGGAAGCAGGAGTACCTTTTCCTTTCAGCGGTTCACGGTCGGGATCAAACGTTGAAGAAATCAGCATGTTTGTAAGTGAAGTCTATAACCTTAGCCTGGATTGGGTTTGGGCCAATGGAAGCGGAAGCTTCAGAGGCGGTTCTGGTGACCCAAGCAGCACGAGCTTTACCTTTTGAAAGGATGGAGGTTTAAAAACAAGCGTTGTTGAAAGCACAAATAGTCAGTAGAGGTATTTTCTTCTACTGACTGTTTGTTAAAAAAAGTCATAGTAAATACGTGTTAAGATTTATAAAATGATTGCCAGAAAAATAATTGTCATCTATTGCGTAGCACTATTTTGTATTACCGGATGCCGTGACCGCGAGGTCACTATTGAGCTTCCTTATGAGGGTGACAGGCTGGTCTTGTGGGGTAAGCTTGAAGCAGGGAAACCTGCAAAGCTGCTGGTAAGAAGGACTTTTCCGGCATCTGGTGTTATTCCTGAACAAACAGCGGTTACGACCGCCCGTGTAGACCTGTTTAGAAACGGGACTTTTTATGCCCGGCTTTTCCCTTCCAAAGAGGAAAGCGGAATCTACGCTTCAGATAGTCTTATCCTTGCAGGTCAGACCTACGTCGTCAGGGTAGAAATGGAAGGTTTCCCGACAGCAGAGTCGGATAGTGTACGGGTTCCGGCCTCACAGCCCGAGCTGCGGTATGAGCGGGAAGCTGACGTGCCGGGAACCACTCTGCCATTTGTACCGCAGGATCAAATCAGCCTCTATTTCCAGGCTCGGCAAGACCTTGTTAATACGTATGTTGCTGTCGGCTTCCTGGCTATTTATAAAGACGCTGCCATCCCGTCAAATTGGCCGTCTGCAGATAACATCGTGTTCAATGAGCAGGACTGTCATGCCTGGGTAAGCGATCCGGACCAAGAGTTCGGAAAGCTTTTTTTGATGAATGGTGCATGCATTCCGGCGGAATCTGCGGTTCGTTTTTCGGTAGCCACGGGGAATTTCTCCAAACCACCCAATAGCCAGGGGGAATATGATAGGGCGGAACAATTGACCATGCTGCTTGCAACGGTAAGCGGGGAGTGGTTCAATTACAGCCAGGTTGAAGGCCGACAGCCTGAAGGACTTGATCACCTGGTATTGCCTCCGCAGGTAGCATACAGCAATATCCGCAACGGGTACGGCATCGTCTATGGAATTAATACAGTCCGCATTCCCCTTAAATAAATGAAAAGAGTTATTAACATTATTTTCTTAACCTGGGCTTTGTGCGGAGCAATTTTTGCTTCAGGCCAAAAGGTTACAGTGAGTGGCCAGGTCAGGGACCAGGACAGCGGAGAACTGCTTAATGGTGCAGTTGTGTGGGATAGTCTTTCGGCCTCCGGCTCCATTACTAATACCTATGGCTTTTTCAGCCTTACTTTAACCCAGCGGCCGAAAACGTTACGGTTCAGTTATGTGGGATACCAAACCTACTATCTTCACATGGACGATGAGGCCTTGACAGGGGCTCTTGACATCCGCTTAAAGCGCGCCACCGAACTGGATGAAGTGATTATAAAAGCAGATAAAGTACCTCATATCTCCGGGAACCCGCTGTCTTTACAGATTGGGGAAATCCGTAACATGCCGACCCTGCTGGGGGAAGCTGATGTGCTGAAGGCATTCAGCTTCACGCCAGGTGTTTCAACAGGCAATGAAGGAAGCGCCGGGTTGTATGTCCGGGGCGGAACCCCGGATCAGAACCTGATTTTACTTGACCAGGTACCGGTGTATAATGTAATGCATCTGGGCGGCTTTTTTTCCGTATTCAATACTGCTTCTCTGAAAAGTGCAGATCTATATAAGGGCGCTTTTCCCGCCCGGTATGGCGGGCGCCTTTCATCGGTTATTGACATTACTATGAAAGAAGGAAACAACCAGAGATTTGCGGGAGAGCTGGGGTTGGGACTCCTGAACCAAAGCCTGACTCTGGAAGGACCGATCGTCAAAAACAAAGCTTCCTTTATTGTATCTGGCAGAGTCTCCACGCTGGGACTGAGTACATTGCTTACCAAAAAGAGGAGTGGAAACGGGGCCGGAGAAGATTACACCTATAAATTCCATGATCTGAACGCCAAATTGAATTACCAGCTAAACAAAACCGATCATGTCTATATAAGTTTATACAATGGTTTTGACCGATTTAAACATGAAGAATGGCAGCGTACCGACAAGAAGGACATCTCTACCGCGGTGGGTATCAATTGGGGGAATGTAACCGGCACGATGCGGTACAGCAAAATGCTCTCTAGAAAACTCTTTTCGCGGGCAGCTCTGATTTATTCTCAATATACAAGCGAGTTTACCAACGACTTCAGTGATAGTGACCAGGGAGGAAGTCCGGAAAGCATCTACCGGTACACGGATACGAAAGTGACCGATCTTGGAGCGAAAATTCAATTTGACTACTTTCCCACCAGCGCTATTGAAATG
>Ga0182792_1002997_pt1 | contig 11323 bp, 8 predicted proteins | sample Passage237B_FD_130497 | JGI IMG/M metagenome (GOLD analysis project Ga0182792, IMG submission 130497) | Cellulose adapted compost microbial communities from Newby Island Compost Facility, Milpitas, CA, USA - Passage2 37B (version 2) (version 2) ...
GTCTGGCCGTAATCGGCCGAATGGAAAAGCCGCGACCGGTGTCCGCCCGTGGCGATAAACACGTGCCCTCCCGGCAGCGTACGGATACCTGAACCGCTTGCCGCAAATCCTGCCTCTTCGTCTACCAACCCGATTCGGGCCGCGTCGCTGATATCCCGCCATGTTTGGCCACCGTCTTCGGTCGCCAGCAACTGCATCGTTCCCCCAATGGGGTCACCGTAAGCCAATCCACGTCGGTCATTCCAAAAGTCCATCCCATCGTAGAAGATTTCAGGACGCTCGTCACGGTGTGTTTCCCGCCACGTATGGCCTCCGTCGGTTGTATGGAGTATCACCAACGGCGAACCGGCGCTGATAATCAGCGCTTGATCTGCCGAAAAAGCCTCAATATCCCGGAAGTCGGTGGTTTCGTAGCCCGCTACCCGCTGCCAATGCCAGGTCTCCCCGCAATCGACCGTGCGTCCGATCCATCCATTGCTTCCGCTCACCCACGCCACGGAATCATCCAATACAGAAAGCCCTCGTATACTGGTGGGTTGGCCTTGTTGGAGCAAGACAAGGTTAACCTCTTGGGCGCGACTTATGGTCATGCAGCACCAGCTGATGAGAACAACGGTGCTTGCAATCAAACAGGATGCTTTGCGGTATTGACGGTGTTGGTTGGCTGACATCAGTAATCAACAGGCAATTGCTTCATGAATTCGCCTATCGGCGGATGGTTTGCCTTTTCAAAGGGCATCCCCGTATTGCGTAGGCTCACGATCCGCGACACCCGGAAATCCCGATAGTCCTTCCGGAGGTGGCACCAACCGATGACGTGCCAGTTAAGTGCATAGAAAATCAATCCGACCGGCTCTATCCGCCTTCCGGACTCCTCACCATCACCCTTGCAATACCGGATATCCAAAATGGTCCTGGAGATGACCGCCTCCTGCAGCGTGGACAGATGCTCGTAATCGTGGCCTTTCAGGTCTTTGGGGAGTTGAAAGCGGGTATTGTCGGTCAGGTATTCCAGCTTCTCCTTCTGCGAATCGCGCATCACCGCTTTCACCTTATGCAGGGCATTCGAATAGTGTTTTTGGATGGATTTATCCGCAAATCCTGCTAGTAGATTCTCCATGAGCAGCAGGGCGTTGGCTTCCTCCAGGCTAAACGACACGGGACGAAGAAAGTACCCTTCCACCACAAAATACCCTTTGTTCGGCTCAAAACCGACAGGAATTCCCTGCTCATTCAGCGCCTTGATATCCCGGTATACGGTACGGATACTGATCTCGAACTTTTCAGCCAATTGGTCGCCCATCACGTACCGGCGTGATTGGAGCAACGTAAGGATTCCAAACAGGCGGTCTATCCTATTCATGGCGTCTTCGTTCCTTTTACTGGCTCGACGGGATACCGCCGAAAAACCTAGCCTCGTATTGCCCGAAAATCGTTGAAACACGTGCCGCCAGCTCTTCCTGGCCATGTTCCTTCGCGGCATCGGCGAACCTGTTCAGCGTAAACATACTGTACTGGATATTTTGCATTTCCAGGTTGGGTTTCGTCTCGGCGATGGCCGCGTAATAACGAAGCTGTTCGTCGAGGTAATTGACATTGCGCTCAACCAATGCGTTGGCTTTGTCGGTCTCTCCGACCGTGTACAGGTGTTCCACGATAAATGAGTAACCGTAGGCGTCCATAATCCGGTAAATACGTTCTGGCATGGATTCCAACGCATTGTTGAGTAGTTTCTTGGCTTCTTCGGTACGACCTTCCGCAATCAGTGCCTCCGCCGGGGCCGCATAGATATTGTTCAATATCAGGCTGATCATACGGTATGATTCGGGGTCGAGGTACGGCGATTTTTTGATGTTGCCCCATACATAGTTGTTCATCACATGGCCATAGATAGCATCTGCATTGACCAAGCCTTGGGTCGTGTTCTGTTCCTTGTTTATGGGCATCAGCCGGAGTGCAAGCCCTTCGGAGACCAGGTATTTGTCGAGGCCCATGAAATTTTCACTCGGCACCGTTGTCGCGAAATAAATCGGGCGTTCCCAATTGTTGTTGACCAGGATATCCATGATGGCCAACTCCGCACGGGATACGTAGTTGCGATTGTAGGTCCACCGGATCACATCGGCGATGCTGTCCTGCCATTGATGCGGTACCACGTTGTTTTTGACGACATCTTCCCGGTTCACGGTGAGTTGCAGGTTCTTCGTCGGCAGGAAATTCTCCGGTTGGTCGCTTTGTAGCTGCCGTTTGTCGTTCGGATTATCCGAAAGCATCAGTGCAACGATCGTTTTCAATTCGACAGGTCCGGGGATTTTGGCATCCTGATAGTAGATTACATCTCGAACGCCTTTCACATATTTTTCATCCGGGATGGTGATAGGCAGTGCATCGGCTTCATTCACCTTCTCCTTCATCTGGCGCACATACCAGTCGGCACTTAACAAGCTGAGGTTGACCACCCGTACGTCCGGACGGACACCCTCCACCTCCTGCACGTACCACAGCGGATAGGTATCGTTGTCACCATAGGTGAACAAGATGGCATTGGGGGCACAGGATTCCAGGTAATCCTTCGCGATATCCCGGGCGAGGAATTTCTGGGAACGGTCGTGATCGTCCCATCCGTCCTTGGCCAAAATGACCGGACCGGCAAGCAGGCCGATAGCCGTCGCAATCGCGCCCGCGGTTTTGGCATTGAGCCTACGCACCAACCAATCGCTGATTCCCACGACGCCTAAACCAATCCAAATCGCGTAGGCATAGAAAGACCCTGCATAGGCATAATCCCGTTCGCGCGGCTGCAACGGGTTTTGGTTGAGGTACAATACTACCGCCAAACCGGTAAAGAAAAACAGCAAACCCACCACGCCCGCGTCTTTCTGGCGCCGTTTGAAATGCCAGAATGCACCGATGAGCCCCAGGATCAACGGCAGGAAGTAAAACCGGTTATACGAGGGGTCCGATTTCAGCGATTCGGGCAAGGCATCCTGCCCGCCCACATGCCATTGGTCGATGAATTTGACGCCGCTGATCCAATTCCCCGTGGTGAGGTCGCCATGCCCCTGCTGATCGTTCTGCCTGCCCACGAAATTCCACAGGAAATACCGCCCATACATATGCCCTACCTGATAGCTGAAGAAAAAGCGCAAGTTGTCGCCAAATGTCGGCTGTTCGTTCTCACCGAGGTTGAGGTAGCTGCGGTAGTATTGCTGGTGGGATGGTTCCCTGCTGCTGTATATCCGTGGGAATATCGTTTCGCGGTCATACACATAGCTGAAATTCCGGCCGGCAACTTCGTATTTTTCCGGACCCTTTCGGTAGATGTTGCTCCCATACTCGATATCGACCGGACGCGAATCGAAATACGGCCCCTTGAACTTCGGCTCGTCACCGTATTGCTCCCGGTTGAGGTAGCTTAGGAAAGAAAACGCGTTGTCCGGATCGCTGTTGTTCAGGGTGGGATTGGCCTTGGCCCGGATGAGGATCATGGCAAAGGAACTGTAGCCGAACACGATGAACGCGAAAGACAACAGCACGATATTGAGCAGCGGCTTGGCTTTCTGGATGGAATACCAGATGCCGTATACCGTGCCGCCGATGACGAGCAAGGCGAATACGACCACACCGGAGCCAAATCCAAGCCCCAGCGTATTCACAAAAAACAGGTCGAAATAAGCAGCGAACTTGATCAGGTATTGGATGATTCCCCAAAGGACGACCGCCACGACCACACAACCGAGGAGCAGCGCCTTGATCGCTCCACCGCTCGTCGCCTTTTGCGTACGTCGGAAATAGATGAGCAATGCGATAGCGGGAATGGCCAATAGGTTCAATAAGTGGACACCGATAGACAAGCCCATGATATAGGCGATGAAAAGCAACCACCTGTCCGCACCCGGCTCGTCAGCGTGAGCTTCCCATTTCAGGATGGCCCAAAACACCACCGCCGTGCAGAGCGAAGACATGGCATACACCTCCGACTCGACAGCCGAAAACCAGAACGTATCCGAAAACGTATAGGCCAAAGCCCCAACAACCCCCGCACCCATGATCTGGATCATGCTCCCTTGCGAAAGCACGGTGCCCGGTTTCCAGATTACCTTTCGCGCGAGCGCCGTGATGGTCCAAAACAGGAACACGATGGTCAGTCCGCTCGATACGGCCGATCCGATATTCATCCAGAATGCGATGCGCTCGGGGTTGCCGAAAGCCAGGTTGGAAAACACATTCTGCAACATCAAGAACAGTGGTGCCCCCGGTTGGTGTACGATCTGCATCTTGTAGGCCGAGGCGATGAACTCGCCCGTATCCCAGAAACTGGTGGTCCGCTCCGCCGTCATCACGTATACCGTAGTGGCGATCAGCCCACATAGCCAACCGATGATATTGTTGATTTTATTATAGTTCATAACGTGTCGCGCGTATGGTTCTCTACAAAAATTACGCCCCGAAAATAAAGAATAGTACGGTAACGCAAACATATTATTTGGTTTTTTAACACATCGCACATGCTACCAGCGGCTTTCAGCAAAAAATAAAATATTTTTGCAATACTAATTCCATCCATCTATATTTGCAGTCCCATTCGCAAGAATGGCAAAACATTAGACGGATTGCCCGATAGTATAATGGTAGTACGACAGATTTTGGTTCTGTTTGTCTAGGTTCGAATCCTGGTCGGGCAACAAAAAAGTACGGATTGTCACTTGGCAATCCGTACTTTTTTAAGTATATTTAAACGGTGAAATATCGCGTTACTCCAATCTCAGTACTAACCCACAAAACAACTGCAAAAACATGCCACTGCAATTCAACCCGGTGAAACTTTTTTCGGGCACCGGCTCCGTCGAATTAGCCCGGAAAATCGCAAAATCCTATGGCAAAGGCCTCGGCGAAATGACGGTCTCCAAGTTCAGCGACGGCGAGATCCAGCCGTTCTACAACGAATCCGTCCGGGGGTGCGATGTATTCCTTATCCAATCGACCAACCAGCCTACGGACCACCTATTTGAATTGCTGCTGATGATCGATGCCGCAAAAAGGGCTTCCGCACACTACATCACCGCGGTGGTCCCCTATTTTGGATTCGCTCGCCAAGATCGCAAAGACAAGCCCCGCGTTGCCATTGGAGCCAAGATGATCGCCAACCTGATCACGGCCGCAGGGGCTCACCGAATCATGACCATGGACCTCCATGCGGCGCAAATCCAGGGGTTCTTCGATATCCCTGTGGACCATTTGGATGCATCGGTCATCTTCGTACCTCATATCAAATCGTTGAATTTGCCGAACCTCACCATCGCTTCACCGGATATGGGTGGTTCCTACCGCGCACGCACGTTTGCCAAATACTTCAATGCGGAGGTGGTCATCTGCGATAAACAACGCAAACGGGCCAATGAAATCGAATCCATGTCCATCATCGGCGACGTGGTCGGACAGGATATCGTCCTGATCGACGATATCTGCGATACCGCAGGGACACTTTCCAAGGCCGCTTCGCTCATCATGGAAAACGGGGCAACGAGCGTACGCGCCGTATGTACCCACCCGGTATTATCCGGCAAGGCCTACGAAACCGTCGAGAAATCAGCACTTACCGAGCTGATTGTCACGGATACCATCCCACTGAAATACCAAAGCGAAAAAATCAAGGTCCTCTCCACCGCCGACCTGTTTGCCAATGCCATCAAGAATGTCAATGAACACGGCTCCATCAGCAACCTGTTCAAGGTGGAATGATTGAAACACGTCAAACTCGGCTTAGGTAATATGAAACCTGCCATGTCAGCGTCTTACACAAAAGGCGATGAAAATGCAGGTTCCATGAGGCATTTAAAAAACAAATTATTTTCGAATGAAATAATTTACCTATCTTTGCGGCCTTAATTTTTAACAAATATCATAAATGAAATCAATTGCTATTAGCGGTTCTTTGAGAAAGAACGTAGGGAAAAGAGATGCGAAGGAGCTACGTTATGAGGGTAAAGTACCCGCGGTGCTCTACGGTGGTAAGGAACAATACCACTTTGCCGTATCCGCAACTGATTTGAAGCCGGCCATCTATACGCCGGATGTTCATTTCATCGACCTGGATATCGAAGGCAAGAAATTCCAGGCCATTCTCCAAGATGCCCAATTCCATCCGCTGACGGACCAAGTGCGCCACGTCGACTTCCTTGAACTCAACGACAAAAAAGAAGTTTCGTTGAATGTCCCGATCAAATTGACGGGCACTTCGCCGGGCGTAAAAGTCGGCGGTAAACTGGTACAGAAGCTCCGCAGCCTCCGCGTGAAGGCGCTTCCTAAAAACTTGCCGCAATACATCGAAGTGAGCCTCGAAAGCTTGGAAGTAGGCAAGTCCGTACGTGTCGAAGACGTCCAAGTGGAAAATGCCAAGGTACTGAACAATGCCGACGACACCATCGTTTCGGTCGTCATGTCGCGCGCACTGCGCCAGGCCGAACAGGAAGCGGCCAAAGCCGACAAGAAAAAATAACCGGTACACCACCGTATACATTGCAAAGAGGGTGTCTCAAAAGTTGTTTTTACATTAACCACAAAGGGCTCAAAGGTTTTCACGAAGGTCGCAAAGTATTCATAATCAGTAGTTTGTTCTTTGTGTACTTTGTGTGTCCTTAGCGTACTTGGTGGTTATAGTAGACTTTCGAGACACCCTCTTGTATATTTGCACAGACATGGCAAAGAAACTGTTAATCGTTGGCCTTGGCAATATCGGCGCGGAATACGCGGATACGCGGCACAACATCGGCTTTAGGATAGCCGATGAATTGGCCAAGCAGGCCGGCGCCACCTTTTCCACGTTGAGGTATGCTTACTATACCGAATTCCGGCAACGCGGCAACAGCGTATACCTCATCAAGCCTACCACGTACATGAACCTGAGCGGGAAAGCCGTGAATTATTGGATGCACGAATTAAAGATCCCGCTGGAAGACATACTGGTCATCGTAGACGAAATTGCCCTGCCCTTCGGAAAATTACGGCTCAGGGCCAAGGGGAGCGCTGGCGGCCACAACGGCCTTAAAAGCATCGAAGCCCTTTGCGGCGGACAAGGATACCCCCGGTTGCGGGTTGGCGTAGGGGGCAATTTCCCAAAGGGTCGGCAAATCGACTACGTGCTGAGTGGGTTTGACGACGACGAGTTGCTGGAACTGCCAGCCGTCATCGAACGTTCCGTGCAACTGGTCAACAGCTTTATCCATGTAGGTGCAGCGCTGACAATGAACCAGTTCAACACTTAATTCCTGTACACGGAACAGGTTATTCCTGCTTTCCTCCACGTTTTTTCATGGTGATTTCCACCACCCCATTACGCCCCTTCTCGCCGTATTTTTCTACGCCGCTTCTCCCCTTCCAGACGTTTATGGCTTCGATATCGTTGGGGGACAACGTCTTGAGGTCTTCCGCACCCGCCTCTTTGCCGTCTATGACGAACAACGGCTGAACGTCAGGGCGGCCGAGCCGAAACTCACTCGATACATTCTCCTGCGGCTTCGTGGTATTCGGGATATCCAACTCCAAGCTGACCGTGCTGTCCGTTGGTGCCTCCAAATCACCGGCTGCAGGGAAAGCCACGCGATTCCCCATGTTTTCTGCGGCCTTACGTTTCAGCGTATCGGGACGCAGCGGCCCCGGGGATTCGTGTTCGACGCTATCAAGCGACAACGCATCAGCAGCATCGGTGACTGCACCCGCAATAATCCGGGTGGTGTCGCCCGCCATGGGGTGTGCATCACCTGAATAATAGGCCTTGCTCACCGTGAATACCGATACGAAGAGGGCGATACCGGGGACCGCAAACACGTATTTCCCCAACTGTAAGCGCGACGAACCATGTTTGTTCATCATCATGATCCGCCGTTTCAGGCTCTTGAAATTGAAGCTGTTAGCCAAAGCAGGATTTCCGGCAGCGTACTGCCCGGCCTTGAGGAGGCTGTACTGGTAGGCTTTCCGGTCCACACCGCTCCGCAAAACCCGCCGGTCCGTGACGAATTCCAGGTTCTCGTGGATGGCATGCCGGATTAGCCAGGCACCCGGATTGAACCAGCAAAACACACTGCACAGTTCGGCCAACAACACGTCGGTGGTATGCAAGCCGCTCACATGGATGCGTTCGTGTTCAAAAATCTTGACTAGCTCATGCTCGTCGTGGCGGTGGATGTTGAGGTAGATGTTGCGCCAGAACGAAAAAGGCATGATTTCCCCAAACACCTGCCGGTAGCGGAATAGCCGCCAGATTGCCGGCTGCGACTGCCGGTGGATGCGCCAGACACTGCCCAACCGGACAAGCAATCTGGAAAGGAAGTAAACGGCACCAACCCAAAACAAAATCGACACATAGGGCCACCAACCGAACGAATCCGCCGGAACATGATGCCAGTTGACCAACGCGTAATCCAATTCACCAGGCAATGCTCCGCGCTTCGCGGCCAACCAGCCCGTCAGGTCCACCAGCGGGTAGCCTGCCGAAAAGGCCAACGCAAACAACAGGTAAAACCGGTTAAGGGTATAGAACGTGAGCTTGCGCAACAGCAAACGGTACCCCAGGTAAAACAGGACAATGGCCAGGTTGACTTTCAGGAGGTATGCAATGATATCGGGCATCGCTATTCGCTTTTTCCTTCTTTGATCATCTTGATAATCTCGTCAAGCTCGTCCGCGCTGATTTTTTCCTCCTTGGCAAAGAAACTCACCAATTCCTTGTAGGAATTCCTGAAATAATCGCTTACGAACCCGTTCATAAAGGCCTTCTTGTAATCCTCTTCCGCAACGATTGCCTCATAGCGATAGGCGTTTGCATACTTCACACCTTTGACGTAGCCCTTGCGTTGCAGATTCCGGATGGTAGAAGCCAAGGTGGTATAAGGCACCTTTTCCCCGGACATGCTGTCGAGCAGTTCCTTGATGAATCCACCATTGTTGTGCCAGATCAGTTGCATGGCTTCCTCTTCCTGTACCGTTAGTTTTTCCATGTCCGTTACGTTTATGACGTAAATGTACGAAAAATACGTAGATTTCCAAAATTCTTTTGTTAACGTAAAAATAGCATCATTAATCTGCTTAAAGGCTTTAATATTTTCCCATTTTCATTACATTTGCACTTCATCCAAAAAATTATGTCAGAATCAGCTTCCATATCGATAAACGGAAAATCCCATGAATTGCCAGTAATCACCGGTTCGGAAAACGAACAAGGCATTGATATTTCAAAACTGCGCGACATTACCGGGGCAATCACCATCGATCCCGGTTTCAAGAATACCGGCGCGACCAAAAGCGCCATCACGTTTTTGGATGGAGAAAAAGGGATCCTGCGCTACCGCGGATATCCGATCGAGCAATTGGCTGAGCAATCGACTTTTCTAGAAGTAGCGTATTTGCTCATATACGGCGATTTGCCTTCGTCCGAGACCCTGCTGGATTTCAGGAAGAAAATCAGCCGGCATACGCTGATCCACGAAGATATGAAGAAATTCTTCGACGGCTTCCCTTCGAAATCCCATCCCATGGGCCAATTGTCATGCCTCGTGGGGGCGCTGTCGGCATTTTACCCCGAATCGCTCAACCCGAATCCCAGCGAGGAAGAAGAAAACCTGACCATCATCAAGCTGCTCGCCAAGATGCCGACCATTGTCTCCTGGATCTACAAAAAATCACTCGGGCACCCGGTCATCTATCCGCGGAATGAACTGAACTATGTACATAATTTCCTGAACATGACCTTCGGCCAGATTACGGAGGACATCACCATCGACAAGTCCGTGGTCAGTGCCATGCACAAGCTGTTGATCCTGCATGCCGACCATGAACAAAACTGTTCCACGTCTACGGTACGTATCGTGGGTTCTTCCAATGCCAACCTGTATGCGTCGATATCCGCCGGTATCTCTGCGCTTTGGGGGCCACTGCATGGCGGAGCCAACCAAGCGGTTATCGAGATGCTTGAAAACATCAAGAACGATGGCGGTGACAGCGCCAAATGGCTGGCCAAGGCCAAGGATAAAAACGACCCCTTCCGCCTGATGGGGTTTGGACACCGCGTATACAAGAATTTCGACCCGCGTGCCAAGATCATCAAGGAAGCCTGCGATGAGGTATTGGAACGCCTCGGCATCGATGATCCCGTGCTGGACATCGCGAAGGAACTCGAGGAGGCTGCGCTGAAAGACCAGTATTTCGTGGACCGGAAACTCTATCCCAACGTCGACTTCTATTCGGGGATTATTTATAGGGCCTTGGGCTTCCCGACGGATATGTTTACCGTATTGTTCGCCCTGGGCCGGCTACCGGGTTGGATTGCCCAGTGGAAGGAAATGAAAGCCAACAAGGAGCCCATCGGGCGCCCACGGCAAGTCTACACCGGCAGCACGAGAAGGGACTACACCTCGACCGACAAACGGTAACCATCCGTCTGTATAGCGTTACACCTACATTTTAGAGCAATGGTGTGTTCGTCTTGCCAAAGCGATAGTTCAGCCCGATTTCGTGCGTGGTGTTGTTAATACGTCGGTTCAGTGGTTGGTTACCCGGATTGAATTGATAGCTGTAGCCTAGTCCGAATCCGCCGAAGTTGAACTGCGCCATTCCAGCAACCTCTCCGTACGTCCGCACGTTTACCCCTACCCCAAAGACTTCCTTCACGAAGAACATCGCCGAGGCCTCCGCCTGCGGCCGCAGACTCTCCGAGTAGGTAACCAGTAAAGACGGCCGGAACTGGAAATCCGTTCCCAAGTGGAACAGTGCTCCAGCCGTCAGGTGGTAGATGTTGTTGAACGCATACCGGCTGTCGCCTGTCAACCCCAGGTTACCCAACATGAGCCGTGGCAACGACAGCCCTACATAGTATCGCTCGGGGCGGTAAAGCAGCACCCCGAAACCCACCAGCGCGTCCGTCTCCCGGACATCCTCGCGGAATGCGGGATCCATCGGGTCCAATTGCGAAAAGCGGCCATCAAGGTAGCTGAGGCCTGCACTCAGTGACAGGCCCAGATACTCATTCTCGGAAATCCGGACCGACTTGGCAAAAAAAGCACTTGCTTCGGTGAGCTTTTCCACGGCAAGGTTTTCATGCCGGATGTTCAGTCCCGCCGTCGCACCGATCCCATCGAAACCCATGTGCCCGCTCCCCCAAAACACCGTGGGCGCACCCTCCACGCCCACCCACTGCCGGCGGCCAATCACCGATACTTCCCCGCCCATGTGCATCAGGCTCGTAGCGGTGTTGACCACCGTCCGCAGTTGCCCGTGCTGCGTATGCGTCAGTGGTTGCTGGGCCTGTAAGCCCGTGGCAACCAACAAA
>Ga0182792_1002998_pt1 | contig 11322 bp, 14 predicted proteins | sample Passage237B_FD_130497 | JGI IMG/M metagenome (GOLD analysis project Ga0182792, IMG submission 130497) | Cellulose adapted compost microbial communities from Newby Island Compost Facility, Milpitas, CA, USA - Passage2 37B (version 2) (version 2) ...
AGCCCCGCCGGCGTCGCTCGGCGAAGCTCGACTGGCTGACCCCTGCCAGCACCTTCTCCTGCGCCTGCAGCAGCGCGGCCGCCGGCAGGTCGCGCAGCTTGCCGGCTTCGTCCGGCGCGAGGCCGAGATGGTCCAGCATCTGCCGCGCGGTGCGCGTTCCGTCCTCGCGGTCCGCCATCTGCACCGCCGGCCCGCTCTGGATGATGGCGCGGTGGAAGAGGCCGGCCGCGCGCGGCATGGCCATCAGGACGCTCACCTTCGCGCCGCCGCCCGATTCCCCGAAGATCGTCACGTTGCCGGGATCGCCGCCGAACGCGGCGATGTTGTCGCGCACCCATTCGAGGGCGGCGACGATGTCCATGACGCCGGCCGTTCCCGCGCCCTCGAACCCGTCGGCGAGATCCCCGAGATGCAGGTAGCCCAGCGCCCCCAGCCGATGGTTGAACGACACCACCACCACATCGTCGAGGCGGCAGAGATTGGCGCCATCGCTCCAGGGGGACGATCCCGAGCCCGTGATGAAGGCGCCGCCATGGCACCAGAACATCACCGGCCTGGCGCCGCCGCCAGCCCGCGGGCCGGACGTCCAGACATTGAGGTAGAGACAGTCCTCGTCCTTGCGCTCGACGCCGCCCAGGGTAAAGAGCCGCAGCAGATCGTCGGGCAGCTTGAAGACATTGTCGCTCTGGATCGCGCGGTGGCCGTACCGCGTCGCATCGCGAACGCCCGCCCAGGGATCGGGCCGTTCCGGCGGCCGGAAGCGCAGCGGCCCCAGCGGCGGCCGGGCATAGGGAATGCCCCTGAAGATGCCGACGCCGCGCTCTTCCCGGCCGCGCAGCCGGCCGGCCGCCGTCTCGACGACGATATCGCTCATGGGCGTTTGGTCCCTCCCTTCGCCGCAGTATAGACTGCGATCATGTCCGACCATCAAGCACGAGCCGAACTGGCCCCCACCGGTGTCCTGCGCGCCGGCATCAACCTCTCGAACTTCCTGCTGGTCACCGGCCGCAGCGCCGACGGCGACCCGGAAGGAGTCGCGCCCGACATGGCGCGCGAGATCGCCCGCTCGCTCGGCGTGCCCGTGAAGTGCGTCCCCTTCAAGACTCCGGGCGAGCTCGCGGACCAGGCGGGCAAGGACGTGTGGGACATCGGCCTGATCGGCGCCGAGCCGCAGCGCGCCGCGACCATCGCCTTCACCGCCGCCTATGTCGAGATCGAGGCGACCTACATGGTGCCGCCGGGCTCGCCGCTGAAATCCATCGCCGACGTCGATCGTCCCGGCGTGCGCATCGCCGTCTCCGCCCGCTCGGCCTACGGGCTGTGGCTGGAGAACAACATCAGGAACGCCACTCTCGTGCCGGTCGCCGGCCTCGACGGAGCCTTCAACAGGTTCTACGACGACAAGCTCGACGCGCTGGCCGGCCTGCGGCCGGGCCTGCTGAAGGACGTCGAGAAGCATCCGGAGCTTGCCATCCTCGACGGCAAGTTCACCGCCGTGCAGCAGGCGGTCGGCACCGCGAAACCAAACACCGCCGGCGCCGCCTATCTCGCCACCTTCGTCGAGCAGGCCAAGAGGTCGGGACTGGTGGCGAGCCTGATCGAACGCCACAAGGTGAAGGGCCTCTCCGTTGCGTCGCCGGCCTAGCGGCGTGATCCTCACGGCGTGACGGTCACGCAGGCAGGATCGACCGCCTTGCCGACGATCTCGACGAAGCGCTCCAGCGGACAAGACTTGAGATGGAGATCGCCGGCGCAGTCGGGCAGGTCGACGGCGACCATGCCGGGCGGCTGTCGGGCATCGAGCGCCTGGGCGGTGCGCATCTGCTCCAGCGTCTGCGCATAGTAGGCGAGACGCACGTACAGCTTCTTCGTCCGGACCTCGCGCAGCATCTCGAAGGCGAGCGCGCCGCCCGGCGACGGCTCGTTGGGCTGGAAGCCCGGTATCTGCCAGCCGAGGTTCAGCAGGCGCGCGACGTTGGCGATGTTGTCGTCGTGGCCGACCAGGAAGCCCAGCCGCACGGGCTCGGCGATCTGCGGCAGGCCGGGGAACTTGTGGCCGTCCTGCAGCGCCGCCAGGATCACGGACAGCAGGTTGGAACCGCGCTGGCGCGCGATCGGCAGGGTCTTCTCCCGCAGGTCGAGATCGAGCCGGTGGATCTTCAGGAGATCCACGAGCTGGGCATCGCCGGAGAGACGCCCCCACGCAACCTGGTCGGCCGGCATGCCGTCGGCCGCCTCCATCAGGAACGTCTCGGCCGCTTGCGAGCCGATGGCGATGGGACCGGTCATGACGAGCCGCCCGCCCTTGCCCATCTGGATGCCGGCCGCTTCCGACGCAAGGCCGCAGTCCTTCGCGCTCCCAGGCGGGCAGAGCGTGGCCTGCATCATGGTGAGCTGCGGCGCGTACTCGCGGAGAACCGAGCTGAAATCGCCGCCGATGCGGTCGAGGATGGCGGTGCGATTCGATGCAGGGTCCATCGGACAGGCCGCCGTCGGCTGCGGATTGAACAGCGGGTCGGGGACGGAAAGGTCGGCCTGGTTGTTGACGCGCGGGTTGCGACAGCCCGGATACATGCCTGCCAGCAGCGCCCTGCCCGTAAGGCGCGTGCGCTGATCGACGTCGGTCCAGGCCGCCACGGTCGCCCGCGGCGGGCAGTCGTCGGCCTGCACCAGGCCGCGTCCGCCGTAGAGCACGCGATAGTAGCGACCCATCAGGCGCATCAGCTCCGCACCTCGCGGCGTCAGGTCGCCGGCCGCCACCGGCCAGGATGGCCAAGGCTGTGCCGCATGCCTGTCCATCTCCGCCGCGGAATGCAGCGGTGAGCGCACGCCGTGCCGCGACAGCAGGATGGTTCGCTCGATCTGCCAGCCCGGCGGAACCGGCGGGATCTGAGCGGCTGCCGGCTGGACCGCCAGCAGCGTCAACAACATGGACACGAAGACACGGATGCGCATGGTACTCCCCCAGGGGCGGGACTATGCCGCCAGCCGATCCCCATCGTCCATGCCGACGCGGCGCCCTTCGCGATTGTCGCCGTGACCGGCCGGCGCCCACGATGCTAGCCTCCACGCATGGCGGTTCGCTCAATACCCTGTGCATCAGCCTAGCCGGAGCGCCGGATGTGGAGCCTTCATCCCGAGACGCTTCAGCTCGTCGGCGTGATCGTGACGCTGGTGTCGGCGGTGGTGTCGCTGCTGACATGGTACCGTCACCGTGGCGGACCGGGGCTGCGCGGCTGGGCGATCGCCCTTTTCCTCGGAACCGCCAGCACCTTTCTCTACGGTTTCCGCGGGCCCGACGGCCCCTTCCGTCTCATCGTGCTCGGGGATGCCATGCTCGTGGCGGGCTTCGCCACGATGTGGATGAGCATGCGCCGCTTCAACGATCCCGAGTTGGCGCCCGAGCTCATGGCGGTCATCACCGGCACGATCACGAGCCTGTTCGTCGTGCTCTTCACGCTGGCCTGGCAGACGGGCCCGGTGGCGCGCGCCCAGTCGATCGTGCTGTCGCTGTTCATCGTCGTGCTCGCCCTGCTCGCGGCATGGGAGACCTGGCGGGGCCGGCGGCTGGACGGCCTGCGCAGCCGCGTGGTCGCCGCCGTCGCCCTCGCCGGCATCGCCCTGGCGCGCCTGGCGCGGGCGGGGATCGCCACCCTGGCCGGCATGGGCCTGATCGACACGGATGTGCGCGCCGTCGTGCAGGGCTACACGACGTACGTCACGACCGTCTGCATCCTGATCGTCACGTTCGGCCTGGTGCTGATGGCCAACGAGCGCTTCGAGCGGCGACACGCCGGCGCGACGGACGGGCATCCCCCGTCCGGCCATCGCCCCCGCGCAGAGCCGTGATTCGCCGCCGCCGTCCGCCGTGCTAGGGTGCCCGGGCAACCAACGGAGAGGTGCATGCGGGCGATCTGGGCAGGAATAGGCGGTGCGTTGCTGGCATTCACCCTCGCGACAGCGGGATGGGCGCAGAACGGGCTGGAGCGGTTCGAGAAGGAGCTCAGGCCGCAGTTCGAGCTCAAGTCGTTCACCTATTCCGACGCCGAACCGCTGGGCGACTCCGGCTTCGTGCTGAACGACGTCGTCGCGGTCGTGCCCGCCAACGCCGCCACCGGGGACAAGGAGAGCACGGTCAAGATCAAGAAGGTGACCGTGGAGAAACTGGACTTCGATCGGCTGCGGAAGGATGCCAGCGACGACGAGGCGCCGCGCTTCGCCAAGCTCAAGCTCGAGGGCATGACTGGCGACGACGAGATGTTCACCGCGCTGCAGCCCTACGGCGTGCCCAACGTGCCGGTCGATATCGCGCTCGACTATCGCCTCGACCCGGCGACCAAGGTCCTGGACATCAAGACGCTGGAGGTCGGCCTGCGCGGCCAGGCCAAGGTCGCGGTGTCGCTGGTCATGGACGATGTCAGCGACAAGACCAGCGAGATCTCGGACGCCAAGGACGAAGGCCGCGTGCGCACGGCGTCGTTGTCGCTCGACGACAACGGCCTGCTCGCCAAGCTGCTCGCCGCCTGGGCCAAGGACGAAGGCGTGAAGCCCGAGGAGCTGGTGCAGACGGGGCTGCTGGCGCTGGCCGCCTTCGCCGAACCGCAGGGACCGCAGACGCTGAAGGCGCTCGACGCCGTCGCCTCCTTCATGGCCGACTGGAAGGCCCCCAAGGGCACCCTCGTGCTGGGGCTGAAACCCGCCAAGACCGCCGGGCTGGCCGACCTCGACAAGCTGGGCGTCCCCGACGCCCTCACCACGGAATTCGGCTTCAGCGCCGACTATCCTGGCACTCGTCCAGGCGCGGCCAAGACGGGCGCCGCCGGCGGAAAGTAGCGTATCCGGGGGATGCGCCCGGTCGGCACGGCGGAGCCGGTCGGCGGGCAACCCGTCGCCCGACGGGGACGTTGGTCCGGCAGCGGCATCCGATCGGAGCGCCGCGCCACCATGATGGAGGGCCAACGATGAACGATCCCAAGGACCGCGCCCATCAGGTCCATCCGGACCCTGAACGGCAGCAGCGCGAACGCCAGCAGCGCGAGCAGCAACAGCGCGAGCAGCAGCAGCGGCAACGTCAGCAGCCGCAGCAGCCGCAGCGTGGCGACAAGACGCAGCAGAACGACCGCTAGTCACGTATTCGGCGGATGGGGATGCCCGCCTGGCGGCGGGCATCCCTTCGCGCACTGAGGAGACCGCGATGGCCAGACCGCCCGACGAGCCCATGCCTGTCCCACCGCAGCCGGGCAAGACCGACCCCATTCCGCCGGAGATGCCGCAACCCGGCGGCCCGCAGCCGGAGGATCTGCCACCGCCGCCGATCCATCCGCCCACACCGCCGGCGCCGGTGGCCTGAATCCCCGCGATGCAGGCCCCGCTCCGTGGAGCATCGACGCAGCCCGCAATAGGGCTTAACGCGGCCTGGTTTGACCGGTAATAGCGAGCGGCCGTCGTCTGTGGCGGCCGTTTTGTTGCGTCGAATGCAGAGTCCAGGGAGGACCAGCGATGTCCATGACCGCACGCCTGCGGCGCCGTCGCCTTGCCGCGCTGGCCGGTGCATCGGCTCTCGCCGCCCCGATGGCGTCTCGCGGACAGAGCCGCTGGAAGCCGGAAAAGCCGATCACGATCTACAACCCGTTCGCCGCCGGCGGCGTGACGGACGTCCATGTCCGCATGCTGGGTGAAACGGTGAGCAAGCTGCTGGGCCAGCAGGTCATCGTCGACATCAAGGCCGGCGCCGCTGGCACGCTCGCGCCGGCCGCCCTGCTGAGCGCCAAGCCCGACGGGCAGACGCTGGCCGTCATGAGCATCAATAGCCTGCGCTATCCCCACTACCAGAAGACCAACTGGCACCCGCTGAAGGACTTCACCTACATCTGCGGCCTGAGCGGCTACACGATGGGAATCGTCGTGCGCGCCAACGCGCCATGGAAGACGATGCAGGAACTGGTCGATGCCGGCAGGAAGGAGCCGGAGAAGTACAACTACGGCACGTCCGGCGTCGGCGGCACCGGCCAGTTGATGATGATCGAGGTCGAGCAGGCGACTGGCGCGCGCTACACGACGGTGCCCTACAAGGGCGGTGCCGAGTGGATGCAGGCGCTGCTCAGCGACCAGGTCCATTTCATCGCCGACGCCGCGCAGTGGGCGCCATTCGTCGATGACGGCCAGTGCCGTATCCTCGCGCTGGCGACCGAACAGCGCCTGCCCAAGTACAAGGACTCCCCCACGCTGGTCGATCTCGGCATCAATGTCGTCGGCCAGAGCCCCTACGGCATCGTCGGTCCGAAGGACATGCCGCCCGAGGTGATCGAGGCCCTCTACCAGGCCTTCCGCCAGGCGATGGACGAACCAAAGGTCAACGCGTATCTGGCGAAGTTCCTGCAGCTTCCGTGGTACAAGACGCCGGGCGAATATCGTGCCTTCGCCGAGAAGTACTACGTCGACGTGAAGCCGCTGCTCGTGAAGGCCGGCCTCGCCCAGAAGGGCTAGCCTGGAAGCAGGGCCGCAAACGGGGGAGAGCCTGCCATGGCGTTGAAGAGAGTGGCGCTGGAGATCGGGATGGGCACCGACATCCGCGGTGGCGACTATACCAAGGCCGCGGTGCGGGCACTGCGCGATGCGCTGTGGCACAACTCGCTCACCGTCGCGACGGCGCTCGGCAAGTCGAGCGACGACATGCAGGTCGAGGTGCGGATCGGCGTGCCGCGGCCCGAGCTCGTCGACCAGGCGGAGGTGCTGGCCGTGCTGCCGCATGGCACAGGCACCGTCGCCGTCGTCGAGGGCGGGCTCGAGATTCCCAACGAAGCGGGCACGGACAAGACGGTGATCGCCCAGGCAGCCGCCGTCGTCCGGCTCGATCTCTGAGGAGGAACGGCGATGCCCGCGAAGCGCGTGATCCTCGAACTCGGCACCGGCAACGACCTGCATGGCGGCGACTACACCAAGGCGGCGCTGCGCGCGGTGCAGGACGCCCTTCACCACAGCTCGCTCGCCATGATCCGCACGCTGAAGATCGATCCCAAGACCAGCATGTTCGTCGACGTCACCATCGGCGTGCAGCAGCCCGACAAGGTGGACCTCGAGAAGGTGCGCGCCTCGCTGCCGCACGGCATCGTGACGGTGAAGGCGGTCAAGGGCGGCCTCGACGTGCCGGACCCGGAGAACAACGACCCGGCCGTGATCGCCAGCGCCGCCGTCAGCGTGCGGCTGGACCTGCCCTAGGGGCCGCCCGCCATGCGCAACAGCGACGACAGGATCCTCACCACGCATGTCGGCAGCCTGCCGCGCAACGCGACGCTGTCCGACCTGCTGATCCGCGAGGAGGCCGGCGAGACCATCGACCGCGCGGAGCTGGCGCGGCAGGCCGAGGCGGCGGTGCACCACGTGGTGCACCGGCAGTCGGCCTGCGGCGTCGATGTCGTCAACGACGGCGAGCAGCCGCGGGTCGGCTTCCAGACCTATGTGGCGCAGCGCATGCAGGGGTTCGGCGGCGAGTCCAACCGGCCGCTGCCGCGCGACTATGTCGACTTCCCGTCGCTGCTGGCGCAGCGCCGCCAGCGCTTCCCGCGCCGCGCCAAGGTGTCCAATGCGCCGCAGGCGGTCGCGGCCGTGCGCTACGAGGACCTGACGGCCGCCGAGGAGGAGTGCCGCCTGTTCCGCACGGCGCTCGCGTCGCTCGATGCGCTGCCGGCCGACGCGTTCATGACCGCCGCCTCGCCCGGCATCATCGCCACGACGATGCTGAACGCCCATTACGACAGCCACGAGGCCTACGTGTTCGCGCTGGCGCGCGAGATGCGCAAGGAATACGCCCTGATCGCCCGCGACTTCGTGCTGCAGATCGATGCGCCCGACCTCGCCATGGAACGCACTGTGCTGTTCCATGACAAGTCGGTCCCCGAGTTCCTGAAGATCGCCGAGATGCACGTGGCGGCGCTCAACGAGGCGCTGGACGGGATTCCGCGCGAGCGCATCCGGCTGCACTGCTGCTGGGGCAACTACGACGGCCCGCATGTCCACGACGTGCCGCTGGCCGACATCCTGCCCGTGCTGACCGAGGCCAAGGTCGGCGCGCTCAGCGTCGAATTCGCCAATCCGCGCCACCAGCACGAATACGCCGCGCTGAAACGTGCCGGGCTGCCGCCCGACTTCCTGCTGCTGCCCGGTGTCATCGATTCGACGACCAACTTCGTCGAGCATCCCGAAGTGATCGCCAACCGCATCTGCGAGGCCGTCGACGCGGTCGGCGACCGCAGCCGCGTGATCGCCTCCAGCGACTGCGGCTTCGGCACCTTCGCCGGATCCGAGTTGGTGGCCGAGGACGTCGTCTGGGCGAAGCTCGCGAGCCTGCGCGAAGGGGCAGCCATCGCCACCCGCCGGCTTTGGGGCCGCGCCTGACCGTATCGCGACCGGCCGCGGCGTCAGCCGCGGGCCTGGCGTCCGAACAGGATCATGCCGACTCCGGCCACGAGGGCGACCACGCCGGCGACGGTGGGGATGGGGATCGAGCGCTGCTCGTCGGCAGTGACCTTGACCGGTCCGGCATCGATCAGCGTGCGCTTTTCGGTGAAGGTGATGTTGTCGACCACCAGCGCGGCGATGCCGACCGTGATCAGCACCGCGCCGAATACGACGAACGGTCTCATGCCGCATCTCCCTTTTGTTCTTCTGCCCGCCACAACGCGCAGCAGGAGCGCAGGTTGCGTCAGGGACGGACCAGCAGCGTACGGCCCTGCTCGATCGCCCGCCGCGCCATCGCCTCGAGTTCGGCGTCGGTGGCGCTGCTGACCGGATGGCCGATGGTGGCGAAGCGGTAGCCGGGCATGCCGAGCACGCGGCCCATCAGCTCGGCGGCCGTGGTGAACCGCGTGGTCATGACGCTGAAGGCGGGAACGAGGAGACGTTCAGCAGTGACAGAGTCGTGCAGACTGCACGATGAGCAGCTGCCTCAATCCCCGATGCCGGAGACGACGGCGTCCCACCCCTTGATCTCCGCCACGATGTGGGCGTCGGCCGGAGCGCTGTAGTTCGACTTGGTGCGGCTCACCACGCGCGCCACGCCATGCTTCTCGCGCAGGATGCGGTCGAGATGGGCGAAGAAGCCCTTGGTCCCTTCCTTGCCGTTGGAGATGAAACCCACCGTGCGGCCTTCGAGCGTGTCGAGCCGCGGCGCGAGCCGGCCCAGCGCGGCCGCCGTTCCCGGGGTGGGATCGAGGACACGAAACGTCATGACGGCACCTCCACTTGAGCTTCCGTGGATATCGTCTGGGCCGGCGGCTCGCAATCGACGCAGGCGCCGATCGGCAGGGTCACGGCGTGGCTCTTGTTGCCCAGCCAGGGCGGGATGACGGCGCCGAAGCCGCCGGCCGGCCCGCCCGCCGCCACGACCAGGAGCTGGTCGGGCGAGTCCATCGCGGGATAGACGCTGTCGCCGCGGTCGCGCACCACTGCCCCCTTGCCGACCTCCGCCCATTCGCGGCGATGGATCCGCGCGCGCTCGTGGATGAAGGCGGCGATGTCGCTCTTGCTCCACTTCGCCGCCTGCAGATGGTCGCGCAGCTGCTTGGGGATGATCAGCGCATAGTTGCCGGCGTGGATCGAATAGTGCCGCAGGTTGGCGCGCATCTCGGCGGCGAAGGTCTCGAGGATCTCCTCGGGCCTGGTCGTCCACTCGTTCATGAGCTGGCGCGGCGCGCCCGCAGCCATCACCGTCACCGCCGAGGCCTCGCGAGGCAGCCCCCGCTGCTCCGACAGCGACAGCCAGGCCGAATCCTCCTCGTCCTCGGCGATGCAGTAGCTGAACTTGCCGGGATGCCCCAGCGTCGAACGATCGATGGCGCCCGGCCGCACGTCCATCAGGTTGATCAGGCAGAGCCGCAGGGCGCGGCCGATCACGGCCGTCGCACGGTCGCTGTTGCCCAGCGCGTTGAAGCCGCCGCTGGCGCCGATCTCGCGGCGGATCGGCCCGTTCAGCACCACCAGCACGGCGCAGCCACCGGTGCTGGCCGTGGCGCCGTGCAGCAGGAACTCCTCGCGCATCATCGCCTGCCAGGCGGTGACGACGACCGGGAAGTGCATCGGCAGGCAGCCGGCCATCACGGCGTTGACGGCGAGCTTCTCGGCGGTGATCGCAAGCCCGCGCACCGGCTCGATCCCGATGAGCTGATCGGGCGCCATCATCGCCCAGTCGAGACAGGCCTGCACCGCGTCGGCGGTGGGCGGCACGATCGGCAGCCCGTCGGTCCAGCCGTTGCTGTGATAGAGCTCCTGGACTCCCGAGACGTCGTCCGCCTCGTAGATGCGCGATGAAAGCGGCACGTCGTTCCTCCGCGACGGGCGATCCGGCCTCCGGCCGTTTGCGGCCTGGAAGCAAGGATCGATTACATTAGTAATCAACTGTCACACAGTACAATAACCACGGTTTATGTCAAGCATGGGGGAAGGCTCGAGACTTTTTGCGCTCCGCAGCAGGGGCGCGAACACTGCGCATCGTGGCCGATATTCTATACTCATTGTCCGACCATCGAAAGACGGACGCACCGCGGACGAACTAAGGTCGACATCGCAGACGGCGAGAGGCCATCACGGCCCGTAGGGCTGCAACCGAGCGAGTTTCCATGCTGCAGGGAAAAACCGCCCTCATCACCGGCGGAACCAGCGGAATTGGCTTTGCCGCTGCCCGGCTGTTCCTGAAGAACGGCGCCCGTATCGCCGTCACCGGGCGGGAGCGCGGGCGCCTCGAGGAAGTCCAGCGGCAGCTTGGAGACGGCATCGTCGCCATCCAGGCCGATGTGCGCCGTCGGGGCGATCTGCTAGGGATGGCGGAAGAACTGAAGGGTGCCTTTGGAGCACTGGACATCGTCTTCGCCAATGCCGGCGTCGCCTATGCGACGCCGATCGAGACGACGGACGAAGCGGCCTATGACGAGCTGATGGACGTCAATTTCAAGGCCGTCTTCTTCACCGTGCAAGCCGTTCTGCCCCTCATGCGCTCCGGCGGTTCGATCGTGCTCAACACGTCCTGGCTGAACCAGGTGGGCACGCCGGGCCGATCACTGCTTTCCGCGTCCAAGGCGGCCGTGCGGTCGCTGGCGCGAACCCTGTCGGCGGAGCTGCTCGACCGGCAGATTCGCGTGAATGCCGTATCGCCGGGGTCGATCGAGACGCCGATCCATCGCCGGGGGCAGAGCGACGAGGAATTCCGAGCCTACAAGGAGCGCGTGGCGGCGCAGGTTCCGGTCGGCCGGATGGGGCAGCCCGACGACATCGCCGCGGCGGCGCTTTTCCTCCCCAGCGCCGCGCCCAGCTACCTGCTCGGCCCTGCGA
>Ga0182792_1003002_pt1 | contig 11314 bp, 8 predicted proteins | sample Passage237B_FD_130497 | JGI IMG/M metagenome (GOLD analysis project Ga0182792, IMG submission 130497) | Cellulose adapted compost microbial communities from Newby Island Compost Facility, Milpitas, CA, USA - Passage2 37B (version 2) (version 2) ...
GCGCGGGCCGCGGGGCCCGGGCGGGGGCCCGGCCCCCCCCTCTTCCCCCGGGCGGGGACGGTGCCCGCGGCGGCCGCGGTCCTCGCCCGCCTCGGCCTGGCCGGTTGGCGGCGGCGCCGTCGCCGCCGGGCCCGCACCCCCGCCGGCGCGGTGCTCGACGCCTGGGACGCCGTGGCCGCCTGGCTGCGCGTCGTGGCCGCCCTGGAGCCGGTGCCGGCGGAGACCCACCTGGAGTTCTCGGTGCGGGCGGTCGAGGTGTTGGACGACGAGGCCGAGGATCCCGCCTCGATCGAGCCGATCGTGGCCGCCCTGGTGGAGCTGGCCGGCCACGCCACCGCGGCCGCCTGGGCCGACGGCGACCTCCCCGCGGCCGACGTGGAGCGGGCCGAGCGGCTGGCCGAGCAGGTCATCGCCGGCCTGCGCCACCACCTCCCCCGCCACCGCCTCCTGGCCCGCCAGCTCCTCGCCGGCCCCCTCCCCACCGTGAGCTGACCCTCTCAGCCGCTGGTTAGGTGGGGGGCACTGGGGTCGTAGGTGCACGATCGTCTCCACTAGTGCCGTGTCAGGCAACGTTTGCGCGGTTCACGAGTTCACGTAGTGCTCGGTCGTGGGCGTTGCGGTTCCGCCAGCGGATGTAGCGGCGGATCATCGAGGCCTGCTCGGCGCGGCTGTTGTGGTCGGTGCCGTCGAGGGCGAAGTAGCGCAGCGCTTGGAACTGGGCTTCGATCCGGTTCAGCCACGAGGAGTAGGTCGGCGTGTAGGCGAGCTCGACGTTGTTCGCCGCTGCCCACACGCCAACACGGTGGTCAGCCTTGGTGGTGAGGTGGGGGGAGAAGTTGTCGAGCACGATCGCGATTCTCACCTCAGGCGGATGCAGCGACCGTAGGTAGCGAACGAACGCCAAGAACGCGGTGCGGTCCTTCTTCTTGACGACGTGCCCGTAGAGACGGTCGGTGGAGAGGTCGTAGCCGGCCATGAGGTGCCGGACGCCGTGGGGCCGCGTGTAGGTGGCACGCATCCGGCGCCGCCTGGGCGAGATCACGGGACTCGGTACATCCTTTCGATCCGAGCCGGATCCCCAGCCACGCGAACTAGGAGCAAGCCGAAGTCGAAGTGCTCTGCCTCAACCCCCGGCGTAGGGTCCGACGACAGAGGCGGATCAAGGGGTTGCAGGTCATACTCCCAGGTGAACCTCTCGCCGCTGGTTGAGCGCACGATCACCTTGGCCCGCTGCCCCGCCACGGTCCGCTCGACGGCCCCAGTACACAAGGTGGTTTCATCTCGTCCGACACGCAGTCGAAGCTCGTCACCAACACGGTAGAGCGCCACCAGCACTCCATCGGCGATCACGAAGTCTCCGGAGACAGCGCTCCAGTCCGGTCGTTCAACCGTCGAGAGATCAACTCCACCGTCCTCGCGCAGACGTCCAACGATCTGCCGGCACTCGAAGCAACTGAGGAGCATCAGAACCCGAGATCCTTCCCACCTGGCCGCAACGAGCTCTCGATGATCTCCTCCCAGGTCTTGCCCTGGCGGCGGAAGAAGTCGATCGTCGGACCCCACTCATCGCCGTACCGAGCCAGGTTGCGGTCTCTGATCTGTGAGCGGAGCGGTTCAGGCGTTAGCTCCTTGTACTTCATTCCAAGCGCCCGGCGATTCGCCAGAGCCTCACGAGCGATGAACTCCGGATCTGCGCCTGCCCGACGCCAAGCGGCGACCTCGTCCCCGAGCTTCGAGAAGTCGTCGAGATACGACTGACGAAGCGGTGGTACCCCGCTTGGGGTATAGCAGCAGCCCTCCGGAGCGGGCGCGACAGCCTCGGCCACCGTTGGCTGACCGAGGAGGGCTCCTGCGAGGAACAGGGCCGCAACGAGGCGGGTCAAGAATCGGAGCGAGGTTCCTCCATCCGACGTACGGCCACTCGAAGTGCATCGCGGACCTGACGTGCTTCGTCCCGCGCGACTCCCATGCGGGTCGAGAACTCCCAGTCCTCGAGCGCCTCCAGAGCCTCACTCAACCCGTTGCGGAGCACATTCAGCTCCGACTCGGTGAGATCCATCTGCACACGCTGTTCGTCGATCCGTCGTAGCTCCATCGCGGTCACCCGAGCCCCAGGAAGTAGTCGTATCCGTCTCTCGGAACGAAGGCTGATCCTCCATCAGGAGCACCTGGATTCCTGATGACGACCACCCCGTCACGCCAATAGGCCGTCCGACCACCAGAGAGGTGCCGGACGTCGTCGTAGTTGTTGATGACGTTCTCGACCATGTCGGCGAACTGCGTTCGGGTTCGGATTCCAGGAAACTCGCCGCGCTGAACGACGTGCTTCGTGTACGCGTGACCCGACGCGATCTCATCGGCTGCAAGTCGAGCGCTCAGTCGGGCGCCTGACGCAGCGTCGGCGGCCCCTCCTGCCCCTCGTGGGGTGCAGGGATTGGAGTTGTGGACCAGGAGCGGCGTGGAACCCGCGAAGACGTAGAACGTGTGAACACCCTCGATCGTCAGGTTGTGAACCCGAGCGACCGCCACACGACCCGCCACCGATCCCACCTCTCTGCCCTCGCCTCCGACGCCCTCCAGATCGTCGCCGACGACCAGATCGGCAGCATCCACCCACCGACCCTCGTCATCGACCCAGAACGGATGCTGACCCGTCGCCGTGACCGAACCACCCTCCACCCCGACATCGACCAGTTCCTTCGAGCCCGCACCCGAGATCACATCGACGACCCGCCGAGCACCGGCCTCACCGGTCACCGGGTCCCGGGCCCACACGAACTCACCCTCCCCCACGTCCTCGATCGCCCGGCGAGTGCCATCGGCCAGCAACACCTGCGTGCCCGACACGAAGCTGTTCCCACACGGCAACGACGAAGCCCCACGACTCGATGACCCCACCTTCGTGGCATCAGCCACCTCATCCGTGTGACGCCCCACCGACGCGACCTCGTCGCCGTGCCGAGCAGCCTGTTCGGCCAGCTCGCTGCCCGCGCCGGCAGCCGGTATCACATCGAGCGCGCAGCCGCCGGCCGACAGAGCCGTATCGAGATCGGTGTGGATGCCGTTCGCTGCCAGCTGCAGGCAATCCGTGCCGGGCACGAACGAGCCGACCAGGCTCCCAGCACCCGCCCACCCGTTGTTCTCGCAATAGCCGCCGGAGCCGCTCGTGAACCAACGTCCTCCAAGGGCGTCCAGGTAGCCACCCGCTGCGCTCCGGAGCTTCTGGTAACCATCGGGGTCGATGCACTCGGGGCGCAACGCCTGATCGTCGATCGGTCGCAGACCGGCGGGGTCGACCTTGTTCAACGGGTCGTTGTCCACGTAGTGGTAGGGGTTCGCCACCGTCGGCGTGCCGTCGACCCCGTCGAGCGGATCACGGCTGGTGAACTGTGCCGTCACCGGGTCATAGTCCCGGTTGACGAGGTGGATCAGGTTGCCGAGCTGAAAGCTCGATCGATACGTGAATCCGCCGTAGTGGGGGCTCGCCGGCCCGCTCGCGCCCCACGGGTCGTAGCTCGAGGGCACCGCCGTGTTGTCCGGTGACGGGTACACGTTGCGGTACTGATCCATCGCGAAGGCCACGGTGTGGTCGTTCGCCGCCTTGTAGCCGACCTGGGCAAGGCCGTAGTTCATCCGCAGCCAGACCGTCGGAGCTGCATCGAACCGCCCGTCGAGTATCACCGGAACGGAGGTGGTGTCGTCCCAGACGTAGCCCGATCCGAGGGAGGACACCGGGTCGGTCACCTGGGTGACGCGGCGGTCCGCGTTGTAGGTGCGGGCCGCGCTGACGGTTCCCGAGGGGGTGGTGAGCGCGGTGAGCGCCGGCAACCCTCGGTGGTCGTAGGTGATGGTCTCGGTCGAGGCGGCAGCCGTGTCGGAGACGCCGGTCCTGCGGCCATCCTGGTCCCAGGTGTAGGAGCGGGTCGTCGCGCCGGCACCGGTGACCGTCGCGTTCGTCACCTGATCCAGCACGTTGAACGTCTGGGTGAGCGTGGAGCCGGTCGACGCCACCTGGGTCCGCCCACCGTGCGCGTTGTAGGTGTAGGCATCGTTGACCGAACCGCCCGTCCTGGCGATGAGCTGACCGGCCGGGTCGTAGGTGTAGGCCAGCGAGGTGGAGCCGGTCGTCTCGGTGGCGATCTGGCCGGAGGGCCCGTAGGTCATCGCGGTGCTGCGAGTGCCCACGTCTGCGTGGACCTGCTCGAAGCCGATCGCTCGACTCGCGCCGTTCGCCGGATAGGTCCAATCGATCACGCTTCGGGTGAAGTCCGTGCGCTCCGAGGTCACGTTGCCGTTGTCGTCGTAGGCGTAGCCGACGATGGGCCACTCGCCCAGCCCCGGCCAGACGATGCGGACCGTCGTCAGGCGGTCCAGCGCATCGTGGTAGAAGTTGTGCTGGCTGGTGTCGGGATAGGTCAACGACATCGGCGTACCGGCCAAGCTGTACGTGTAGCTGTAGCTCGGATCGGCGATCGTCGGCAGAGCCGGCTTGACCACCGAGGCCAGCTGGCTCCGGGTGGTCCACGTGTAGGTGGTGTCCTGGCCTGTCCCGTCGAGGTCGTCGTGCACCTTGATCCGACGACCTCGCTGGTCGTAGAAGGTCTCGATGACGGTCTCGGTGCTCCCCTGCTTCTCCCAGAGGTGTCGGACCTGACCGCTGTTCCAGTGGTCCATCGTCTGGGAGCGGCCTGACGGCTGGATGATGGTGCGAAGCCGGCCCGTTCCCTGGCCTGGCGTGGTGGTCCCGTTCGGGTACGCCGGGTCGTTGGGGTTCAGGTCGTCGTCGTAGATGTAGGTCGTCGCCGCGGCTGAGGTTCCGTCGGGACTGGCCGAGACGAGGTTGTCCGCGACGTCATAGGCCCAGGACTGGACCACGTCCACATAGGTGGCCGGTGAGGACGGGTTCGGGTTGTTCTTGGATGCTCGCCCGGTCCGATTGCCGCGGGAGTCGTAGGTGTAGGTGACCGTGTTCGGGTTCGAGGCGGACGGGGCTCCGCCGAGCGCGTTCGTCACCGTCTCCAGGCGACCGTCGGCGTAGTACCCGTAGTCGACCGTCGACGCCGTGCTCTGTCCGGGGGGCGCCGGTGTCGTCATGGCGACGAGGCGGTTGTCGAGGTCGTAGGTGAAGGTGCTGACCTCGGACCCCGTGCCGGTGGGCGAAGGAGCTGTGGACGAGGCCACGTTCCCGAAGGCGTCGTAGCCGTACTGGCGGTAGGCCCCGCCCGGCGACGTCTCACGCAGGACCTGCCCATCGGACGTGTAGGTGTAGGTCGTCGACTTGTTGGCAGGGTCGACCATCGACGACACCTGGCCCGCACCGTCGTGGGCGTAGGTCGTGACGCGGGTGCCCTGCGCATTCACGACGAGATCTCCGGCGCCGTTCCACGTGGCCAACGGGGTAGCCGTGGGCCACGTGAAGGAGACGACGTCCTTCGGAGCGGTGAAGATCGCCGCTACCCGACCGGCCTTGGTGTAGACGTACTCGGTCACGACGTCCGTGTCGTCGAGGCCGCCCGACGCATCCTGATCCACCACGGTCCTGGTCAAGCGCCCGGTGACAGGGTCGTAGATGCTCCGCTGCTTGAGCATCACACCGGCGGTGTCGCCGTCGGTGACCTCGACCACCCGGTCGGCGTTGTCGTAGCCGTATCGGGTGTGCGACCGCACCGCTCCGCTGGGGCCCGTGTCACCGGTCGGTCCGCACACGTCCGTCAACCGCCCGCGGGCGTCATAGGTCATCGAGGTCGATCGCGTGGGATCCCCATACGGCGAGGTGATGGTCCAGCAGCCGTTCGATCCCACGGTGGGCGCAGGCCCCGCCGTACGATCCGGCGGAACCCCGCCGACCTGTTCGTTGATGACGTTGCCGTCGGCGTCGTAGGTGAAGTAGGTCCGAACCCCGGTGGGACCCGTCGTGTAGCTGGGGCGCTTCAGCGCACCAGCGGTCGGGTTGAGCGGGTCGTCGTAGGCGAAGGTCGTGGTCGCCAACTCGCCCGGCCGCGCCGGGTCACCCACGCGCACGCTCGTGATCCGTCCGAGCGCGTCCTCCGTCGTCACCCGCACCTCGGCCACCATCGACCCGTCGGACGCACGGTGCTGCGGTGGGGTCTCGGTACGCACCACTCCGCCGCCGGCCGGATAGGTCACCGCCAACTCGGTGGTCTGTCCGTTCACCGTGCGGCTCTTCACCGTCCCGTCGCCGTAGTGCGTGCCGGTGACCAGCGGCCCGCCGGTGGGCGGTGAAGCCGGGAAGGCGCACGAGGTCGCGGTCATGGCGCAGGACCTGGAGACCTGCACGGGACCCACCTCGGTGTGCGCGGTCCCGTCCGAGTTGAACAACGCCCAGGACTCGATGCCGCCCGGCGTCCGCACCACCGTTCGGCGACCGGCGTCGTCGTAGCCGTAGAAGGTGGTCCGGGGACCGGTTCCCGGGTCGTCGCTGGCCGAGAGCAGCAGTCGACGGCCGACGTCCCAGTGCAGCCGGACCTCGACGCCGTCGGCATCGATCACCTTCACCGGCAGGTTGGATGCGGTCGTACCCACCAGCTGCGCTTCGAAGCTCTTGACCGCGCCGCCCTCCGACACCGAGGTGGGCAGCACGACGCCGGCATCGCAGCCGGACCCGTAGGTGTAGATCGTCTCCACGCCCGCTGCGCTCGTCGACTTCCGCACGCGGTAGCCATCCGGGCAGAACTCCGTCACGGCCCCACCCGTCCCGGCCACCGGAGCGCCCGTGACCGGATCGGGCAAGGCCACCGAGACCGTCTCGCCGGTCGTCGGATCGGTCTCGTAGGTGGTCTCGGAGCCACCGACGCCGAGACCCACCCGACCTCGAAAGCTCGACGGTCGATCGTCGGTCATCGACTGGTCGGTGGAGACGCCGAACGGATCGCGCACCGAGGTCACGTTGCCGTACTCGTCGTGGACGACGACCAGCTCCTGGGCCACCCCAGCGGGCCCCGGACGGTGGGCGATCGTCGTCTCGCCCGGCACCGAGTAGTCGAAGGTCAGGTGCTCGCCGCCCAGCAGGCTCTGCTCCTGGACCACCCCGTCGTCGTCGAACACCGTCGACACCCGGGTGACCTGGGCCGGGCCAGGGCTCCCGAAGTCGTCACGAACGGCGGCGACGAAGCCATTGGCGTCAGCGTCGTAGTACTGCCAGGCGACCGGCGACGACCCGGACGGGAACGGGCGGGACGCCTTCGACAGACGCTGCTCGAACGCCGACAGCTCATAGCCGAAGTCCACCCGAGGTGCTCCGCTCGACGAGCCGCCCGCGGCATAGGGCCCGACGACCGCCGAGGCATGGCCGTTCGGTCCGCCACCGAGCAGTTGGTACGACCAGCCGGGCTCACCGGCGTTCGACGAGGTCGCGGTGATCGGGTACCCGCCCGAGCCACGACTGATCGTCACCGACTGGCCGAGGCCGTCGTCCTTGCCCGTGAGGCGACCGGCGCCGTCGAACGCCCACACCTCTCCGGTACCAAACCGCAACTCGTACCCACCCGACACGACCGTCAACTCCGCGTACAGCTCCGGGGGCACGAGCCACCCGCCCGAACCGTCCGGACCGATGCTGAACCGCCGACCGTCGGCCAGGCGCAAGATGAACCCACCATCGGCCGGCAGCGGGACGAGCGAGGTGTCGAGAGACGTCGACCACCCCGGGCCGAGCAGCCCCCGATCACCATCGAGGCTGTTGTAGGTCCGGACGAAGTCCAGCCCGTAGACATCGCCAGGGGCGATCACATCGGTGTACGTCTCCACCATGTTCCCGGTGGCCGAGTTCACCGGTTCACCGTCGATGAAGCCGTTGGTCGCAGCCGTGTTGCCGAAGGACCGGGACACCCGATCGGGAGCGAGCGCACAGGCACTTGCGACACCGCCGACACACGCGTGGGCGGCGATCTGATCCGCCGTCAGCGCCTTGTCGTACATAGCGATGTAGGCCAGGCTGTCCGTGCCGAGCGCGCCGCAATTGTACGAGGCTATCTGAACCTCACCCCACGAGGTCAGGTCCGTCCTTGACTCGGAACCTACTAGTACTCCATCGCGATAGAGCAGCAAAACGCCAGGTCCAACGACCCCAACAAGATGATGCCATCCGTAGGGATCTCCGCTTGTAGCAAGAACAATCGGCCCAGCGTCACTATTGAATGCTGACCACCCATTCTCAAAGTTAGAGATTGTCCCCAAATTTCCTGGTATCCCGAGAGTAGTAGTTATGACACTGCTCTCATTCGGATATGGGGTCCTCACCCAGAACTCAACCGAACCGGTCTGACTGGTCGACGCAACCGGAGAACCAAGCGAAAACGGGTAGTCCGACGACGGAGGACAACCGGACGAGGTCGAAAGCTGCGTTGATGTGCTACCAGAGAACAGGCCAGCCACAGCCCCCGGAGTTCCGTCATGAAAGGAGAGGTGTGCGCCGGAGATCAACTCCTTCCCCGGAGTCGATCCTTCCATAGGGTACAACCGCACCGGACCATCAGACTTCACCAGCGATAGATAGCTCTCCTCTTGCGTGGCCGCCGCAGCCGGATCTGGCACCTGGGTTGCCACAGCAAGCGCTAGCTGAAAGCAAATGATTCCAACGAACGCCAGCGATCTCGCAACAGTCATAACCCACGACCCGCGAGGATGGTACATACCCTTCCAGAGCAGCTTCATTCTCATGCGATCCCGCACTCCTCGTTGATGGTGATCAGTAGTTCTCGGGCCCTCGCCGCTCCGTCGGCGCCGGGTGCGACCATCGCGGCGCCGATCGAATCGATCTGCTGGTCGCTGAGCCGGTACAGGCCCTCGGCCACGCAGGCCCTGGCGGTTTCGTCGAGCTCCTGCTGCTCGCTCAACGAGCCGACGTAGACCGGCACCACCCGCTCCACCAGGTGCTGGCAGCCCGCAGCGGCCCGTGCCAGCGTGCGCTCCTCCGCATCCGCCAGATCGGGGTCTTCGTCCAACCGGAGGCGCACGCACACCTCGGTCGGCCCCGAGACCTCGAGGGACTCGATCACCTCGGCGACGGAACGGCCGTCGCCGCGGTCAGCATCGGGAGTGGGCGGCTCGACCTCCGGGACCGTTCCTACCGTCCCCACCGACGCGCCCTGCGTCGTAGACGATCGATCGGTCGACTCAGGCCCCGCGTCGGACGCCGAACCGTTCGAACACGCTGCGCCTGTTGCCAGCAGCAGGACCACCAGGATCACCCGCCCCCTCATGTGACCGACGATACACCAGATCGAGGCGGCTGGTGCCCGGCTCAGTCCTCGTCGTGGTCGTGGTCGGGGGTCTCGTCGCGGTCGCGGGTGCGGGGGCCGGGGCGGGCACCGCCGAGGGGGCCCCAGCCGAAGCGCTGGGCGAGCAGGCCCCGGGACCGGAGCGTCTCGGAGAGCTGGGCCATGCCGGCCCGGCCGAGCTTGCGGAGGCTGCGCTCGAACCAGAGGGCGGCCGCGAGCATCACGACGAAGCCGCCGAAGGCGACGAGGAAGTGGAAGGCGGCCGCCAGCGCCACGGTGAGGACCACGACCCCCAGGAGGAAGAGGAGGCCGGCCCGCTTCATCTGGCGGAGGCAGTGGGCGTACAGCGACGTGCTGCTGATCTCGCCGGCGAGGGTGGGGTCGTCCGCGTAGAAGTTCTGCTCGATCTCCCGCAGGATCCGTTGTTCATCCTCGGACAGCGGCACCGCGCACCTCGGCTGGATCTGCCGGACCTCACGCCCGGACGGGTTCCAGTGTCGCACACGTCCGCCGAGACGACAACGCGACTCAGCGGTCGTTCGACCGCCGATCGCCGCCGCGCCCGGGCGGGCGCGGCGGACCAGGCGGGCCGGGTGACCCGGGCGACTCGGGCGGGCGCGGCGAACCAGACGGATCGGACGGCTGGGACGGGCCGGGTGGCTCCGGCGGTTCGGGCGGCGCCGCGCCCGGCCCCCACTGCTGGGCGCCGCGGCGGGCGATCCGCAGGCCGTCGGGGCCGGTGAGGCTGGCGGGGCCGACGGCGGCGTCGCCGAAGCGCTCGCGGATGGCGTCGACGGCGGCCTCGGCCCGATCCCAGCCCCGGGCCGAGGCGTCCTCGGCTGCGTCGTCGGGGCCGGCGAGGTCGTCGAAGCTGAGCTGCTGCGCGGTGTCCTCGTCGTCCATCTGGGCGACGCCGACGCCGAGGAGCCGCACGCCGGGGGTGGGGTCGACGTCGCCGAGGAGGGCGCGGGCGACCCGGGCGATCTCGCGGGCCGAGTCGGTGGCCCGGCCGAGGGTGTGGGAGCGGGTGAGGGTGCGGAAGTCGCCGTAGCGGACCTTGATGGAGACGGTGCGGCCCCGGAGGTCGTTGCGGCGGAGCCGGGTGGCGACCGAATCGGCCATGCGGAGCAGCTCGAGGCCGAGCGCGCCGTGGTCGTGCAGGTCCCGGGCGAAGGTCTCCTCGTGGCTCACCGACTTCACGCCCCGGTCGGCCTCGACCTCGCGGTCGTCGCGGGCGTTGGCCAGGGCGTGGAGGTGGGCGCCGACGGCCTTGCCGAGCGTGGCCGTCACCAGGTCCTCGGGCAGCGCGGCGAGGTCGCCGACGGTCGCGACGCCGATGCGCTCCAGCTTGGCGAGGGTGGCGGGCCCGACGCCCCACAGCTTGCCCACCGGGAGGGGGTGCAGGAACGCCAGCTCCTCCCCCGCCTCGATGACGAGCACGCCGCGGCCGGGCTCGATCCCGCGCCGGTCGGCCCGGGGCTTGGCGAGGCCGGAGGCGAGCTTGGCGAGGAACTTCACCCGGGCGGCGCCGACGGTGCAGTCGAGCCCCTCCTGCGCCCGCACCCGCTCCCGCAGGGCCCTGGCGATGGTGGGCGCGTCGCCGTGGAGGCGGCGGGCGCCGGTCACGTCGAGGAACGCCTCGTCCAGCGAGAGCGGTTCGACCAGCGGGGTGACGTCGCGGAAGATCGCCATGATGCGCCGGGACACCTCGCTGTAGTGGGCGTGGTCGCCGGGGAGGAACACCGCGTCGGGGCAGAGCCGCCGGGCCCGGACCGACGGCATGGCCGAGTGGACGCCGTAGCGCCGGGCCTCGTAGGACGCCGCGGCAACGACGCCGCGGGCCCCGGCGCCGCCCACCACCAGCGGCCGGCCCCGCAGCTCGGGGTGGCGCAGCAGCTCGACGGCCGCGAAGAACGCGTCCATGTCGACGTGGAGGATGGCGCGCTCAGCCAACCTCGTGGACCCGGATCGAGCCGAGCTGGCTGCCCTCGACGTGGTAGCGGAAGGTGCGGGGGTCCTCCCAGCGCTCCTCCAGCCAGGCGGTCAGCGGCAGGGGGGGCCCCACGGGGCCCCCC
>Ga0182792_1003004_pt1 | contig 11310 bp, 8 predicted proteins | sample Passage237B_FD_130497 | JGI IMG/M metagenome (GOLD analysis project Ga0182792, IMG submission 130497) | Cellulose adapted compost microbial communities from Newby Island Compost Facility, Milpitas, CA, USA - Passage2 37B (version 2) (version 2) ...
CACGTGACGCAGACCCGAGGCGAAGGAGGGCACGTCGTCGCCCAGTTCGCGCTGTTCGATGGTGGACTTCTGGCTCACCAGCTTGTATTCGATGGGGTCTTCCAGCGTGATGATGTGCGCCGCGTAGCGCTCGTTCATCGCCTGGATCATCGAAGCCAGCGTGGTGGATTTACCCGAGCCGGTGTCGCCGGTGACCAGAATCAGCCCGCGAGGCAGATACGTCAGACGGTTGACCACTTCAGGCAGGTTCAGCGAGTTGAAGGGCGGAATCTTTTCCTTGATCGAACGCATGGCGATACCCACGCTCTGACGCTGCATGTGCGCGTTGACGCGGAATCGGCCAAGACCCGGAATCTCATAGGAGAAGTCCGAGTCCTTGATCTTTTCAAACTTGGCAATCTGCGCCTCGCTGGCCATGTGCTTGAGCATGCGCATGGCGCTTTCAGGCGTGATGACCGGATAGTCCAGCGGCGTCATGACCGTATGAATACGGGCCGTGGGCGGATGACCGGCGATGAGGTGAATGTCCGATGCGCCAAGGTCCAATGCCGTCTTGAGAATCGTATCAACGTCCATGAGGAATAGGGCCCTAGTGTGTGTTGACGGATCAAGGCTCCACTCGACAAACCCATCGCGCAGCGCGGGAGCCACTTACTGCCTGCACCGGTCCTGACTCTTGAGCTATCGACGCTTTTAATGGGCAGGATAAGCAGGCAGGATGGTTAAATTTGCCCGCATCAGATTGCCTGATCGTTACAGTCGCTACAGGCGCACCGGCCCACGGGCCCATGACGCCACGGCCACGCATTTCCAGCATCGCCAGGGGCGTGATTATCAGAAGTGAATATGAGAAGGAGCCTCGCTGGCCCGGCCTTGTTACGCCCCCCGGGCGAGCAGCTGGTCGACTTCCTGCAGCTTGAGCCTGACGCTGACAATGTAAGGCTGGAGTCGATGAATCCAGTTGCCATAGGTGGTCAGAACGAACGTGCCATCAGGCAGGCATTCCACGCCGGTGTAGCCGCAGTCCCAGTCGCGTTCCTTGCCATGAGCGCGCTGGTTGTCCATGAGTCGAATGCGACACTGGCCTTGCCTGCCCTGTACGAGGTCGTCCCATGTGCCCAGCCAGGCGAGCCAGTCGCCCCGGGTGGGGGAGTTGTGGGCCATGTCGCGGAAGCAGACCAGAATTCTGCCATCAGGCGCGTAGCAGCCCTGGTGTCTGTCGCCGGTGAGGGCGTGAGGCAGCTCGCGCGGCGGCGTCCAGGTCAGGCCCTGATCCTGAGAGAAGGCGATGAAGGAGTTGTACTGTCTGGTGTTTTCCCGCAGCAGCACGGCCGTGGTTTTTCCATCCGGCGAAGAGAGGATGCCTGGCTCGCAGAGATACGTGTCGCCCGGTGAGCTGATGGCCAGGCGAGGCTCGTCCCACGTCAGCCCGCCATCTTCGGAGGTGACGCTGTAAATGGCGTTGGCGATGGGTTCATCGGGTTCAATGCGCGGCGACCAGTCGATGGGCATCATCGCATGCGGGCCGAAATCCGGGACGGGCGTGCAATGGTCGCAGTAATGACAGTCGCTCGATTCCCTGCAGAGGATGGCGCAGACGCGCGTGGCCGGCCTGCCACAGGCGCAGGTTGCGCGGGCGGGGGTGCGTCTGCGTGAGAGTCGATGGAAGAACGCCCGGTATCGGCCTTGACCCAGGGGGAGCATGTCCGACATGCCCACGTAGGCGCCGAAGTTGCCAATGGGGCGCAGGGGCGACCAGGTTACGCCATCATCTTCGCTGACACTCATCCGCACGGGGTACATGCTGCTGAAGAGCACCAGCCGACGCACGCCCTGCGCATCAATCGTGCGATAGATCGTGGGTGTTTCCTGCGAGGTGATCCAGTCAGGCGGGGTGGGCAGTCGTTGGCTCCAGGTTTTTCCGCCATCGATGCTGCGCTTGAGGTAGATCTCGCCTGCGCCATGGCCCTTGGGGTAGACCGCCAGGATGGTTCGGCCATCTTCGAGCAGGACCGTGGAAGGGTGACCGAGATACACGCCAGGCTCACGGTCGACGACGGTCTGGCGATGTTTCTGGTCAGCCAGATCAACCAGCGGAATGGTGTAATGCTGACATGCCGCTTCGGACACCGCCGCAGGCGTGGTCTGTGTGGTCATGAGCGCGACTCGGGTGTGATGTCAGAGGAGAGGGGGTTATTGATCTTTCCAGAGCCAGGGCGTGGTTCCGAAGCCGTAGGTTCCGCCTGTCCAGGGGCGCATCTCGACATGGCCATCGAAGAAGCTCATGTTCGTCCCATCGCCATGACGCCAGCCGACGATGCGGTTGGGAACATCGGCCATGGTGCCAATGTCATTAATGCCATTATCCAGACCACCTGCTATAGCGCGATTGCCTGCCCACCATGTGTTATCCATATTCTCTACCTGCACCACTCTGTTGATGTGGTTGAGCGACACTCGACTGTCGGCCAGTGTCAGCAGGGCACTGGGCTTCTTCACTTCGAACAGTTTTTTGGCTTTGAGGGTACCTGTGTTATTAAACCCCGTGACCTGGAGATCGGTCGCATAATGGGCAAACGCATTGGTTGTCGACATATGGCCGCCCGATGTCTGCATGGGGCGATAGCTGGCCAGCGTGAGTGTCGGACAGTAACGCATGTCGGCTTTGCCATAGGCAGGGTTTGGCGCCGGTGACATCAGGCCCTGGGCCGTCAGGCGCAGGCTCCAGCCGATATTCCCGCTGCCCAGGCCTGGGGTGGCGATATCCGCCGCGTTGCCACTCATCATGGGGGGAAATATTTCCTTGTTCTGATCCATGTACATCAGCAGCAGCGAGGTCAGCTGGCGATGGTTGCTCAGGCAGAGGGTTCGCTGGGCTGACGCACGGGCCTTGCTCAGGACAGGCAGCAGAATCGCGACCAGCAGGGCGATGATGGAAATCACCACCAGCAGCTCAATGAGCGTGAACCCACCGACGTGGCGCTTCACTTGGCCATAGGTCATGGAATGTCCTCGGAATAAGGAAATAGTCAGTAGCTGACTATCCCACTATATCCCCAAGGCAGTGATACCCATCACATTCTCGGTGGGTCTTTGCGACTGTAATTTAGGCCTGAATAATCGGGCAGGGCTGCCCCTGTCCAGCCAGGTGAGAGCGATCTCAGCCGATGCGTTCGTGCTTGAGTTCGCGCGTCATCAGGCTGGCGATGCCTTCGATCGGGTCGAGCCCTTCGAAGAGCACCTTGTGGATCGTCTGTGTGATGGGCATTTCCACGCGGTATTTTTCCGCCAATGCCACGACGGCTTTGGTGGTGGGAACGCCTTCAACCACGCCGTGAATGGTGGCCAGGATTTCCTCGAGCTTGCGACCCTTGCCCAGCAGTTCGCCACAGGTACGGTTGCGGCCGGTGGGGGAGAAGCAGGTGGTGGCCAGGTCGCCCACGCCGGCGATGCCGAAGAACGTCTCCTGACGCGCGCCCATCGACAGGCCCAGTCGGGTGATTTCCGCCAGACCACGCGAGAGCAGCGCCGACTTGGCGTTGATGCCCGCCTGCAGGCCGTCGAGGATGCCCGCGGCCAGCGCGATGACGTTCTTGGTTGCACCGGCCAGTTCCACGCCAAGCAGGTCGTTGTTGGTGTACACGCGGAACCAGTGGCAGTTGAAAGTCTTCTGGACCAGCTTGCCCAGTTCTTCGTCATCACTGGCCACGCAGACGGTGGCAGGCAGGCAGCGTGCCATTTCATCGGCCACGCTCGGGCCACTGATGGCCGCCAGCGGACGGGCCGGGCGATCGGGATGGTCCTGCCCCTGCGTAGAAAGTACATCGGCGATGATCTGCGTGGGGCGAAGCAGCGTCTGGGTTTCGATGCCCTTGGACACCGAAACAATGGGCACGCCGGCCGGCGCGTGCGGAGCCAGGCGCATCCAGGTCTTGCGCATGAACTGCGTGGGAATAGCCGTGACAATCAGATCGCAGTCGACGAAGGCCTGCGTGTCGTCAGAGGTGATGCGGATGGATTCAGGCAGGCGATAGCCGGGCAGGTAGCGGCGGTTCTCGCGGGTCTGGATCAGCTCGGCCATGTTTTCAGGCGTCGCACCCCAGAGGGTGACAGCCGCGCCGCGACTTTCCAGCAGCAGTGCACAGACTGTCGCCATCGAGCCATTGCCAATGATCGTGATTTTCTGAGCCATGGATCCATCCTTCGAGAAACCTTGCAGGAACGCGCATTGTCAAGGGAAACCGCTGGTTTTGCAAAGATGATGGGTTGAAGGGGTGGTGGGAGTCGCGGCGAGGGGAGGCATATTGAGAGCCTGAGCCGCCTCTTCGTCATGCCCGTGCAAGCGGGCATCCACAAATCTTGCGACAGATGAATGCATCATCCTTCCGTCATCCTTGCCTGCGTGGGGATGGCGAAGTGTGGCAGCGAGCAATGAAAAGAGATGCACCGGGATTGATGAACCGGAAACGCAGAGACGCCAGCCAGCGAATTCCCCTCTATGTCGATCCCGACCGCCAAACCCATTACAATTCCCTGCGTTATTGAGAGGAACTGGTTTATGCGTATCGCCCTGGCTCAGATCAACCCCATCATCGGAGATATTGCTGGCAACAGCGCCCTGATTCGTCAGGCGATTGAGGATGCCCGCAACCAGGGCGCGCATCTGGTGGTGTTTCCCGAGATGACGATTCTGGGCTATCCGCCCAAGGACCTGCTGCTCAAGCCGGCCGTCATTGAGAACAACCTCAAGGCCCTTGAAGAACTCGCCGCCCAGTGCACCGACATCGCCGCCATCATCGGCTTTGCGGCGCCTTCCGATGCGCCGCGTGGCCGGTCGCTCTACAACGCCGCCGCGTTCTGCCATCAGGGGCGGGTGGTCAAGCGGTTCGTCAAGAGTCTGCTGCCCACCTACGACGTGTTCGACGAGCGCCGCTACTTCGAGCCCGGGCCGGCGTCGGATGTCTTTGAGTTCATGGGCATCAAGCTCGGCGTGACGATCTGTGAAGACCTGTGGAACGATGTGGAACTCTTCCCGCGTCAGCTTTATCACGATGAACCGCTGGCCGTGCTGGCCGAGGCCGGCGCTCAGGTGATTCTCAACTGCTCGGCGTCGCCGTTTGTGCTGGGCAAGCATGACTTCCGCAACAGGCTTTTTGCCAACGCGTCACGCCGGTTCAAGGTTCCGCTGTTCTACTGCAATCAGGTCGGCGGGAATGACGAACTGGTCTTCGATGGCAACAGCTGCGCCTTCGACAGTCAGGGCCAGCTCATCGCGCAGGCGAAGGATTTCGAGCCCGATATGCTGGTGGTGGACCTGCCTTCGGTGAGCCAGAGCGTGGCACCGACGCGCATTGAGAAGCATCGCACCGGCGTGGAAGCGGCGTATCACGCGCTGGTGCTTGGCATGCGCGATTATGTGCGCAAGTGCGGGTTCAAGTCGGTGGTACTCGGGCTGTCAGGCGGAATCGACTCGGCGCTGGTGGCCGCGCTGGCCGTGGCCGCCATCGGGAAGGATAAAGTCCGCGGCGTGGCCATGCCTTCGCGCTACAGCTCGGATCACAGCGTTAACGACGCGCGCGATCTGGCCCAGCGCCTGGGGATTCAGTTTGATGTCGTCCCCATCGCCTCGGCCCACGAAGCGGTGGAATCGCTCGTCACGCCGCTCTTCGCAGGCATGGCCGCGGATACCACCGAAGAAAACATGCAGGCGCGTCTGCGCGGCGTGATTCTCATGTCGTTCAGCAACAAGTTCGGCTCGCTGCTGGTCACCACAGGCAACAAGAGCGAACTGGCCGTGGGCTACTGCACGCTCTATGGCGATATGTGTGGCGGGCTGGCGGTAATCTGCGACGTGCCCAAGATGATGGTCTGGGAGATGGCGCGGTGGATCAACGAATCGCCTGCGTCACCGCTGCTGCAGGCCTATGGCAAGCCGGTGATTCCCCAGAACACCATCGACAAGGCGCCCTCGGCGGAGCTTCGTCCGAATCAGACCGACCAGGATTCACTCCCGCCTTACCCGGTGCTCGACAAGATCGTGGAGCTGTATGTGGAGCACGAGAAGTCGGCCCGCGAGATCATCGCCGAGACAGGCTTTGATCGCGATCTGGTCCTGCGCATCGTCAGGCTGATTGATCTGAACGAATACAAGCGCAAGCAGGCCGCGCCGGGATTGAAGATCACCAGCCGCGCTTTCGGGTTTGGCCGGCGCATGCCCATCGCTCAGCGCTACGACAACTCGCGCTGATCGTCTTAGACATCAGGTTCGGATTCCACTTCCACCGGAACCGCCGCCAGGGCAGGTTCCGATTCGGGGGCGGCGATGCCCTGCTGCTTGAGATAGCCGGGAATGAGCAGGGCGATGGCGGTCAGTGAAGCAACCCAGCCCAGCGCCAGCGCAGCAGGCAGGGGCATGAAGTCCTGCGCGATGCGACAGGTGAGCATCAGCGGTGTGGCGATCATCATCGTCAGCGGCTGAGCCTGACAGTTGGTGCTCAGACAGCGGCGCATCTCATACGATGCAATCGAACCGACCATCGGGAACGTAGCCGCGAAGCCGCCCAGCAGATTCTTGATGACAATCAGCATCGACACCACGCCCATCACCGCAGGCAGCTTGATGGGCAAGGGCAGCGGGCTGCGCTGGCCAGGCTCGTTGTGGTGCTTGCGGGTGAAGTGCATCCACGCGCCCATCGTCATCACAAAAACGCCTGCCAGCCAGAACGAGACAGGATCGCGAGGCAGCAGCAGCTTGCCCATCGCACCCAGCGCGATGTAAAGCAGCACACTCAGCGCGATGGACGCGATGATGTTGAGCTTCTTCTGCTGATGCAGGAAGCGCACGCTGTAGGTGTAGAGCAGCAGGTTGATCAGCCCCACCACGTGGGTGATCTCCACCTTGCTTCCCAGCGCCAGCGCGGCCATCGTGAAGGGGATGGGCAGCGTCAGAATGACGGTCTTGTGGCGCGGGTTGGAGACGTAGGCAATGGTGGTGGCGTGCAATGATATCGCCACCAGCAGCAGGGCATCCCACCAACTGAATGTCAGAAGCATGGCTAAGGCTCAATGAGGGTTCGTAGAACCACAGTATAGGCCCTTAATCCTGCTTTTTCCGGATCAGGTCCGCCAGGGTGGTCTGGCCGACGTACTGCTCGTCGGCGGCGGTGAGAGCGCGAAGGTACTGCCATTCCTGCGCATCGGCCCGGGTCTGGGTTTTGCCCGTGACGATCTGCATGCCCACTTCCATCACCTGCTGCACGGGCACGCGATCGGGTGCTTTAGCCAGGGCGTAACCCTGCGGGGCTTCGTCGCTGCCTTCGACGCAGTGAATCAGCCCGGCTTCCACGAGCTTGCGATTAAGCAGGCTCACGGCCTGGTGGGGGATGGAGAGACGATGGGCCAGATCGGCTTCGGTGCTGGCTTTGCCTTCTTCAAAGTCACGCCCCATCGCCACCAGCACAGGGATGACCCATCGCGGATCGACCACCACCTGCCTGTCGGCCCGGCGGGCCTGGTGCTTGAACTCCTTGCCCTTCATCGCCTGGAGGGTGTAGGAGAGTTCAGCGCCGAAGAGCACGATGGTCCAGGTGATGTAGACCCAGTAGAGGAACAGGGGGATCATCCCCAGCGAGCCATAGAGGGTGGCGAAGCCTGCGTTGGCGGCGTAGAGCTTGAAGCCCCACTTGCCAATTTCCCACAGGCAGGCCGCGACGAAAGCCCCGATCGCCGCCGGCCGCCAGGCCACGTGCGTGTTGGGCATCAGCACATACAGCAGGAAAAGCAGCAGCCAGCTGGCTGCCAATGCGGTGAAGCGGCTGAGCTGCTGAACCAGCCAGCCGATGGGGCCCAGCGTCTGTGCGAAGGTCATGATCTGCCCGGCTACGTACAGGCTCACCGCCAGCAGCAGCGGGCCCAGGGTGATGATGCCCCAGTAAAGCAGAATCTTCATATGCCACGGCCGACCTGTTGGCGTGCCATAAACCTGATTCAGCGACTGCTCCACTGTCACCACCAGCGCCACTGCGGCCCAGATGAGCAGGATCAGACCTACCACCGTAATGCCGCTGGCCGAGGTGTTGGAGACTTTGTCGGTCAGGTCCTGAATGATCTTGTCGAGACTGGCGCGGGTTTCCCGCCTGCGGATCTCGTTGTTGTGCGCCTGCTGGGCGGCCAGGGCTTGGCCCACATCGCCGGGCTGCGTGGCCGAGGTGGCGGCGGGCTGGGTGGTGTCGCTCTCACTGAGCACGCGGTTGATGTCGTCCATCGACAGCCCGCTGCCAAAGGAGGGCGCGCCCTTGCCATTTTCAGGCATTTCGTAGGTCATCGCGTCGGCGTCGACGCTGCCTGCGGTGAAGTTCAGGCCCAGGTAGTTGTAGAGTTTGTCCTGGACTTCGACGCGCTTTTCATCCAGCCCGCCTGACAGGCGGAAGACCACCAGCGCCAGCACGAACAGGGGGATCAGGCTGAAGATGGTGCGGAACGTCAGCGCTGCGGCCATCTGCAGGGCCTGGTCGTTGCCCAGTTCGGAGATGCAGTGGCTGGCCAGCTCGTAGGCGTAGCGCAGGGCCCGCTGAGCGCGGGACAGCTCGGTTGTCGGGCTGGTGAGCAGCTGCTGAACGTGGTTGGCAATCTGCCTGATGATTTCACGAGGAGAGATCATGAATGATGTATCGGCGGGTTAGGGGTGAAAGTTGTCTGTGACGGTTGGGAATGATGCCTTCAGGCCGGGTCGTACCCCGAGCCGCCCCAGGGATGGCATCGGCCGATGCGCTTGAGGCCTCGCCAGAAGCCTCGCCACGGGCCATGACGGTCCACCGCGTCGAGCATGTACTGACTGCAGGTGGGCTGGTAGCGACACTGCCCGCCAATGAACGGGCTGAGCGTGACGCGGTAGATCATGACCATGAGGTAAATCAGTCGGCGCATCAGATCAGCATATCACGCTCCGGGGGTGTCGGGCGTGGGGATTTGCGCGGTCGGGGCCTCCTGCGAAGCCTGAGCGTCGGCCTGCTTCTGGCGACGTTTGACCCACTGGGCGTGGGTGCTGACCATGATCTGGCGGATCATCTGCTGATAGTCGGCCAGTTTCTGGGTTTCATGCGGGCGGACCACCAGCACCACGTCGTAGCCAGCAGGCCATTCGTGCTGGGTCAGACGCCAGGCTTCGCGCAGCAGACGCTTGATGCGGTTGCGCTTGACGGCGTTCCCCACGCGACGCGACACCGACAGGCCCATGCGGACATGCCCCAGCGTGTTGGGAATCGACCAGGCCAGCAGCGGGCCGGCGGGCTTGCGCATCTGGCCATCGAACACGGCCGTGAACGCCCGCTTGCCATGAAGCCTGTGGCTGTGAGGCAGGCCATAAGAGAGTCTGGGCGTCTGCGGTGAAGTCGCGTTGTCATCCGACTGGGACATCGGGTCATCGTATCAAAAATGACTGATGAACCCTCGGATGAGCGATGAACCTCCTGAATGACAGACGAACCCTTGATCTCATCCCTCCAAAGCCCGGACATTGCATGCCCGGGTCTGAGCCCGGGCCCGCGTCCGCGTTGGAGTTGCTTACCCCTTCACTTCCAGTTCCTGCTGATAGAACCGCATGAGCTGGCTTCGGGTCATCATGCCCAGGACCTTGCCCTTGTCGTCCACCACCGCCAGGCTGTCCACCTCGTGACGGGCGAACTTGTCGAGCACCAGCTCCAGCGTTTCCTCGCGCGAGACGGTGGGCAGATCATTACGCATCAGCTCGGCGACGATCATCAGCGGAATGGCTTCACGCTGCAGCAGCGTGGTGCGCAGGTCGTCGCCCACCACCATGCCGGCGTAGCGGTCCTGATCGTCGCAGACCACAAAGTCGCTCAAGGTGTACTGATTGGCCAGGTCGATGAGCTTCTGGGCCGGGTCGTCGGCCTGCACGCGGGCAGCGGGCATCAGGGGGACCGCTGCCACCTGCAGACGGCGAAGCAGCGTGAAGTCGGCCTGCACGCCGAGCTTGATGCCACGCTCCAGGAGCGCCAGGGTGTAGATGCTCTCGCGCAGGCGCACCTGAGCGATCATGGTGGCCAGAATCGCCACGAGCATCACCGGGAGGATGACCTTGTAGTCGCGTGTGACTTCAAAGACCAGCAGGAACGCTGTCAGCGGGCAGTGGACCGAGCCCGCCAGCACACCGGCCATGCCCGCCAGGGCGAAGGTGGCAGGGGTTCCCTCAGCGACCAGGCCCAGCTTCTGCAGCGTCAGGCCGAAAGCGCCGCCGAGCATCGCCCCCATGAACAGGCTCGGAGCAAACACGCCGCCTGACCCGCCTGAACCCAGCGTGATGCACGTGCCCACCAGCTTGAGGACCAGCGCCGCCAGCAGCAGCGGGATGGTCAGATCGGCCTCGGCGGCGGGGGCGGGGGTGTGGCCCAGCTTGTGGATCAGCTTTTCGTGAACCGAATCGGGCTCGTCGGTGGTTTCGGCGACGTCCTGCTCATCCGCAGGCGGGGGCGGAGGCAGTTCATCGGTCTGCTGCAGCGCCTCGGCGGCCGGCGTGGTAGGCGTGCGGGCTGCGTCGGGCTTGTATGAGTTGGGGATCATCACCGAGCTGATCACCGGATAGCCGTTGGAGAAGAACACAGGCGGCTTGTAGTTTTCGATGGGCTGCTGAAAGATCAGCGCAAAGGCGATACCCATGATCCCCAGCCCCACGCCACCCATCGCGGGCTTGAGGGCGCGGGGCATCTTCCGTTCATGCCAGAATCGCTCGGAGGCGTAGAGCACGCGGATGAATACCACGCCGCAGAGCCCGCAGAGGATGCCCAGCAGAATGAACCAGCCTGACTGATCGAGCGTGAAGCCATAGGCGTGCAGGTCGGCGGTGATGTAGAAGATCGCCTCATTACGGCCGAGGATGGACTGAACCGTGGCCGTCCCGAACACGCTGGCGATGACCAGCGGCATGATGTTGCGGGTGGAGTAGTCGCGCAGCATCACTTCGAGCACGAAGAGCACCGCGGCGATGGGGGCATTGAACAGGCTCGCCAGACCCGCCGCAGCACCGCAGCCCACCAGGGTGGTCATATGCTCGCGACTGACGCGCAGCGTCTGGCCGACCACTGAGCCCAGACACGAGCCGATCTGAACAATCGGCCCTTCCATGCCCGCCGAGCCGCCTGAACCGATGGTCAGCGAGGAGTTGATGGCTTTGAAGATGCCCTGCCTGCCCTGGGCGGGCTGCTGGTGGGGCTCATCCAGCAGTACATCGCCCGCTCGCCGGCGGGGCATGGGATTCCCGAAGTCATCGAAGCCATGGCCAGGCGAGGCGGGATC
>Ga0182792_1003006_pt1 | contig 11299 bp, 8 predicted proteins | sample Passage237B_FD_130497 | JGI IMG/M metagenome (GOLD analysis project Ga0182792, IMG submission 130497) | Cellulose adapted compost microbial communities from Newby Island Compost Facility, Milpitas, CA, USA - Passage2 37B (version 2) (version 2) ...
AGAAACCAAACGCATCAGTTTTGATTTGTTCCAATCGGGTAAATCCGTTGATGACATTGCTGCGGAACGCAGCCTGACCAGAAACACCATCCTTGGGCACCTCATCGATTTTGTAGGCCGGGGGGTGGAAGCCCATCAGTTAATGGATGCAGGTAAATTGGAAATTGTCCGCAAGGTGCTGCAGCAGCATCCGGGAAAACCGTCATCCGTCATCAAGGCGATGCTGGGCAATGATGTGGAATACATTGAAATACGGATTGCACAGGCGTCATTAGCCACTTAATGTGTACCCCTTCTTATTTCCCTTAATCTTCCTCACATTCCCATCCGCTACCCAGGCCTTTGGAAATAATACAAAAACTATTGGAATTAAAGAAGGTGAGGTATTCGTTACTTTCTTTTGCTGGATAGCGATTTAATTTCAGCTTTTAGTACTTCGATTTCTTCCCTGAGAACCTTATTCTCTTTCAATACCCGGCCATATTCATCGCGCCAAAAATCACGGTCTTTTCGCATGCCCTCGAATGTATCAATGGGAAAGTAGGTCTCGGGAAATTCATTCAGCATTTCCGGGAAATCCTTTGCAAAATTGTATGGCATTTTATCTCCATAGGCCTTTAGAATACGAAAATCGAGATTTGGTTGCTTTATATGGAAATAGTAAGTCGTTCTGTCATAACCAGCTTTTTCAGCCAATTTCGTTTTGTTCAGATTCATCCTTCGAACCACAATGTCTAAAAATTCACCTCTATGCACAATCGTATCGTTAACAACTTTGTCTAAGGTAGTTAGAAGTGAATACAATAAAATTTAAAATATTCTACAAAAATTTTGAAATATTCAACATTTATGTATAAATTTGTTTAATTCTCGGAAACGAAAAAGTAGAGTTTTGTTGAGTGATGAAGAAAAGTAGAAGAAAAACGTATTAGGCTTACAACACATTTCTCGTTCCTCCCAGACAAATTAGCGACACGAGAAAGATGAGTGAAGCCCGCATATTTTGAATTTACGCTTGTATAAGTGTAAATTTGTGCGGGCACTCACTCACTATGTCCAAACATGTCTGGGAGGAGTAGTGAGCAGAGGCCCGCTTTTTTATTCCTCCTCTCGCTGCAATCAAAGAGTTTAACCAACTGATAAAAAGATATGCAGTACACCTACCCTTTACCGAAATATGGCAAGGCATCGCTTACGGCCTTTGAGCGGTTATTCCCACTGAAACCACGCAACCCCATCTAACGTCACTCCCTACCTTTCGGTTGGCTAAATGCCAACACGGATTTGCAAACCCAAATCTTAACAAATCGCATAAAAATGAAGCAAAATTTACGCTTAGGGGGCCTGTATTGCCTCAAGCAAACAAAACTTATTAACCGTATACACCCACAATATGTACCGGATAAGCGGAATACTTATGCAGGAAACTCGCAAACGTGTCCCGCCTTTCTTCGTGCTTTTTTCTGCCTTTCTCCTGACATATCCCGTGAATCTATCGGGGTGTATGCGGCCCGTATGTGGGAAAACCACAGGTACAGCACGCATACGCCCCGCGCACAGCATGCGAGATGGGAGAACAAGGTCAGGAGAAAGTCGGGAGAAGGTCGAACATTTGTCGAAGCGCTCTCGAAGGATTGTCGAACAAGTCTCGAACAGCAGTCGAACACCTGTCGAAGAAATTTTGAAGAAACATGTGTTTGGACCCATGCGAAGGCTCCAGCCCGTAGTGGGCTGGGCCTCGCTTTGGGAATGGTCATGTTATTAATTCTGTTTTGTGGTAATCATCTGCGGGCGCAGGGCGATTCGCACGGCAAAGAGGCTCGCCGGGATTCGATTCTCAAAGCCCGTGTTGAGCAGTCCGCAGTCCGTCTTTCCATACCAGAAGGGGGTGTTGTAATCGGCGATAGCCTGCCGGAAGCATTCTGGAATTTGGAACTCCGGGTGGCAAACCATCCCTGGGGCAGTCCTACCATAAAAATGGAATCCTTTAAAAACCAGCTTTTGGTGCTGGATTTTTGGAACACGGCCTGTACAGCCTGTATCATATCACTTGATAAATGGGATACGTTGCAGAAGGTATTTCCGAGGGAAGTGGCCGTCATCGCGGTTCACCTGTATGGCGACAATCCGAGTGCGCTGCCGTTCGCACAGCGAAAGGGCTGGCAGTTTCCGATAGCGCTGGGTAACCGGGCAGATACCACCATCAATAGATTGTTTTATGCATACAAAAGTTTCGGGCAGGTCTGGATCAAGGACGGAAAGCTCATTGCTATCCCTAAAAGCAAAGATGTGGACCGGGCGCTGGTCGCGAAAGCAATCACCAACAGGCCCCTGGGTATCGAGATGAATGACCTGCTTACCTATTTCGATAAACGATATCAAGAAGCCGAAACCGTCGAAGAAAATTAATGCTAAACCTTTTCCAAAATATGAAAAGCCTAAGAATCATCTTTTGTATCATACTATTCTCAGTATGCTGGCTGCCCCTTTCGGCACAGACGGTGCTCGAAGGGGAGATCCGAGCTCAGTCGGGAGAAATGCTCCAAGGGGCCGGGGTCCGGCTGGAGAAAGCAGCGAGAACGACCGTGTCGGATGCCAATGGATATTTCCGCATCGCCCTGCCATCGGCCAACGATACCCTGATCATCACACATATGTCCTTCCGGGAAACGCGCATCCCCGTCACCCCGGGTATGCCACAGCCGCTTCTGATAATCCTGGAACGCGTTGAAAACACCCTGGAGGAAGTGGAAGTCAATACCGGATTCTACCGGGTGCCCAGGGAACGTGTTACGGGCAGTTTCACCCATGTGGATAACAGCGTGTTGAACCGTTCCGTGGGCGGCAACATTCTGCAACGCTTGGAAGGCATTGCCTCCGGCGTGCAGTTTACGCAGGCAAACGGCACGTCTCCCTCAGATATCCGTGTGCGCGGGTTGGCCACCATCGAGTCCAGCGAAGAACCGCTTATCGTGGTGGATAACTTCCCTTATGAAGGCGATATCAATGCCATCAACCCGAACGACATCGAGAGCGTGACCGTGCTTAAGGACGCTGCCGCATCCAGTATTTGGGGAGCACGCGCTGGTAACGGGGTCATTGTCATCACGACCAAACAAGGACATTACAACCGGCGGTCCCATATCTCATTCAACAGCAACGTGACGGTGGGGGATAAACCGGATCTTTTCTACTCCCAGCGCAGGCTTCCCAGCGATGTGGTGATGCAGATTGAAGAGGAAAAGTACAAGCAAGGGGGGCATTATCTTCCGACTGAAAACCAATCACCTTTTCCTGAATACGTCGAACTCCTGATTAAGCGTGATGAAGGAGAACTATCCGAGGAAGAGTTCTATTCAATGGAAACCGTCCTGCGCAATACCGATGTGAGGGAAGAAGCCCTGAGATATCTCTATCAGCAGTCGCTTTACCAACAGTACGCATTGAATGTGAGCGGTGGCGGCGAAAATTACAGTTATTACCTATCAAGCGGATACGATAAAAACCGGTCTGAAGTGATCGGAAATGGCAACAGCAGGCTAAACCTAAGCCTGCAAAACACCTTCAAGCCAATAGAAGAACTGGAACTAAGCGTCGGGGGGTGGTATACCCAATCAACCGGTACCAATAATGGGCTTACACTAAGTAACCTGCGCGGAGGAGGGGCAGTCTACCTGTCGCCCTATATCCGATTGGCAGATGAAAACGGGGCACCGCTTCCCATCATACATGAATACCGATTGCCATATGCCGAATCAGAGTCAGCAAGTGGGTTGTTGGATTGGCAGTACCGGCCATTGGATGAAATACGGCTTGCCGACCATAGTTCCCTTGCCAACCAGCTGAGGCTGAACGGCCGATTGCGCTTCAATACGAAGATCGGTTTTTCCGTTGAGGCCAGCTACCAATATGTGCAGGACAATGGCCGTAGTACAAGTTACTACGATCCGGAGAGTTACTATGTAAGAAATTTGGTTAACCGGTTTACACAACCGAACGGTTCGACAGTCATCCCGCACGGGGGAATATTGGTGGGCGGCTCTGAAGTTCCGACCACTTCGCATTCCGGAAGAGGGCAGTTGAATTACCGGCGTGAATTCGGTGGCGTACATGAACTGGTTGCATTATTGGGAGGCGAAGCCAGGCAACGTGTTCAGGAGCAGTATCCTGGTTATACGATTTATAACTACGATAGCGAGCTCCTGACGGGGTCGGCAAACTATAACTATACGCAGAATTATGAAATCAGACCCATCGGACGGGCGCGGGTGAGTCCCCCTTCGGTTGCACGGAATCGGTACACCGATCGCTATCTGTCATATTTCGCGAACATGAGTTATGGTTATGGCCAACGTTATATCCTATCCGCATCGGCTCGCTGGGATGGCAGTAACCTGTTCGGCGTTAAGACAAACCAAAAAGGGACGCCATTGTGGTCGGCAGGTTTCAGCTGGGAGACCAGTAAAGAAGGGTTTTATCGGTTTGAGCTAATTCCCTATTTACGTTGGCGGGTAACCTATGGCAGCGCCGGCAACATCAACAAACGGGTGAGCACATATCCTACGATTTTCCACGCCGGGCCCGATTGGATTACAGGTCTGCAGAATGCATGGATCAGTAGCGCGGGCAATCCGTCACTCCGCTGGGAGCAGGTGAATACGCTGAATATCGGACTGGATTTTTCGACCAAGAATAAACGGTTCAGCGGAAGCGCTGATTACTACATCAAATATGCCAGTGACCTGATCGGTGCCGATTACCTGGCTCCAAGCACAGGGATTATCACCGGGGGACTGGCCAGCAACACGAACCTGATCAACTATGCGAACCTCCAGACCCACGGATTGGATTTCCAGTTGACGTCCGTTAACGTCCAGGGTGCGTTTTCATGGCAGACTACGGTTTTAGCCAACTATGTGCGTAATGAAATCACGCACTACAATACCAATGAGACGCTGGAACTCGGGAGCTACTTTAATCCTTCCACCACACCGCCGGTCATCGGCCGGAGCAGGGATGTCGTCTACGCACAGCCATGGCATGGACTTGACCATAATTCCGGATTGCCCGTAATATACGTGGGTGATGAGCAAAGCACGGACTACAGGGCTTATTGGGATGCATTTACGCCGGATCAATTGCTGGTAGCCGGGGTAAGTGTTCCTCCTTATCACGGATCCATTCGGAATGATTTCAGTTGGCGGGGCATTTCATTAAGCGCACTGATCAGCTGGAAAGCGGGGTATGTTTTCCGGAGGGGGTCGATGTTTCCGGGCAGGGAATATGAAACCCACGGGGCGGTGGATTATCATATGGATTATTTCAAACGCTGGCAGCAACCGGGGGACGAAAAACATACCAACGTGCCTACTGGGGCCGGCGCAAATACATTGGCCGGATCATATGCCTATCGGTATACACAGGCGCTTATATCAAGCGGGGATCTCATCCGGTTGCAGGATGTCAGTCTCTCTTACACGCTGGACGCACGGCGTTTAGGCATTCCTTTTCAGCGTATCAGGTTTTATGCTTATGCCCGTAACCTGGGTGTTTTATGGAAAGCCAACCGGGACGGCATAGACCCCGATTTTGCGGATGCGGAGTTTCCGGCGCCGCGTACGGTCGCATTGGGGCTTCAACTGACTATTTAGCTATTTCTAACGCTGATTACATATGAAGAAATCGATAAACTGGAGCATAGTGGCTTTATTGCCGCTTGTCTGCCTGCTTTCATGCGGGAAGACTTTTCTAAATATAAAACAGGACGCCAAACAGGTTGTTCCGGCCACAATAGCCGATTATCAGGCGATATTGGATTATCAATTGGTAATGAACGAGGCATCTTCCGTGGGCCTGGCATTGATAGGCTCCGATGAGTATTACCTGCTTGACGGCAGGCTGTCTACGCTTTCACAACCTTTCCAGCGTAATGGCTACGTTTGGGCGAAAGAAGTTTACGAAGGCGCGGAGGTACAGGATTGGAACCAAGCCTATCAGCGGATATTATATGCAAACATGGCACTTGGCGTGCGGGATATCACACCCGAACCCTCTGAACGGCAAGCATGGGACAACGTTATCGGCAGTGCTTTATTTTTCCGGGCATTGAATTTTTATCATTTGGTGCAGCTTTTCTGCAAGCCTTATGATCCTGTTTCCGCTAACGCCGATCTGGGAATTCCTTTGCGGTTGGACTACGATGTCTCCACACCGAGTACTAGGGGATCGCTTGAGGCAACTTATCGTCAAATCGTTAGCGATTTGGAGACCGCAATAAACTTATTGCCCCATACGGCGGCAAACAAGCATCGACCATCGAAAGCGGCCGCTTGCGTGCTCTTGGGAAGGGTTTTTCTGCAAAGGGGTAGTTATGAAAATGTGGAACACTATGTTAGCATCGGGTTGGAATCAGGGGGTGAGTTGGTCGATTTCAACGAAGTGGATACCGCAGCCAGGTATCCCTTTCCGGCGGATTATGGTCAGAATAATCCGGAGGTACTGTTTTATTCTCGCCCCACTTCGCTGACGTTACTTGCGACCGGAAGATTTAATGCGGATTCCGTCCTTTTAAAGTCATATTCGCCGGAGGATCTGCGTCGCAGCGCATATTTTTATGACAACGACGATGGTCGTGTACTGTTTAAGGGCTCTTACCTGGGCAGCGCAGGTTATTTTTCGGGACTTACAAGTAGTGAATTGTGGCTCATGCGGGCGGAATGCCGCGCGAGATCGGGAGATGTGCCCGCGGCGATGGAAGATCTCAACGAACTTCTTGCCCATCGTTACGACCGGAATCAATTTGTACCATTAACCGCTTCTAACGCTGAGGAAGCGTTGGATATCATATTGCTTGAGCGGAGGAAGGAACTGTTTATGCGGGGAACACGGTGGGAGGACCTTCGTCGCCTGAATAAAGAACCCCGGTTGGCCAGGACGGTGGTCCGTGTCATTGATGGTCAGCGTTATGAATTGCCACCCAATGACCCTAGGTGGGTATGGCCCATACCGGACAATGAAGTGGATTTAAGTGGGCTTATCCAGAATGCTCGATGAAAATTAGCCCCGCAACTTTAGAAAAAGTGCGGGGCTAATCGATGGTACCAGCCCGATAAAACAATCATACAGAACTTAATCCTCGTCTTCTGGTTTATACAACTTGGAACCTATCGAGATGTCTGCATTGTCATCGTCGATCATATCCCTCACGGCTTGGATCGTGACGGGAAATGTCAGGCTCTCATCCTCTCCGAGTGTGAGTTGAACCGCGCAAACGGTGTCTGCGGTAGGTTGGTCACAAGGAGTGGTAGGTGTTCCACCTGGATATAACCCCTGGATTTGCTGAAAAGCCTCGCTATTGGGCTGTGACGGATCAGTTACCGTAACGGCATACCAATCAGGCCCTTGGTAACGTTCTGCAGCTTTGAAACCTACAGCTACGAAAAACGCCATCAGCAACACGGCTACGCCGGTGAAATCAACCTTATTTTTAAATAACTTTATCATAACTGAAAAGTATTAAAAACGTTTACGTGTGCATGATTTACACAGGTCCGTGCACTTGACCTGCCGGCGTGCTGCCCCTCTTGCCCACAGCTGCCGGGATACTCCGTTTGACGATCGCAGGGGAGGCTGGCTCCCTGCTCGGCTGGCTCATCCACTGAAAACCCTACCCTCCTTCCTGCGGACACCGGGGTTCGCGATATCCCCGTGCCGGCCTTTACGGGCCAATACCATCGCGATGCATCCTAGGATGACAAAAAAGCTGTTGAATACGAGATGTGCCGCATGCCCCATGCCGCTGAGGATGCCTCCGCAGGCACAGGGTATGGAGCCGAAAGCCCTGCCCAGTACGAGGGCAAGGTATAAGGTAAACACCGTGATCAGCGCCAGTGAGGCACGCAGGCCCCACAGCCGCAGTTTGGGAACGAGGAGCAGTACCACAATGCCCAGTTCCAGTAACGGAATAGCCCAGAAGAAGACGTCTGCCACCGTCTCTGGGAAAGGCTGTTTGTGCATCTCCGCCCGACTCTGTGTCCAACTAATGAGTTTGACGGTGCCTGCATAGCCCCAGAGGGCGGTGAAGGCGTAAGCGATGGATCGTATGTTTTTTTCTGTTTTCATCTTCTGACTCTTTTATTTTTTTCTATAATTTGTTGTCCTGTCATTGCAAGTATAGCCCGCAAAAGCGGGCATTCCTTTCCAATGCGTTGGCAAAAAAGTTGGAAAAATGAGGTGCTGGAAATTAGAAGAGATGCGGGTGGTTGGCCTTGAGCCAATCGAGGCATTCCTCGGCAAAGGCAGCCAGGGCGGCAATATCTTTGCTGGAATGGGGGTAGTCGGATCGACGGAGCACTTCCGGGTTGAGGGGCATGTTTTGTTCCGTGCGGAAATGCCCGGCTAGGAAATAGGCTACCTTGCGGCGACTGGTTTTCTCGCCGAAGTGCTTTTTTTCCATTAATATATCCAGCAATACCGACCAGGCCCCCTGGTCAAATGTGAATTGCAGGTAGTCGGTAGTTGGTTTGGCAATTGTGCGCTGTTCGTTTTCGACCTGCTCGATGGCATTTTCCAACAGCGTGTTGGCATGCTGGTAAACGGTTTCGGGACGGCCGGGGTCGTAAGCCCATTTAACGCCATGCAGCAGCGTTTTCCGGAAGATGGATGCTTCCCGGAGCGCGGTGAGGCGCACTTCATAGCTTTCGGGTGATAATACCAACTGTTGAAATTGCTGACGCAGATGGTCAAAGTAGTCCATGCGGTTGAAATTGAAATAGCACAGCAACCGGTGGAGGATGGATTCGTCGCTTTCGTCTGTATTGTCGGTAAGCCATGAACAGATACTGTTGCACAATTTCCGGTGATAGGCTTCTTGGGCGAAGGTCATACCCGTGCGCAGGGGGAACTCCGAGAGGTAGCGGGTGAGTACATCCAGTAGGCCGGGGGAGACATCCTTTCCGGCCAGTGCACGGAGGGCCGCATCGGATCTGCGCTGGATGTTGTTTTTCCGGGAAAGGAATAGGCTCGTGGGTATGGGGATCGCTTTCGGGAATTGGCCTCCGCATTCAAATTCGGCGTAGTCGATCAGTTCGTGCATGCCGGAAAGTACCAAAGCGAGCAATTGCTGTTGCTGGGGATGGCCTGCCTGTTGATTCTGCATCGTGTGGTAGGTGCGGTTGGCCAAATTGACAACGGCCAGGAGACAAGCAACGAGCTGTTCATCGGCCCTGCCTTCGTGTACGGGCGATGCCGCGAGATGAGCAATGGTGTGCATCAACGCCTGTTTGCCGTTGGCTATCCACTCGTTGAGGCGATGGAGATGATGCGGGGCCAATGGATGGAATGGTGTTGTTGCCAGTCCGTAAACGAACTGCCGGAGTTCCTTGATATGGCTTTCGGTGATTTCCATGCTCCAAGTGGCTAAGTGCAAAGGTCATTAATGTCGCAATGGTTCGTCCTGTGCTGCTTTAAACCATGGCCAGCCGAAGTAGCCGTTATAAATCCGTACGTCGACCGTGTCGCCATCCACACTGTTTTCGAACACTTCCGGGCGGAAGTCAATGAGGTGTTCGGCTTTTTTGCCTTCATAGATCACCTCCACACGCAATAATGGTGCTTCGTGGGGGGCGCATTTCTGCGTCACCACCGCGGGATATACCCGGCTTGTTTGTTGCGGATCGAGATGTACGTTGAAAAACGCCAGTATCGGCCCCGCATAGAAGAAGGCAATAAAACAGCCCACAGGAAGGGAGAGGAGCAGGCGCCAATGCCAGTGACGCTCGCCGGTGGTGGATACTTTGATCCAGACGATTGTCAGTACAGCAGGGAGGGTAATCAGCATGGAAAGCCAAAAAGCGGAAAAGAAATATAGCAGCGAACCGCCGTACAGTACCTGGGCTTTCATGCCTGCCATCATCATCAATACACAGCAGCAAAGTAGCATTCTTGGATAATACCGGCTTTCGGGTGTATAGGGTACAACAGCTGCTAATGCCGGGAGTAAGAGGCTCCAGCTTATGGTTATCCACAGCGAATCTTGCAGGAAAAATATCCAAAACGATCCGAGACATCCGGCTAACAGCAAATGAAACCCAATGCTGTCTTTACCGCGGAGACCAATCAGCTTATCTGCTCCCCGGTAGGCTTCTCCTACTATCGGCGGATACGATATGGAGGGCCGCCAACCGCTTACCACACTGACGAGCCACAACGAAGTTAAAAGTAACGCGCATACGATGCTGAGAAAGATAACAGAAGCGATGGCCTGTCCGATTTTGATGGACACGACATTGTCTGTATACCTCGTTGCAAATTCAGCGTACCAGAAGCGGGCCAATAGCACCGCAGTCCAGACAAATAGCCCTGAACCAATCAATAACAGTGCGGAAAAGGTGGCCGTGGGACGATGTACATTCTTCATACCGATCTCTTTTTTTATTCAGATAAACTTACAACAAAACGGATGGTAATCCGGCGATGACAGATGTTGATTCAGCAAATTCGATGAATTTGCACCGAAGGTGGAATTTCCGGCAGGGAAGGGGGAAATATGCACACTGAGCTTGATGTTCACCATTTTTTTTACAGGGAATCCGATGGTTAACCTTAGATACGGCAGATGGATGGGTTGCATTTACGGGAAGGCAGTGGTAAGTTTGTACTAAGGTAACCATTATGAGACCACGTTTTACCCGTACCAAACGTATCAACAGGCAACTGGCCATCCGGTACCAAGATGAGCCGTGGCGCTTTGTTACGGCTTTGATAGCGGCTGTTGCAACCGGTTTAGCTGCTTATCCCAGGGGAGCTGGAGAGGAGACTCAGACAACAAATTTTCTCGCGTTGGTGGCCATTTACTTTTTTATTGCCTATGTAGGTTTGGCTTGGATAAAAGTCTTTACGATATGGTTGGACCGTCGGTTTCCCTGGCCGGGTTTTCCGAACAGCCGATTGGTGTTCCAATTGTTCTGTTGTTGGTTGGTACCTGTTTTACTTGTGTATGGGTTGGCCCGGTCGGTGCTGGCTTTGCCGCAGCTTGCGCCTTTGGTCGGTGCCAACCCGGATTTCAGGGAAACGGCTGCCGTGCTTGTGCTGTCGTTCGGGCTGTCTTTCAACATCGCATACATGTGTGCGTATTTTATTGCGTTGTGCCGTCGTTTGCAGCGGAAAGCGCAGCAGGGGCTGCGCTTAATTAAGCTGTCAAGACAGCGCTCTGCCGACCATCCCGTGCATCCGGATAGAAAAGCAACTCTTGACAAAAAGACGGACTTATTATCCGATAGTCCATTGGATGGCAAATATC
>Ga0182792_1003007_pt1 | contig 11295 bp, 20 predicted proteins | sample Passage237B_FD_130497 | JGI IMG/M metagenome (GOLD analysis project Ga0182792, IMG submission 130497) | Cellulose adapted compost microbial communities from Newby Island Compost Facility, Milpitas, CA, USA - Passage2 37B (version 2) (version 2) ...
CGAATCACGGCATCATCACCCGACGGTACGGCCGGAGGAACGACGCCGCACCGACCGGAACTTCGGCCACCTGCGCGCCAACAACCACCGTCTCCCGATTGCTGAACAGGTGTCCCACCAGCAGCCGCATTCCGGTGCGGATGCCGTCGTTGACGACGATCCCATGGATGCAGCGCTCGGCGAGCGCCCGCTCCTCCCGATAGACGACCTCCGCCAGGCGCAGCGCTGCCGCGCGCTCGTCCGGATCTTCGATGCCGGCGGCCGCTTCCTCAGCATCTCGGCGCTTCGCCACGGCATTTGCCACAGCCTCGGCATACCCCTCTCGGGCCGCGGTCAATTCCTGCTCGCTTTCGAACACCGCGCGATTCAGATACGCCTCCGCCCACGCGGCGGCGCCGTCGATGTACGGCTGCAGTTGCTCCGACGGGTAGTCGGCCTCGACCCGTACCTGCACGCGCGCCTGCTCTAGGGAGATCAATGGCATGGCTCAGTTCGCCTGTCCACCCAGCAGTGCAGAGCGCAGCTTGTCTGCGCCCCACCGCTTGTCGTACTTGATCCCGGCCTTCTCGAGCTGGGCCTGCAGCTGGGCTTTCTCGCCGTCCGAGCCCTCGCCGGCGTCGGTGGACGCATCCAGAACTCCCAGGCGCTGAGCTCCTGCAACCAGCTCCGGCGGGCATTCGTCACCGACCTCGAACTGCGTGGGATAGATCTCGCCGGCCTTCACGCCTCGGAAGGGCTTGCTGAACCTCTGCATGCTTCATTCTCCATTGGAAGGTGGGGCGGCGCGGGCCGCCCCACCTATGACGGAGTCCGTACCCGGCTCCGATCAGGCTGCGATCTGCAGCGCGCGCATCGGCTCCGGGTTGTGCACGCCGCCGCCCACCCGCTTCGTGGTGTAGAACTGGACGTAGGGCTTGTTGGTGTACGGGTCGCGCAGCACCCGCACCCCGACCCGGTCGAACACGGTGTAGGTCTGCTTGAAGTCGCCGAACAGGATGGGGATGGCGTTGGCCGCCACGTCCGGCATCGCGGCCACCTCGCGGATCGGGAACCCACCCAGCGTTGCCGGCTGGCCGGCAACGTAGGAGGGCTGCCAGAGGTAGTTGCCCTCGCCGTCCTTCAGCTTCCGAATCTGCCCCTGGGTCTTCCGGTTCATGGTGAACCGGGCGTTGGCGGTGAACGCGGACGGCAGGTCGTAGATCAGGTCGATGATGCCGTCCGCCGTGATCGCAGCCGCATCACCGCTGTTCACTGCCTTGATGGCGCCGAAGGGATGCTTGGTCGCGTTGGTGCCGCCGGTCACGTAGGTGAGGATGCCGAAGGGCTTGTTGCTGCCGTCGCCGCTGAAGTAGGCGGTCCCCTCCTGCTTGGCGAACTCCGTGTTCACCTCGCCCGCCAGCCAGGCCTCCAGGTCAATCTCGACGTCGTCGAGGGTCTGCTGGGAGGCGCCCGGGTTGGCGTAGATCTCGCCCCAGCCGAACGACAGCGTCGCGAAGGTGGGAGTGTTCGTCGGAGAACGCGGGGCGGTCTCGCCGACCCAGCCGCTCGCCGTGCCACCCATGTTGAACAGCTTGGTCAGGCCGGCGCCGGACACCCGCTGCACCGTGGCCAGAGACCGCATGTCCGACAGGACGACCAGGCTGTCCGTGATGGTCCGGTCCCATTCGACCGGGGCCAGATAGCCGCCTTCGTCGTCCTGGCCCTTGTTCAGCGCCGCCTGCACATCACCCTTGCGCATGTGCGCGAGGAACGCACCACTGTACTCGGCATCGGCCAGGCGGTTGCCACCCGCTCCCGCACCCAGCTGGTGGGCCGCCAGCTGGGTGTTCACCTGGTCGACGGCGGCCTGCAGACGGCTGACCTCGTCGTTGACGCGATCGACCTGCAGGGCGCGGATGGCGTCCTCGCTGCCCTTCTTGATCTCGTCGAGCTGGGCCTTGTGCTCGGCCTTGAAGTCGTGGAACGCCTTGTTCAGCGCCTCGACGAGCGCCTTGAGGTCGGGGCTGCCGCTGCCATCGGCGCGCACAGCTACGAGACCGCGCTGCACGCGGCCGTGGATCATCTTGCTCATGGTTCTTAGCTCCGGATGTTGGAGATGAGGGTTTGCAGCAGGGCTGCGGTGTCGTGGCCAGCGCTCGGCATGGCGGAATCGGCAGCGCTCGGCTTGCCGGAGAACAGGGAACGCAGGGTCTCGCGGCGCATCGACCGCGAGTGCCCCGCCTTGGCCATGGCAGCCTCCACCAGCGCCAGCGCCTTCCGGCCGCCGGTCTGCTTCGGCTCCTTTGTGGCAGCGGCACCGTCGAGGAGGCCGTCTGCGAATCCGTCCTCCACGGCCCGGTCGGCACCGATCCACGTCTCATCGTCCATCAGCCGCGCCGCCTCCGCTGCGGTGATCCCGGATCGGGTGGCATAGACCTTGGCCATGGCTTCGTCGAACGGCGCCAGGAGGCGGGCTGCCTCGGCCATATCGTGACGATTGCCTATGGCAACGGCCCAGGCGTTGTGGATCATCAGAAACGCACCTTCGCCCATGAGGATCTCGTCGCCCGCCATGGCGATGACGGACGCTGCGGACGCGGCCAGACCCATCACCTGCACGGTCACCTTCGCGCGGTGCTCCCGCAGCAGGTTGTAGATCGCGACGCCCTCGAAGAAGTCGCCACCGGGGGAGTTGATGTTGACGACCACCTCACGCTCTCCGATGGAGCGTAGGGCCGCACTCACCCGCTTCGTGGTGACTCCGGTGCCCTCCCAGTTCTCGCCGATGACGTCGTAGATGGAGATGACGTTGTCACCGCTGCTGGCCGCGCGCACCTCCGGCTCCCACCGTTCCAGTGCATCAGGCCGCATGTCGAACTGGGCGGCCCCCAGCCGCCGCTCGGCGCGGATTTCAGGCAGTTGCCGAAGGCTCATTGATTGGTCCCTTCTGGGTCATCGGGTTGCGCAGCTCGTTGGTGCAAGGCTGCTTGGATTCGGGGTAGTCCAGGAGATCGCGAACTTCGTTCTGGCTGTGCCAGGGTGCATGCCCCCCGGCACCAAGGGCCTTGGCGAAGAATTCCGCCTGGTCCTTGAGGGTTCCGCGCATCAGTGCGCGCACGTTGAACTTGTACTGGTAGCGCTCCAGCTCCCTCTCGGTCAGAAGAGACCGCGCTGCGGCCTGCTCCCAGTTCGTGAAATGCTCCAGCATCGTGTACTGCAGAAAGAAGATGCCCAGCTGTTCGATGCCGGAACCCCAGCTCGTGTCGTCCATCATCAGCAGCGGCCGCGGCACTCCGAACAACCGGGCCACTTCTTCCACCTGCTGCTGCCGATTCTCGACATGCTGGGCCTGCTCCGCGGTGCTACCGAACTTGTTGGCTTTCGCTCCCTCCTCCAGCACCATCCATCGCAGAACGGAGTTCATGCCCGCGAAGTCGGTGTCCAGCGAGCCCCGCAACCGCGCGTACGCGGTGTCACTCAGGACGTGTGGTACCTCGACGGCGCCACCGCCCATGTGGCCCGTCTCGAAGATTCGCGATGCGGCCCGCTCGGCGTCGAGCGCCAGGCGAATTGCCCGGTCAGCCAGCTTCATCCGCGACAGGCTGGTGACGCCATCGACGGACAAGTCCCGAAGGTGAAAGACTTCCTCTTGCTTCAGCTCTACCTGCCCGGCCTTCTTGGAGTTGTACCAGTAGACCATCCGCCAGTCGCTGCCCTGCTCGGCTCGCATAGCAGTGCTATCGAGCGGGATCAGGTGAATTGGACGGCCGGCGGACCACACGATCCGCGCGTAGGCATCCCCGTGGCGCAGCAGCGCCAGTTGCATCTGACGCTTGAACTCCAGTGGCGTCTGCCAGGGATTCGGCTTGATCTTGAGCAGCCGATATGCGGGATGCTCGGCCGCGGCTCGCTTCGTCGGGCCGTTCTCCATGAGGTTCACCGGCAGCATGCCCACCGTTCCGGTGATGAGCGAAACACAACGCAGGACCGCCATGTTTCGAAGCTGAAAGCTCTCGGAGTACCCGTTCGCTCCGCTCCGGATGAACTCCAGCAGGCGCGGGTCATCTAGCCCGTTGAAGGTCTGCGCGCTGGCGCGCGGCCGCTGCGGAGTGGCCTCACCCGCCCAGAACCTCTCCAGGGCCTGGAGCGCATCGGCGTCGAATCGTCCCATGAGGGTCCTCAGATGTACCGGATGCCGCGGGTTTCGTAGACCGACGCGCCACGCGCCTTCGGGTTCAAAGCCATCAGGTGCACAGCGCTGAAGCCCGCCATGAGCGGGTCGATCTTCGCGCTGCCGCTGGCCTGCTTCGTAATCGTGATCGCGTTGCCCACCGGCACCACCTTCGCGTTGCCCACGCTCCAGGCCATCAGCGGCTGGCCGCCGTGGACCAGTTCGCCGCCGGCCAGGACGCGCTCGGTTGTCTTGATCGCACCGTTGAGCTTCCAGCCCTGCGACACGGCGACGATCTGCTTCATGTCGATCCCGCGCTCGGTGGTGGTCAGCTCATCGACGATGGCGCCGATCCCGGCCGGGTCGACGCCGATGGCGTTCTCCTCCGGCAGCAGGCCAGCCGCATTCACTCCGCACACGATGTCCGCCAGCTCGGCTACGTCCTGCCCAGGCACGTCGACCAGGGACAGGTCGCCGGTCCGCTCAAGATCGCCGAGGATGGGACCCAGCTCCTGCCGGCGCTCCTCCAGCACGATGCGGTGGGCCCAAGCCTTGGCCCACCACAGCCAGCGGCGCGTGCCGCGCTCCCGGCCCAGCACCACCAAGCCCAGCAAGTCGTCCAGACCGCCGCCGTCAATCCCGACCGTGCAGACCTCCGCCCGCTCTAGCAGCGAGTCCAGCGTCAGCGTCCGGTCAGCTGCCTGCGGCCAGAACTTCGCCCCGACCCAACCGGCAGCAGCCAAGGCCTGCCCGATCTGAATGTTCAGATGCTGCGAAGCCCAGATGCGGAAGGCCGCTTCGCCCTTCGCCTCCTCTTCCGCCGCGGCGATGGCAAGGCGGTCGATCTCGATGGACCTCCCGGCATTCGGAGTGACCAGATGCCAGTTCGCAGGGTCGCGCCACGGCTTGGCGCGGTCCGTCTGCATCGCCATCGGGAACTCGTACAGCACCGGCAGCACCGGCGACTGCCGCTCCCCATCACGCACCGCCCGGGCCCGCTCCAGGTCCTCGGCGAAGACGCCGACCGGGGGGTCATCGCTCTGGGTGGTGATGATCGCCAGGAACGCCTCCGGGAACGGCTGCATGCCACCCCGCAGCTGCACCATCGCCTTCGCCGCCCGCGGCATCTTGCCCAGGACGTGCAGCTCGTCGATCAGCGCACCGACCACCTTTCGGCCGGTGATGACCGCCGGGTCGAACGTCATCACCTCCAGCTTCGCCTTGGTCTCCCGGTGCACGATCACCTTCAGGTGGTCGCGCACGTGAAGCTTCTTTTCCAGCACCGGATCCAGCGCGATCGCGCCGGAAATGGCGCTGAACGCCTCGTCCGCGGTCTTCTGGACCGGGGCAGTCAGCAGGAACGGGGCATTCGGCCGCTCGTTCAGCAGCAGCGCCGTCAGCATCAGCAGCGCGCCGTTGGTCGTCTTGCTGTTCTTCTTCGGAACCAGCAGGAACAGTTCCTGGATCATCCGGCGCCGACTGATCGGATCCATCGAACCGAACAGCGCACGCACGATGTCCCGGAACCACTCGCCCCCGGCCTCGCCGAAGGTCGGCGTGCCCTGTACGTCCGCCAGGCGCAGGCGATCCATCACCGCCACCGCGCGGTCCCCCGCCGCCCGGTCGAGCGGCAGATCAGGGACCAGCGAGCGGCCCTCCCGCAACCGGCACTCCCAGTCGCGGCAGCTCAGGTCCCACATGGATCAGGCGGCGGAGCGGATCGGGGTCACGTTCGAGGGCAGCAGGCCATCCCATCCCGTGCCCTGCTGCGCCGTGCCGGCCTGCTCCTGGGCCAGCTCCTTCTTGCCCTTCTTCGGAGCCTTCTTCGGCTCCTCGATGGGCGCGGGCACGAACTCCGGCTGCTGCTGCAGATACAGCCGCGCCGCGGACGTGCTGCCCTTCTTGGCCTGGGCCAGCACCTTCTGCAGTACCGCCATCCGCTCCCGGGCAGCACCGGCCGACAGCTCCGCTTCGTAGTGCTTCCTCAGCGTCGGCACCGAGATGCCGATCGCGTTGGCGATGTCCTCCTGACGCATCCCGCCGCCGGCAGCAGCCGCCACCTGACGGCGCGTTGCGGCAGTGGGCTTATGTTCGGGACGACCCATGCGATTTCCGTCCTTTCTTGCATCGAAATGGAACGCCGGGAGTTCTCCGGCGCGGGAAAAAAATCTGTGCGTGGGAGGGCGGCCGGTTTCCAAGCTATGAACCTGGGAACTTTCGATAGCCCCCTCCTATGAGCCCCATGTCCCGCCTGGTCTTGCGCTCGTGGCAGCTGGGGCACCTGACCGCGCAGTTCTCGTCACTGTCCTCGCCGCCGGCCGCCAGCGGGACCTCGTGATCCAGCTCGAACCCGTGGGGGTACTCCGTTAGCGTCCTGCAGTCCCTGCAGCGCGGGTCCCGCGACCAGATGCGCAGCCGGCGCGCCTGCAGGCGTCGCCCGGTCATGCGCTGCTCGCTGCGGGTTGCCGCTGGCTGGACCCTGCTGGGGGCCGGGCTCACGCGCGGCAGGGTGGTCCTGAGCCGGCCCATCAGTCAGGGCTTGCCTCCACCGCACACCCGGCCGCGACGACGGCGCGGCGCGTGTCGATCAGTTCCCGCTGGAGCCAGGCGATCCAGGCGTCTGCGCGGTCGGCTCCTGCAACAAGGTTCGCCGCGCCGATGGCCCGAAGCTCGGCGGTAGCATCTTGTCCGCCGGCAAGGGGCGCAGCTCCACCGGCGCCGGGTCCGGCCGCAGGACAGGTCCACTCCGACCGCAACTGCACAGAGCCGCGGCGCAGAGCAGCACGGAGCCCATCTTGAGCACGGTTCGCATCGTTCAGGGCCTCCCTGTAGCGTTCGTCGTTGATGCGCCGGGCCGTGGCCAGCGCCTCAGATGCAGCGCGCGCCTGAGCCGCGACCTCCGCAGTGCGCATCGCCAGGCCGTCCAGCACACCAGCCGCAGCCGACCGCGTGGCCGCGTGCGCCGAGACCTCGGCCTCGTAGCGGGATTTCCAACTGCCGGCGCCCCACCGGTAGCCGGCCAGCACCAGCAGGGCGGTCAGCAGCAGCGCTGCACCCCAGCGCAGCAGGTCCGCGTAGGGACGCAGGGGGTCGGGAATCAGGCTCATTCGCTGTACTCCGGCGGGATCACCGCCCCGAGGCCGCGGATGACCGACTCCAGCGTCCTCACCCGCAGCCGGAGCCGGTGGGCTTCCTCCTGAGCGGCCATGCGCAACTTCACCTCCTCGGCGAGCTGCTGGCCGAGGGTCAATTGAGCCCGCTCCAACACCTCGACACGCTCGGCGAGTCGCTTGTAAACCACCGATTGCGCGTCTGCCACGGATTCCTCTGCCGCCGACTGCGCCACCTCGGCATTCGTTTCAGCGCGCACCCTTTTCTGCCGTTCCAACCATGCCCACGCGCCGGAAACCACGGCCCCGATTGCGGCGAGCGTGCCACCGGCAGCGGTCCAGTCGATACCGCTCATGCGGACGCCCTCACGACTTCGAGCGCCTTCCGATACAGCCGATCCCATGTTTCGCGGTGCGGCTTACCCGGCCGCCAGGTGCGGAGGTAGTACTGCCACGCCGCCGCGGAGTATCCGAGCGCCGGCAACGGCTGCGGATCAGTCCACAGCAGCAGGCGAGCGAAGGCGCAGGCGAGCAGGTCGTCGTGCTCCAACTGACCGTAGACGACGGACACATCCGGCGCCACGCCGCGCGCCCTGCACACCTCGGCCGCCAGCTGCGCGGTGGCCTCATGTCGCAGCACGCCCTGCACGCCGCCCGCACGCTCGAACTGCCAGAGGCCGCGCGCCGGGCCGCCGATCTGCCGGCGATGCTCCAAGCGGCTCTCCTGCAGCCCAATGGCGAGCAGCAGCACGCGGGCGCGCTCGCTGTCCATCGTCGAAGGCAGCAGCGCCAGGCCCGGCCCGACGACGCGGGCCAGGATCACGTCGAGGTCGGACATATAGGGCTCCGAACTAAGGGGCGCCCGCCCCGCGTCGGCCTGGAGTCAGGGCCGGCGGGTACCGCGGGGCGGGCGTTGAAGGGCCGGTGCCGGCAGGGATGCAGGCATCGGAGGCGCTTGCGCAGCTTCGGCCGCCACGGCTGCCTGTGCGCGCAAACATTTGTGGGTATAGTGTTGACAGCCGCCCAGTAGTGGGTATAATACCCACTATGGACAGCAGGCAGCTCATCAAACGGTTGGAAGCGGACGGCTGGCAACTGGTCCGGGTCAAAGGCTCCCATCACCAGTTCAAGCACCCGAACCGCCCCGGCTTGGTGACCGTCAAGCACCCGGCCAAGGACATTCCGGCGGGAACCCTCAACAGCATCACGAAACAGGCCGGCTGGAAATGACCAGCCGGCAGGAGTACCGACAATGCGTTACCCCGTAGTTCTCCACACCGACGACGGCAGCCAGTACGGCGTGACCGTCCCCGACCTCCCCGGCTGCTACTCGGCCGGCGAGGGCATTGAGGACGCGTTGCAGTCTGTCGCCGAGGCCATCGACCTGCACCTCGAAGGGCTGGTTGAGGCCGGCGGCGACGTGCCCCTGCCCGGCTCCATCGCACAGCATCAGGCCGCCCAGGAATTCGCCGGCGGCGTCTGGGCGCTGGTCGATGTCGATGTCTCGCGCTTCGACGGCAAGGCCGAGAAGATCAATATCACCGTGCCGCGCCGGGTCTTGGCGCAGATCGACGATTACGCGCGCGCCCACGGCTCGACCCGCAGCGGCTTCCTTGTCGAGGCGGCCAAGCGGGCGATGAAGTAAAGCCCGCAGGGCCTAAACGCAGAAGCCCGGCGCATGGCCGGGCTTCAGAGACACTTGTTGACGCTTGCAGAAATGGTAGGCCGCCGTGTGCAATCTGTCAATGCCCGTAGCGTAATTCGGCGTGGGTGTAGGGCAATTGGAGGCTACGCTGCCCGCTGCGCCCCACCGACCCAGTCGATGCCGCGCTGCAGCTCCCGCCGGTACTGCCAGACGGACAGCGTGCCGCCGTACTGCTGCCGGACCATCGCCGCCTTCGCGGCCTGGCTCGCCGACACCGTGAACTCGGTGCGCACGATCATCGCGCGCAGCGGGAACTGCCGAGCCAGGGCACTGAGCGCTCGATCGATCCACCGCAGGTCGTCCGGGATGCCCATGTCCACGGCGATCTCGGGATTGTCGTGCGGGCGGTCGGCATCGTTCGCTGCCCGCACCGGATCCACCGCCCACATGGGAAGGATCGCCAGCCCCTCGACCCCGGAACGCTCGGCCATGAACCGCCGGCGTTCCCTGCCGTCCCGGCCGACCAGGTCCCGCAGCGCGCGCTCGGTGGTGCCCGGGGCATGGTCCCGGACCTGCTGCAGCACGTGCACCGTGCGATCGCCGCGGCTGTACGCATAGCGGGTCGCCTGCGCGATGCCCCAGCGGCGCAGCTCCTCGACGGTGGGGTCTTGCGTGCTACGCGGCATCCCGGAACTCCTGCAGCGTGGCCGCGTCCAGGCGGAACTGCGGCAGCCGGCCATCGTCCTGGCACATGCCCATCTGCCGGTCAGGGCGGCCCCGGCAGTGCGCGACACCCAACGTGACCTCCCGGCAGGTGCAGAATGCGCACAGCCCGCGGTTGCGCAGCGCCGCACGGTAACGCTTCCGCATTCGCGCCTCAGCGTAGGCCTCCGGTCGGCTCAAGCCCAGCGGGTCGAGGGTGCGGGTCATGCGGCCCGCCTGCGCGTGGCGCGGCCCCGGCGCTTGCGCTCCCGCCGTACTGCCGATAGCAGCGACTGCGCGGCCGGGATCTCTCGCTTCAGCATGCGCTCCAGTCCGACCAGCTCCTCGTCGGACATCGTGCTGCACTTCTCGCGCGCGGAGTGCTCGGGATTGCGCGGGCTCATGCTGCGGCCCTCATCTGCTCCGGCGTGATGCCGGCGACCGTCACGGCCAGGGCAAGCGCCGCCCATGCGTGGGACTTGACTCCGTAGGTCGGGCCGGGCGCCTTCTTGGTCCCCTGCGGACCCAGCAGGTCCAGCAGCGCCTGCCGGATGTTCGGGTCCTTGGCCTTCGCGCTGCCGCACAGGTGCAGCTTCACGTCGCGGCGGTACACCAGGCGGACGGCCGCGGGATCTCGCCACGCCTGCTGGAACCTGCCGATCCAGACGCACGTCTCGAACACCTCGCGTCCGACAGCCATCCCGTAGCTGGCAACCATCTCAATCGCGAGCGTCTCGGCCCTGGGCCAGATTCCGTTCTGGAGCGCGCGCAGGAGGTCCTCGTTGCCGTCGACACCGCTCTGCACAACATGGTGCCCATCCAGCAGCACCCAGCCGCTCTCGGTGGTCCCTGGATCGATCGAAAGGATCATGCCGCCTTCCTCCGCCTCGCCGGGGCCTTCGCCACCTTCGGCTGCTGGGCATGGGCCCGGGTGCCGCGGCGGCCCCGCCTGCGGTAGGACCAAAGCTCCACCTCCATGACGGTCGTGCAGCCAGCGCGGATGGCCCGCATGGCCTCGTCGCCGGCGAACCCGGGGAAGGCGCGGGACAGCGCCTCGCGGGTGTCGAACTGCTGGCCCATGAAGATGATCGGGGTCGGGGCGGTGGTCATGCTGCGGTCCTCGTGTTCTGGTCGATCAGGCGAAGCTGGGCGGCCATCAGCGCGTCGTCATCGCCGAAGGCCTCGTGGAATGGGACGCTGCCCTCGGCCAGCGAAGGGCCAAGGCGCTCCCGGTGGTGGGCGTGCGTCCAGCCCTGGACGATCAGGCGGCCCCGGTGGTGCCAGGCGCAGAGCCCCACCGTGTGCTCGTGGCCGCGGCGGATGCCGCCGCTCAGCAGGTGGTGCGCCTCCACCGCGGGACCATCCGGGTCATGCGGGTAGCCGCGCGCGATGCAGCACAGGCAGCCGAGGCGCTTCACGGTGTCGATCCATGCCGACTCGGCGCGGGTGGGCTTTCCGGTGGAGCGGCCGCTGCGCATCAGAACAGTCCTCCCTGCACCGGTCCGCGCGCAGAAGCGGCACGCCTCCGCGCGTTCGCCGCCCACGCCAGCAGCGTCCAGAAGAACCGCTCGCCGCGCCGTCTGCGCGCCTCGGCCAGGTAGACGCGCGCGGTGGTTATGTCGGTAGCGCGGGACATCAGGTGCCCTCCGGCTTCTGGATGATCCGCTCCACTTCCTCGCGGCTCGCCG
>Ga0182792_1003008_pt1 | contig 11290 bp, 8 predicted proteins | sample Passage237B_FD_130497 | JGI IMG/M metagenome (GOLD analysis project Ga0182792, IMG submission 130497) | Cellulose adapted compost microbial communities from Newby Island Compost Facility, Milpitas, CA, USA - Passage2 37B (version 2) (version 2) ...
CCCCGAACACCGGAGACGTCGATGCACCCACGTTCGACCACCACCCGCCTGCGCCGCTGGGCGCTCGGCGTCGCCCTGCTCACCGCAGCCGGGGTGACCACCGGCTGCGAGGCCGACACCATCGAGGCGATCATGAACGCCCACGCGAACAGCGCCGGGCCCGGCCAGATCAACAGCGCCGACAACGGGGCCAGCATCCCGATCGGCGACGACAAGTACCTGCTCCTCTACAACGACGCCTTCATCGGCCCGCTGGAGCCCGACCTCGAACGCCCGCCGGGCACGAAGCTCGTGAACAACGCCATCGTGTCGTGGACGTCCAGGACGAACACCCTGCACAACACCTACCTCGGCGCCGGCACGACCGCGCTGTACAAGCCGTCGAACCCGAACCACTTCTACTGGCTCACCAACGGGGTCAAGGACGGGTCGATGATCCGCCTGCTCGCCCAGGAGCGGGTGCGACCCACCGAGGAGGGCGGCTCGTTCCCCATCGTCGCCAACGTGGTGCTCTCCGTGCCGGTCGCGAACCTGCACAGCACCCCGACGGTCACGCCGATCGCCCTGCCGAGCGGCAACCCGCAGATCATCTGGGGCGAGGGGATCATCACCTGGAACGGCCACTGGTACCTCTACGGCGCGCTCGCCGACGGCCTCGCCCACAAGACGCTGCTCGCCCGGGTGCCCGTCGGGTCGCTGCACACGGCCTCGGCGTGGCGCTACTACGTCCCCGGCACCGGCACCTGGTCCGCCTCCCCGGACGACGCCGGCTCGCTCCGCCTCGCGAGCGGCGGGCACGTGCCGTACCTCCTGAACCCGAGGGGGCACGACGGCAAGGTCGTCTCCCTCGCCACGACCGGCGTGTTCGACGACCGGTTCCGGTGGGCCTCCAGCGCCACGCCCTGGGGCGCGGTGACGATGGGCGCCGACGCGCACCACCCGCCCGAGGCCGGCCAGCCCTGCGGCGTCGGCGCCGGCCGGATCGTCTACTCGGTGCACCCGCACGCCTCCGAGCCCGAGGAGAGCCTGTGGAGCTACTCGACCACCTGCTGGGCGCCGAAGGGGACGACCGGGAGCCGCTACGCGCCCGACTACCGACCCCGCTTCTTCAACGTCGACCTGGACGACGCGCCCGCGCCCTGCCCGGCGCTCGGTGTCGCGGAGACCGAGCGGTTCGTGAAGGCGGCGTACCTCGACCTGCCGGGCTGGTCGCCGTCCGCCGGGGACCTCGCCTACTGGACCAACGAGATCGCCACCAAGGGCTACTGCCGCTCCCGGCTGACCAACGCCCTCGCCGTCGACGCCGGCTACCTCGGGGGGATCGTCGACGACGCCTACCAGCTCACCCTCGACCGGCTGCCCGGCCCCGGCCCCCGGGCGGCGCGCCTCGCCCGGCTCCAGGCCGGCACCGACACGTCGACCGACCTGTACGTCGCGCTGCTCGCCAGCGGCGAGTTCCGCGACCTCGCCGGGGGCACCGACGCGGGCTACGTCACCCGGCTCTACCAGAAGCTCCTCGGCTTCACGCCGTCGAGCGGGGACCTCGCCTACTGGACCGGCCGCGTCACCGCTGTCGGCGCCGAGCGGGTGGCCAAGGAGATCTACCAGTCCGCGGACTCCGCCACCCGCCGGGTCCAGGCCCTCGCGAACCGCTACCTCGGCCGGTCCCTCTCCGGCACCGAGCTGACCACCTGGCGCACCCGACTCACCACCGGGACCAACAACGACGTGACCGTCAGCCGCGACCTCGTCAACAGCACCGAGTACTTCAACCGGGCCCAGACCCGCTTCCCCTGAGCGCGGGCGTGGCCACCCGCCGCCCGGGGCCCGGCCGGTCACCTGCCGGGCCCCGGGCCGAATCCGGTGGGCGCCAGCCGGGGTCCGGCGGCAAGCTGCACCCATGGCCGCATCGAACCCGCCCACCCCGACCCAGCCCGGTCCGGCCACCTGCGCGGTCGGGCCCGAGCCGACTACGGGTACCGCCTCGTCACCGCCGGCGGCTGATCGCCCCACGGCACCGGCCCAGCCCAGTCCGACCCGGCTCGACCCGGCCCGCGGTCAGCCCCGGTCGGGTCGGGGGCGGGGCGGGTCGCCGTCGGGGGAGGCGGCCGGTCGCCACGCCAGCACCTCCAGCGCGACCGCGAGCTGCACCGCGTGGCGCTCGATCGACACCGGCAGGATCTCCTCGGCCCGGCGCAGCCGCCGGACCACCGTGTTGCGGTGGGTGCCCAGCTCGGCCGCGGTCCGCCCGACGTTGCTCTGGCAGTTGAGGTAGCGGCGGAGCGTCTCGCGCAGGGCCGGGTCCTCGGTGGCGAGGTCCCCGAGGACGTCGCGGACCAGCTCGTTGCTCAGCTCGATGTCGGCGGTCGCGAGGTCGACGAGGCGGATGTCGTCGAACGCGACCATCGGGCGGGTCGAGCCGAGCCGGGTGAGCATGCGCTGCGCCGCGACCGCGTCGAGGTGGCTCCGCCGGAAGCCGTCCAGCTCGGTGCGGGTGGCGCCGACGGCGAGGCGGATGCCCGGCCCGGGCGGGCGCAGCGCGTCGAGCGGGACGGGGGCGTCCACCCAGGCCCAGACGGTGCCCGCGCTGGCCACGATCGACACGCACTGCGAGGCGCCCACCGCCGCCGCGGCGGCCGAGACGGTGCCGGCGAGCGCCCCGGCATCGGGGTCGGGGAGGTCGCTCCAGGCCACGAGCGCGGTGTGGGGGCCACGCAGCCGGTAGCCGAGGCGGTGCTCGGCCTGGTGCCGCTCGATCGGCTCGCCGGCGACGATCGCGTCGAGCGTCTCGCGCTTCTGGACGTTGGAGCCGAGCAGGAGGTCGTCCAGCTCCGAGCGGATGGTGCGGTCCACGAACCGCACCGTGTCGTCCAGGTAGTCGGTGAGGCTCCGCGCCGTGAGGTCCAGCGCCGCCCGGGCGGTGGGCAGGTCGGGCGCGTGGGCGAACACCACGTCCATCCAGCGCATCCACGCCGTGGCCTGGCCGATCCGGTAGGCGCCGGCGGCGCTGCCGTGCAGGCCGCGGCGGACCAGGTTGCGGGCGGCGTCGAGCAGCGCCGGGTCGTGGTTGGCGGGGACCGCCTCGCCGGGCCGGGCCAGGTTCGCGTCGACCCACCGGGTGACGTTGGCGACGACCGACCGGCGGGCCCCCTCCCGCAGCTCGGGGTCGCGGGCGAGCTGCTCCATGTCGTAGGCGTCGAGGGCGGCCGCCTCGACCTCCGGCAGCCACGCGTCCAGGTTGGCGGCGACGGTGGTGGCGGCCTGGCGGATCAGCCGGCGGACGGCATCGGGTGACGGTTCGGTCATCTCGGCTCCCTCATGGTGGACGTTGCACCATAGCGAGATCGAGGTTGTGCATCCTGGACCTTGTTCCGGCTCCGGTGCCGGGAGACGATGCCCGCCGGCAGATCGCCGGTTCGCATCGTGGAGGTCGTGGGTGCCGCAGAGGTCGAAGACGGTGACGAGGCTGCACGCCGGCACCGCGCTCGCGGGCGTGGTCGCGCTGGCGGTGGCGAGCCTGGTGGCGTGCGGCTCCGACGACTACTCCGGCATCGCTCCGCCCGGCAGCGACGCGCCGGCGGGGGAGGCGGGCGAGGGGGCCGCGACCTTCCGGGCCAACTGCGCGTCGTGCCACGCGGCCGACGGCTCCGGCGGCCACGGCCCCAAGATCGGCGACGGCACGGCCGCGGGCCACCTCACCGTCGAGCAGATGCGGGCGCTGGTCGCGAACGGGCGCGGGAGCATGCCCGGCTTCGCCGGCCGCCTCACCGCGGAGGAGATCGCCGCCGTCGTGGCCTTCGTGCGCGACGACCTGCGATCCGCACCGAAGGAGCGGGTGAAGGTCGGCGAGGGCCCGCGGGGCACCCTGTCGGGCCTGCCGCCGGAGCTGGACCCGGAGCGGCTCGGGCGGGACTGGCCGGTGATGAACGGCGACCTGACCTCGAACCGGGCCCGGCTCGACTCGCCCATCACCACCGAGACGATCGGCGACCTGGAGCTGGCGTGGACCTACCGGGTGCCGAAGGCCGACTCGATCTTCGGCAACCTCCCGACCAACCCGATCGTCTCGGGCGACACCGTCTACGCCGGCGACCTGACCGGCCGGGTGTACGCCATCGACCGCGAGAGCGGCGAGGAGCGGTTCACCACCGACGGCGGCGCCCCGCGCTACGGGCCCACCGGCGTCGGCATCGGCTACGGCCGGCTGTACGCGGCCACCGCGAACGAACGAGGGGCCGTCTCGGTGCTGGTGGCCTACGACGCGGCGACCGGCGAGGAGCTGTGGCAGACCGACATCGGCGCCAACGGCTCGGAGATCGACGTGCAGCCGGTGGTCTACGACGGCCTCGTCTTCGCCTCCACCGCCGGGACCGGCGCCGGCTCCCGGGGCACCGTCTACGCGGTCGACGCCGAGACCGGGACCGTGGTCTGGGACTTCCCGGTCATCGAGGACCCCACGGTCTGGGGCAACCCGGACCTCAACAACGGCGGCGGCGTCTGGTACCCGCCGGCGATCGACACCGAGCGGCGCATCGCCTACTTCGGCACCGGCAACCCCTACCCGTTCCCCGGCATCGAGGGCTTCCCCAACGGCACGAGCCGGCCCGGCGACAACCGCTGGACCGACTCCATGCTCGCCCTCGACCTCGACACCGGGAACCTGGTCTGGGGCCACCAGGCCCGGACCCACGACATCTTCGACCTCGACCAGGTGCTGGCCGCCCGGGCCGACGTCGAGATCGACGGCGAGGAGCGGTCGGTCGCCGTCAGCTCCGGCAAGAGCGGGGTGGTCTACGGCCTCGACGCCGAGACCGGCGAGCGGCTGTGGCGGACCGAGGTCGGCATCCACCAGAACGACGACCTCGACGAGATCGACGGGCCCACCGAGGTCTACCCCGGCATCCAGGGCGGCGTCCTGACCCCGCTGGCGATCGCGGACGGCACCGTCTACGTCGTCACCATCAACGCCGCCACCACCTACGAGGGGCCGGAGACGCCGCCGGGCCAGAGCGTCGCCCTGGGCAGCAACGACGCCCAGGTGGTGGCCATCGACCTGGCCACCGGCGAGATCCGCTGGGACGTGAAGCTGAACGGCGACTCCTTCGGGGCCGCCACCGTGTCCGGCGACCTGCTGGTCACCTCGACCTTCACCGGCGAGATCGTGGCCCTCGACCGCGCCACCGGGGAGCAGGTCTGGTCCTACGACGCCCCCGGGCCTCATCAACGGCTGGCCGGCGGTCGCCGGCGACCAGTTGATCGTGCCCGTCGGGGGCGGCAAGACCCCCCAGATCATGGCCTTCCGCCTCCCCGAGCGATGAGGCCCGAACCCGCCGGCCGACCGCGGCCCGCCCAGCCATCCCCGAGGTACCCGATGCCCGACCCCCGCCCCCACCGACGTCGCCGCCACCGCCGCCTCGCCGGCTGCCTGCTCCCGATCGTCCTCGTCTCGGCTGCGTGCAGCGGCGGCTCCTCGGACGGGGCGGAGGAGCCGACGACCTCGACCGCTGCCTCCACCGGCGGGCCGGCGGTCGAGCTCGACGACACCTTCCCCGGTGCCGAGTGGGAGGTGGTCGAGCCCCGCGCCGCCGGCGTGGACCCGGCCCTGCTGGAGCGGGCCCGGGACTACGCCTTCGCCCCGGGCCGCAACACCCAGGGCGTGGTCGTCGTCCACCGGGGCCGGATCGTGGCCGAGTGGTACGACGAGGGGGCCGACGCGGACTCGTGGGCCGCGAGCTGGTCGATGGCCAAGAGCATCAACGCCACCCTGATCGGCATCGCGGTGGACGAGGGCGACATCCCGAGCGTGGACGTGCCCGTGAGCCGCTACGTGGACGAGTGGGTCGGCACCGACAAGGAGGCCATCACCCTGCGGGACCTCCTCCAGATGACCTCGGGCCTCGACTGGGTGGAGAACTACGAGCCCGGCCAGGGGCACTCCGACATCATCCAGATGGTGGTGGGGGAGGAGGACGAGCTGGCCTACGCCCGCTCGCGCCCGCTCGCGGTCGAGCCCGGGACCCGCTTCAACTACTCCAGCGGCGATTCCATGATCCTCGGCCAGGTGCTGGAGGAGGCCACGGGTCAGCGGCTCGCCGACTACGCCCGGGAGAAGCTGGCCGACCCCCTGGGCATGGGTCCCTTCGAGTGGTGGCAGGACGTGGCCGGCAACACCCTCACCTGCTGCTGCTTCGACACCACGAGCCGCGACTTCGCCCGCTTCGGGCTCCTCTACCTCCACGGCGGGAGCTGGGAGGACCGCCAGATCGTCTCGGGCGACTGGGTGGAGGCGTCGCTGGAGGCGGGCCCGGCATCCGACGGCGCCTACGGGTACCAGTGGTGGGTCGGCGTGGACGAGGGGCTGCCCGACGACATCATCCAGGCCAAGGGCATCGACGGGCAGTACATCTACGTGCTCCCCAGCCAGGGCCTGGTGGTGGTGCGCAACGGCACCTACGTGAAGGACCCCGGCCCGCCGGTGGCCGACCCCTCGCTCTTCCCCCGCTACCCGAGCGGCGGGCTCATGCCGGGCAAGGGCACCAGCCCGCCGGACGAGTGGGACTCGGCCGCCTTCCTGGAACCGATCATCGAGGCGGTCGACGGCGCCTGATCGTCCGGCTCGGGCCGGTCCGCCCGGGGCGGCCCGGGGCGGGGACCGGCCCGGCCGGACGGTCACCTCGTTCGGACGACGGGGCGGAGGGCGTCGGCCATCCGGGCGAGGTGGTCCGCGGTGGCGGGATCGGCGCGGATCGCCCCCGTCGGCACCGCGGCGGCGAGGTCGGTGAGCTGGCGGGTGAGGACGCTCGGGTGCGGCGCGCTCAGCCGCACCCGGCAGGCGCCGGCGCCCGCGTCGAGCACCCGCTTGTGGCCCAGCCACGGGATCGCGTCGAGGACCGCCTCTCGGCCGGTGGCGACGTCGACCTCGGCCACGTGGGGGAGCGACGCGTCGGCGAGGGCGTCGAGCAGGTACGCGAGCGGGTCGCCGCCGGGGACGCTCCGGCGGGCGATCCCGTGGCCGGTGACCTCCACCTCGCCGTGGAGGCGGTCGAGGCGGAAGGTCCGCCAGTCGTCTCGGTCGAGGTCGAAGCCCACCAGGTACCAGGTCCGCCGCACGGTGACGAGCGCGTGGGGCTCCACCCGTCGCTCGGTCGGCTGCGCACCGCGGGCGACGTAGGCGAAGCGCACCGCCACCTCGTCCCGGCACGCCTCGGCCAGGGTCGCCAGGCGGGACGGGTCGAGCGAGTTGCCGGCCGCCGTCGACGCGGCGCGGACCGCGGTGCGGACGGCCTCGGCCCGGCGCCGGACCTCGGGCGGGAGGACGTGGTGGAGCTTCGCCAGCGCCCGCGACGACGCGTCGACCATCCCGCTGCGGCGGTCCGAGGCGGCGGCGACGAGCGCGGTCACCACCGCGACCGACTCGTCGGCGTCGAGGAACAGGGGCGGCACGGCCTTGCCGCTGCGCAGCCGGTAGCCGCCGTCGGCGCCGGTCGTGCCGTCGATCTCGTAGCCGAGCCGGCGGAGGCGGTCGACGTCGCGGCGCACCGTCCGGGTGGTCACGCCGAGGCGCTCGGCCAGCTCGTCGCCGCGCCAGCGGGCGCGGGCGGTGAGCGCGGCGAGCAGCGCCAGCGCCCGGGCGGTGGGGTCGTCACGGTCGAGGTCCACGATCCCACGATCCTCGCGCGTTGCGGACGGGACCTGTCCGCAACTGGTCGTACCGTCGCTGCCATGAACGACACCACCACCGATGCACCGACCGAGGGACCCGCCGAGGTCCCGTTGGGCTGGGACGAGCTGCGCGAGGCCGTGCAGGCGACCGGCGACGGCCTCTACCTGGCCACCGTGGGGCCCGACGGCCGACCGCACGTCGCCTACGTGTCGGCCGGCTGGGCCGACCGGCGGCTCTGGATCTCCTCCTTCGCCAGCTCCCGCAAGATCGCCAACCTCACCGCCGAGCCCCGGGCCGCGCTGACCTGCCCGCCGACGCCCGAGGTCAACGTGCTCATCCGCGCCGAGGCCCGCATCGTCACCGACCCCGCCGAGGCCCGTCGCCTCTGGGACGAGCAGGTGCTGCCCTACGACCCGTCGCAGTTCTTCTCCGGGCCCGAGGACCCCGAGGCCCGGTTCGTGGAGCTGCGCCCCACCACGGCGTCGATCCACACCCTCTGGCCGAGCCCGACCCGCCGCTGGCGCCCCTGATCGGCACGGTCGCCGGGCGGCGCCCGGCCTCACCGGACCTCGCCGGACGACCGGCAGCCGAACGGCCGAGCAGGCGGCCGGGCGCACGGCTACCGTGCCGGTGTCCGAGGCAGGAGGTCCCAGGTGATGTTGTCGGTCGATCCGGATGTCGAGATGTACCCACCCCGGCGCTGGGGCGCGCTCGTCGCCCTCGGGGCGCTGCTCGCCCTGCTGGGCGTCTGGCTGCTGCTGAGCCCCTTCGACGCGGCCGGCACCCTCGCGCTGCTCGTGGCCCTGGCCCTGCTGCTCCAGGCGATCGACACGCTGTCGAGCGCGAGGTGGATGCCCTCGCCGGTCCTCGGCTACCTGATCGGTGCCGTCTACCTCGTCACCGCGCTCGTGGCCATCGCCTGGCCCGGCATCACCCTCTGGGCGGTGGCGGTCGTGGTCGGCATCGGCTTCATCGTGGCCGGTGCCGCGGAGGTCGCCGCCCGGCGCGCCGTCGCCCCCGGCCCCGGCCGGGTGCTGCTCGTCGCCGCTGGCCTCCTCACGATCCTGGCCGGCATCGTCGCCATCACCTGGCCGGGCGCCACCATCCTGGTGCTGGCCGTGCTGCTCGGCATCAAGGTGCTCGCCTCCGGCCTGAGCCTCGTCGGCGCCGGCCTCGACCTGCGCCGCCTGCTCCAGGACCAGGGCTGAACCTCGGCCGTCGGCTGTCAGCCGTCGGCCAGGCACAGCACCCGGCCCTCGGCCCTCGGCCCCGGCACTAGGCTCGCCCGCGCACGGTGTCGTCGCGGCGCCGGCGAACCGGCGTCTCGACAGCTCGGGGGAGTGACATGGTCAGGTCGTGGAATCGCGGATCGCGCGCGCTGGTCTCGGTGGTGGTCGCCACCGGGTTGCTGGCGACGTCGACCGGCAGCGGAGCGCAGCTCCCCGAGGTGGCGGTGCTGCGGATGACCGCCGCGCCGGTGGTCGTCGCGCCCGGCGGCACGGTCACCGTGTCGGTGGAGCCAGCCGACATCGCCGCCCACTGCCCATCCGACCTGGGTGCGCTCGCCACCGAGCTGGTGGGTGCGACCCTCGACGCGTTCGCGGCCTCGGACCTCGCGGCCGCCCTCGCCGACCGGCTCGCCGCGAACGGGATCACCGTCGACCTCGACGACCTCCTCGACCAGGTGCGCGCCGAGCTGCCCGACCTGGTGGCGGTGAACGGCGACCTCCTCGCCCCGGCTGCCGAGCTGCTCCACCTCACGGCGTTCGCCGACCCGGTCACCCTGGAGCCCCTCCTGCCGGTCGGCGTGTTCGACTCGACCACCGGGATCGGGATCCTGGAGGTGCCGCCCGGCATCGACCCCGGCCGGCACCCGGTGATCGCGCTCTGCCTCGCCCCGGCGGCCGTCGACGCGGCGACGCTCGACGCCATCGCGGCCGAGGTGCTCGGCTACCTCGACGGCGAGCAGGGCAGCCGTCTCGACGCGCTCCTCACCGAGCTGATCGAGGCCGTGCCGGAGGATCCCGAGGCCGACCCGACCTGGATCGACGGCTTCCTCGACCGCTTCGCCGCCGAGCTGGAGGACCTGCTCCCGCAGCTCGACCAGGTGCTGTCGCTCGTCCTCGACCTCGTGGAGCCCCGGGCCCTGGGCGTGGCCACCGTCTGCGTGGACGACGGCCACGGCTGCGCGGGCGTTCCCGAGATCGTTCGCCCGGCCGTCGTCCCGCCCGCGGGCCGGGCGCCGGGGGCTCGGCCGGTGAAGGCCGCGCCGACCTTCACCGGCTGACGCGCCGGACGGCCGGGGTCCGGCACACCGTCCCGGCACCGCGCCAGCGGTGACGGCGGCGCGGTGGGCTCAGGGGCGGCGGAGGACGGCGACGACGAAGTCGGCGTCGTCGTGCCAGGCGCGCAGGTCCCAGGTGGCGAAGCGGTGCTCCTCGGCCAGGCCGGCGGCAGCCACCGCGGCCTCGAAGCGGTCGAGCGGCAGCTTCGCCACGTGGAAGCCGGCGACCACGAAGCCGTCGTCGGCCACGTGCGCCATCGTCCGGCGGAGCACGTCGGCCTCGGTGTCGGGCGCGACGAAGGCCAGCACGTTGCCGGCGAGCACGGCGGCGGCGAAGGGCTCCGGCTCGCCGAGCGCGGCCAGGTCGAGCTCGGCGAGGTCGGCCACGAGGTAGCGGGGCCCGGGGTGGTCGGCCTCGGCGGCCTCGATCAGCACCGGATCGGCGTCCACGCCCACGACCTCGTGACCCCGCCGCACGAGCGCGGCGGCGGTGCGGCCCGGCCCGCAACCCGCGTCGAGCAGCCGCGAGCGGCGCGGGACCATCGCGTCGATCAGGCGGGCCTCGCCCTCCAGGTCGGCCCCCTCGGCCGCCAGGTTGCGGAACCGCTCGACGTACCAGGTCGAGTGGTCCTCGTCGGTGTCGGTCTCCCAGCGGGTCGGTCGCGCCATGCCCGAGACGCTAGCCCCGGGCCCGGACCGGCCCGCCGGGAGCGCCGTCAGCTCTTCTTGGGGCCGACCAGGCCGAGCACGCCGCCGATCGCGGCGACCGCGCCGCCGGCGTAGGCGAGGTAGAGGCCGATGCCGCCCTCGATCTTCACGCTGCTCGGCAGGTCCTTCGCCAGGTCCGCGACCGACATCCAGTCGCGGACGCCCACGACCACCATGGCGAGGCCGGCCACGATCAGGAGGATGCTGGCGAGCTGGGCCTTGCCCTTCATGGCGAGCACGCCGAGGGCCACGGCGGCCACCGCCGCGATCAGCAGGAAGATGGCGTCGTTGGATTCGAGCGGCACGTCGTCACCGCCGGACAGGAGCGCCCACAGCGAGTGCGACTTCGACGCGCCGCCGCCCTTGACGGTGAACCAGGCGAGGAAGGTCGACAGGATGCCGACGGCGCCGCCGACGATGCCGAGGATCGCGGCGATGGACGACGAGCCGCCCCCGGAGGACCCGCCGGCGGGGGCGGGTGCGCCCCACTGCGGCATATGCGAGCCGGGCCCGGCCTGCGGCGCACCCCAGCCCTGGTGCGGATCGGCGGCCGGCGGCTGCCCCCCTGCCCGCTGCTGGGGGGCCCGCGGCGGGGCCCCCGCGGGGGGGGCCCCCCCCCCCCGCGGCCCCCGCGG
>Ga0182792_1003010_pt1 | contig 11287 bp, 10 predicted proteins | sample Passage237B_FD_130497 | JGI IMG/M metagenome (GOLD analysis project Ga0182792, IMG submission 130497) | Cellulose adapted compost microbial communities from Newby Island Compost Facility, Milpitas, CA, USA - Passage2 37B (version 2) (version 2) ...
AAACTGCGGCCTTTTACCAATGCGAAAGCCCGGAGACAGCGCATTAAAGCTATGCCTGCTCGAACACTGGCACCCAAACTGATATCCGCATGAGTACGGGTATCACGTACAATGTTGGAAACAGATTGTATAATTTCATCATGTACAAAAACATTCCCCGCTTCCTGTTGTAGTGCAAGAATATCGTTCAGGCTCAAGACCGCCTGAAGATCATCAAGATGATACTGAATCTGTTGATAATTCTTATAGATGTCAATTTCTGTAGCTTCATCAACATAACCAAAAGAAATCTTCATAAAAAAGCGGTCAAGTTGTGCAGCAGGCAAAGGATAGGTTCCTTCCATCTCTACCGGATTTTGGGTGGCTATGGTGAAGAACAAATGTTCCAGACGCATTGTTTTTTCGGCTATCGTAATCTGCCCTTCGGCCATACATTCCAATAAAGCACTTTGCACTTTAGGAGAGGCCCGGTTGATTTCATCGGCTAATAAGATATTACAAAACAAAGGTCCCTTTTTAAAAATAAAATCCTTGGTTTGCTCATTAAAGATATACGAGCCTATAAGATCCATAGGGAGCAGATCCGGTGTGAACTGAATACGTTTAAACAGCACACCGCCTTCACCGGTTTGGCTACTTACAGAATGCGCCAATGTACGGGCGAGAATAGTTTTTCCTGTCCCCGGGTTATCTTCCATTAAAATATGCCCTTTAGCCAGAAGACAAGTAATAACCATTTCTATCTGGTGGCGTTTGCCCCGAATTACGGTTTCCATTTGCTCTATAAGCCGGGGAATTTGTTGAGCAGCCGCCGGCACCGGAATTTCATATTCCATACTACTGGTTAAGTTTTATTGCTTTGAAGGAATGAGGTACAATAATAGGCATTTTTACCTTGTGAAGACACCTGAAGTTCGTTAAAAAGCGACAACTATATTCCCTTTTCCCATTTCAAAATCGTATAATAATTTTATTCTCCCCCACATATCCTTGTCAGCTTTCTTTAAAAGAAAAAACCCTTTTTAACGAAATGGAGTATTGAATTCCCAATGACCTGATTATATACTAATTCCTAATTGAAAGTAAGACTGGTGTTCGTTTTTTGAAATGGCTCAACTTACTAGATTCACCATCAAGGGCACTATTCTGCTCAGCTTTGGCAAAACAATTACTTTTAAAGAAAACCAATTCTTTTCTATTAAACCCATTCAATTTATGCAATGAGAACAACTACTGGAAACCTGGCCTATTCATAACTGCATCATTGAAAACGAGGTTTTCAGTAAAAAACTATAGAAAGATGCCTCACAAGAAAGCGGAAAATCCATAGTAGTAGTGCTACAACAAGCTTGGGAAAATGATAAACTAAAAGAATTCACACCGCAACCTAAATTTTCAATGGAAATATCATCTCTCATAAAGGCCACCACCGTGGACAAATTATGTTTGGCCTCAAGCTATCCGAGCATAAGATTGAGCGGCAGGTACAAAACAGCCGTTGGGAATTGGATGCGCGATAAAGCAGAATTTACTAATTTCATAATTTTACAAGAAACTGCCTATGCAAAACAATACGATTTGGGAGAAAGCATTAGCTGTGATTGCTTCGATTATAGCTCAAGCACCTTTAGAAAAAACCATTAAATGGGGTTCAGAAGTATTCACACGTAATGGCCAAAATGTAGTGAGTTATGGTGGCTTCAAACACCATTTCGCCATTTGGTTTTACCAGGGCGTTTTTCTTAAAGACCCTTACAAGGTATTGGTAAATGCACAGGAGGGTAAAACCAAAGCCTTACGCCATTGGCGATTCACATCAATCCATGAAATAAATGAACAAAAAATATTAGAGTATATTATGGAGGCAATAGCTATTGCAGACAAAGGACTGAAGGTAAAAGCTGAACCTTTTCGTGCCATACCGGTACCGGAATTGCTGGAAGCAGCATTCCAAGCAGACCAGCCTCTACAAGCAGCATTTCAAAAGCTGAGTCCCGGAAAGCAAAAGGAATACAGTGTCTATATAAATGAAGCCAAACAGGATGCCACCAAGATTAAACGTTTGGAAAAAATCAAGCCCTTGATTCAAGCAGGAAAAGGATTACATGACGCCTAAATTATTCCTCAATAATTCTTTTAGCTTTACAATAAACATACACCGAATATTCAGCAGTCAAGATTACAAGAATATTATTCAATAATTACACGATCTATTAATTTTTATTCAATAAAATTATCATGAACCCCAAAAACGCTTCCAGAGTATTTAAGATGGCCTTTGCGTCAGTATATCCCCAATATATTCAAAAAGCTGAGAAAAAAGGCCGTAGCCAAAAAGAGGTGGATGAAATTATATTTTGGCTTACGGGCTATGATGAACAAAAATTACGTAAACACCTTGAGCAAAAAACCAACTTTGAGACTTTCTTCAATCAAGCGCCACAAATTAATCCGAATGCGTCCAAGATTACCGGAATGATCTGTGGTTATCGTGTGGAAGAAATTGAAGACAAGCTCATTCAACAGATTCGTTATTTAGACAAATTGATAGACGAGTTGGCCAAAGGCAAAAAGATGGAGCAGATTTTACGTAAATAGTTGCTTTGTAAAATGACTTACCTTTAGTATTCTTTCTGGAATGCCCCAAAGGCGATTTCAATCCACCAATAATTTAGCATAAAACAAAAACAAGGTAAGCATCTTTTTGCTTTTAGACCGTTCCCGTGCTCTATGGAACATTTTGAACTATCTTACCAAAGTAATGTCACCATTGCGCTGAATAATAGTATCATTAGCGCAAACAGTTTTCATATGCCAGAAATAAGTTCCAACATCTGCCGGCTTACCACTACCGGTGCGTCCATTCCAACCCGTTTTAGTGTCGTGAGATTTATATACAAGCTGACCCCAACGATTGTAAATAAAAATGGAGTAACTTTTCGGATTGCCGGTAACGATAGGTTTAAACTCATCATTTAAACCATCTCCATTAGGACTGAACACGGAGGGTAAAATAATATGACAACAAACTTCAGCCGCAATTGTGAGGGTATCATAGCCCAGGCAATTGTTTTGGTCTTTTCCAGTTACATACAGCGTGTTACTTTCCGCATGTAAGAGATAGTTAAATTGTGCTTTATCTGAAACGAAATTACCAGCCGCATCAAACCATTCATAGGAATTAGCTCCTTGAACGTAAAGTGTAATGGGGTCTCCAATGCAAAGCTTTAAATCAGCCGGTTGGAAGTTGGCTTCCGGTTGAGGATTGGAATGAACAAACAATTCCAATTGAAGGATAACACTGTCGCAACCTGTTGCTGAACGTAAGGTATCCGTGTAGGTTCCTGCTGTAGTAAGCCACATTCCTGCAAACAAAAAACTATCTCCCTCACAAATATGCTCGTTAAATGACTGTATTTCAGGAGGTGGTAATACGGTCAATGACAATTGCACTATACTGTCACAACCTGCGGATGTTTGAAATGTGTCGCTATAAATACCCGATGTAGCATAAATCTGACCACCAAAGTTGTAACTGGTACCAAAGCAAATTGTCTGCTCTTCATAATAATTACCCGGTGGTAAAACGGTAAGATTGATCGTTACCAGGCTATCGCATCCATCTACGCTCAAGAAGTTCTCGGAAATTGTTTGGGAGGAATAATAAGTTACACCGCCATAATTAAATCCCTGTCCATAACAAATCGTTGTATCCAAGGTGTATTGATACACCAATGGATTAGGATTATTAGCTACTATAATGGTATAATCATGAAAATTGCCAAAAGCAAACACATCACAAGCCCCACCCGTTTCATTACCCGAATTGGCTCCCGCATTATACACCCGCATTCTGTATGGACCTGGTGGGGTACCGGGAGGAATGGGCAGATCTAAATTGTAAACTGCAGGACTACTGACAATATAGGTATTGGGAATTACTATTTCACCCGGATCATCAAAATCAAAATCGTTATTCAAATCAACAGCCACCGTTACTCCGCACCAGCCCGTTACGCTTACTGTCATTGGCGTAGGTTGACAGGTTCCATCATCATACACTACTGTTGATTGCGATGTAAAATCATACTCCGTACAATTCGATGTTGTTACCGTATTATTTATTGTCCCGATGGTGACATTAGTAATGAGGTGTCCTCCGGGGAAAGTGCCACTTGCGCCACAAGCATCATATCCCACCCAAGGAGCCACAGGCTCATAATAAGGCGTGCAATACTGACCATAAATGGATGATGTACTTACACCGGCCATCAATGCTGTAATGAGTAGTATTCGTTTTTTAAAAACTGAAATAAAGATATTGTTCATGTGTTGATTTTTTTGAATAAGAAATACTAATGCACTATACCTGATTAAATTTGGAATACCTTTTCCGGAATATTAATTGCCATTTCCATAATTCCGGATGTCACCTCGTTTTGGTAATTCGAATTAACCTAATTAAAGAGCTTCTGGATCGTCTGAACCTGTTCTGATAATACAGCAATTAGAGTTTCAATAAAGGCTTGAACATTACAGTGATTAAATATAATAGACCTATGGCAATTTATGGATGTTGGGTGCCAAAAACTACATCAAGATGTGATTTTTTAGATGTATAAATTTAAAAATACCCCTTTCAAAATAAAGTTTGCTGCTATCATCCACATTAATAGTTACAGCGTCTCGTCCTTAATTGCAGGAGCACCATGTTTCCATTTTCACCACAATAACTAGAAGATATTTTAAACTGCAACCCACAAAATAGGAGCCAATCAGAACCTTGCAACTAATTCCTTTAGGGGCATTTTATTAAAGTAAACAAGTAAAATTGAAAGAGAAGATGTCATTAATCAGAAACAAATTTCTTCTAAATATTGCTCCATTTCAAGCCATAAAAAATTCACCTCTCGAAAAGCGACAACAGTAAAGCCAAGCAAATTTGCCAAATCGGATATTGATCCTTATTCACGATTATACAACTTCACAAATTCCAGATGATTTAAATTTTATAAATTCCATTCGTACATTCGTAGTAATAAATTAAAATTATCGCAACAACCTTTCTCCAGAATTAAATATCATTTTAATGAAAAAACTTTCTGTACACGCTGCTATTCAAATCAGAAAACCCATAGAAGTAGTTTTCGATTGTATCATTGATCCTCAGCAAATGAAACAATATTTTATCCTGGACAGTTCAGGACGATTAGAGCAAGGTAAACAGGTATTATGGATTTGGCCGGAATTTCCGGAATACCCTTGTCCCGTTGAACCGAAACAGATTGTTCCCTACCGCCTCATTTCTTTTGTTTGGGGAAATGACACTACAGTAACAATCGAACTTGAAGAACAACAAGACAAATCGGTTGTGGTGCGGGTAACAGAAGGAGAAAAAGAACTGGATGAAGCGGGTTTAAAATGGTATGGCGACAATACCGAAGGATGGGCAAACTTTTTGGCATCCATGAAGGCTTTTCTGGAATTTGGCATCAATCTACGGAAGGGGGCTTTTGATTTTTTGCGGAAATAAATTTTCTATTAATTTAACTAAATTGTTTTTAAAATTAATCACTCATGGCTACAACAAACACTTATCTGACATTCAATGGCAATTGTGAAGAAGCCTTTACCTTCTACAAATCTGTATTTGGAGGCGAATTTACCTATATTGGCCGCTTTGGCGAAATGCCAGATACTAAAGATGTTCCAGAAGCAGACCGGAACAAAATCATGCATGTTGGCCTGCCCATTGGCAATTCCATACTCATGGGAAGCGACACCGGCGGAGAATGGTCCAGCCACTACCAACAAGGAAACAATTTCTCTATTTCTATTACTGCGGAAAGCAAGGAAGAAGCAGATCAAATATTTAATGCGCTTTCCGAAAGCGGACAGGTTACCATGCCCTTGAATACCACATTTTGGGGAGATTATTTCGGAATGCTCACTGACAAATTCGGTATTAACTGGATGATGAGTTTTAATGAACAAAACAAGTAAAGATTCATTATCATGGTGATGGCATAACTCCCAAATAAAATCTTTCCTTGAATAGAAATACGGCAATAATTCTAATTTTTTATACCCACTAAAAGCAACAGGCGTAGCTACCAAATTACGCCTGTTATAATTATAGAACCAAACACCAAAACAAGTAATGACAGCAGCAACAATAATTGAAAAGCTGAATTTAATACCACATCCGGAAGGGGGCTATTACCGGGAAACCTACCGCTCCGAACAAAGCCTTACACTCGACAATGGTAATAAAAGAAATGTAGGCACCGCAATTTATTATTTACTAAATGATAAAGACAAATCGCATTTTCACAAGATAAATTCAGATGAACTTTGGCTCTTTCATCAGGGCACAGCCTTAGAAATACTCCTCATCTCTGATGAAGGTTCATTAATAATAAAAACCTTAGGCAACCGCTTAGACCTGGGGGAAAAACCTCAGATCCTGATTAAAGCTCATACCTGGTTTGCAGCAAGGGTAAAGCATGAAAGCGGTTTTGGGCTTGTGAGCTGCATCGTTACCCCGGGTTTCGATTTTGCAGATTTCACTCTGGGAAAGAAAGCGGAATTGATCCGCTTATTTCCTGCTTTACATGCTGAAATAGAACAGTTTTGCTTATAAAAAAGGCATGGCTCTTCTGTGTGCAATTCAGGAGGAAGCAATGGTGTTTGTTATCCCATACTTAAGGCTTCGCTCTTTGTTTGTTTCAGATCCAGGAGGAAGCTGTCAATCACATGTTTCTTCACATGTGCCATAGCAACAATTTTCCACCATTTGGGATGCTGAAAATTATCAGCTACCAAATGGTATTTTTGCGCTAAAGCTACAGGAATCTGATCAGCAGCAATTGCTACAATATTCATGTATGGATTGCGATAGTAACGAATGCTTAATTCTCCCAAAGCGTCACAGATGCGGTCGGTACGATCTATCAACTTTTGCATCATATACTTCCAACCTTCCGAACCATGTGTCATTAGGATCATCCAAACCGCAACGGCATTTGCACCGGAGCGACTTCCGCAAAGGGTAAAGTCCGTACCTTGAACATAGGAAGCCTCAGCCGTTTTGGTATATTCCATCAAGCCTTTGCGACATAAAAAGATTCCTGTTCCATATGGAGCTTGTAACATCTTATGCCCGTCAATTGTAATTGAACTGATCTCTGGATTACTGAAATTCATATTACCACCCGGATGCGTAAAGGGGTATATAAAACCGCCAAAGGCAGCGTCAACATGTACAAAATAGTGTTCAAAATAGGACCTTACGATAGGTAAAATTACATCTACATTATCTACATTTCCAAACATCGTAGTACCCATCGTCAGATGGACGATGAGGTATTTGATGCCGACAGCTTTGGCTTCTGCCAATTTGGCTTGCAAATCTTCAATTATGATATCCCGCGTGTCTTCCTTTACCTTAATACAAATTGGAGTGATGCCCAATAAATTACAACCCTTGTATGCGGAATAATGCACATCTTCTGAAAAGATCATGCCAATTTCCTTAAGCCCGGCTCCCATCTTTCGCATGAAATAGTTCCGATAAATCCATTGCGCCTGAATGTTCGCCTCAGTTCCACCAGAAGCTACATAACCATCACAGCTATCTTTTTCAGCAGCAAAGATTTCTTCAGCACATATTCTGATTAAATCAATTTCCAATTGTTGGGTTCCTTTAAAATAGCTTTCTCCAGCGCTGTAGGTATGACAACCAATATGATTGGGATTATTAATCAACACGGAAAGAAATGCAGCATCTTTCAGGAAAGGTGCATCAAAATAAAACTGTTCCTGATCTAAATACGTAGCCGGAAGCCCCAGAATGGGTTCACTTTTATAATTCAGATTATTGTTTAAAGCTTCAAATACCCGTTGCTTAATAATGCGGGTAGGCAATTTGGGCCAATGCATAGATAATTTATTTTGCCGCAAAATTACCCCAATAAATATACCGAACCTGCAATCCACCTTATGATTTTAATCATGTATCCATATGAACTTAATTCACATGGATAAGATCGAAAAATCAGGTTGCGGAAAATAATTCTTTAGTACTCAAGAAAGCGATATACTTTTTTTTCAAAAAAACTATTGCAAAGAGTAAATACCAAAAACCAAGATCCTGACAAATGATCTTTATCCAGCATCTTATTCAAAAATCTCTATCAGTGCCCTCTACCTCCCTACCCGGCTATGCGCTGCACAGATCCAACAAATGCTTGAACATCGGCTTCGGTTGTATCGAATGCACACATCAGGCGCACCTCATTTGTATGTTCATTCCAAACATAAAATGGAAATTGTTCTTGAAGTTCTGGTATCCATGACGCCGGCATCTTTGCAAAAATAGCATTGGCCTCTACCGGTTTGGTCACTTCAATTTCTGGATATTGCAGCAATGCATCGGCCAAAATCTGCGCCATACGGTTTGCATGTAATGCGGGCCTCCTCCATAAATCATTGAGCAAAACAGCTTCAAACTGTGCGGCTATAAAACGGGTTTTCGAAGCTAACTGCATGACTTGTTTATGCCTAAACCCGATATGTTCCGATAGCTTTTTGCTGAAAACGACAACAGCTTCTCCAAACATCATACCCAGCTTTGTACCCCCTAAGGAAAGTATATCCACTCCAATATCCGTGCTCATTTCTTTTAGCGTACAGCCCAAGGACGCTGCGGCATTAAAAAATCGGGAACCATCTATATGGAGGTAAAGTCCGTGCTCATGTGCAAGGTCTGCAATGGCTTTTAATTGTTCAAGGGAATAAACCGTGCCATATTCAGTAGATTGCGTAACAGATATCAGTGATGGTTGGGCAAAATGTATATCACCCTTTCGGATCAGCTTACTTTCTAAAGCTTCGATGGTCAATTTACCATTATCGTCAATAGGCACGGGAAAAAAACGGCAACCTGTAAAAGTTTCCGGAGCCGAGGATTCATCACAATAAATATGGGAAAGATCGGCACAAAGCACAGCATTGAACGAGCGTGTGGCCGTGCTGATACTCAGCACGTTGGCGCCTGTACCATTAAACACAAAACAGGTGCTCACTTCCGTTCCAAATTGTTCCTGGATCAAATCTTGCACCCTTTGAGTTAAAGGATCATTGCCATACGAAATGGCATGATCTTTATTAGCCTTTTGTATTGCTTCCATAACTTCAGGAAGCACTCCGGCATAATTATCACTTGCGAAACTTTTCATGGGTTAAAGATAATATTTGCCAATTGGATGAAGAAAGAAAGTTCATGCAGCCTAAAACAACCATAAGTAATTCACAAACGCCCATAACCTTTGGTTGATTATAATTATGAATAATTTCAAATCATATTGTCTTTTCCTTCTATAACATTCACGAAATGTTCGATTCTTAAACATAGCCTTTTGTTAAGCTTAAATATTTTTATCTTGCGAACAATTTCAAAAACCTTTCTGAATGAAACGCATTTGCCTCTTTCCTGGAACATTCGACCCCATCACTAAAGGGCATGTAGATATTATTCGCCGATCCGCTTCCTTGTTCGACCAAATCATTGTTGGAATTGGGGCTAATACTAATAAACAACCGATGTTTTCATTGGAACAGCGCTTGGAATGGATCAGTAGTATCTTTAAGAACGATGATCGTATCACTGCAGATACGTACAATGGCCTCACCATAGATTATTGCAGATCGGTAGGTGCCCAATATATCCTTCGTGGCATTCGCTATGTAAGTGACTTTGAATATGAGAAAGGAATTGCAGATATGAATCGCATGTTGTCATCCGATATTGAAACTTTCTTCCTCACCAGTTCTCCGGAATATTCTACGGTTTCATCTACTTTAGTGCGGGAAGTAATTCGACATGGAGGCAATGTGCGGATGTTTGTACCTGATGAGGTGCAATGGTAAAAAAGCTTATTGCATAAAAACCCAATACCTTACCTTCTTTAATAAGCAATATAAACCATCCGCTTTGCCGGTATTTTTTGCAGTAGTATGATGAGCAATTACTATTTCCAGCTTTTCCCACGCTTCAGCAATACTTCCCGAATGGCATCATAGGACTGATGCATATACAACCCTAATTTCTTTTCAGGAATCCATTTGGCTTCTAAAATATTCTCCGCTTGTTGCGGTTGCAGCTTGGCAGATTTAGCTGCCTTCATCTCAAACCAATACGTTTGCTTGAGCAAATCCTTTGCACCCTGGCTATAAACATGATAGGTTTCCGTGATTTTCTCACCAACATCCAGCTGATCTAAACCTGTTTCCTCCATTACTTCACGTCTTGCACATTCAATGATGCTTTCGCCATCGTCGCGTTTGCCTTTGGGCAAATCCCATTTCCCACGTCGATAAATCATCAACACATCGCCATCTTCATTTTCTACCACACCACCTCCCGCTTCGATTATTGTGTAAGTTTCAGCAAGCATTTGTTGTAGTGAAGCCACCGAAATGTCTTCAATGATTGCACCTATTGACAAATGACGCTCCAGATGCTGTTGCGCCATGATCAGATTGCGACGAAAGGCTCCGGACAGGAATAAATACCCTGGCGCAACAGGATGTTGCTGAATATATTGTTCACCGATATTAGTAAGAATCAGCGGTTTATTATTAATATAGATTTTTTGTTCAAAATACATAATGCTGCGAAGGTACGGCAAGTAGTTTGAGTATTATTAACTTACTCCGAAAAACACCAATTACTCGAAGAAATATTGAGTACAATTTCATGGCCCACTTATATGCGAACTTTTCCTGATTAAAATTTTTCATCAAAAAATTAATAGTTAGGCAGAAAATACAATCGAAATAATAATAATTTCCTCATCCAATAAGCTATTAACCATAGCCATTCTGCTTGTTAGAACTAAATTTGGCAGGTACTCGTAATTTTTTCACTTTTCCTCAAAAAAAATAGGCTTACAGGAAGGAAATTTTCCAGGAATACCATAGGTTTGCGGATATGGATACCGCTACAATTTTTGCAGAAAAGCTTTTGCAGATAAATGCATTAAAACTCAATACGAACCAACCTTTCACATGGGCTTCAGGCTGGAAATCTCCGGTTTACTGCGACAACCGAAAGATCCTCTCCTACCCACATGTCAGGGATTATGTAAAAAGTGAGCTGGCCAATGCGGTCTTGGAAAACTTTGAAGATGCTGCCGCTCTTGCCGGTGTTGCCACTGCAGGAATTCCCCATGGTGCCTTAGCCGCTGATCTGTTGCGGTTGCCATTCGTGTATGTTCGCAATAAA
>Ga0182792_1003012_pt1 | contig 11273 bp, 6 predicted proteins | sample Passage237B_FD_130497 | JGI IMG/M metagenome (GOLD analysis project Ga0182792, IMG submission 130497) | Cellulose adapted compost microbial communities from Newby Island Compost Facility, Milpitas, CA, USA - Passage2 37B (version 2) (version 2) ...
ATTTGAGGAGAGGACGGGGGACAGGTCGGATAGGCACCGAAGGACAGTCGAGGGGGAGCATGCTCCTCATGTTTTCCTGGAACTGGCGCCGGCGGTCCTCGAAGTCCTTCACCCGTTTCGCGAGTGCGGCGGCTTCCTCTTCGCAGGCGGCGCGCTCGGCCTGGAGGGAGGCGCGTTCGTTGGCGAGGGTGGCGGATTGCTGGCGCAGCGCGGCGGTTTCTTTCGTGAGGCGGGACTGCTCTTCGGCGAGGGCGGCTTCCTGCTCCGCGAGGGAGATGGCGAGTTTGTCGAGCTCGGCGCGCTTCGCGGCCTGCTCGGATTTGGTCTGTTCGATTGCGGCGAGTTCGGACTTCGTGCGGGCGAGATCGGCTTCGAGCTGTTGGCGGAGTTGCGCGGCGGCTTTCTGGGCGGCGTCGGCCTGCTGGCGGGCGGCGGAGATTTCCTCTTCGGCGGCGGCAAGCTCGGTTTCGCGGGCGTCGAGTTCCGCGGCGCGCTTCTTCGCTTCGGCGGCGAGACGGGCGAGTTCGGCTTCGGCTTTCTGGCGCGCGGCGGTGGCGTTGCGAACGGTCGTTTCGTGAGCGGTGCGCTCGGCTTCGAGTCGGGCGTCTTCTTCGGCGACGGCGGCGGCGTGGGCTTTTTGCTTTTGGGCGAATTCGGCGGAGCGCTGATCGAGTTCGCGTTTCGAGGCGTCGACCTGACTGCGCGCGGTGGCGAGGCGGGCTTCCTCGTCGGCGAGGTGTTCGAGATTCTTGGCGAGCTGCTGACGTTCGACCTCGAGTTTGGCGAGCGCCTCGGCGGCTTCGGCGGCGGCGGCCTCGCGTTCGGCGAGGGCGGCTTCGCGGCGATTGAGCGTTTCGGTTTGCTTCTTGGCGGACGCGTCGAACGCGCTGCGGTCTTTCGTGAGCTGCTGGCGGGTGGCGGCGAGCTCTTCCTGGGCGGCGGTCAGTTCGGCCTCGCGCTTCTTCGCGTCGGCGGTGAGGCGGGCGAGCTCGGCGTCTTTCTTCTGGCGCGCGGATTCGAAGGTTGCGCGTTCGGCTTCGAGGCGGGCCTCTTCGTCGGCAAGTTCGGCGGCGCGGGCGTCGTGGGTTTTCTTGAGGTTGGCGAGGCGGGCCTGCTCGGTTTCGAGCTGCTGACGCTCCTGCGCGAGGCGCTGGCGGTCGGCCTCGAGTTTGGCGACGGCCTGTTCGGCTTCGGCGATCGCGGCTTCGCGCTCGGCGAATTCGGCTTCGCGGCGGGCAAAGGCGTCGGACTGCTTCTTCGCGGCGACGGCGAGCGCGGCGCGTTCGTCGGCGAGTTGTTTTTTGGATACGGCGAGTTCCTCTTGAGCGGCCGCGATATCGGCCTCGCGACGCCGGGTGTCGGCTTCGAGGCGGGCGAACTCGGCTTCGTTCTTTTGGCGGTCGGCGTCGAAGGACTTGCGATCGGCTTCGAGCTGCTTGCGTTCCGCGGCGATCTCGTTGGCGCGGGCTTCGAGCGCTTTCTTGGTTTCGGCGAGACGGGAGTGTTCTTGCGCGAGCTGCTGCTGGTCGCGGACGAGCTCCTGACGATCGGTCTCGAGTTTGGCGATGGCCTGTTCGGCTTCGGCGGCGGCGGCCTCGCGTTCGGCGAGTTCCGCTTCGCGACGGTTGAAGGCTTCGGACTGTTTCTTCGCAGCGGTTTCGAGGGTGGCGCGGTCTGCGGCGAGCTGTTTGCGGGAAGCGGCGATTTCGTCGGCGCCGGCGTCGACCTCGGCGGAGCGGGCGGCGAGAGCCGATTCGCGGCGCGTGAGTTCGGTTTCGCGCTGCTGGCGGTCGGCCTCGGCGTCGCGCGTGGCGGTTTCGAGCGCGGCGCGATCGGCGGCGATCCGGGCTTCTTCGGCGGCGAGGGCGTCGAGGCGGGTTTGTTGTTCCGCGGCGAGCTCGGCGGCGCGGCGATCGAGGGAAAGTTTCAGTTCGGCGAGGCGTTTTTCCTCGGCGGCGAGATTGGCCTGGGCGGCGACGACTTCGGCGGCGGCGGCCTCGCGTTCGGCGAGGGCGGCTTCGCGCTGACGCGCGGCGGCGAGCTGTTTTTCGAGCGTGGCTTTATAGGTGGCGCGCTCCTGTTCGAGGTGCTTGCGGGCGAGGGAGAGCTCCTCCTCGGCGGCGGCGATGTCGGCTTCGCGTTTCGTGGTTTCGGCGGCGAGGCGGGCGAGTTCGGATTCTTTTTTCTGGCGCGCGGCTTCGCTGGCGCGGACGGCGGCTTCGTGCGTGGCGCGTTCGGCTTCGATGCGCGCTTCCTCCTCGGCGGCGGCGGCGGCCTGGATCTTCTGCTGACGGGCGAGTTCGGCGGCGCGTCGATCGAGTTCGCGTTTGACGTCGTCGAGCTGGCGTTGCGTGGCGGCGAGATCCGCGCGCTGACGTTCGAGTTCGGCGCGGGCGGATTCGAGCGGACCGAGTTGTTCGGTGAGCTGGCGGGCGGCGGCCTCGCGTTGCGCGAGCTCGGCGCGTTGTTGTTCGAGTTGTTTGCGGGCGAGGGAAAGTTCCTCTTCCGCGGCGGCGAGTTCGGCCTCTTGTTCGGCGAGGGTTTCGGCGCGGCGGGAATCGTTGGCGCCGGTTTGCTCGAGTTGGGCGAGACGCCGGCGAAGCGCCTCGGCTTCGCGCTCGGCGGCTTCGCGGGCGGATTGGGCGGATTGGAGCGATTCGCGTTCGAGCTTGAGCTCGGCGTCGAGGCGCGAGCGATCGGCGTCGTTGACGGAGAAGGTGTCGGAGGCGGAGAGGTTGAAACGGGACGGAGGCGCGACGCCGTCGTCGTGAGGTTCCGCGAGGAAGCGGGCGATTTCGAACCAGCGCGCGGTGTCGATCTCGGGCGCGTGGCCGTTGAGGTGGGTGTTGAGAAGTTCGATGGCGCGCTCGTGGAGGGCCTTGAAGTCGACGGGCGGCGGGAGGATGTCGTTGACGCGATGACGGATCGCTTCGACGACGCGGTCGAACTGGAGCGCCGGGCAGAGGAGAAGGAGTGGCGGAGCGCCGGGCTCGCGGCGGAGTTTTTCGACGAAGAGGAAAGGTTCTTCGGGGTGGGAGCGGGCGTCGTTGACGATCAGTTGGAAGGACTCGGCGTTGAGGGCTTCGTCGATGGCGTCGATGGAATCGAGTTCGCGTGCGTAGATGCCGCCGCCGGCGAGCACGAAGGCGCGGCCGTGGGAGCGGCGGGTGTCGGACTTGACGAGCAGGATTTTCGCCGAGAGCTCGATGGCGGGAGGGGCGAAGGCGTTCACGGGCTGGCGGTGCCAGCCGAGAGCGGGAAGGGGAGGGCTCGCGGCGTGGCGAAAACCCAGCGGGATCGGAGGGAGAATTCCTCCACAACTGAAGCGGGACCGGTGCGTTGAGTTGTGTGCATGGTGCTGGAAGCCATGGGCCGTGCACGGACACAGGATCGGGCAATTGGTTCGCGGTTGATACGGAAAATCCCTGAAGGGGAGTGGGGAAATCGCGTAAACGGGGTGTGAAAAACCGAGCGCGAGGTGAGCGCGTCAACAGGCGAATCCACGTGGGAAAGAGCCACTCGCTCACGCTCGCAGACACCGGAGCGTGTGCAACAAGTGGCGGCCGGACGTGTCCTCGTGGCGCACCATGGCTGCTCCAGGATCAACGGGTAATGTGATCGCCGCGCTCGCGAGTTTTTTCATTCCGGGTTTGGGGCAGTTGCTGCAGGGAAAATTGATTCGCGCGCTGGTGATGTTCGTGCTCGCGGCGGTGTTGTGGTGGTTCCTGCTCGGTTGGGTGATCCACCTCTGGTCGATCATCGATGCGGCGCTCTACAAGCGGCCGGTGGAGCGGTGAGGCGGGCGAGCCCCGGATGGGCAAAGTCTTTACCCGCCGCGTCGGCGGGTGTAGCTAAATCGTGAATACGAACCCCATGAAACGTTACCTGCGTATGATCGGCTGCGGCGTGTGTGTCGCGGCGTTTTTGTCCCTGAGCCCGGCGTTGCGCGCCGACGATGTGACGGACTCCGTCGAGGAGGCGTTGAAGGCGTATAAGGACAAGGACTACGCGACGGCGGCGCAGGCGCTGGACGCGGCGGCTCAACTCGTGCGGCAGAAACGCGGGGAGCTGTTCAAGGAATTGCTGCCGGATGCTCCGGCGGGTTGGGAGGCGGATGAAGCGACGACGTCGGCGGCGGGCGCGGCGATGTTTGGCGGTGGAGTGACCGCCGAGCGCAATTACACGAAAGGCGATTCGAGCGTGACGGTGAAATTCATCACGGATTCGCCGATCATGCAGGGCGTGATGATGATGATGGGGAATCCGATGTTCGCGAATGCGGACGGCGGGAAGCTCGAGCGCATCAAGGGCCAGAAGGCGATTTTCAAGAACAGGGATGGCAGCGGATCGGTGAACGTGGTGGTCGGCGGCGCGCTGCTGGTGCAGATCGAGGCGTCGGACACGAGCGACGCGGATCTAAGGAAGTTTGCGGAGTCGATCGACTACGCGAAGTTGGCGGGAATGCTGTAAGGCTGAGCCGCCAGGCGGGAGGGCGGTGCGGGCTGAAGCGCCGCACTACTTGATCCAGGAGGGGGTGGTGCCGAGTTCGATGTCGAAGACGAAGCGGCCGATGAGCCAGACGAGGGCGACGATGATCGGGACGAGGACGAGATTGAGGACCAAGCCCGCCTTGGCCATGTCGGGGAGGCGGATGAAGCCGCTGCCGAAGACGATGGCGTTGGGCGGCGTGCCGACGGGGAGCATGTAGGAGCAGTTGGCGGCGAGCGCGCACGGGATTGCGAAGAGGAGCGGGTTTTCGCCCATGCCGATGGCAATGGAGGCGGCGATCGGGAGGAAGGTGGCGGCGGTGGCGGTGTTGCTCGTGAGCTCGGTGAGAAGAAGAATGCCGAAGCAGACGATGGCGACGGCGAGGATGACGGGCATGCCGTCGAGGTGGCCGGCGAGGGAGCCGAGGTAGGACGCGAGACCGTGGCGTTCGATGTTGGCGGCGAGACTGAGGCCGCCGCCGAAGAGCAGAAGGACGTCCCACGGGAGGCTTTTGGTGGCTTCCCAGTTCATGACGAACTCGCCGCGGGAGAAAGAGGTGGGAATGAGAAAGAGGACGAGGGCGCCGGTCATCGCGATGGTGGTGTCGGTGACGAGCGGGAGCGAGCGGGCGATGAGTGGCTGAAAGACCCAGGCGAGCGCGGTGAGCGTGAAGACGACGGCGACCCAGGCCTCGCCGCGGCTGAACGAGCCGAGGCGCGAGCGTTCGGTGGCGATGAGCTGGCGCATGCCGGGGAGTTCGGCGTTGCCCAAGCGGAAGGAGAAACGGGTGAGGGTCCAGTAGACGACGGGAAGCGTCACCAGCATGACCGGAACGCCGAGAAGCATCCATTGCCCGAAGCCGATTTTGTAGCCGTAGGTGTTGTCGAGGAAGCCGGCGAGGAGGGCGTTGGGCGGGGTGCCGATGAGCGTGGCCATGCCGCCGGTGGTGGAGCCGTAGGCGACGGAGAGGAGCAGGGCGACGCTGAAGCCGCGGAGCGCGGGGGAGTGGCGTTCGCGTTCGGGGATGAGTTGAACGACCGACATCGCGATGGGCAGCATCATCAATGCGGTGGCGGTGTTGCTGACCCACATGCTCACGAGCGACGAGGCGAGGAGGAAGCCCGCGATGATGCGGCCGGGTTGGGTGCCCATGGCGCCGATGAGATTGATGGCGACGCGGCGGTGGAGATTCCAACGCTGCATGGCGAGGGCGATGATGAAGCCGCCGAAGAAGAGGAAAATGATGGGATTGGCGTAGGGCGCGGCGGAGTCGCGGATGTTGCCCAAGTGGAGGGCGGGAAAGAGCACGAGCGGGAGAAGTGCGGTGACGGGAATCGGAAGGGCCTCGGTCATCCAGAGCACGGCCATGAGCGCGGCGGCGCCGGCGGTGCGCCAGCCCTCGACGCTGAGGCCGGAGGGCGGATCGACGAGAAGGGTGATCAGGAGAAGCGCGGGGCCGATGATCCAGCCGGACCACTGGCGGACGCCGTAGGACGCGGGGTGTTCGATGGCTTCCTTGACGGAGTGCGGATGATCGGCGGGCGGCGGGGGAGTGGGCGCGGCGGACATGGGGCGGAGGCGGACGATAGCCGAGAGGGGGGCGGGGTCACGTGCAGAAGCATTAAAGCCGTTGAATGAACGGTGGCGGGAGAACGCGAACGGGGTTAGGGGTGTGGGCGATGTCGGCGAATGACGATCCGCTGGCGGAATTGGCGAGCGAGCGCGATCCGGAGGATCTCGTGGAGGTGGGCGTGTATCCAGATGCCCGTGACGCGTCGCAGCATGGGCTGGTGGTGCTGGCGTGCGGGCAGGCGTATTGGCTGCAGCCGAGAGAAGAGGGATTCGGGTTGTCGGTGAAAGCGGGGGTGGCGGAGGAGATGCGGGAGCAGTTGCGAAAATTCGACCGCGAGAGTGTGGGTTGGCCGCCGAAACCGTGGCGGGACGTGGGCGCGGGGAAGAAGTTGGAATTGTTCACCCCGCTGTGTTGGGCGCTGGTGGCGATCGCTTCATTTCGCGCGCAGGCCGAATGGGCATGGTGGACGGAGCGCGGGGCGATGGACGCACGCGCGATGGCGGAAGGCGGCGAGTGGTGGCGGGCGGTGACGGCGCTGTTCTTGCACGCGGACGCGGGGCATCTGACGGCGAACCTGGTGAGCGGGGTGTTCGCGTTTGCGGCGGTGGTGACGACGCTGGGAATCGTGCGCGGGTGGATGGCGATCGGCGGTGCGGCGGCGGTGGGGAATTTGGTGGTGGCCGCGGCGCACGCGGGGAGCGACTATCGATCGCTGGGAGCGTCGACGGCGGTGTTTGCGGCGCTGGGAGTGCTGGTGGGGCGCGCAGTGCGCGTGGCGATGCGGGTGCAACGCGGACGGCGGTGGCGGGCGGCGCTGCTGCCGCTGGCGACGGGTGTGGCGGTGCTGGGGCTTTACGGGGCGGGCGAGCAGCGGGTGGACGTGCTGGCGCACGTGGCGGGATTTGGGGCGGGCGTGATCGCGGGCCTTATCGCAACGAGTCGACGAGCGTGGGAAGGTCAGGCGAGGGCGGAGCGGGCGGAGGCGAGGGCGGCGGAGTAGGCGGCGAGGAGGCGGTCCCATTTCGCGTCGAGGGCCGTATCCACGGTTTGGCGACGCGGATCGGCGTCGAAGGCGCGGATGGTCTGGCGGATGCCGTCGCGGAAGCGGGTGGTGCAGACGAAGTCGGGGACGAAGCGTTTGATCTTCGAGTTGTCGAAGAGGGCGCAGTGGGATTTGTCGCCGAGAAGGGAGCCGAGGGTGTCGGGAAGGCAGGCGGTGAGAAAGTCGGAGGCGATGTGGACGAGTTGAGGATTTGGAACGCCGGCGGCTTCGGCGGTTTGTTGGTAGATCTGGTTCCAGGTCAGGGCTTCGTCGGAGGTGATGTGGAACGCGTGACCGATGGCGCCGGCGTGGCCGAGGAGGCCGACGAGGCCTTTGGCGAAGTCGGTGTTGTGCGTGATGGTCCAGAGGGTGAGGCCGTCGCCGGGGACGATGAGCGGTTTGCCGGCGCGGAGGCGGGCGATGGCGGTGTAGCTTTGTTGCCAGGAGTTGACGGCGAGCGGGACGACGAGGTCGCCGTAGGTGAGGGACGGGCGGATGATGGTGATGGGGAAGGCTTCGTCGCGGTAGGCGCGGTTGAGGCGTTCCTCGCAGGAGATCTTGTCGCGGGAGTAGTCCCAGAGCGGGTTGGCGAGCGGGGTGGACTCGGTGACGAGGTAGTGGGTGAGGGGTTTCTGGTAGGCGCTGGCGGAGGAGATGAAGACGTATTGGGCGGTGCGGCCGCGGAAGAGGGCGAGACGTTGTTCGATGGCGGCGGGGTCGAAGGCGATGAAGTCGACGACGGCGTCGAAGTGTTCGCGGGCGAGTTTGTCGGCGAGAGCGGGGTCGTTGATGTCGGAGACGAGCTGGCGGGCGCCGGGGATGGTGTCGCGGGTCGAGCGGTTGAGAAGGGTGACGTCGTGGCCGCGGGCGAGGGCGAGTTGGGTGCAGGCGGTGGAGATGATGCCGGTGCCGCCAAGGAAGAGGATTTTCATAGGGGGTTGGTGCGGAGGGTAGTTGGAGAAGGCGAGAAGAGAAGCGACGGGGTGTCGTTATGGCGAAGAGGCGGCGGATGGCGAGCGGGGCAAGACAGGGATTGATGGGTCTGCGCTTGCGCGGGGAGGAGCGTTGACCTTTAACCGCGCGGAAGTGTCCCAGCTTCTTCCGAGTGCGATGACGGAGTCGGCGCCCCCTGCGGCGGTGCGGAACGCGGAGCCGTCGGCGGACGGCCCGAGTGCGTCAGCGGCGGGATTCAAGGGGATGGTGGTCGGAATCATCGTGTTGGTGGCGACGATCGTGTGTTCGGCGGTGTTGCATCATCGCGCGATGACGGCGCTGAAGGCGGAGGTGCAGGACAAGCTGGTGCGGGCGGCGATGGCGGTGGCGGTGGAGGTGGACGGGGATTTGCACCGGACGTTTGTGGATCGGGCGCAGGAAGCGACGTCGGAGTATGAGCGGGCGTTGGAGCCGTTGCAGCGGGCGCTTTATTGGAAAAAAGGCGGGCGGGATGTGCGGAACGACTACGGGTTCATCTACACGTGCATCCTGAAGGAGGAGGAGGTTTTCTTTGTGCTCGATCCGACGCCGCCGGGACTGATGTCGCCGGACGGTGTGGAGCAGAAGTCGCACGTGATGCAGCCGTATCCGGATGCCAGCGACACGCTGCGGAAGGTGTTGCGGACCGGGGAGGCGGCGGCGGATCCGGAACCGTATGAAGACGTGTGGGGCGTGTTCGTGAGCGGGTATGCGCCGTTCTACGATGGAGCGGGGGAGATGGTGGGCGTGGTGGCGGTGGACTGGCGTGCGGAGACGTATGCGAAGCGTTTGGCGGGGATCAAACGGGCATGGTATCTCCAGATCGTGCTGTGTCTCGCGAGCGGGTTTTTGTCGGGGATCGGGACGGGCATCGCGTTGGTGCGACGGGAGCGGGCCGAGGCGGCGAAGCGGCATGCCATCGAGGAGGCGCGGCGGAATCGCGAGCGCTGGCGGATCATGGTGGAGACGCTGCCGAAGCCGGCGGCGCACGTGCAGGATGGGGAAGTGTGGATGAACGGGCCGTTGCAGCAGGTGTTGGGCTACTCGCGCGACGAGATCCGGACGATGGAGGATTGGTTCGAGAAGCTGTTTGGCGAGCGGGCGGAGGAGGTGAGGAAGATTTACGCGGAGGAGCGCGCGGCGGGCTTCAACCGGACGCGCGAGACGAAGGTGCGACGGAAGGATGGCGAGGAGCGGTGGTTCGAGTTCATGGCGCACCGCTATGGCGCGGGCGAAGTGTGGCTGGCGGACGACATCACGGAGCGGCGCAACCACGAGGCGGGGATCATCGCGGCGCGCGAGCAGGCGGAGGCGGCGGCGAATGCGAAGAGCGCGTTTCTCGCGACGGTGAGTCACGAGATTCGCACGCCGATGAACGGCGTGATCGGGATGACGAATTTGTTGCTCGAGACCTCGCTCGAGCCGCGGGCGCGAGAGATGGTGGAGACGGTGCGGAACTGCGGGGAGATGTTGATCGTGGTGATCAACGACATCCTGGATTTCTCGAAGTTGGAATCCGGTGGGATGGAGCTGGAGAACGAACCGTTCGAACTGCGCGGGTGCGTGGAGGATTGCCTGGACCTGTTCGCGGGACGCGCGGGCGAGAAGGGATTGAATCTCGTGTATGTGATGGCGGAGGAGTGTCCGGAGACGATTCGCGGCGACGCCACGCGGGTGAAACAGGTGTTGTGCAATCTGATCGGGAACGCGGTGAAGTTCACGTCGCAGGGCGAGGTGGAGGTGCGCGTGGAGGTGGAAGGCGGGGGACGGCCGGAAGTGGGCGACGAGTGTGTGTTGAAGATCAGCGTGCGGGACACGGGGATCGGCATTCCGGCGGAACGGCAGAACCGGTTGTTCAAGAGCTTCAGCCAGGTGGACTCCTCCACGGCGCGGAAGTATGGCGGGACGGGGCTCGGGCTCGCGATCGCGAAGCGATTGACGGAGTTGATGGGCGGGGAGATGAGCGTGAAGAGCGTGGAGGGGGAAGGATCGACGTTTTCGTTCACGTTGAAAACGCGTGTCGAGGCGACGCGGGCGGGCGCGAAGGCGGCGGCATCCGTGTCGCTGCGACATCTGCGTGCGCTGGTGGTGAGCGAGAGCGCGACCTCCCTCGCCGTGTGGCAGGGCTATTTGCGGCAGTGGGGAATCGAGTGCTTCGGCGTGAACGAGGCGGCGCAGGCGCTGCGGCTGCTGCGGGAGAATTCGGTGTATCAGCTTCTCATCACGGACATGCAGATGCCGGGGATGGACGGGCTGGAGCTGTGCCGGCGGATCCGGGAGTCGGCGATCGTGGCGCCGCGGATCATCATGATGTCATCGATCACGCGCGCGGACATCCGGGCGGTGGCGCTGGCGCAGGGCGTGTCGGTGGTGCTGCAAAAGCCGGTGCGCCCGGCGACGATGTTGCACGCGATCGAGGAAGTGATGATGGGCGGGAGCGGCCCGACGAAGGAGGCGGTGGCGGAAGAGGCGCCGGCGAAGAGGAAGGCGGAGTGGCCGCTGCGCGTGCTCGTGGTCGACGACAACAAGATCAACCAGATCGTGGCGCGGCGGATGTTGGAGCATTTTGGCTACGAGCCGGACGTGGCGGCGAATGGCGAGGAGGCGTTCGAGGCGGTGCTGCGGAAAGGCTACGACGTCGTGTTCATGGACGTGCAGATGCCGGTGATGAACGGCTTCGAGGCGACGCGGCGGATCCGCGGAACGGTGCCGGCGGATCGGCAGCCGTGGATCGTGGCGTTGACGGCGAATGCGCTCGAAGGCGATCGCGAGAGCTGCCTGCGCGAAGGGATGGACGATTATCTGTCGAAGCCGATTCGCGCGGCGGAGCTGGAGAAGACGTTGCGCGGGGTGAAGGTGGGCGGGCGCGGGAAAGGCGGGGCGTAAAGCCTTTCCCGCAGCCTTACGGTCGGTTGATTTTGGCGGACCAATCGGTGAGGGCGCTGGACGGGTCCAGGGGGAAGGACGGCGTGACGAGCGTGCCGCTGGCGTCGGCGGTCACGGTTTGGGACGGGAGCCAGGTGCCGATGCGGGGGTTGAACCAGGTCCAGGTGTAGGTGGCGTTGGGCGTGAAGCCGTGGAGCTGCGGGGGCTCGGCCTTGTTTTCGAAGTAGGCGAGCGCGAAGGTGCGGTCGGGCGTGCGCATCATGAACGACCAGCCGTCGAGGCCCTCGTCGAGCGGGTTGGTTTCGCGGCGGG
>Ga0182792_1003013_pt1 | contig 11269 bp, 9 predicted proteins | sample Passage237B_FD_130497 | JGI IMG/M metagenome (GOLD analysis project Ga0182792, IMG submission 130497) | Cellulose adapted compost microbial communities from Newby Island Compost Facility, Milpitas, CA, USA - Passage2 37B (version 2) (version 2) ...
GATGTCACCGCCATGCTGTACCGTGACCGTCACCGCCTGGTCGTCCTGACGGACCGATTCCAACCGGGTGTCCCAATGTACGGGACAGGCATTTTCGGTCAGCCGGTCGATCAACAGCCGTTCGGTTTTTTCCTGGCTCACCAGCAGGACAAACGGATAAGCCGTTCGGGGCGATTCCATTCCGGCAAAATCGACGGCCACCAGTCTTCCCGACCGTCCTTGGACCTGCAGACCGTAGGCGGTCACCCCTTCTGCCACCAGCCGGTCGGCCAGTCCCAGCTGCCGGAACAGCTCCAGTGACCGGGCGTGAACCGCTATGGCCCGGGATGTCCGTTCCGGACCCTGCTTGGCATCGATGACGGTAGGCTGCACTCCCATACGGAGTAGCTGAGCGGCCAGCATCAAGCCGGAAGGACCGGCCCCTACAATCAACACGTCAATATGTCGGGAAGTGGTCACGGTCAATACAGGAGAAAAATCGCGGGTTGTTTATGGAAATCATCCTGGCGTTTCTTCCATTCACCTACGGTCAGGCTGATCACCCGTTCGTCCGGAGCGGTCAGGTTGCACGCCACGCACAGCCGTGTCTGCGGTGCCGCCGACCGCAGGATTTCCGCGAGTAACTGGTTATTCCGGAAAGGCGTTTCGATAAAGATCTGCGTCTGCCGCTCCCGACGGGCCTGTTGTTCCATGGTCCGGATCCGGCGGGCCCGTTCGGCTTTATCAATGGGCAGGTAGCCATGAAACACAAAGCTTTGACCATTGAACCCTGACGCCATCAGCGCCAATAGGATCGCACTCGGGCCTACCAGCGGCACAACCCGAATTCCGCGGCGGTGTGCCTCGGCCACCACCGCTGCGCCCGGATCTGCCACCCCCGGACACCCCGCTTCACTCATCAGGCCCACGTCACGTCCAGCCTGCAGACCGGCAAACAGCTCGCCGTAGTCCACATCCTGACGTGCATGCTTGCCATAGTTATGTAGAATCAGGCCGTCCAGGGGTGTCCGGAGACCTGCTTGTTTCAAAAACCGCCGCGCCGTCTTCTCGTTTTCGACAATGTATTCGTCAATCTCATTGACAACCCGGGAAAGGAACGGCGTAAACGAAGCGTCCGCCGCATCGTCCGTCAGCGGTACAGGAATAAGGTACAGCGTTCCGTAGGGCATACGCAAAGGTAGTCAAAAAGGCCTGTCCGTTTCGTTTATTCCTGCACATTTGCTAACTTGCCGCAAAATTCTGCTGGAACATGGTCACGCAAATCACTGAGGGCGTAAGGGTTTCCGTGGAAACCGTCTATCAACCCGAATATTCCAACCCGGAAAATGAACATTACATGTTTGCGTACCGCATTACCATCGAGAACCTGAGCAACTACAGCATCCAGCTGCTGAGGCGCCATTGGTACATCTTCGATTCTAACGGCACGCACCGGGAGGTTGAGGGCGAAGGCGTTGTCGGCCAGCAGCCGATCATTGAGCCCGGCGAGCAGCATGAATATGTTTCAGGCTGCAACCTAAAAAGCGACATGGGTAGCATGCAGGGCACGTATCAGATGCTGCGCGAGCTCGACGGAACCATCTTTGAGGTCAACATTCCCAAATTCGAGCTGATCGCGCCGCATCGGCTGAACTGATCACCGGTTCACCCAGCAAAATACCCGGCATATATACTCTTGCTGAACATTCGCTTGCGACGATCGTGTACGAATAAGTATGCATGAAACGGCTGACGTCGTAGTTGGGGCGGCAGTTTGGCCCGGACCTGTCCGTCGCGTCGGCAGAACACTTCCGTATTGCGTCCGGCGACCCCCGCTTCCGGACTGTACACGACCAGCACGACCTCGTCACTGTCACTGGTCAGCGGGGTGGTTTCCCCGGAATAAGCGATCTTCAGGTATTGTTCCTCGCAAACGGCACGGTCCACCTGGACGCCGGGCAACATCCCGGAACTGATCAATACCCGTTCGGCCAGCACGTACTGGTCGGGATAATGTCCCGATAGGGCTTCCTGCATCAACGCGCGCAGGGCCTGACCGAAGGCTTTACTCCGATTGCCTTTTCCCTGTACCGACCAGCCTTCGGCAATGACCTCGCGAAGCGGATTCAGAAACGCCATAGCCAGCCGCATGCGCTGCTGTACGGCCTCCCGTCCGTAGGATTGCATTTTACGGCGTTTCGGCCGGTTGATGTCGAAAAAAACATTCATTTCCATCGTTCATCCAATTATATTTCCGTAATGGGCACATACACCGTACGGGATGCCCGCCTGCCGAACCGGTCTACAAAAAATAGCCAGGCATGCAGGTGATGCTGCCGATCTGCGGAAAGCAGGAGATCGACTTCGGTTCCACCGTCCATCCGTAACGATCGGCGGCCCAACCACATAGAGCGGTTCGCCTCATTGTAAATGATCGCATAAGCGACATCATCCGGTGCACGGCCAATGCCGTATGTTTCCGGGTCCCAGGATACGCGCACCTGCTGACCCAATAGCGAGGCCCGTTCCTCGCCGGCGGGAGCCAGCGAACCGTAACTCAACTGCAGCGCGGAATAATCCAGTGCGACTTCTCTGTTATCTATCCGGAACGCCCGGTCGAAATTGAGCCGGACGGCAGCGTTAACGCCGGTCTCCCGGCCGGTGAATGCCGCCATGCTGGTTTCGAGTACCGCCGATAGCGGACTAAGAAACCGCCCGAGCAGCAAAAACTTCTGCTGATTCAACTGCTGCGCGGCCGTTGGCCGGTAGCCTTTCTTCCGCCTCGGCAATCCCTTAATGTAAGCGATCTGCCGCCAGCGACTTCCGATCACGCCTCCTGCCTTACCGCTGAACGGGCCATTGATACCTTCTTTTATCGTTCCCATAACCCGAAGTTACCCCGCTTTCGGCGCTTTCCCAAGCGGGAGGGGGTCAGTGAGAACAGATTGTTATGATGCTGATATATACCATCCGTAAAACAGATGACTCACGGATAGAATCCTGCTCCTTTCCAGACAGGGGCTAACCCGCTCGCCAACAAGCCGATGGGGGTTGGACGGACGGTCTTCGGCCGACACGAAGACGACCGAAAGACGATCAACAGACTACGAAAGGACGATCCGACAGCCCATGTAGACAACCGTTGAACAGACGACGGTACAGGGTTGGGAGACAACCGGTCTATATTTTCCGTATTTTTGCATCAGCGTGATAACCAGGCAGCGATCGGCAATTGTATTCGGCGCCACGGGGTTGGTCGGCGGCTATTTGCTGAACACCCTGCTGGCCGATCCGCTCTATGCCAACGTGACGGCAGTAGTGCGTCGCGATATCGGACAACGGCACGACAAGCTAAAGCTGTTAATTGCTGATTTACAGACAATCAACAAAGTAAAGCATGCATTGACGGGTGATGATGTTTTCTGCTGCCTGGGCACGACTCGCAAAAAGACGCCGGACCTGGATGCCTATTACCGGATTGATCATGATTATCCGGTGAGGGCCGCCGAGCTCACCAAAGCGATGGGTGCCTCGGCGTTCGTACTGGTATCTGCCTTAGGTGCAAACGTCGCTTCGCGCAATTTTTACCTTCGCATGAAAGGTGAAACCGAGTGCGACGTACTGGCCGTCGGATTCGAGCGGACCCACCTGTTCCGTCCGTCGCTGTTGATGGGTTCACGGAATGAGAAGCGGTGGGCGGAGGAGTTGGGCCAGGGAATCTCTATGTTTATTAATCCGCTGTTAATCAACGGATTATCCAAGTTTAGGAGCATCCATATCGAGCCGTTGGCACGGGCTATGGTGCGCGCGGCGGCTGATGATAGGGCGGGGGTGCGGATATATTATTGGAAAGACATCAAGCGTTTGGGGTGAGCATCTTATCAACAGAACGGTTAGGCCACAGTTTTCACGACCGGTGGCTGTTCCGCAATCTCCATTTCGGATTGCAGAAAGGGGAGCGGGTCGCTTTGGTCGGTGCCAACGGTGTTGGAAAATCCTCGTTGCTACGGATCCTGGCCGGCATATTGGAACCGATAGAGGGCATTGTGGTGCGGGAAAGGGGTGTCCGCGTCGGATTTCTGCCGCAGGAGCCTACTTTCGATGGGTTTGTGACGATCCGTGATTTCATAGACAATGGCGCCAGCGAACAGCTCTTGTTGATCAGGGCGTATGAGGCACTGGTTGCGGATCCCGGTGCCGATCCAAAAGCCGTGTCTGCTTTGACCGACCGGATTACAGCCGCTGATGCCTGGTCATATGAACACCGGATAAGAACCTTGTTGAGTCGATTTCAGTTCACCGATTACGACCAGCGGATCGCTGATTTGTCCGGCGGACAACGGAAGCGGTTAGCGCTGGCTAAACTCTTAATGGACGAACCGGACATTTATATCCTGGATGAGCCGACAAACCACCTTGATATTGAAACCATCGAATGGCTGGAAAACCTGCTGACGACCGGACAGAAGACCATCCTGTTGGTTACCCATGACCGGTACTTTCTGGATACGGTATGCAACCAGCTTCGCGAGTTGGACCGGGGCGAGGTGACGACCTATCAGGGTAACTACCAGTATTACCTCGAACGGAAGGCAGAAGCCGAAGAAAACGCGCAGGAACAGTGGCTCCGCAACCGGAACCTGCTCCGCCGTGAATTGGAGTGGATGCGCCGGCAACCCCAAGCCCGCGGAACCAAATCGAAAGCCCGCATCGATGCCTTCTATGAACTCCAAGAGAAAGCTAAACGGCAGGGAAGTAAGCAGGTATTGCAGTTGCGGGTGGACATGAGCCGGCAGGGAAGCAAAATCCTTGAATTGCACGATGTTGGAAAGCGGTTCGGTGGTCGGGAGGTTATCCGCGAATTTTCATATATCTTCAAAAAAGGGGACCGCATCGGCCTTGCCGGACGGAATGGCTCCGGAAAATCCACGTTTTTAAACCTGATCACAGGCATGCTTCGTCCGGATAGCGGAAGCATCTCCGTAGGCGAAACTACGGTCTTCGGCTACTACCGTCAGGAAGGGTTGACATTACCTAGGGAAGAGCGGGTGATTGACGTGGTCAAACGGGTTGCCGAATATATCCCTTTGGCCAATGGCGAAAATCTGACGGCATCTCAATTGCTCACCAAGTTTCTATTCCCGCCCGAGAAGCAATTTAGTCTAGTCAGTAAACTCAGTGGGGGAGAACGAAAACGGCTGCAACTCATGCGCGTACTCATGAGCAACCCCAATTTCTTGATCTTAGACGAACCAGCCAATGATCTTGATATCGACACATTGCAAGTATTGGAAGCCTTTTTGGTAGACTTCGAAGGCGTATTGGTCTTGGTGTCCCACGACCGTTATCTATTAGATCGGCTAACGGATCAATTATTCATTTTCGAGGGGGATGGTCATATCCGAATTTATAACGGAAATTACGCGGACTATAAGCTCGAACGGGAGGAGGCATTACTTCGGGAAAAACCGACCGAATTACCGAAATCGGCAGAAAAACCTGGTAAGCCTGAACAAAAGGTAAAGCTTAGTTTCAAAGAACTCCGCGAGTACGAGACGTTAAACAATGAGATTCCTACGTTAGAACAACAGATTGCTGTGTTAACCGCCGCTCTTAACCAAACGACTGATCATATCGAAATAACGCACATAGCCGCCGAACTGGAGCGCTTAAATAAAGAGCTCGACAAAAAAATCGAGCGCTGGCTGGCATTGGCAGAATATGCGTAAATTGCCCGCCACTCAATGTTCCACGTGAAACAAAAATTATTATTCCACCTGGAACAACGATACCAACCAACAGCATTCATGTTCCACGTGGAACAATATATAGGATAGTGAAGTACGGTTAACCAATGTTTAAAAAGTATAATATAATTGTCGTAGGAGCTGGACATGCCGGCTGCGAGGCAGCTGCTGCAGCGGCCAATCTAGGTTCATCGGTACTACTGATCACCATGAACATGGGTACCATCGCACAAATGAGCTGCAATCCTGCCATGGGTGGGGTAGCAAAAGGCCAGATTGTACGCGAAATCGATGCAATGGGTGGGTACTCCGGAATCATCGCTGACAAGACGACCATTCAATTCCGGATGCTGAACCGATCGAAAGGTCCGGCTATGTGGAGCCCACGGACTCAGAATGACCGGATGCGATTCGCTGAGGAGTGGCGGTTGCAATTGGAAGCATTGCCGAATCTGGATATATGGCAGGATATGGCCACAGGGGTTGTCGTGAAAAATGGTCGTGCAGCCGGTGTCATCACGTCAATGGGTCTGACCATTGAAAGCGATGCTGTTATACTCACCAATGGTACATTCCTTAATGGCATCATTCACATTGGCGAAAAGCGCTTTGGTGGCGGACGCACGGGTGAAAAAGCGGCAACAGGCCTCACTGAGCAACTGATTAGCCTTGGCTTTGAATCCGGACGGATGAAAACCGGTACGCCGCCCCGTGTGGACGGGCGTTCACTCGACTATTCCAAAATGGAAGAACAATGGGGAGACGAAGATCGGCGGCGATTCTCCTTCACCGACGTCGAATTACCAATGGAACAGCGGTGCTGTTGGATTACCTATACCAATGAAAACGTCCACGAAGCCTTAAAAGAAGGCTTTGAAAAATCTCCGATGTTCACCGGCCGAATCAAAGGACTGGGTCCTCGATACTGTCCGTCCATCGAAGACAAGATTAACCGGTTCGCTGAGCGTGACCGGCACCAGATTTTCGTCGAACCGGAGGGATGGCGAACGGTTGAAATCTATGTGAATGGTTTCTCGACTTCACTGCCTGAAGATGTCCAATATAAGGCCTTGCGACTGATTCCAGGCTTTGAACAGGCGAAAATGTACCGGCCAGGATATGCCATTGAATACGACTATTTTCCGCCGATGCAATTGGATCTAACCTTGGAAACGCAGCGAATCAAACACCTGTTCTTTGCGGGTCAGATCAATGGAACAACCGGTTATGAAGAAGCGGCAGCACAGGGGTTAATCGCCGGAATCAACGCCCACCAGCGTATCAATGACCTGCATGAACTCATTCTGAAACGTTCGGAATCGTATATCGGCGTACTGATCGACGACCTGGTGACCAAAGGTACGGAAGAACCATACCGTATGTTCACTTCCCGCGCGGAACACCGGCTCTTGCTCCGGCAGGACAATGCCGATGTAAGGTTGACGCCAATAGCACACCGTTTGGGATTGGTTTCCGATGAACGGCTCGACAGAGTCCGGAAAAAGGTTGCTGATGCTGATCTATTGGTGAATTACCTCCGACGGGAATCGGTCAGTCCGGAAACGATGAATCCGGTACTGGACGAAGTCAACTCTAGCCCAATTACACAAAAAACTAAGTTATTCCAATTAGTGACAAGGCCACAAGTCTCCCTCATGGACATCGCCAAGGCAGACCCGCAATTTGCAGACCTGATTTCCCGTTACGACCGGGAAGTAGTGGAACAAGCCGAGATCAAGGTGAAATACGACAGTTATTTCGAAAAGGAAATGGAAATCGTCGAAAAGATGCGCAAGATGGAAGATCAGGAAATCAACCCGGACTTCGACTATACCCAACTGGTTTCGCTCTCTAAAGAAGCGCGTGAAAAGTTAATGAAGGTTCGGCCGCGAACTTTGGGACAAGCGTCCAGGATTTCAGGCGTTTCGCCCTCGGACATCTCGGTTTTAATGATTCATATGGGGTAACACACTGGTTTACAACAAGTTAAATTAATTATAATTCGACTTCAATAAATCGCTTATAAAGCACTTTTTTAAAATTTTTGATGCTAGACCCGTTAAAAATGAAAAATCGCGCCAGCGGCCTAAAAGGGGCCTTAAATCCAAAATGGGCTTTTCTTGCCGTTTTTTTCGGGCTGATTGCGCTAACCTGGCAATGCGCGAGCATCCAGCAACCGATGGGAGGACCCAAGGACAGCATCCCACCAACGATTGTGTCGGAAAATCCGCCAAACCTTTCGCGAAATTTCTCGGCCGAAAAAATCGTCATCGAATTTGACGAATACATCAAACTGTCCAATCCCCTCAAGGAGATTAGCGTATCTCCGGACATGAGCCAGCCCATTAGCCCTCGGGTCAAACGGAAGACAATTGAAATCATGATCCCGGATTCGCTCGAACCAAACACCACGTATACCATCAACTTCGGAAAAGCCATTGGCGATTTCAATGAGGGAAATCCATTACCAAATTATAGCTATGTCTTTTCGACCGGCGATGTAATCGACTCGTTGGCCATATCGGGTCAGGTTGTCAATGCGCTTACGAAGCTCCCCGAAAAAGAAATCACCGTAATGCTGATTCCGGTCAGCCAGGATTCCATTTTCGGCAAACGAAAAGCAAATATTTACACCTTAACGGACACAGCCGGGTCCTTTCGGCTGAAAAACCTGCGCGAAGACACCTACCGGATCTATGCGCTCCGCGAAGAAAACAATGATAAGATCTACAACTCGCCCGACGAGCTGATCGGTTTCCTGCGGGATAGCATAGTCCTATCCAAAGATACCGCCGGCATCCTGCTGGAAGTATCCAAAGGCATTCCCAAAGATTTTCGCTTACTGGACCGCCGCATTGATCAAGACGGAAAAATTCGGTTTGCATTTAACAAAAGGCTGGAAAATCCGAGCATCCGCATTCTATCTCCGGAAGGACTGGACACGACCAAGATCGTGGAATACACAGCCAATCAGGACTCGGCGATGCTGTGGGTCACTGACCTTTCCTTTGACACGATCCACGTGGAACTTGCCGACCACGGCAAACCACTCGACTCGGTCATCATCCGACGGGGCCGCAACGACAAATACGACAGGGACTTTTTGCTGACAGATAACTTGCCACGTAACCGCGTAACACGGAGCCGACACATCGAACTGACGTCGGGCTCACCGGTCCGTTCCATAGACCGCAGCAAGATTATCCTGATGGAAGATTCCGTACAGCGCACGAATTTCCAATTAATCCGCGACACCACGGCCCATCGCCGATACATCCTCCGTTATAATTGGCGGCCTAAACGCAATTACGAACTGGTCATTGAAGAAGGGGCCTTTACCGGCTATTTTGGCGACAAAAACAAATCGCTGTCGAAGACCTTTACACTAGAAGAATCGGAAAACTTTGGCGACATTCTGTTCAAGGTTACCCTCCCGGATACCTTGCATCAATACTTGGTCCAACTGGTCAGTGAAAAACTGGATGTAGTATACCAGTCCGTTGCTATCCGTCAATCGGGCGAACTACCGCTCCGTCGTCTGCCAGGCGGTAAATACACCATACGGGTTGTTTACGATGAAAACAACAATGGGCGCTGGGATCCAGGTGATGTGTACTTACGCCGGCAGCCGGAACGGGTCTGGTATATCGGAAAAACGTTTATCATCCGAGCAAATTGGGAACAGGAGGAAACTATTCAGGTACCTCGTTGAACGATTAGCGATCAGGAAAACCAGCTGGCGTACATGACGTAACGGCCAGGCAGTTCATCGAGTAACCTGCGTTGCTCGTCGGTAATCGGTTTAATCTTTTTCGCCGGAATACCGGCATACAAGTATCCACTTTCACAGACTGTACCCTCAAGAACCACGGCTCCCGCTCCGACAATCACATAAGGTTCAACAACTGCGCCATCCATGACAATGGCGCCCATACCGATGAGCACGTGATCGTATATGGTACATCCGTGTACCAATGCCCGATGACCAATATTGACATAATCCCCGATCACCGTCGGTGCAGTCCGATAGGTACAATGTAGAATTGCGCCATCCTGAATATTTGTCTGCCTTCCGATACGAATGTAATGGACATCACCGCGGACCACCGCATTGAACCAAAGTGAGCATCCGTTGCCAATTTCCACATCCCCTGCCACGGTGGCATTTTCCGCCACGAAACAGTCCGATGCAATCCGGGGATGTATCCCGTTAACGGGAAGTATCAATGCCATGTCAAATCAGTTTAGCATTCAAAATATGGTGTCCTGCAACTCGCTGGATCGCTCAGGATAATCCGTTGTATAGTGGAGTCCACGGCTCTCCTTCCGGGCCATAGCAGACTTGATAACCAGATAGGCTACCTGAATCACGTTCCGCAGTTCACAGAGTTTGACGGATAACTTGGTATTCTTATAGAAACTTTCCGTTTCATCGTAAAGCAGCCGTAGTCGCCGCATGGCCCGCTCCAGGCGAAAGTCGGATCGCACGATACCGACATAATCGCTCATTACTTTCTGCGTCTCACGAAGGTTATGGGTCACCAGGATATCTTCATTGGACAGTGCAGTATCTGAGTCGTCCCAATCGGGAATATTCGTCGGCAATACACTACTTTTAACCTGTTCGACGGCATCTAGATAAATCCGGTGGGCAAAAACAGCGGCTTCCAACAATGAATTTGACGCTAACCGGTTAGCACCGTGAAGTCCGGTCGATGCGCACTCTCCGCAGGCATATAGGTTACGTATGGACGACCTGCCGAAAGCATCCACCAGAATACCGCCGCACAGGTAATGGGCAGCCGGCGTCACCGGAACATATTCCCGTGCCATATCAATCCCAATGGACAGGCATTTCGCGTAAATGTTCGGAAAATGCTTCAGGATATCGTCCTTGGAGCGATGAGTAATATCGAGAAATACATAATCGTCACCCGATTTCTTCATCTCCGCATCGATCGCACGGGCGACTATATCTCGTGGAGCGAGATCCCTCCGTTCATCGTAATTCTGCATAAACGGCTCACCATCTTTCCGTCGAAGAATACCGCCAAAACCACGTACCGCCTCAGAAATCAGAAACGCTGGATATTCGCCTGGGTTATAGAGTGCAGTCGGATGAAACTGAATAAACTCCATATTGCGCACTTTGCCTTTAGCGCGGTATACCATGGCAATCCCGTCACCGGTAGCAATAACCGGGTTGGTTGTCGTCGCATAAACGTGACCAGCACCACCCGAGGCCATCACGGTAACCTTACTGAGGATCTTTTCCACACGGTTTTCCACCGTATTGAGCACATACACGCCATAACAGGTAATGTCCTTCGTGCTCTTATCCACAAACATCCCCAAATGGTGCTGGGTAATCAGATCGACGGCAAAATAGTGAGTCAGCATTTCAATATTCGGATTTTCATGCACCCGCTCCAACAAGGCCCTTTCGATCTCAAAACCAGTAATATCCTTGTAATGCAACACCCGATGTTCGGAGTGCCCACCTTCCTTCGCCAAGTCAAATGAACCTTGCTTGTTGCGGTCAA
>Ga0182792_1003016_pt1 | contig 11247 bp, 10 predicted proteins | sample Passage237B_FD_130497 | JGI IMG/M metagenome (GOLD analysis project Ga0182792, IMG submission 130497) | Cellulose adapted compost microbial communities from Newby Island Compost Facility, Milpitas, CA, USA - Passage2 37B (version 2) (version 2) ...
GGCCCGTGATCGGCGAGATACTCGCCCATCGCGGCGACCTCGCGGCGTTCGCGCTCAAGATAGTCCTCGATCGCCCGGCGCAGGCCCGGATGCGCCACATGGTGGGCCGAATGCACGGTCACAGGCATGTAGCCGCGTGCCAGCTTGTGCTCGCCCTGCGCGCCGGCCTCCACCACCTTGAGCTTGCGGGCGATCGCAAACTCGATCGCCTGGTGATAGCAGACCTCGAAGTGCAGGAAGGGGTGGTCCTCGATGCAGCCCCAGTGGCGGCCGTAGAGCGTTTCCGACCCGATGAAGTTGATCGCGCCGGCGACGTAGCGCCCATTCCGCTTCGCCATGACGAGCAGGATGTCGTCTGCCATGCGCTCGCCAATCAGCGAATAGAACTTCCTGTTGAGATAGGGGCGGCCCCACTTGCGGCTGCCGGTGTCCATGTAGAAGGCGAAGAAGTCGTCCCACGCCCTCTCGGTGAGGTCGCTGCCGGTCAGCCAGTCGATCGAAATGCCGTTCTCAAGTGCGGCCCGCCGCTCCTTCTTCAGCGCCTTGCGCTTGCGCGAGGCCAGTCCCGCCAGGAAGTCGTCGTAGCTGGAATACCCTTCGTTGAAGAAGTGGAACTGCTGGTCGGTGCGGTGGAGAAAGCCGCGCGCTTCCAGGAGCCGCGCTTCGCCCTCCGGCGCGAAGGTGACGTGGACAGAGGACACGCCCAGCCTGTCGCACAGCGCCTTCAAGCCTTCGGCGAGCGCGGTCTGCACGGCAGCCGGCTCGAGACCTTCGCGCACCAGCAGGCGCGGTCCGGTCGCCGGCGTGAAGGGGATCGCCACCTGCAGCTTCGGATAGTAGCGGCCGCCGGCGCGCTCGAAGGCGTCTGCCCAGCCGTGGTCGAAGACGTATTCGCCCTGGCTGTGCGATTTCAGGTAGCAGGGGACCGCGCCGATCACCGTGCCGTCCTGCGCCTCGAGGCGCAGGTGCTGCGGCATCCAGCCGGTCGCACGGGTGGCACAGCCGCTGTCCTCAAGCGCCGACAGGAATGCGCGCGACAGGAACGGGTTGTAGGGAAGGGTACCGCCTTTCGCCGCGCCGCCCAGCCGGGACCACTCGACCGGCTGGAAGGCATCCATGCCTGTCGCAACGCGGATGACGATTCCCTCGTCCGCTGCTCGCGTGCCGCTGGCTTCCTGCTGGTTCATGCCGCTCCCGAACAGACGCGCGGCAACGGCCGCGCGTCACGGGCAGTAGATACGACCGCAATGGGGCATTGCAAGAACGGGCACGGTCACAAAGGACGGCGCCTTCTTGCACGCTGGGCGCTAGGACGGTGCCGGTCCCTCGTCCGGATCGAAGCCCTCGAACGTCATCTGGTCTGCATGGGCACGGGTGAGATCGACCGCCCACTTGTCGCGCACGGTCCATGTGATGACCGGCATGCCGAACTTTTCCCGGACCGTCGCGACGAAGCGGTTGGGCAGGTCCATCACGCCGAACGACACGAACGAGATCGGGTGGGCCAGCATCGAGAAGTGTGCCTCCAGATCGGCGGGCGTGCGGCCGTCGGCCGTCAGGCCGCCCGGGATGCCAGGTGCTTCGGCGGCGAAGCGGCGGACCAGCCGGTGGTCGAAGGACATGATTGCCGCCTTGCCGGGATAGTTCCTCAGGCATTCGGCAACGCGCGCGACCAGCCCATCGTCCTTTCCCTCGATGCCCTTGAGCTCGATCACGACCGGCACGCGGCCTGCGACCAGCGCCAGCATCTCGGCGAGCGTGGGCACGTGGTCCTGCGTTCCGCCGACCCGCATCTGCACGAGTTCGGCCGCCGTCTTGTCGAACACGTTGCCCTTCTGCCCGGTCAGGCGCTCGAGATCTCCGTCATGGAAGACCACCGGCACGGCGTCGGCGGAGAGATGTACGTCGCATTCGACGGAGAAGCCGCGCTCGGCGGCGGCCGCGAACGCCGACAGCGTGTTCTCCCAGCGCAGATTGTTGAGGTCGTGGTAGCCGCGGTGGGCGATCGGCCGTGCGGTGAGCCAGGAGAGGTCGGTCATGGGCACCTGCCTCAGCGCAGCTCGACGATCGCCTCGACCTCGACCGGCGCGTCCAGCGGCAGCGAGGCCATGCCGACCGCCGAGCGGGCATGCTTCCCACGCTCGCCGAGGGCGGCGATGAAGAAGTCGGACGCGCCGTTGGCAACGATATGCTGCTCGGTGAAACTTGGCGCCGAGGCGACGAAGCAGGTGATCTTGACCAGGCGTGCAATCTTCTCGAGGTCGCCGATGGCAGCCTTGAGCTGCGCCAGCACATTGATGGCGCACATGCGCGCGGCCGCCTGGCCCGCGGCGACGTCAAGGTCGCGCCCGACCAGCCCCGTGGCAACGAGCTTGCCGTTTTCGAGCGGCAGCTGGCCCGCCGTGAAGAGCAGGCTGCCGGTTGCGACGGTCGGTACGTAGCTCGCCGCAGGTGCCGCCGGCGTCGGCAGCACGACGCCCATCTCGCTCAGCTTCTGTTCGATAGACTGCGCCATTTGTTCACTTTCTCCCGCTATCGTCTTGCCGGTGATCGGCTTCGCATAGGGCGTTTTGGTTTCGCCTCGCTTCCGCCACCGGTTTGGATATTGTGGTACACGTCGGCGGTGCGCCGCCCAAGCCTCCAGTGGAGATTTTTCCGCATGCGCTCAGCGCCCTGCCTTGGAACAGCCCTCGCCGCCCTCGTCCTGATCGGCGGTACGCCGGCGCAGGCCGCGACGCTGCTTGCGCCGCATCGCGCCGTTTACGACCTCTCGCTCGGCCGAGCGAGCGATGAATCCGGCATTGGGGGAATCTCCGGGCGCATGGTCTATGAATTCGCCGGCTCGGCCTGCGACGGCTACACTGTCACCTTCCGGATGGTCACGCAGATCGACACCGAGGAGGCAACCCGCCTGTCGGACCTGCAGAACACCTCATACGAATCCGGCGACGGCAAGACCTTCAGCTTCGTTACCAAGAGCTATCTCGACCAGCAGCTCGACAACGAGGTGAAGGGGGCCGCGACGCTCACGCCAGACGGCACGAGCGTGCGGCTGGACAAGCCCGAGGCCAAGTCGATCGAGCTCGAGCGTACGCAGTTTCCGACCCAGCACCTGCTTGAACTGATCGGCAAGGCCAAGTCGAAGCAAAACTTCTACGAGACGACGTTGTTTGATGGCTCCGAAGAGGCCGACCGTGTGATGACGACGACTGTCGTCATCGGCCACGAAAGGCGCACCGACTCTACCGATCCTGAATTTTCGGCGATGGGCAGGCTCAAGGATGCGCCGTACTGGCCGGTCGAGATCGCCTATTTCGACCTGTCGGAGGGCGAGGAAATGCCGAGCTATCGCATTTCCTTCAAGCTGCACGACAGCGGGATTACGCGCGATCTGACAATGGACTATGGCGACTTCTCGATCACCGGCAGGCTGGTCGATCTCGCCCTGTTCGACACGCAGGCGGACAGCTGCTCGCACTAGGGCGACAGGGCCCCATCCATCGACGCGCTCCCGAGGCAAGCGGCAGCACCGCACTTGCATTCTGCCTCTCCGCCTTCTATATGCCCGCGCATTCCACACACGGACTTTGGTTTCCGGCCGGGAGAAATCCGGCGGCGACCGCCGGTGGCGCGAGGGTTTCTGACCCGCAGCGTCGTTGTCCGTGGAGGCAAACCGGAAAGGAAATACGATGGCCCTGCCAGACTACAGCATGCGCCAGCTTCTTGAGGCTGGTGTTCACTTCGGTCACCAGACCCACCGCTGGAACCCGAAGATGGCGCCTTACATCTTTGGCGCACGCAACAACATCCACATCATCGACCTGTCGCAGACCGTGCCGCTGCTGCATCAGGCGCTGAAGCAGGTTTCCGACACCGTCGCCAAGGGCGGCCGCGTCCTGTTCGTCGGCACCAAGCGTCAGGCCTCGGAAATCGTCGCGGACGCAGCCAAGCGCTCGGCGCAGTACTACGTCAATTCGCGCTGGCTCGGCGGCATGCTGACCAACTGGAAGACGATCTCGAATTCCATCGCTCGCCTGCGCAAGCTCGACGAATTGCTGGCCGGCGAGGCCCAGGGCCTGACCAAGAAGGAACGCCTCAACCTCGAGCGCGAGCGTGAGAAGCTCAATCGCGCGCTGGGCGGCATCAGGGACATGGGCTCGACCCCGGACCTGATGTTCGTGATCGATACCAACAAGGAGGCGATCGCCATCCAGGAGGCCAAGCGGCTCGGCATTCCGGTCGTGGCCGTGATCGACTCCAACTGCGATCCGGATCTGGTCGACTATCCGATCCCGGGCAATGACGACGCGGCGCGGGCGATCTCGCTCTACTGCGACTTGGTGGCCAAGGCTGCGATCGACGGCATTGCCCGCCAGCAGGGCGCGATGGGCATCGACATCGGCGAGTCCGAGGAAGCCCCGGTCGAGCCGGCGTTGGAGGCAGAGCCCGCAGCGGAAGCCGCGGCAGCCGAATCGGAGGCTGTGACCGCGGAGCCGGAAGCGTCCGAGGCGGCCGAAGGCGCCGCGGTGGATGCTCCGGCCGGCGGCAAGCGCAAGAAGGCCTGAGCCGGGGCTGCCGGCCTGGCCGGCGTTCGCATTTCGGTACCGCCGGCGCACCGGGGCCAGCCCCATGGTGCGCCGCGGCGTTTTGAAGATGATGGATTGAAGAGGTTCCAATGAGCATTTCGGCAGCACAGGTCAAGCAACTGCGCGACATGACCGGCGCGGGCATGATGGATTGCAAGGCCGCTCTCGCCGAGACCAACGGCGACATGGAGGCGGCCGTCGACTGGCTGCGCAAGAAGGGCATTGCCAAGGCCGACAAGAAGGCGGGGCGCACAGCGGCCGAAGGCCTGATCGGCGTCGTTTCGGATGCAACGAGCGCAGTCGTTGTCGAGGTCAATTCCGAGACCGACTTCGTCGCCCGCAACGAAACCTTCCAGGAGATGGTGCGCAACATTGCCCAGGTGGCGCTCGGCACGGACGGCTCCACGTCTGCCGTTGGCGCGGCCGCCTATCCGGGCAGCGGCAAATCGGTCGTCGACACGATCAAGGACGCGATCGGCAAGATCGGCGAGAACATGAACTTCCGCCGCTCGGCGAAGCTTTCGGTGACGCAGGGCGCGGTGGCAACTTACGTGCACAATGCGGTGGCCGACGGGCTTGGCAAGATCGGCGTGCTGGTGGCGCTCGAGACAGCGGGCAATGCCGACGCGGCACGCGCCTTCGCGCGTCAGGTCGCCATGCACGTCGCCGCGACCAACCCGCTCGCGCTGACCGCCGAGGAAATCGATCCGGCCGTGGTTGCCCGGGAGAAGGACATCTTCGCCGAGCAGGCGCGCGCCTCCGGCAAGCCGGAGGCGATCATCGAGAAGATGGTCGAGGGGCGGCTGCGCAAGTTCTACGAGGAGGTCGTGCTGCTGAAGCAGAGCTTCGTGCTCAATCCCGACCTCACCGTCGAGAAGGCGCTGAAGGAGGCCGAGAAGGAAATCGGCGCGCCGGGCAAGATCACCGGTTTCGTGCGCTTCGCCCTCGGCGAAGGCATCGAGAAGGAAACCTCCGACTTTGCCGCGGACGTCGCGGCAGCCGTCAAGCAGTGAGGCAGGGTAGGGGAGTAGGGCGGTATGGCAGTATGGGTTGGTCCTGGCGACCTGACCCTGCCCAAGACAGAGCTTTTCTTCCAGAGATGCGTCTGGCTGTCAGCTTTGCTCCCTTATTGGCTTGTTCCCCTACCGCCATACTGCCCTTCCGCCCCATCCCCGTGACATCACGGCGGCCTTCGTGTATCGCAGGCCGCTGTCTGACCGGAGGCCCTGACGCATGACGAAGCCCATCTATCGCCGCGTGCTCCTCAAGGCTTCCGGCGAGGCTCTGATGGGCACCCAGGGCTTCGGCATCGACGTCTCGGTCGTGGACCAGATCGCCGCCGACATCGCCGAGGCGCGCGCCCTGGGCGTCGAGGTCGGCGTGGTCATCGGCGGCGGCAACATCTTCCGCGGCGTGGCGGTGGCCTCCAAGGGTGGCGACCGCGTGACCGGCGACCACATGGGGATGCTGGCGACCGTCATAAACTCGCTGGCGCTGCGAACGTCGCTGGTGAAGCTTGGCGTGGACGCGGTCGTGCTGTCGGCGATCGCAATGCCGGAACTGTGCGAGAGCTTCTCGCAGCGGCAGGCCACCGCTTACATCAATGCCGGCAAGGTGGTCATCTTCGCCGGCGGTACCGGCAACCCCTTCTTCACCACGGACTCGGCGGCCGCGCTCCGGGCAGCAGAGATCGGGGCCGACGCCCTGTTCAAGGGAACCCAGGTCGACGGTGTCTACTCGGCCGACCCGAAGAAGGTTCCCGACGCGAAGCGCTTCGAGCGATTGACGCACCAGCAGGTGCTGCGCGAAGGCCTTGCGATCATGGATACGGCCGCGATTGCGCTTGCGCGCGAGAACAACATCCCGATAATCGTTTTCTCGATTCATGAAAAAGGCGGCTTTGGCGCCATTCTGCGCGGCGAGGGGCGCTGCACGGTCGTATCCGAACATTGATGTTTCGGTGGAGCCGCCGCCGCCAGGACCGGATGGTGGCAGGCCACAAGGAGGACGGGTATGAGTGAGGCGGTCGACTTCAAGGATCTGCAGCGTCGAATGGAGGGCGCGATCCACGCCTACAAGAGCGACCTGGCTTCGCTTCGCACGGGCCGGGCTTCGGCCAACGTGCTCGATCCCATCCAGGTTCAGGCCTACGGCTCTGCGATGGCTGTCAACCAGGTCGCCACGATCTCGGTTCCGGAGCCGCGCATGCTGTCGGTGTCGGTGTGGGACAAGTCGATGGTCGGCGCCGTCGATCGCGCGATCCGGGAATCGAATCTCGGCCTCAATCCCATCGTCGACGGGACGACGCTGCGCATTCCGCTGCCGGAACTCAACGAGGAGCGGCGACGCGAGCTTGTCAAGATTGCGCACAACTATGCCGAGAACGCGCGGGTTGCGGCGCGCCATGTCCGCCGCGATGGTCTCGACCACCTGAAAAAGACCGAAAAGGATGGTCACATCAGCGAGGACGACGTACGTCGCTTGTCGGAGCGCATTCAGAAGATGACCGACGATACGATCAAGGAAATCGATCGGTTGCTCGCCGAGAAGGAAGCGGAGATCATGCAGGTCTGAAGTCGGCGGCGCGTGCGCTGCCCGATCGCAGGCCGGCGGGCGAGCCGCCGGGTCAGGAAGACAGGGTGAAGCCCGAACACATCGCGATCATCATGGACGGAAACGGCCGCTGGGCGAAGGCCCGTGGGCTGCCGCGCAGCGCCGGACACCGTGCCGGCGTCGAAGCCCTGCGTCGGACCGTGCGCGCCGTCGGCGACCGCGGTATCGGCTGGCTCACCGTCTATGCCTTCTCGTCGGAGAACTGGTCGCGTCCGCAGACCGAGGTCAACGACCTGATGGGTCTGCTCAAGCTGTTCATCCGCCGCGATCTCGCCGAGCTCCACAAGAACGGGGTGCGGGTCAAGGTGATCGGCGCACGCTCCGATCTCAAGCCCGACATCGCTGACCTGCTGCGCGAAGCCGAGACGCTGACGGCTTTCAACCGCAACATGACGCTGGTGATCGCGTTCAACTACGGCAGCCGGGACGAGATCGCGCGTGCGGCGCGCGCGGCGGCCGAAGCGGTGCGCGAGGGAAAGCTCAAGCCAGAAGAGATCACCGAGGAGCGATTCGCCTCGCTGCTCGACACCTACGGCATCCCCGATCCGGATCTCGTCATCCGCACCAGCGGCGAGCAGCGGCTTTCCAATTTCCTGCTCTGGCAGGCGGCATACGCCGAGCTGGTGTTCACACCCTGCTACTGGCCGGACTTCGACAGCGACGACCTCGATGCCGCGCTCGAGACGTTCGACGCGCGCGAGCGCCGGTTCGGCGGTCTGGTGGCCCGCGACGCCTCATGACCGGCCCCGCGCCCGCCGATCCCGTGAAGCCGGGACTGACCAACCTGCAGACGCGGGTCATTTCCGCGATCGCGCTGGCGGCGGTGGCGCTGTCGGTCACCTGGGTCGGCGGCGTGTGGTTCCGGCTGTTCTGCGTGGTGATCGGCGCAGCCGTCTTCTACGAATGGGCGACGATGGCGGAGGCCATGTCGTCCCTGCGCCAGCAGATTGGAACCTGGCTGCTGCTGGGGCTGGTTCTGCTGGCGCTGGCGCTCGGCTTCGACGCGCGCTTCGTGTTCCTGGGTGCACTGGGCGCCGCGGCCCTGGTTTTCATCCATGCATGGGCGGCCGGGGAGGGCGGGGCGCTGTGGCTCGGGCTGGCATATGCGGCAATCCCGGCGGCATCGCTCGCCTTCCTGCGCGATGCGGACGCGGCCGGACTTTGGGCGATCCTGTTCCTGTTCGCCGTCGTCTGGTCCACCGACATTCTCGCCTATTTCGTCGGCCGCGCTCTCGGCGGACCCAAGCTCGCGCCCGCGATCTCGCCGGGCAAGACCTGGAGCGGCGCGATCGGCGGTGCCGCGGCCGGCACGATGGCCGCGCTTGCCGTAGGGGCTCTCGGCGCTTCGCCGATCTCGCCGGGGTTGATCGCCGCCGCCGGGCTGGTTCTGTCGGTTCTGTCGCAGGCGGGCGACCTGTTCGAGTCGGCGGTGAAACGCCGCTTCGGCGTCAAGGATTCCGGCTGGCTCATTCCCGGCCATGGCGGCGTCATGGATCGCGTCGACGCCCTTGCCGCAGCGGCGGTTGCCCTTTACGTGGTAGGGGCGCTCGCGGCGGGGGCGGACATGCCGGCGCACGGCCTGTTCGGGCAGTAAGGCAGGGCGGACCGCCGGCTGCGGCGCGCCACCGAATCGCCGGGATTGCGTGACAGTCGCGGCCGGGCCACGGAAATCGACAGACGGGGACGCCTTGACCGACATTCTGAACAGCGTTTTCAGCACGCAGGGGCTGCTCGTCGGCACGCTCGTGCCGTTCCTGTTCGTGCTGACCGTCGTCGTGTTCGTGCACGAGATGGGGCACTACCTTGTCGGGCGGCTCTGCGGCATCGGCGTGCAGGCGTTTTCGATCGGCTTCGGGCCGGAACTGCTCGGCTTCACCGACGGGCACGGCACGCGCTGGAAACTGTGCGCCATTCCGCTTGGCGGCTACGTCAAATTCGTGGGTGACGTTGGGGCGACGAGCACGCCCGACGAGGAGCAGCTCGCAGCGCTTTCGCCACAGGAGCGCAAGGTCGCCTTCCACCTGCAGTCGGTTTGGCGGCGCTTCGCGACCGTGTTTGCCGGCCCCGCCTTCAACTTCCTGCTGACGATTGCCGTCTTCGCGGTGATGTTTTCGATCTACGGCCGCTACGTGTTCGAGCCGGTGGTCGCGGAAGTGCAGCCGGGCAGCCCGGCCGCGGAAGCCGGGTTCGAGCCGGGCGACCGCTTCGTGATTGTGGACGGCGTGCGGGTCGATACCTTCTCGGACGTGCAGCGGCTTGTTTCGGGACGGGCGGGCGAGCCGATCGTCTTCGTCATGATGCGCAACGGCGAAGAGATCGAACTGACGGCGACGCCGAAGCTCAGCGAGCAGCTGGACGCGCTCGGCAACACCATCCAGGTCGGCCTGATCGGCGTGGTCAACAACCAGGAAGTCGGGCAGCCGAGGCAGATCACCTACGGTCCGGTCGAGGCGCTCGGCCAGGCGGTGCTGGAGACCGGGCACATCATCGAACGCACCGGTCATTTCCTGCGCCGCTTCGTGCTCGGCCGCGAGGACCGCTGCCAGCTCGGCGGGCCGGTGCGCATCGCCGAGATGTCGGGCAAGGCCGCCTCGCTCGGCTTCGAGTGGCTGATCCAGCTGGTCGCCCTGCTGTCGGTCGGCATCGGTATCCTCAACCTGCTGCCGATTCCGCCGCTCGACGGGGGCCACCTCGTCTTCTACCTGATCGAGGCGGCGATCCGCCGACCGGTGCCCGAACGCGTGATGGAGGCCGTCTACCGGGCCGGAATGCTGATGGTGCTGGTGTTCATGGCGTTCGTGTTCTGGAACGACATTTTCGGCTGCTGAGGGGTCCGGCGCGATTGCCGGTCAATTGAGGAGCCATTTACCATGCCCCCGGAATTCCGTGACGGTATTGCAACGCGGGGCCGATTAGTAAACGCTGGTTAACCAGAAGCCTTGCGTGTATGCAAAATACGGGTAATAGGGGTAGCTGTTTTCTGCTGCGAATTCCCGATTTCTCGCTGTGGGGACTACGAGAAAAGAAGGTCCGAAAGCCCAATGAAGGCAGCTTCGCGTATGTTGAGCGCCGCCGCAGCGCTCGCGTTTTCCATCTTTGTGGTGGTGTCGGGGGGAATCGCAGTCCAGTTGGTGGGCGCATCGTCCGCCCACGCGGCCGTGATCAGCCGAATCGAGGTGCGCGGCAACCAGCGCGTCGACGCCGAAACGATTCGCAACTATGTCGGCATCCGCCCGGGCGTCAGCTTCGACAGGGGTGATCTCGACGAAGCGGTGAAGCGGCTGTTCGCTACAGGACTGTTCGCGACCGTGAACATCAACCAGGTCGGCGGGACCCTGGTGGTCCAGGTGAGCGAACAGGCCATCGTCAACCAGGTTCTGTTCGACGGCAACAAGAAGCTCAAGGACGCGCAGCTGCGCAACACCGTCCAGCTGCAGCCGCGCGGCGCCTACTCGCCCGAGGCGGTGGATGTGGACATCGAGGCCATCAAGGCCGCCTATTCGCGCATCGGGCGCGACGACGCGACCGTCACCGCCTCGACCGAGCAGCTCGAAGGCGGCCGCGTCAACGTCGTCTTCCATATCAACGAGGGCGGGCGGACCAAGATTCGCTCGATCACCTTCGTCGGCAACAACGCCTATAGCGACGGGCGCCTGCGCGACATCATCTCGACGAAGAAGTCGAACTTCCTGTCGTTCCTGTCGCGCAACGACATTTATGACGAACAGCGTCTGCGCGCCGACGAGGAGTTGCTGCGCCGCTTCTACTACAACCGGGGCTACGCCGACTTCCAGATCATCTCGGCCGAGGCACAGCTGGACGAGGCGAGCAACGAATACAACATCGTCATCACCGTCGATGAGGGCAATCGCTACACGTTCGGCGACATCGCCATCGACAGCACCATTCCTGAAATCGACCCGAACGCGCTGAGGCCGCTGCTCGAGACGAGGCAGGGCAGCCATTACAGCGCCGAGGACGTCGAGAACTCGATCATCGCGATCACCGAACAGCTCGCCTCGAAGGGTTATGCCTTCGCGCAGGTGAC
>Ga0182792_1003018_pt1 | contig 11241 bp, 11 predicted proteins | sample Passage237B_FD_130497 | JGI IMG/M metagenome (GOLD analysis project Ga0182792, IMG submission 130497) | Cellulose adapted compost microbial communities from Newby Island Compost Facility, Milpitas, CA, USA - Passage2 37B (version 2) (version 2) ...
AGCGCGTCCTTGACCGCGTTCGCGCGGCGCAGCGACAGCGCCATGTTGTAGGCCTCCGGGCCCGACGTGTCGGTATGGCCCGTCGCCGTGATGCGGGCCTGGCCCTTGGTCTTGTAGGCGTCGGCGGCCTGCTTGATCGTGTTCAGCGCCTGCTGCGAGAGGTTCGCCCGATCCCAGTCGAAGAACACCATGAACGACGGCGGCGCGACCGCCGGGGCCGGCGGCGGCGGCGGCGGCGGGGCCGCCCCGAAGCGCATCTGCAGGCCCAGCATCAGGCTGAAGTTGTTGTTCTGCGGGTTGGTCGACACCGAGTAGCCGAAGCCGGCCGCATTGCCCGTATGGACGAAGTTCGGCGTCGTCGTGCCGTAGTAGCGGCCTTCCAGGTTGAGGCGGAACGTCGAGTCGATGTTGTAGCCGACACCGACCATGCCCTGATAGGCGAACTGGGTGCTGGTCATCGTCGAGGCCAACGCGCCCACGTTCAGGAACGCGACACCGGCGCCGGCGCCGATATAGGGGACGATGGAACCGCCGGCCATGAAGTCGTAGTAGACGTTGCCCATCACGGAGATCTGGCTGAAATTGATCCCCGCGCTGCCGTTGATGCCGTTCACCGTCAGGGTGCCGTTGTTCTCGCGATAGGCACCTTCCAGCTCGATACGGGGACCGACGAAGTCGTAGCCGACCACACCGCCCAGCACATAGCCGGTGTTGAAGCTCGCATTCGCGGTCGACGAGCCGGTGAAGAACGGCGCGACGGTGACCGTCGAGGTGAACGAGTTGTTCAGCATCCAGTTGAGGCCGCCTTCGAGGCCAACATAGGCGCCGCCCGGCTGCAGCGACTGCGCCTGCGCATACACTGGTGCCGCCACAAGAAGCGCAGCACCCACGAGCATCTTCTTCATCGGATCTCCCCCGCCATTCATCGCTGCTGAATTCACAGACAAGCGAACCGTGTCACACTTTTCTACACTACCCGGGGTATGCCCGGCAATCGCAGGTGCAACACACGCCGCTAAGCTGTGTTTTTTGTGCAACACCCCCGGCGAGGCGCGGGGAGCGGAAAAATATGCCCTGCCGCAACGCAGCAGGGCCGAGTTCTCATGAAGTACGATGCAAACGATACAACTCGATGGACGTACTGTCCAACGAAGCCACCTTTCCGCCGCAGAGGTGCCGTGTCCGGGCTGCGGCCTGGGAAAAACGGCGAGATCCGATGGACGATGGATAGAGCCATGACGCCTCGTCAGGGGCATCATGGCCATCTTATAATCCAAGTTTTCAGATATTGCAAACTTAAGTTATTAATGATGCTGCGCGACTCCGCTGCGCGGCTCCCACGGGGACTTTTTGCGCTCCGTATAAGGGGGCGGAGAATCGCCCCGGCGCTGAAAACCATTGTCATCATACCTCGATCTGCGGCGGGAGCCCAGCCATTGAGAGGCGACCGCTGCGGCCGGGTCAACCCGGCGGCATCCTGTCGAAGGCCGGCACTGCTGGGTCCAGGGGATTCCAAGCATGACTGCGCGCAGCGTAGGTCACGGCCTGCGGGCTGTAGCGGCCGGGATCGTCCAGGCTTGCGGCGTGCACGGTGAACAGGTCGGGCATGGCGGCGAAGGTCATGTAGACGGGCGATCCGCAGGCGGGGCAGAAGGCGCGCGTCTTCACGCCGCCGCTGTCGCCGGTCATGTCATGGTGCGTCGCCACGCCGTCGAGCCTGACACGCGACCGGTCCGCGAAGGTGAGATAGGAGCCGTGCCCGGTGCCGCTCATGCGCTGGCAGTCGCGGCACCGGCAGTCGTTCATCGCCAGCGGCTCGGCGGCGATCTCGTAGCGGATCGCGCCGCAGGCGCATCCGCCGGTAAAGGGCGTTGTCATGTCATCTCTCCAGTCGTGAGGCGGCGACATGTGAGCCTCCGGACGGCGGCAGGCGGGAGTGACAAGTGTGGCGGGATTGCCGGCGGAAAGCGGCGACAGAAGTTTCTGTGGTATCGATTGTCCTCGCGGCGGAGACATTGGCCGCCGAGCAAGCGGAGGAGAGTGTCATGGTGCGGATGACGGCGATGATCCTGGTGGCCGCGATCGGCCTGGCGACGGTCGCGCGGGCCGATGTCGCGGCGGGCGATGCCTGTGCGTCGAACCTCTCATCGATCGGCAAGTCGATCTATGCCGCCGTCATCAAGGCGAACCCGACGATCAAGAACCTGCGCGAGACAGTCCGCTCGCAGGCGCGCAGCATGGTGATGGGCGGCCAGATCTCGCGCGACGCGGCGGAGGCGAACGCGGTTCCCGCGGCGGAGTGTGTGCGGGTCAGATTGCAATAGGGATTTCCGGTCGCCGCGGGATGGCGGGCGACGGGGCGTACTTCAAACGATATCTCCTCGACGCCACCGGAAGTGGTGTAGAGTACTCTTCCGTACAAGCCGGAATGGTTTGGGAGGCATCGATGCGACTCGGACTGGTCCTCCTGAGCATGCTGGTGCTGACGTGTGGAGTGTCGATTCGAGTGAACGCCCGGGGATCGCTCGATGGTCGAGCTCGTCGTCTATCCGGGCGCTCACCACGGGTTCGACATTGCCGATCTCAGATTTACGGCTGGCGCGCAGAATAAAGGTCATCGACTTGAATACAATGATGCCGCCACACGGGATTCCATCGAACGCGTGCGTGCGTTCCTCGAGCGGGCGCTGAAGGCGGGATCCTACGATTGATGCCCGGCGTTTCGGCCCAGTTAGACCTTCCGGGACGATTGAAGTAGGATGTCGTCCCTCGTGTTCCCGGAGTCTTCCGATGCCTCGATCCTCATGGAAAGGCTATCTCAAGCTCTCCCTCGTCTCGTGCGCCGTCGCGCTCTACAACGCGACCTCGGCGTCGGAACGGGTGTCGTTCAACACGCTGAACCGCAAGACCGGCAACCGGCTGAAGCAGAACCTGGTCGACAGCGTCACCGGTGATCCCGTCGACACCGCGGACCGCGTGAAGGGCTATCAGGTCAGCAAGGGCCAGTACGTGATGGTCGAGGACGAGGACCTCGAGGCGCTCAAGATCGAGAGCACCAGGACCATCGAGATCGAGACCTTCGTGCCGCAGGCCGAGGTCGACCAGCTCTATCTCGACAGCCCGTACTATCTTGCGCCCGACGACAAGGTCGCGGAGGAGGCCTTCGCCGTCATTCGCGAGGCCATGACCAGGAAGAAGATGGTGGGCATCGGCCGCGTCGTGCTGGCCCGCCGCGAGCGCATGCTGATGCTGCAGCCGCGCGAGAAGGGGATGCTGGCCACCACGCTGCGCTATCCCTACGAAGTGCGCCAGGACGCCGAGTACTTCGCCGACATCTCCGACGTGACGCTGCCGCCCGAGATGCTCGACATCGCGCAGGAGATCATCGGCCGCATGTCCGGCCACTTCCAGCCGGAGACCTTCGCCGACCGCTACGAGGAAGCCGTCGTCGCCATGCTGCGGGCCAAGCAGACGGGCCACGTCTTCAGCGTGCCCGAGCCGTCGCAGCCGGCCAATGTCGTCAACATCATGGATGCGTTGAAGCGCAGCCTCGAGGCGTCGGGCGGGGAGGCGGGTACCATCCGCCGCCCACGGGCGCCGAGCAAGCAAAGCCGAGCGGCCGATGCCCCTGCCGCCGCGGCGCGCAAGCCGACCGCACGCAAGGCTGCAGGCCGGGGTTCGACACCGCGCAAAGCCGCGCGCTGACGGGAGGGAGGCCACGATGCCTCTCGCCGGACCGCTTTCAGGGCAGACGCTCTATCTTGTCGGCCGCCTGTCCGGCCTCACGCGCCGGCGTTTGGACCAGCTCGTGCGTGCGCGCGGCGCGAAGCTGGCGTCGCGGCCCGGCGCGCGCGTCGACGTGATCGCCTTCGGCCATTCGGCGGTGGTACGGGCGCTGGCCGACGGCCGCGTACAGTTGCCACCCGGCCTGCCGGCCAGCGCGGTGCTGGTCAGCGAGAACGTGCTGCGCCGCCAGCTCGGCCTGCTCGAGCCGCCCGCCGAGGTCGATCGCAGCCTGGGGCGCGCCGAGATCGAGCGGCTGAGCGGCCTTTCGGCCAACGTCGTGGCGTGCCTGGTGCTGTTCGATGTCCTGGAACCCGTCGACGAACGCTTCGCCTGGCGCGACCTCGTGGCGGCGCGCGAGGCGGCACGGCTGCTGAAGCGCGGCGTCTCCCTCGGCGACGTGCTGGAGGCGGCCCTCGCGTTGCGCCGGCGCGGCGGCCATCTTGCCGAGGCGCGGCTCACCGAGGGTCCCGCGGGTGAACTGCTGCGCGAGGTGGCCGGGCAGCTCGCCGAGCTGTCGGGCCAGCTCACCATGCGGCTGGATGTCGGGCCGGCGCACGAGCCGCCGCGCAGTCTCGACGACCTCGTGATCGAGGCCGAGGCGGCGGAGGAGACGGGCGATCACGGCACGGCAGAGAGCCTCTACACGACGGCCATGCGCGCCGACACCGTCGATCCGGTGCTGCCGTTCAATCTCGGCAACGTCTTCCAGGCGCAAGGCCGAGCGTCCGAGGCCAAGGTCGCCTGGCAGATCGCGGTCGCCCGTGACCCCGCCTTTGCCGAGGCCTGGTACAACCTCGCCCTGGCGGCCGAAGACGACGGGCATGCCGATCTTGCCGTCGCGCAATACCGCCGCGCCGTGCAGGCGCAGCCGGAATATGCCGACGCGCAGTTCAACCTGGCGCTCCTGCTGACCAGGCTGGACCGCTGTGCCGAGGCGCTGCCGGCGTGGGAGCGTGTGCTGGAGCTGGAGCCGTCGTCCAGGCAGGCTGCCACGGCCCACAAGGCGGCCGCTCTCTGCCGCATGCGTCTGCAGCAGGAGAAGACGCGGGCGGGGTAGGAGGGAAAGTCCCTCCGCCGACGCCACTGTCGAGAGCTCCGCGCGCGGCCCGCCCGCGAGCCGGGACGACGGCGCGGCACCGGCGCGCGACCTTTCGGGAACAACGCGGTGGTTGCTCGTGCCATTCGGCGAGCTCGATCTCCCATGGTTCTGTCCAGACCCGGATTCGCCACCAGGCGATATCGCCATCGTGAGCGCTTTGATGTCGACATTTCAATATTTAGACAATCCTTGGAGGAAGCCATGAGGGTCGATGCTGCGCGAAATCATATGCAGGCAGCTTGGCGGGCAGGACGTGGAACGTGTCTCCTGCCTACGCAGTGCCGCGAACGAATCGTCTGACGCAGCGGTGCTCAAGCATCCGAGGCGGCTCGCATCGAGCTGGGCTCGCCATGACACTGGCTTCCACCGGACCTTGCTTTCAGCGGGCCTTGGTCGAGGTGAGGGACGCCAGCGACAGGAGGCCATCGCGCAGTCCGATGCCTGGATCGACTGATATGGAACGGAGCTGAAGCAGGAAGGAGGAGGGGATGTCACAGGTTACCGCCCTGCAGGATCCCGTATCGGAGATCCGCACGCCGCAGGCCTGGTACGGGCCTGAGCAGGCCCAGCGTACCGATTGGGTGCACGAGTTGACCGATGCAGACCGTGCGGAGCTTCGCGCGGCGCTGGCCGTGGCACGCGCCAGCGACAGGCCCGTTCAAGCGCTGCGACGCCCGCAGTTCCCACTCGCCGGTCTGGCGGCGCGGCTTGCCCGCATGCGCCGCGAAGCACTGGAAGGTCGCGGCTTCTTCCTGCTGCGCGGCGTACCGGTCGACGAGCTGTCGCCGTGGGAAAGTGCGGCGACCTTCTGGGGCATCGGTCTCTATCTCGGAGAGGCGGTGTCGCAGAACGGCAAGGGCCATGTCCTCGGCCATGTCGCCGACTTCGGCTTGGACTACGCCGACCCCGAGGTGCGCGGCTACCAGACCAGCGCCGGGCTGAACTACCATACGGACTTCGCGGACCTCGTCGGCCTGCTCTGCCTGCGAACGCCGCAATCCGGCGGCCTGTCGAGCATCGCCAGCTCGACCACGATCTGGAATGAGATGGTCCGCCGCCGCCCCGATCTGGCGCGGGTGCTGCTCGAGCCAGTCTACTACACGCGCTGGAGCGAGATCGGCTCCGGCATGAAGCCGTTCTACGGCATGCCGGTGTTCTCCCCCTGCGCCGGCCGCATGGTGGTAACCTATGTGCGCAGCGCCATCCGCAAGGCGCAGCTCATGCCCGAGGTGCCGCGCCTGACGGCCGCGCAGGACGAGGCGCTCGACCTGTTCGACAGCCTGGCCAACGATCCCGCCATCCATCTCTCGATGGAGTTTCAGCCGGGCGACATCCAGATGCTGTGCAACCACTGGATCCTGCATTCGCGGACCACCTACGTGGATTGGCCGGAGCCAGAGCGGCGGCGCCACCTGTTGCGCCTATGGCTCGCCTGCGATGGCGGCCCTGCCGTGCCGCAGAGCTTCACGACGGTGGCCCAGCCGGCGACGCAGAGCGGCCGTCCGGCCGGCATCCAGGTGCCGGGCGTGGCCTTTTCGGCACCCATCGAGCCCTGCTGAGGCCAGGCATGAAACGCTCATCCCTCGTGGCGGTGCTCGGTGTCGTCCTCGCCGCGCTCACGACGCCTGCGATGGCCGAATGGCCCGACCAGCCAATCCGGATCGTCGTGCCGTACCCGGCCGGCGGCGGTGTCGACGCCATGTTGCGAGTCCTCGCGCCGAAGATGAGCCAGAAGCTCGGTCAGCCGGTCGTCGTCGACAACCGCGCCGGCGCGAACGCCAACCTGGGACCGGGTATCGTCGGCAAGGCCAAGCCCGACGGCTACACGTTGCTCGCCAGCGCGACCTACCTGGTGGTCAATCCGCTCCTGGAGACGGGACTGGCGTGGCAACCATCCCAACTGCAGCCGGTCGCGCGGCTCACGCTCACGCCCAACCTGTTCGTGGTGAACGGAAACTCGCCCTGGAAGACCCTCGCCGACTTCGTCGCCGCCGCGCGCGCCCGTCCCGGCCTCCCCATCGGCAACGCCGGCGTGGGCGCGCCGCAGTCGATGGCACAAGAGCTGCTGCGCATCCGCGCGGGAGTGCAATTCACCGACGTGCCCTATCGCGGCTCGCCGCCGGTGATGGTCGACCTTGCCAATGACACCGTGCTGATGTCCGTGCTGCCCCTGGCGGCGGCGATCGGCATGCTCGAAGGTGGCAAGCTGCGCGCGCTCGCCGCCGCCAGCGAGGAGCGTTCCAAGCTCCTGCCTAACGTGCCGACCACGACGGAGGCGGGCTATCCCGACGTCATCGTCGTGAGCTGGTACGGCCTGCATGCCCCGGCGGGAACGCCGGCTTCCGTCATCAAGGCGATCGCCGAGGCCGCCCAGGTGGCGACATCGGATCCCGATGTCCAGGCAAAGGCGGCGACTGCCGGCGGCGAAACCGCCTTTCTCAACGCTGACGATTTCGCCCAGCTCCTGGCGCGCGACCGTCAGCGTTGGGAACGGACAGTGGCGGCACTCAAGGGCCGGTGAGGTAGTACCGCCGCACCGGGCGGGTCAGAGATCCGCCGCCTTCTTGATCTCTTCCTTGCCCTTGCCGATCGCCTTCTGCAGGTCTCCCTTCGCCTCCTGCATCTTGCCTTCGCCCTTCATGGCCGGGTCGTCGGTGGCCTCGCCCACGCCCTGCTTCACCTTGCCGGCGGCCTGGTTGGCCGTGCCCTTGATCTTGTCCATCGTGCTGCCCATCGGGGCCTCCTCTTCGAAGTTGAACCGGACCCCGACAACGCGTCGTTGCAGCAGTCGTTGCCGGCAACTTTCGGTTCAACGATCCCGTTTCCCGCGCAGCCTCTTCCCGCCTGCAGCTTCAGGGGAGCCGGCGGAGAGACCGGCATACTGGCCGCCGTAACCGCCCCTCTCGCGGACTTGCGGGCCCTGACCCTCATGCATCGCGCGGCGGTAGGGATCGGGACCGTCCTCAGGCAGAGCCCGGCCGGGACCGATGCCGTCATCCTGTCCCATGCCGCGTCGCGCCTTGCGGACAGGGCGTGCAGGTGGCGGGAATGTCGTGTCGCGCTTCATGGCTGTGCTCCATCCTTGTTTCGTGTCGAAGCCAATGACGGAGCAGCGAGGTCGTTGCCGTCGCGCTGGCTGCTACGGCAACTGGCCGGCGCAGGCCGGCGTTCAACCGCCAGTGTGCGACGAAACGTGTGCGACGAAACCGTGTGCGCCGGAACCCAGTGCACCTGGACCAGTGCACCCTACCAGGAGAACGACCATGAATCCGAGAGACGAGGCGTTACGCAACGAGATTACGGACACGCTGACCCAGGCCCAGGTGGATGCCCGCAATCTGGCGATTGAAGTTCATGACGGTGCGGTGCTCGTGCAGGGGACCGTTCCTTCGGTCGAGCAGGAGAGAAGCCTGCGGGCCGTGCTCGAAGATCTTTCGATCCGACCCCAGAGGTATGGGGTGAACGTGCTGCCGGTCGCCGGCAGCGACAGCGCGGACGGGCGCGGCCGCTCGCCGGTCACCGGCACGTCGGCCGATTCCGCACACGAAAGCCGTCACCAGCTCGACCGCAACTGAGGGTCGGCCGTGGACTTCACCAGCGCCCGCGATCGCATGGTCGATGCCCAGATTGCCGGGCGGGGCGTCCATGATCTGCGTGTGCTGGCGGCGATGCGGCGCGTTCCACGTGAAGCCTTCGTCGGCCCCGGATCGGAGGCATCCGCCTATCGGGACGCGCCCCTGCCGATCGGAGAAGGCCAGACCATCTCCCAACCCTACATCGTCGCGGTGATGATCGAGGCCGCCGCGGTGAAACCCGGCGATCGCGTGTTGGAGATCGGCGCGGGGTCCGGCTACGCGGCCGCGGTGCTCGCGGAGATCGGCGGACACGTTCATGCGATGGAGCGGCTCGCCTCCCTGGCGCAGGCTGCCCGGCAGCGCCTGGCGGCACTCGGCTACGCCGTCGAGCTGCGCGTCGGCGACGGTACCCTCGGCTGGCCCGAGGCGGCGCCGTTCGACGCCATCCTGGTCGCCGCCGGCGGGCCGAACGTACCCGAGCCGCTCAAGCAGCAGCTCGCGGTCGGGGGCCGGCTGGTCATTCCCGTCGGTGCGCGGGACGCGCATCAGACGCTACTCAAGATCACCCGCAGGAGCGGTGGCGACTTCGAGGAGGAGGATCTCGGCCCGGTAATGTTCGTGCCCCTCGTAGGCGCCGGCGGCTGGGATGGCGAGACTTGGGATGGAGAGATCTGGGAAGGGGAGGCCCGGCAGATTGCGGACGATGGCGAGGCCGGGCGCACGGGCATGCCGGTCTACCACCGACGTTCGCTGCCGCAGATGATCGCGGGCGCGGCCGAGCCCTTGCCGGACTTCGCGGACCCGGCGTTCGGCCGACTGTTCGACCGCTTCGGCGAGCAGCGTGTGGTCCTGCTGGGCGAAGCCAGCCACGGTACGGCCGAGTTCTACCGGGCGCGGGCTGTGATCACGCAGCACCTCGTCGAGCATCATGGCTTCACGATCGTCGCGGTCGAAGCCGACTGGCCGGACGCCGCCGCCATCGACCGTCACGTGCGCCGGCGTACGGTGCCGGCAAGCGGCGAGCCGCCCTTCCGGCGCTTCCCGACCTGGATGTGGCGCAACACCGAGGTCGCGGCGTTCGTCGACTGGCTGCATCGCCACAATGCCGGCGTCGCGGAGGACCGTCGTGCAGCCTTCCACGGGCTGGACATCTGTAGCCTGGGCAGCTCCATCGCCGCCGTGCTGGCGTATCTCGACAAGGTCGATCCGGCGGCGGCGCGCATCGCGCGCGAGCGCTACGGCTGCCTCACGCCCTGGCAGAACGATCCGTCGACCTACGGCCGCGCCGTGCTGACTGGCGGCTATCGCCAGTGCGAAGAGGCCGTCGTCGCGCAGTGCCGGGATCTGCTGCAGCGGCGGCTCGACGCGGGCGACGGCGAGAGCCTGCTCGATGCTGCCCAGAACGCCCGGCTGATCGCCGCGGCCGAACGCTACTACCGCGTCATGTATTACGGCGGCGCGGAGTCCTGGAACCTGCGCGACACCCACATGTTCGAGACACTGGAACACCTGCTGCAGTGGCACGGGCCCAAGGCCAAGGCGATCGTGTGGGCGCACAACTCGCATATCGGGGACGCGCGCTTCACCGACATGGGGCAGGTGCGCGACGAACTGAACCTTGGCCAGCTCTGCCGGCAGCAGTTCGGCGATGCTGCGGCGCTCGTGGGATTCGGCACGCATGCCGGAACGGTCGGCGCGGCGACAGACTGGGGTGGCGACATGGAGATAAAGCGGGTGCGGCCCGCGCTTCCCGACAGCTACGAGCATCTGTGCCACGAGGCCGGACCGCGGCGTTTCCTGCTCGATCTGGCAGCCGACGGTGACCTGCGCGCGCCGCTGCTGGACGAGCGGCTGGAGCGGTTCATCGGCGTGATCTACCGGCCGGAGACGGAACGGCTCAGCCACTATGCGGCGGCGTCGCTGCCGCAGCAGTTCGATGCGTGGGTCTGGTTCGACGAGACCAGCGCCGTCGTCCCGCTGGGCCCGGAGCATGCACGGCCGGGCGGCGCCGAGACCTGGCCCTTCGGCCTGTGACTGCGAACGACCCGGTCACGGAATGGCCCGCTTCTTTCAAGTCGTCCTGAGCGACGCGAAGGATGACGGTGAAGGGGACCGGTGAGAACGGCAACGCAGGAGCCTCGGGACACCGCTATAGCGGAAAGACCATCAGCAGCATCGGCACCGCCACGAACAGCACCACGATCTCGAGCGGCAGGCCAAGCCGCCAGTAGTCGGAGAAACGGTAGCCGCCGGGGCCCATCACCAGGGTGTTGTTCTGATGCCCGATCGGCGTCAGGAACGAACAGGACGTCGCGATCACCGCGCCCATCAGGAAGGTGTCCGGATTGACCGACAGCTTCTGCGCCAGCTCGATCGCCAGCGGCGCGGCGATGACGATGTTGGCGACGTTGTTCAGCACGTCCGACAGCAGCATGGTGATGGCCATCAGCAGCACCAGCGTCACGACGGGCGACTGGCCCTGCGTAAGCTGCAGGATGGCGCCCGCCATCAGCGCCGTGCCGCCCAGCTTGTCGAAGGCGGCCCCCAGCGGCAGCAGGCAGGCCAGCATGACGACGACCGGCCAGTCGACCTGCTCGTAGAACTCGCGCGCCGGCACCAGCTTGGTCGCGGCATAGCCCGCGACGGCGATGGCCAGCGCGACGGTGAAGGGCAGGAGGCCCAGCACCGTGGCCGCGATCGCCAGGGCGAACAGGCCGACCGCGATGCCGATGCGCCGCGCGCTCACCGCCGCCACGCTCGCGCGACCGACCGCGATGACAC
>Ga0182792_1003019_pt1 | contig 11239 bp, 9 predicted proteins | sample Passage237B_FD_130497 | JGI IMG/M metagenome (GOLD analysis project Ga0182792, IMG submission 130497) | Cellulose adapted compost microbial communities from Newby Island Compost Facility, Milpitas, CA, USA - Passage2 37B (version 2) (version 2) ...
CGATCGTGCGCGCCGCGGCGGGTGGCTTCCAGTCCGGCGGCAGCGGCGGCGGCACCCCGATCGGCAGTTCGCCGAACGCCCGATCCAGCAGGCGCGCCAGCTCGGCCTCCTCGATATCGCCCACGGCCGCCACGATCAGGCCGTCGCGGATCAGCATATCGCCGGCGCGCCGGCGCAGATCCTCGCGCGTGATGGCCTTGAGATCGGCCGGCGTGCCGTCCGGGTCGGCCGCGTAGGGCTGGCCCGGGAATTCCGCCTCCATCAGCGTGCGGCCGGCGACGGAGCCCGGGCGCTGGTTGGACTGGTTGAGCGACGCGATGACCTGGGCGCGCCGCTGGTCGATCATCTCGGCGTCGAAGCGCGGAGCGGTCAACGCCAGCCGCAGCAGCTCGAATCCTTCCTCCCGGTTGGCAGACAGCACGCGCAACCTGCCGCCCAGCCGGTCGAGCGAGGCGCCGAAGCCCAGGGAGACGGCCGCATCCTCCTGGCGCTGGCGGAAGGCCTGGGCGGCCAGGTCCCCCGCCCCGTCCGTCAGCAGCGTGGCCATGAGATTGGTGACGCCCGACTGGCCGACCGGATCCGATGCCGTGCCGCCCGAGAACGAGAAGGAGAGCGACAGGGCGGGCGTGCTCTTGTCCCGGACGAGCCAGGCCTTGATCCCGCGCGGCGTGGTCACCGCCTTGATGTCGATCGCGCCGGCGGAAGCCGGCAACGCCAGCAGCGCCGCGAGCGCCGCCAGCGGAACCAGCAACAGGGCCAGCCGCCTGTTCATCGCGTACCCGCCTGCGGCGTCAGCATCGCTGTCACCAGGCCCTCCGGCCGCCACACATGGCGCGCGGCCGCCACGACGTCGTCCGCGGTCACGCCGGCGATGCGCTGCGGCCAGGCATCGATGTCCGCGACGGTGCCGCCCACGCCCAGCACGCTGCCATAGAGGCGCGGCCCGTTCTGCAGCGAATCCTGGGCATAGATGGCGGCGGCCAGCAACTGGTTCTGGGCGCGCATGAGTTCGGCCGACGAGACGCCCTTGTCAAGCAGCCGGTCGAGCTGCTCGCCCACCGCGGCCTCCACGTCGGCGATGGCCGCACCGGGCGCAGGGTGGACGCCGAGATCGAACGAGGTGAGGCCGAGGCTGGTGGCGCTGTAGTCCGCCCAGGCGGACAAGGCGAGCCGCCGCTCGACGACCAGATCGCGCCACAGACGGCTGGTCTCGCCGCCGCCCAGCAGGCGTGCCAGGACCTGCAGCGCATAGGCGTAGCGCGTCTCGCCCTTGTGGTAGGAGGGCGCGAGGTAGTAGCGCGACCAGCGCGGCTCGGCGACCCGCGCATCGGCGCGCGTCACCCGCTGCGGCAGGTCCGTGGCGCCGATCGCCGGCCGCTTCCGCGGCTCGATCTTCCTGGCCGCGATCGGTCCATAATGCTTCTGTGCGAGCTTGCGTACCTGGTCGGCCGTCGTGTCGCCCGCGACGATCAGCACTGCGTTATTGGGCGCATAGTGCTTGTGGTAGAACGTCATAAGGTCGCGGACATTGAGCTTCTTGACGTCGTCGGCATATCCGGCGATCGGCATGCCGTAAGGCTTGTGGCGGCCGTAGAGCTGTTCCTGCACCGCCTCGCCGAGCAGTGCCGCCGGCGAATTGTCGATGCGCATGCGGCGCTCCTCGAGCACCACCTGCCGCTCCGGAATCAGCTCCTTCTCGGTGATGCGCAGGTTGACCATGCGGTCGGCCTCCATGCGCATGACCATCTCCAGCCGGTCCGGCGAGACGATCTGGTAGTAGCCCGTCGTGTCGTAGCTGGTATAGGCGTTGTCCCGGCCGCCATTGCGCGAGACGATGCGCGAGAATTCCGCCGGCCCGACCGTCGCCGTACCCTTGAACATCATGTGCTCCAGGAAATGGGCGAGACCGGTCTTGCCATAGACCTCGTCGGCGCTGCCGACCTCGTAGACCACGAGCTGGTTGACGATCGGCGCCCGGCTGGACGGCAGCACGACGACCTGAAGGCCGTTGGCGAGCGTGAAGGACTCCGAGCGACGCCGCTCGACGGTGAAGAGCTTGGCAAAGGAGAGGCGCGGCGCTGCCACCGCACCCGCCGCGATCAGGCCGCCGAGCAGGGCGCGGCGGCTCGGCATCGACCGCGCGCTCAGAAGAGACCTTCGAGCAGCCCGCGCTTGCGACGGGTGATGGTCGGCGTGTTGCCCGACGACGGCTGCCCCGACGCCTGCGCCTCGCGCAGACGCTGTTGCTCCTTGGCGGGATCGACCACCACGCCGCTGGGCTGCGGATCCTGCCAGAAGATCAGGCTGTCGACGAAGGACTTGTCGCTGTCGTTGATCGTCTTGGTGTCTTGGTTGACCCGGCTGCGGATGTTGGGATCGATGTTGCCGCCGCCGGCGCGCTGGACCAGCGCCTGTTCCGAGTTCGTGCGCGTGGTGGTCGCCGTGCCGGTCATGACGGCGTTCCGCTGGGGGCGGGCGCCGAGGGCGGGAGACAGCGCTTCCTTCGCCTGGTCGGCCGGCGTGACCTCCTGCGGCCGAGGCTCACCGGGCCGCGGCGGCCTCAGCTCGGCGTTGGGCGGCATGGTCAGCGGCGAATGGGAGACGATCTTGAACTCGTCCGGCGACACCTTCTTGCCTCCGCCCAGGTTCTCGAAGGCGCCGCATCCGCCGAGGGCAAGCGCTCCGAGGGCGAGCAGGGTTGCCGAATTCAGGATCGTTCGCATCGTTCGTCCTTCGGAATCTTTTGTCCGTCGATCATGGCCGTATCAGGGCGCGCGTTGGCGTTCGCCGAGAAGTGAATCGAGGAGCATCATGCCGACGCCGATGACGATCGCCGAGTCGGCGACGTTGAAGGCCGGCCAATGCCAATGCCCGATGTGGAAATCGGCGAAGTCGAACACCGCTCCCCAGCGGGCGCGGTCGATAACATTGCCGATGGCGCCCCCTATGACAAGGCCGATGCCCCAGCCCGTCAGCGGCCGGTCGGTTCGCCGCAGCCATATGAACAGGCCGATGCAGACGGCGATCGCGACAGCCGACAGCACCCAGGGCGGCAGCGCGCCGTCGCCCCCCAGGAGGCCGAAGCTGACGCCGCGGTTCCACACCACGACCAGGCGGAAGAAGCCGTCGATCACCGGCACGATGGCGCCGGCCTTGACCAGATAGCCGAGCAGGAGCTGCTTGGAGATCTGGTCGGCCAGAAGCGTGACCAGGATCAGCACCATGGCTTGGCGGTCGATGGGTCTCATGGCGAGACCCCGCAAGATTCGAATTCCCCTCCCCCGCTAGGGGGCGAGAGGAGTTTGATCTCTTGGGTCACGAGAAGATCGGGCGACGTCACGACGTCACCGCGTCTTCGCAGCGGCGGCAGAGCAGCGGATGGCTGGAGGACTTGCCGACCTCCTCCAGCACCTGCCAGCAGCGGGCGCACTTTGTGCCGTGTGCCGGCAGCGGCTCGACGGAGACGCCCGTCACATCCGGCAGCGTGAAGGCGCCGGCCGACCCCTGATCCTCGACGAGTTCGCCGCCCGAGGTGATGGCGATCTCGGCAAGGTCGATTCCGTCGAGCGCCTTCATGTACTCGGCCGCGACATGCACGCGAGGTGCGGCCTGCAGGCTCGAGCCGATGCGCTTCTCGGCGCGCTCCAGTTCGAGCGCCCCGGTGACGACCCGCCGCACCATGCGGATCGTCCGCCACTTGTCACCCAGCGCCGGGTCGAGCCAGGCACCGGAGACCTGCGGGTAGAGCCGCAGGTGCACGCTCTCCACTTCGCTGTCCGGCACGTCCCGCGGCCGGGCAAGCCAGGCCTCCTCGGCCGTGAAGCACGTGATGGGCGCAAGCCAGGCCGTCAGGAACGAGAACAGCTCCGCCATCACGGTGCGCGCCGCACGCCGGCGCAGCGCCCTGGCCGCGTCGCAATAGATCGCATCCTTGCGGATGTCGAAATAGAAAGCCGACAGGTCGACGGCGCAGAAATTGTGCAGCTCCGTCGCGATCCTGTGGAAGTCGAAATCATCGACGGCCGGACGGAACATGGCATCGAGCTCGGCCAGGCGGTGCAGCACCCAGCGCTCCAGCTCCGGCATGTCGGCCGGGGCGACCTTCTCCGCCGCCGAGTAGCCGTCCAGGCTGCCCAGCAGGTAGCGCAGCGTATTGCGCAGCCGGCGATAGGCCTCGGCCTGGTGCTTCAGGATCTCGGGGCCGATGCGCTGGTCCTCGGTATAGTCCGTTCCGACCACCCACAGGCGCAGGATGTCGGCGCCGTACTGGTCGCACACCGTTTGCGGGGCGGTGATGTTGCCCAGCGACTTCGACATCTTGCGGCCCTGCTCATCGAGCGTGAAGCCGTGCGTCAGCACGCCGTCATAGGGCGCGCGGCCGCGCGTGCCGCAGCTCTCCAGCAGGGAGGAATGGAACCAGCCGCGATGCTGGTCCGAGCCCTCCAGGTAGAGGTCGGCCGGCCACTTGAGCTCGGGATTGCCCTCCAACGTGAAAGCGTGCGTCGAGCCCGAGTCGAACCACACGTCGAGGATGTCGCGCACCTGCTCGAAATCCTCGGCCTTGTACTTGTTGCCGAGGAAGCGCTCGGGCGGGCTCTCGAACCACACGTCGGCGCCTTCCGCGCGGAAGGCCTCGACGATGCGGCCCATCACCTCGGGGTCACGCAGTGGCTCGCCGGTCTGCTTGTTCACGAACACCGCGATCGGCACGCCCCAGGCGCGCTGGCGCGACACGCACCAATCCGGCCGCTGCTCGATCATGCTGCGCAGGCGGTTGTAGCCGGCGCGCGGCACGAAGCGGGTCGCGTCTATGGCCGCCAGCGCCTTCTCGCGCAGGGTGCCGCCGATCTCGGCGATCGGCTTGTCCATGGCGATGAACCACTGCGGCGCGTTGCGGAAGATGACCGGCGCCTTGGATCGCCAGGAATGCGGATAGGAGTGGGTGATGCGCCCCGCCGCCAGCAGCTTGCCCGCCTTGTCGAGCGCCTCGGTCACGGCCTTGTTGGCCGGCCCCTTCTTGCCGACGGCGGTGTAGACCTGCAGCCCGGCGAACAGCGGCACATGCGGATAGTAGCTGCCGTCCTCGGCGACCGTGTCCGGCACCTCGACGCCGTTGGCGATGCCCAGCTCGTAGTCGTCGGCGCCGTGGCCCGGCGCGATATGCACGAAGCCGGTGCCCGCGTCGGCGGTGACGAAATCGCCGGGCAGCAGGCGCACGTCGAAGTCGTAGCCCTGGCCGCGCAGCGGATGGGCGGCGACGAGGCCTTCGAGATCGCCTGCCGCGAGATCGGCCAGCACCTTCGCCGTGAACTTGCCCTCCTCGGCGACGGCACCCACGAGATCCCGGGCGACGACCAGCTTCTCGCCGACCCGAGCACGGCTGCCCTCGGCCACCGCCGCCACCTCGACCAGTGCGTAGGCGATGTCGGGACCGTAGGCGAGGGCGCGGTTGCCGGGGATCGTCCAGGGAGTCGTGGTCCAGATCACGACCGAGGCGCCGTCGAGCTTGCCGTCCTTCGACGACAGCACGGGAAAGCGCGCCTGGATCGTGTCCGAGGTGTGGTCGTGATACTCGATCTCGGCCTCGGCCAGCGCGGTCTTCTCGACCACGCTCCACAGCACGGCCTTGGAGCCCTTGTAGAGCCCGCCGTTCATCAGGAACTTGCCCAGCTCGGCCACGATCACGGCCTCGGATTCGTAGGCCATGGTCGAATAGTAGTGCTCCCAGTCGCCTTCGACGCCGAGCCGCTTGAACTCCTCGCGCTGCACGCTGATCCAGTGGTCGGCGAAGGCCCGGCACTGGCGGCGGAACTCGCCGATCGGCACCTGATCCTTGTCCTGCTTCTTGGCGCGGTACTCTTCCTCGATCTTCCACTCGATCGGCAGGCCGTGGCAGTCCCAGCCGGGAACGTAGTGGCTATCCTTGCCCAGCATCTGCTGGCTGCGGGTGATCAGGTCCTTGAGGATCTTGTTCAGCGCATGGCCGATATGAAGGTGGCCATTGGCGTAGGGCGGGCCGTCGTGCAGCACGAACTTGGGCCGCCCCCTGCTCTCGGTGCGCAGCCGGTCGAACAGCTTCATGTCGGCCCAGCGCTTCAGCAGCTCCGGCTCCTTCTTCGGCAGGCCGCCGCGCATGGGGAAGTCGGTCTTGGGCAGGAAAACGCTGGATTTATAGTCGGTTGTCACGAGAAACTCGGTTCAGGAGGAGCGAGAAGAAACCACCCCCGAAGGGCGGTCACAGGCAGGCAGAACACCCGGCCGCGATCAGCGGACCGGGCGGATAATTCGCTCCCGAAAGGCTCTGAAAAGCATGAGGCCGGCAATCTATGGATGGGGGTCACAAGGGTCAAGGCGGCAGGTCCCTGGGACATCCGCACTTCCGCCGCCCTCCATACCGGAAGTCCAGGCTCCGGTAAAACCCGAGAGCTAATTTATAACAGAAGTACTGGCCCTTGGCAAGCCCGGCAACGTCCCGCGGACTTTTTGCGCTCCGTATAAGGGGCGAAAACGCACCGAGACGGCCTCTCGGGCACCTCGCTGCCAACCACTATGGGACCTCCCCGTCGCGCGGACAAGCCCATCACGGGCTGGGCTGGCGGTCCTGCCTTTCCCGCTCCCCGACGCACCGGCAAGCCCTCACTTCGCTTCGCGAAGCGTCAGATCCACCCCTCGGATATGGTCTGCCAGGCGCAGAGCAAGCGCCACGATCGTCAGGGTGGGCGGTCCGGCACCATAGGTCGGAAATACGGAACTGCCCGCGACGTAGAGGTTGTTGATGCCATGGACACGACAGTTGGCATCGACGACGCCGGTGGCCGGATCGTCGCTCATGCGCGTCGTTCCCATGTGATGGTCCCAGGGATGAGGCCGCTGCCAGGTCGTGTCGTCGGCGAGCATCCATTCGTCGATGTAGAGCCGGCCATAGTTCAGCCGCGCCAGCTCCTCGCCGACCGACCGGCAGAGGAATCTCGCCGCCTTCTTCTCCCGGGGCGAAAGTTTCCAGTCCAGCCTCACCTGCGGCATGCCGAGCCTGTCACGTTCCGCATCGAGCGTGATGCGGCTGTCGGGATTGGGCGCCGGCTCGCCGTAGGCCTCGACGCCCATCACGAGCTCGTCGTTCAGGTGCCGCCACACGCCACCCGCGGCGCCGCCAAGATCGTCCAGGATGGTGAGAAGCGCATCGCCCATTCCATCGACCTTGCCGCGCACGAGATTCTTCCCCGCGTTGCGCAGCGCCAGATAGCCTGCGCTGTGCTCGTCCTCGCAGTTCAGCATGATATGGAAGTTGAGAAGCTGTTCGCGGCGCTGGACGTCGGCCGGCAAGGCGGGCGCCAGTCTCATCGTGCTCTCGCGCCCGCCGACCTTCACGCTCGCCGGTACATTGTAGCCCAACTGGCATGCATCGGCTGCCGGCACCACATAGCCCATGATCACGCCGACATGGTCGGCGAAGAACCGGCCGACCAAATCGCGACCGTTGCCGAGACCGGGCTTCATGACGCTGTTCGACGCCAGCAGGATGCGGGGATTCTCGATGCCACCGCAGGCGAGAACCACCAGCTTGGGACGCACCGTTCCGGTCTTGCCCTCGAGGCTCTTCAACCGAAGCGTCGTCACGGTCTGGCCATCTGCCGACGGCACGATCTCGACCACGTTCGCGTTGAGGAGGACGTCCACGTTCGGCGCCTGCTGCAGATCCTCCAGATATCGCTGTCCGAACCGCGTGGGCGGACCGATCGTCCAATGGATGTTGGTCACCCGGTCGCGGTTGAAAGCGGCAACACCCGGAATGCGCCGCAGGATATCGTCATCGTCGTAGACGTACGGGCCGAGTTCGCAGATCTCCTGTGCTTCCCGATAGTACGGATCGAGGGCAGCACGGTCGAACGGCCAGCCGCTGTAGGGCACCCATGCCCGCTTCTCGAAGTCGATCGGATCCAGCGGGCGACAGAACGAATTCCAGTGATTCGTCGAGCCGCCGAAGTACCGCAACCGGACCTGGTCGAGCGGCGCGTAGGGCAGCCCGACGATCTTGCCCTTGTTGAGGGCAAGCGTCTCCGGTTCCGGATCGAGGCCGCCGCTCTCGAGGAGCCAGACCTTGCGTTGCGATCCTGCGAGCGCCCGGGCCAGCGTGATGCCGGCAGCGCCGGCGCCGATTATGCAGATGTCCGTCTCGATGACCGCTCCGTCATCGGACTGCCGGAAATCCTGGATCATCGCCGCGCCCTCACAGGAACGTCGAAAGAGCGCACAGGCGCGCTTCCGTGCGGGCGAGCAGCCATCCGTTCAGGATGACCGTGTCGCCGGTCGAGAAGTCGCGACGTCGCCGTGCATCGACAAGCGCGCGCAGACGCGCCAGCGCGTCCGGCCCATCGACGGCGGCATCGATGTCACCGAACACGCTTTCGCTCAGTCGAGTCGCCGAGCGTTCCTGCGGGACGAGCGCGAGGTAGTGCGACCCGATCAGGCGTGCGGCATGGAGGTGCGGCAGCAACGCCGTCACGCCGTCGCGCTTGGCAAGCATGGCCGATGTCGGAGGAACCGCGATGACGGTCAATATCAGCGACGACAGGAGGCGTCGCCGCGAGATCGCACAAATCGTCATGCTCACTCCCGCGCGGTTTCTGCCGCATCGTCCTCGGGCGAGCCGATCGCCAGCCATGCCGGCGTCCGCAAGCGCAGCAAAAGGACGCTGTGTCCCTTCTGCACCGACGCTATCACGGCGGCCCGGATTGTGCGGCATCGGATGCCGAGACAAATGCGTGACCGCCCACCGCGGGCATCGGCCCGGCGACCTCGGTGCTTCCCCACGGAAGTGCGAGGTTCCCCCATGGACATGGAATCGGCCCCACTCCCGGCAACAGCATTTGCCCTTGCCGGGAACATGGCCGCTCTCCTACTTTATACAGTCGAATAAAATCGTCAGAGATCGTCAGCAGGGAATTGTCCATGAAGATGCAGGTCATCGATGTCGTCGGTACTGAGACGCGTTGCGTGGTGGCGGGCGACCCCGAGGCGCCGGCGGTCTTCCTGTTGCACGGACTGGCGCTGACGGCCGATGTCTGGCTGCGCAACGTCGATGCCCTTGCCAAGACCCACCGCGTCGTGGCGCCCGATATGCTGGGTCACGGCTTCACGCGGCCATCGACCGAGGCGCCGGTCGACATTCCGGCCAAGCTGCGCCACCTCAGGGACCTCGCCGACACGCTTGGGATCGACAAGCTCTCCCTGTGCGGCAGCTCTTACGGCGCGTTGATCAGCGCGCTGTTCTTCCTCGAGAACAAGGATCGTGTCGGCAAGCTCGTCATCAACGGCAGCGGATCATGCTTCAACACCGAGGAGCAACTCGTTGCCCAGGTGAAGAAGCTGCATGCGCTCTACGAACCCAGCCTTACCCAATCGACGCCCGAGATGTGGCGCGACCGCATCGGCAACAACTTCTTCGACGCTTCCCGAATTCCGGCCGAGCTGCTGCTGATCGCGCCGCTCTGCTACGCCCAACCCTGGGCCGCGCAGCGCTGGGCGGAAACCATGGCCACGATGGGCGATGCGGCACGCTTCCGGCCATTCCGCATCCTCGAACGGCTGGAGGACATCACCGTGCCGTCCCTGGTCGTCTGGGGGCGCGACGACAAGGGCGGCTCCCTGGAAAGTGCAACCGCCGCCGTCAAGCGCATGCCGAACGCAAGGCTGGTGACGTTCGACGCTTGCGGACACTATCCGATGATCGAGCATCCGGATGACTACAATCGCCTGGTTTCCGAGTTTCTCGGCGGCTGAGGCGAGGCTTTACGGCCGCGACGTCCTTGCCTCCCGCACCAATGCGAGCGGCCTCAGGCGACAACGCGCGCACGGGTGATCGAAGTTTCACAAGGCATGTTCCGTTCGGCTGGTTCCAGCCGAACGGAACATGCTTTAAACGACCCCCGCGGCCTTGAGCTCGGCCAGCCGCTGCGGCGAAAGGCCGAGGCGGTCGCGCAGGATCTCCTCATTGTGCTGGCCCAGCGCCGGGCCGGTCCAGGCGATGCGTCCTGGCGTCTCGGAGAGCTTGGGGAAGATGCCTTGCATCGTCACTGATCCGATCTCGGGATCCACTACCTCGACAATCGCGTCACGAGCGCGGAAGTGCGGGTCGGCAGCGACGGCCGCCGCATCGTTCACCGGCCCGGCCGGCACACCCGCCTCCTCCATCAGCGCCAGCAGCTCATCGGCGGAGAGGGTTGCGGTCCAGGCCCCGATCAGGACATCGAGCTCGGCCTGCCGCTCTCCGCGCGCGGCGTGCGTGGCATAGCGCGGATTGTCGGCCAACGCCGGCTGTCCCATGAGCTGGGCGAGCTTGCGGAAAAGCCCGTCCGCATTTGCAGCGATCAGGATCAGCTTGCCCTCACGCGTGGGATAGAGGTTCGAGGGGGCGATGCGCGGAAGGATCGGACCGGTACGCTGGCGCACCGCGCCGGTCGCAGCATACTCGGCGACCACGCTCTCCAGCACACCGAGCACACTCTCGGCGATGGCGACATCCACGACCTGCCCGCCGTCCGTCCGGCGGCCACGCGCGCAGAGCGACGCCAGCACACCGATGCAGCCATAGAGTCCCGCCAGTGAATCGCCGATCGAGATGCCGACGCGCGACGGAATGGCATCGGGCTCGCCGGTCAGATGGCGCAGGCCAGCCATCGATTCGGCGATCGCGCCGAAGCCGGCCCGGCCGCTATAGGGCCCGTCCTGACCGAAGCCCGAAATACGCGCAACCACGAGGGCGGGATGGGTGCGGCGCAGGACTTCGGGGTCGAGGTTCCAGCGCTCCAGCGTGCCGGGCCGGAAATTCTCGATCAGCACGTCGGCCTGGCCGGCCAGCCGCCGGACGATCTCCTGCCCCTCGGCCCGCCGCAGGTCCAGCGTCAGGCTCTTCTTGTTGCGGCCGATGATCGACCACCAGAGCGGGCGTCCGCTCGCCGTCTTCTCCGCGCCCCACTGGCGCATCGGATCGCCGCGACCGGGCGGCTCGATCTTGATCACCTCGGCGCCCATGTCGGCCAGAAGCTGGCTGCAGAACGGCCCGGCGATGAACGCCCCCAGCTCGACGACCCGGATGCCGGCCAGCGGGCCGCCTCGTGACGGAACGGACATCTTCGCTCTTTCGGGGGTTGGAAGGGCGCGGGGGTTGGAAGGGGGCGGGGGTTGGAAGGGGGCGGGGGGTGGAAGGGGGCGGGAGGTAGAAGGGCGCAGGATCGATGAA
>Ga0182792_1003022_pt1 | contig 11237 bp, 9 predicted proteins | sample Passage237B_FD_130497 | JGI IMG/M metagenome (GOLD analysis project Ga0182792, IMG submission 130497) | Cellulose adapted compost microbial communities from Newby Island Compost Facility, Milpitas, CA, USA - Passage2 37B (version 2) (version 2) ...
CTGAAAAGTTGCAGGTGCCCACTTTTGCCATCGGTGGTTTTGTACGGGATAAGTTAATGGGCAGACCGACAAAAGATATCGATATTGTTTGTGTAGGCGATGGAATAGCACTGGCTCATGCGGTAGCGGCACTTTTTCCTAAGAAACCCAAGGTAAATATCTTTAAAACTTATGGTACGGCTCAGATTAAGGCCAGTGGCCTCGAGCTGGAATTTGTGGGGGCAAGGAAGGAATCTTACCATCAAGATTCCCGAAACCCCAAGGTAAGCGCCGGAACTTTAGAAGATGATCAGAATCGCCGGGATTTTACCATCAATGCTTTAGCTGTTAGCCTTAATAGAGAAGATGCAGGGCGACTTATTGATCCTTTTTCCGGATTGGAAGACCTGCAAAATCAATTACTCCGAACACCACTTCACCCCGATCAGACTTTTAGTGATGATCCTTTACGGATGATGCGCGCCATTCGTTTTGCAACGCAATTGCAATTTCGGATAGAAAACAATTGTTTCCAAAGTATTTGCCGGCAGGCTGAGCGTATTAGTATTATTTCCAAAGAGCGGATAGCCGATGAGCTTAACAAAATTCTTTTATCAGAAAAACCGTCCATTGGTTTTCATCTTTTGTATAAGAGTGGATTGTTAGAACGAATTTTACCCCAGCTTACTGCCCTTGCAGGAACAGAATATATCGATAACAAAGGTCATAAGGATAATTTTTATCATTCTATACAAGTGGTGGATAATATCGTGCCCAATACTAGCAACCTGTGGCTGCGTTGGGCGGCACTTTTGCATGATATCGGTAAGGCAGTGGTGAAAAAATTTGATCCCGAAACCGGATGGACTTTCCATGGACATGAAGTGGTGAGTGGAAAAATGGTTCCTAAGATTTTCAATAATCTGCACTTGCCCAATGATAAGATGCAGTATGTAAAGAAGATTATTGAATTGCATCACCGCCCTGTTTCCCTTACTAAATCAGATATAACGGATTCCGCAATCCGGCGCTTACTTTTTGATGCCGGCGATGATATTGATGATCTGATGACATTATGTGAGGCTGATATTACCTCCAAAAACAAAGAAAAGGTCGTTCGCTATTTAGAGAATTTTGAATGGGTAAGAACACGGCTGAAAGCCGTTGAAGAAAAAGACCGTATTCGAAACTGGCAACCACCGGTTTCCGGTGAAGAAATCATGCAAACCTTTAACCTGCCACCTTCACGGGAGGTGGGCTTAATTAAAACTGCAATTCGTGAAGCCATTCTGGATGGCTTAATTGACAACAATTACGAAGCTGCAAAAGCCTTTATGTTGGAATTTGCTCAACAACATGGTTTTGAAGCAGTAGCGAAAGATTAAGCAAGCTTGCTACCGATATTTGCCCGTTTTATCCTCCATACTTACATCCTTATCCTTGCTGCGTTGAATCTTGATATAGGCCAGAAGGTCCGTAGCACCAGCAGCAAAACAAGCTTCCTGGGCTTTTTCAATTACGGCCATTACCGATTCATACGGCCCTACAATTACTGTTTCAAATGGGCATACCTCATATTTTAAACCAGAGTCCTGAATAACCTTTATAGCTGCATCTACCCAGGCATACATCTCAGATTTGTCAGAACTAATGGGTAGAATTTGAAATGCGATATTGACCTGTGCCATGTCTTGTCTTTTTTTGATGAATGCTACCTTGAAATGCAATATGCATTTGCAAAATTACATTTATGAAATTTCCCCGCTACTCCAGGTCTGTCCTCTATAAAGGATAGCTTTCTGAGAAGCGGGGAAAAGATTTCAATTGTTGTACTTAATGGGTCAACAATACTTAGGATGGAAGGGTTGGAATTCCATTAAAAAGTGAGTCCACACTTTTTCAAGCCAAATATTACTTCTTCTCCTAGCGTTAATGCACTGCCGACTTATTTGCCGTGGCAGTTTTTATATTTCTTTCCGCTACCACAAGGGCAAGGATCATTACGACCGATTTTTGGTTCCACATTTACAGTTGGTTGACGTTTTACCGGAGGATTATTAGGCATTGTTGGCTCTTCATAATAGTCGTTTTCATCTGCAGCATAATCTTGGCCAGCAGCATCTATCTCCGCTTTGTTGTCCCTATAGCTACTCATGTCAGTTTGTGGAAGTGGCATTCTGGCAGCCGGCTGTGGTGGCGCTTCCTGAATAGGAATGCCGGCACGGAACAGGAAAGAGATAATATGCTGATTTATTTCCAGCAACATCTTCCGGAATAATTCAAATGCTTCAAACTTATAGATCAGCAAAGGATCTTTTTGTTCGTAAGAGGCCATTTGTACGGAATGGCGCAAGTCATCCATAGCTCGCAAGTGGTCTTTCCACTGATCATCAATAAGGGCTAAGGTAATATTGCGTTCTAATGTTTCCACTACAGGGCGACATTCTCGTTCTAAGGACTCTTTCATGCTGACATAAATCTGGATGCCTTTCATGCCGTCGGTAAAAGGAATTACCACATTTTCCACTTTGTCTCCCTGCATTTCTTTAATACGCTGGAATTGTGGAAGTACATTCGCACGAAGATTGTCCATCTTCCTTTGATAAAAATCCTTTGCCTGCTGGTATAATTTTTCCCGAACAGCGGCAGCATCTTTTAATTCGGCCATTGTAATTTCTGGCTCAATAGTGAGGTGCTTCATAACTTCTACCTTGAAGTTTTCCAGATCTGTACTGCCTTCATGAAGGGTTGCCAGGTTGTCGCATACATCAAACAAGGCATTGTCTAAGTCAATGCTTAACCTGTCGCCAAATAAGGCATGTCGGCGGCGTTTGTATATTACATCCCGCTGAGCATTCATCACATCGTCATATTCCAGAAGTCTTTTACGAATACCAAAGTTATTTTCCTCTACCTTTTTCTGAGCTCTTTCGATGGATTTGGTGATCATGCTGTGTTGCAGCACTTCACCTTCTTTATGGCCCATCTTATCCATCATGGCTGCAATCCGTTCGGATCCGAACAAACGCATCAGATCATCTTCTAAGGATACAAAAAACTGGGAACTTCCTGGATCACCCTGACGACCGGCACGACCGCGTAACTGTCGGTCAACACGACGGCTTTCATGTCGCTCCGTACCAATGATAGCCAAACCGCCAGCTTCTTTTACACCAGAGCCTAACTTGATGTCGGTACCCCGTCCTGCCATATTGGTGGCAATGGTTACTGCACCGGAAAGACCTGCTTCTGCTACGATTTGGGCTTCACTCGCATGTTGTTTCGCATTCAACACCTTATGAGGTATTTTCTTTTGTAGCAACATGCGACTCAACAATTCTGATACTTCTACGGAAGTTGTACCTACCAGTACCGGACGACCAATAGCACGTAAGGCTTCAATCTCATCAATTACGGCCTTGTATTTTTCTCTTTTAGTTTTATATACCAAATCCTGCTGATCGTTTCGAGCTATTGGCACATTGGTAGGGATGGTTACTACATCCAGTTTGTAAATTTCCCAAAATTCACCGGCTTCCGTTTCCGCTGTACCGGTCATACCACTCAGTTTATGGTACATCCGGAAATAATTCTGGAGGGTGATGGTGGCGAATGTTTGGGTGGCCGCTTCTACTTTTACATTTTCCTTAGCCTCAATAGCCTGATGCAATCCGTCGCTATAACGACGGCCTTCCATGATACGTCCCGTCTGTTCATCCACAATTTTTACTTTCTCATCAATCACTACATATTCTACATCTTTTTCAAACAAAGTATAGGCTTTCAGTAATTGATGCAGCGAATGGATTCTTTCTGCTTTAATTGCATATTCTTGGATCAGGGCATCTTTCTTTTGTTGTTTTTCTTCCGGTGAAATGTCACGGTTGTCAATTTCAGCCAGGCCGGTACTTATATCGGGCAGCACAAAGAAATTAGGATCTTCTCCGGCACCTGTAACTAGCGCTAAACCTTTTTCTGTAAGATCTACACTGTTTTGTTTTTCGTCAATATAAAAATACAACTCTTCATCTACCTTGGGCATATTCCGTTGCTGCTCAGCGATGTAGTAGTTTTCAGCTTTCTGAAGAATTTGCTTATTGCCTTCTTCGCTCAGGTATTTAATTAATGCGGTGTTTTTAGGAAGCCCACGGAAAGCACGGAACAACATTAAGCCTCCGGAATCTTTGTCGGTTTTGCCGGCAGCTATCAGTTTTTTTGCTTCTGTAAGACTTTGATTAACTACCTTACGCTGCGCTTCTAATAACCTTTCAATTCTTGGCTTTAAAAGGTGAAATTGTTGTTCATCGCCTTTGGGTACTGGGCCTGAGATGATCAATGGCGTACGTGCATCATCAATCAATACACTATCCACCTCATCCACCATTGCATAGTGGTGTTTGCGCTGCACCATCTCTTCCGGATGGTGTACCATATTATCCCTTAGGTAGTCAAAGCCAAATTCGTTATTGGTACCGTAGGTGATGTCTGCCAAATAGGCATTTCTGCGAGCTACAGATCCGGGTTGATGTTTGTCAATACAATCAACGGTAAGCCCTAACCATTCAAATATGGGGCCGTTCCATTCCTGGTCACGACGGGCAAGGTAATCATTCACCGTTACAATGTGTACCCCCTGACCCGACAAGGCATTCAGGTAGGCAGGCAAGGTAGAAACTAAGGTTTTACCTTCACCTGTAGCCATTTCGGCAATTTTACCCTGATGCAAAACCGAACCTCCAATGAGCTGTACATCATAATGCAACATATTCCAGGTAACGGTTACCCCCGCCGCTTCCCAGCTATTGGAATAAATGGCCTTGTCGTCTTCTATCCGAATATATTTTTTGGTAACGGCTAATTGGCGATCCAACTCGGTGGCCGTTGCTATAACTTCTGGGTTTTCCTTGAAGCGTCTTGCCGTTTCTTTAACTACAGCGAAGGTCTCGGGCATAATTTCCTCTAAGATCTCTTCCAGTTTTTCGTCCCGCTTTTTGATCAGTTTATCCACTTCATCATAAATGCCTTCACGAGCCTGCATTTCCATCCCAGGCTGTTCAGCTTCGGCACGTAAACGGTCAATTTCCTGGGTAATATCCTGTAGGTATTCCGCTATTCGCTGCTGAAACGCTTTGGTTTTCCCACGCAGTTCATCATTGGTAAGGGTTGTATAGCTATTATAAAACTTATTGACATTGTCAACAATAGGTAATAATTTTTTTACGTCTTTATCGGATTTATTGCCTCCGAATATCTTTGATAAGAGATTTAGCATCTTTGAAGATTATTTGAAATAACAGTAATAATTTTTAAAACGTTCCGGTAAATTAATCCGGTCTATTCCAAAAGTATTCTGTTACGACAAAGGATTTTTGATCTGATATCCTCAGGAGCGTTTGTGGCAGCTAGCGCTTGATGTACAGGAGCTTCTTCCGGAGCAAAAGAAAAAGTATAAGTATGCCTTTTAATGATTTTTACTACCTGCCTGTCCTTATTCGTTGTGTTGGGATTGCAAGTGCTATCGCAATGGCTTGCAATGAAGCGCTCTATTACGTTTTGACTGGCCTGACATTCGCTGCTTACTGTAACAGTAGCAGTGGCGATAGTAGCTACTATCACCAGGAATGGAATATAAGATACACGGCGGCCTATCATAAGCGCTTTAATGATTAACTATTTCTTTTCTGTCAAAAATCATGCAGATAATTGTTTTACTGCCATAAAGACACTCAGAAAAGCCGCCAAAGGTACAAAAAAATCACCAGGGACCCGGTTAATATCCTTTTGCAAATAGAGATAAAACACCACTTTTTAAAAAGATAATTTTTCGAATCATCTTAAGATAAATCGTATCAGGCGGGTATTGTAAGTTTCGGGTAGGTAATTATTTGAGTTAAAAAATGTTTGGGGGACTATAGGATTTTGATTTTATCACAATATATTTGCTGTCCGACAATAAAACCATAATTCCGTTGTAATATTTTCAAAAATAACTATTATGCAAAAAATACTTACCCTGGGAACTGTGATGGCCTGCCTCCTGTTTTTCCAACACCAAACCACATCAGCACAGGGAAAAGGGAGTGAAAAGAATTATGAAGTAAAAGCCAGAAAAGGGCCAAAGAACGAACACCATGGAAAGAAAAGTAGAGGTGACTGGCACGAAGGAAGTGAATACAATAATATTAAAACACCCGCAGGCAGTGGCTCTCCCGAGGTGGTGAATAAGGGGCCCAAGCCTTATTATCATGGGGTAAAAGACCGTGGACATCAACATCATTACGATCAAAGTAATTATGAAAAGGTGTATAAATATACCTATCGTTACCGGGGTGGTGGTATGCCTGCCTGGGCCAAGATGCAACAATACCGCGGCAAGCATTATGCTTATTTCCCTGATTACTTCACCTTTTTTGATCCTGCCAATAACAATTATGTATTTTGGAATGGAAATGTTTGGACTTCCTCTGATACGATTCCCGATTTTCTGTTTGATGTGGACTTATCTAGCGCTCGGTTAGTAGAGATGACAAATGTCTCCACTCGCAAGGCACCTTATCTTTATTTTGATGATTATTACAGGGCGTACCCACCTGAATTTCATAAGCCAGGTGTAGTAAGGCCGCCTCTCATGAAAAACTAAAAAGCATTTTGGAAAAGAGCTGCATCACTAATGAATGCGGCTCTTTTCGGCATAGCACCTTTCTGTTTTTATTTAAAAAAAATCTGCATGGCTTTCTACCAATAATCGCTAAAGGGTTCAAAAAGTAATGCAGCTATAATAAACCATGAAGTTTTTAATTGTTGGATTAGGAAATATCGGTCAGGAATATGATGCCACCCGCCATAATATTGGTTTTGATGTGGCAGATGCCTTTGTAATTGCCCACCAGGGAAGCTTTCGCAATGACCGATTAGCATTTGTGTCCGAATTCCGATGGAAAGGCAAGCAAATAATTGTGATTAAACCTACCACTTACATGAATCTTAGTGGAAAAGCACTAAAGTACTGGATGGATAAGGAAAAAATAACCATAGAAAACACCCTCGTTATCGTTGATGATCTGGCCCTTCCATTGGACGCCCTGCGACTTCGGCCAGGAGGTAGTGATGCCGGCCATAATGGATTGAAGGATATTCAGGCTACTTTAGGAACGACCAAATATCCTCGGTTGAAATTCGGTATTGGCAATAATTTCCCTAAAGGGAAGCAAGTGGATTTTGTATTAGGTAAATGGTTACCGGAAGAATTGCCCGTGGTTAAAGAGAAAATCCTAAAATCTGTTCAGATAATTGATAGTTTTATTTCTATTGGTTTAGAACGCACCATGAATTTGTATAATTAATTCGAAGTAAAAGTACATTGGTTTTCTGCGCCCAAAAACACCCAGTTTACAGGAGTAGGAGTTTGTATTATTTTACCGTATTCCACAATTCATCCATCTCACTAAGATTCATATCTTTCAGGTTTTTTGCTTGTTGTTGGGCCAAAGCTTCCATAGCTTCAAATCGTGCTTTGAACTTCTTATTGGTTTGTTCCAATGCATTTTCCGGATCCACTCCAATATATCGAGCATAGTTTACCAGGGAAAACAGCACATCTCCAAATTCAGCTTCCACTTCAGATGGATTGTTCTGGCTGAGGGCTTGCTGTAATTCTTCCATTTCTTCCTCTACTTTTTCCAATACCTGTTCTGGGGTATCCCATTCAAAGCCTACTTGTTTGGCTTTTTCCTGAAGTCTTACAGCTTTAACCATAGCCGGCAACGATTGTGGTACACCACTAAGGACCGATTTTTTGCCTTCTTTCAACTTGAGTTGCTCCCAGTTTTTCTTTACTGCAGATTCATCCTCAACTTTTATATGGTCATAAATATGTGGATGGCGAAATACGAGTTTATTGCAAATATTTTCAACTACATCGGCAAATGTAAACTGCTGTTCTTCGGATGCAATTTTGCTGTAAAAAACAATATGCAATAGCAAGTCGCCCAATTCTTCTTTAATGCCCTTCCAGTTATGCTCCGTTATGGCATCGGTTAATTCATACAGTTCTTCGATAGTTTGGATACGCAAACTGTCAATGGTCTGTTTTTTATCCCAGGGACACTGGTTTCTCAGCTCTTCCATGATACGAAGCAGCCGGTTTATGGATTGTGTATATGTTGCCATCTTTTTTAAAATTATCTTGCACTACCCCATTGAAAACTGTTGACTTTTAGTCCGGCCAGTTGTAAAACCCGATCAATAACGGTTTGTACGGCCTCTTCGATGTTTTGCGGGCGACTATAAAATGAAGGGGACGCAGGACAGATAATACCTCCCGCCTCTGTAACAATCTGCATATTGCGAATATGAATCAGGCTTAAGGGGGTTTCCCGAATTACGCAAATCAATTTTTTACGTTCTTTCAGCATCACATCTGCTGCCCGAGTAATCAGGTTGTCGCTGATGCCATTAGCCATTCTACCTAATGTACCCATGCTACAAGGGCAGATGATGAATGCATCAAAAGCAGCACTGCCAGAAGCAATGGGAGCATAAAAATCATTTATAGCCCATGTGTTTATTTTAAAATCCTGATAGCTATTATCTTGCAATTCTTCCTGCCATACTACGTGGGCATTATTGCTCCATACGATTCCTGCTTCCTCAATCTGGTCCGCATGTTCCTGCAGTCTTTTTAAAAGTACCTGTGTATAAACGGAACCACTGGCACCCGTTACACCAATTCCCAACTTCATGATTTGACAAAAGTATTGTTAATAAGGCAAAACTAATGTTTCTTAAATTGTATTTTGCGACAAAATATTAAATTTGTCAGCTATGATTCTAAAGCAAAAACTCAGTCGATTCTTTTTTGGAGTGCTCTTGGCAGCCTTTTTCCTGCCTGCCATAACGGTACATGCTGGTGATGGCGACTCCTCAAAAGATCAGGAAATTCACTGGATCAGCTTTGAAATGCTGGAACAAAAGATGAAAGTACAACCGAAGAAAGTGTTGATAGATGTTTATACATCTTGGTGCGGTTGGTGTAAGGTGATGGATAAAAAGACATATTCCAATCCGAAGTTAATTCAATATATCAATGAGCATTTTTACGCAGTAAAATTTGATGCGGAGCAAAAAACTCCGGTTCAATTTATAGGACAAACCTGGGAATATGATGCTTCTAAAAAATCCAATCGCCTGGCAGCGGAATTACTTCAGGGTAGAATGTCTTACCCCACTACCGTTTTTATGGGTCAGGATCTTAAAAGCGTCAACCCTATTCCGGGGTATTTAGAGGTGCCTCAAATGGAAATGATTCTCAAGTATATTGGAGAAGACAACGATAAAAAAATTACCTGGGACGCATGGCAAAAAGATTTTAAAGGAGAATGGGAATAATATGACCAATTCCAATAAAAAATCTTACTTTTGCAGCCGATTTAGCAAAACATATATATCTTCTTTCTTATGTCCGGACAACTTAAAGAAGTTCGCTTACGCATACAGTCTGTAACCTCTACACAGCAAATTACCAAAGCCATGAAAATGGTTAGTGCTGCCAAATTGCGCCGCGCTCAGGATGCCATTCTACAAATGCGTCCTTATGCACAAAAGCTGCAGGAAATGCTGAGCAATATTGTTAGCAGCCTGACTGGGTCGATGGATCTTCCACTGGCTGTAGAACGTGCTCCGGAAAAGATACTAATCATTCCTATTACAAGTGACCGTGGTACCTGTGGTGCTTATAATTCCAACATTATCAAAACTACCAAAAGTCTGATTGCTGGAAAATATGCAACACAGCAGGCACAAGGTCAGGTAACCATTTTGCCGGTAGGTAAGAAAGGTTATGAATACTTCCAGCGTTATGGCTTCAGGATTGAAGATCAATTTTGGAATCTTTTCACTGATTTGAGTTTCGAAAATGTAAAACGTGTAGCAGATTTTGCACAACAAGCATTTCTTGAAGGAACTTATGATCGTGTAGAACTGGTATATAGCCAATTCCGAAATGCTGCTACGCAGGTTTTTGTTACCGAACCTTATCTACCAATTCCCAAAGTAGAAAATAAGGAAGGTGATAAACAAACTGATTTTATTTTTGAACCATCCAAGGAGGTTTTGATTGAAGAATTAATGCCTAAGATTCTCAATACCCAAATCTATAAAGCTATTTTGGATGCTAATGCTTCTGAGCATGGTGCCCGTATGACGGCAATGGATAAGGCAACCGAAAATGCCAACGAGCTACTTCGTTCATTGAAGATATCCTATAACCGGGCTCGCCAGGCTGCTATTACTACAGAGCTTACGGAGATTGTGAGTGGTGCTGCAGCATTACAAGGCTAAATTGTTCCGGGCATTAATTGCCAAAATCAATTTGCGACAATAACCAATACTTTAATTTATTACCTGCCAAAGCTAAAGGCTTCGGCAGGTTTTTTTATTGAGCAGGTTATCAGGAATTAGGAATAAGGAAAATTAAAGGTGATTGAAAAGTTTTGTGTCAAAATTTTCCCTTGTACCTACTACCAACTAATTTTCAGGCTATGTAAAAGCCCCTTCCAACAGAAATTGAAAATCCTTGTTGATTCCATTATAGTTTAGCCTGTATTAATTTCTATAAAAAAATACAGCATTGTCAAAAGGTAGGTTTGACAATGCTGTAAAAGGCTATTGCTAATTTTTCAACAAAGCGGCTCAATGGTATTTATTGCACCTCTGGGATGAATGGCATCATCATCCAGGTACGGTTTTTATTATTCAAAAGAGTTTTAAGTGTGTTGTACCATTTGAAGTCCTGGCTTAATCTACTTTCTGCCATGGCCTGTGCTAATGTTTCTTTATCACTTTTGTTGTCTAACAGTTCCATGATCTGCTGAAATTTATCCTTTGCTACGGGATAGGTAACAACTTTATACTTGCTTACTTTAGCAAGTGCAGCGGCACTTTGCAATGCCCGGTCCAGGTTGCCCAATGCATCCACTAGTTTGTTGTCGAGAGCAGCTTTCCCAGTCCATATTCTGCCCTGACCAATACTGTCAACATATTCAATGTCCAATTTACGACCTTCTGCTACGTGGCGTTTGAAAGTCATATAAACGCTGTCCACACTACCTTGCATAAACTCCTTTTCCATTGCACTCATGGGGCGGTTCATGTCAGGAAAGTCGGCATAGGGGGCATTCTTTTCTGTATCGAAGGTAATACCAAGTTTGTTATTGAATAATTTTTGGGTATTAAACATCATGCCAAATACGACAATACTA
>Ga0182792_1003025_pt1 | contig 11224 bp, 14 predicted proteins | sample Passage237B_FD_130497 | JGI IMG/M metagenome (GOLD analysis project Ga0182792, IMG submission 130497) | Cellulose adapted compost microbial communities from Newby Island Compost Facility, Milpitas, CA, USA - Passage2 37B (version 2) (version 2) ...
CCCCCCCCCCCCGCCGCGCCGCCCCGCCCCCCCCCGGGGCCCCCCGCGGCCCCCGGGGCGCGGCGCGGCCCCCCGCCGCGCCCGGCGGTCCGCCCTGGGCCCGGCCGGCCGCGCCGGCGCCGCCGCCCATGGCCGCGGCCCCGACCGCGGGGCGCGCCCGGCGCGGGCTCGCCGCGCTCGCGGTGGTGGCGGTCTTCGCCGCCGGGGTCGGCGGCGTGTTCGTGGGCCGCGAGCTGGCGGACGACGGCGGCGGCAGCACCGGTTCGGGCACCGTCGCCACCACCGAGGGCCGCCCCGTCACCGCCTCGGCCGGCCCGGTGGAGCCGGGCGCCGAGGAGCCCGTCGCGGCCGTGGCCACCGCGGTCGCCCCCGCCGTCGTGCAGATCGAGACCGGCCGGGGCCTCGGCTCCGGCTTCGTCTACGACGAGGCGGGCCTGATCCTCACCGCCGCCCACGTCACGAGCGGTGCCTCCGAGGTGCAGGTGACCTTCGCGGACGGCCGCAAGGTCCGGGGCGAGGTGCTGGGCGAGGACGACGCGACCGACGTCGCCGTCGTGCGGGTGGCCGCCGACGACGACCTCCCCGTGGCCGAGCTGGGCACCGGCGTCGACCTGCGGGTCGGCCAGACCGCGATCGCGATCGGCAGCCCGTTCGGCCTGGACCAGAGCGTCACCGCCGGCATCATCAGCGCCCTCGGCCGCTCCACCCAGACCCCCGGCGGCGCCATCCCGGCCATCCAGACCGACGCGCCGATCAACTCGGGCAACTCCGGCGGTGCCCTCGCGGACGCCCGGGGCCGGGTCATCGGCATCAACGACTCGATCATCACCGGCTCGTCGGGCAGCGGCGGCAGCGGCAACGTCGGCATCGGCTTCGCCATCCCGATCGACATCGCCAAGGTCGTCGCGGACCGGATCGTGGCCGGCGAGTCCACCGAGGGCGGCTTCCTCGGCGTCCGCGGCGCGGACGCCACCGGCGACCGGGCCGGCGCCCGGCTCGTGGACGTGGAGCCCGGCTCGCCCGCGGCCGAGGCCGGCCTGCGGGCCGGCGACCTCGTGACCGAGGTGGACGGCACCCGGGTGTCGGGGATGATCGACCTCCAGGCGCAGATCTCCACCCGCCGCCCCGGCGACCGGGTCACCGTGACCGTCGTGCGAGACGGCGACACCTCCTCGGCCACCGTCACCCTCGGCCGCAGCCCGGGCAACCCTTGAGCACGGGCGGCCGGGGCCGGCGCCCGGCGGGGCACCGGTAGGATCGGTCGCCCATGCTGCCCGTCATCCTCCTCGTCGTCCTCGCCCTCGTCCTCGTGGGCGGCGGCGCCTACCTCCTCACCACCAGGAGCCGCGCCCGCGGCCCCGAGCTGGAGCCGCCCGCCCGGGGCGACGCCCTCGCCCCGCCCCGGCCCGACGCCGGGACGGCCGAGGCGCCGGCGGGCGAGGCGGTCGTCGTCCCCGACGAGCTGGTCGAGGAGATCGAGTCGATCGAGGTCGAGGTCGAGCCGGCCCGCAGGCCGAGCTTCCGCGAGCGCCTCGCCCGGGCCCGGGCCTCCTTCGCCGGCCTCCTCGGCCGCTCTCGCATCGACGAGGAGACCTGGGACGACCTGGAGGAGGCGCTCATCCGCGCCGACCTCGGCATCGGCCCCACCACCGAGCTGCTCGACGGGCTCCGCGCCCGCGTGAAGGACGAGGGCCTGGAGACCGGCGACCAGCTCGTGGAGGCGCTCAAGGCCGAGATGAAGGCCCGCCTGCGCGTGGAGGACCGCGGCCTCCGCCTGGACGAGGGCCGCACCAACGTCTGGCTGTTCGTCGGCGTCAACGGGGTGGGCAAGACCACCACCATCGGCAAGCTCGGGCGACGCACCACCGGCGAGGGCCGCACCGTCGTCATGGCGGCCGGCGACACGTTCCGGGCCGCGGCGGCCGAGCAGCTCCAGACCTGGGCCGAGCGGGCCGGCGCCGGCCTCGTGCGGGGCCACGAGGGGTCCGATCCGAGCGCGGTGATCTTCGACGCCATCGAGTCCGCCCACGCCAGGGGCGCGGACCTCGTGCTCGCCGACACCGCCGGGCGCCTGCACACCAAGGCCAACCTGATGGACGAGCTGCGCAAGGTCCGCCGCGTGGCCGACAAGGACCCGGGCCACGTCACCGAGGTGCTGCTGGTCATCGACGCCACCACCGGCCAGAACGGGCTCCAGCAGGCCCGCCAGTTCACCGAGGCCACGGAGGTGACCGGCGTGGTCCTCACCAAGCTCGACGGCTCGGCCAAGGGCGGGATCGTGTTTGCGATCCAGGCCGAGCTGGGCATCCCCGTGAAGCTCGTCGGTCTCGGCGAGACCGCCGAGGACCTCGTCGACTTCGATGCCGACGAGTTCGTCGACGCCCTGTTCGACAACTGACCCCGGAGGTCATCGTGTTCACGCTCCTGTTCCTGCCCGTCAAGGTGCTCCGCTGGTTCCTCAAGCTGTCCGGCGTCCGCGGCGGCCTGCTGCTCGCGATCGGCATCGCCGTCGGCGTGCTCGTCGCCCCCGAGCGCGGCGCCGTCATGCGCGCCCGGCTCCGGGCCCGCATCGAGGAGCTGCGCGCCGGCACCGTGCCGGAGGCCGTCGACCCGGTCGTCTGACCCGCGCCCGACCCACGCCGGCCCCCGCCGGGGACCGGGCGGGACCGCGACCGGGGCGCCGGGCGGTCCGGGGCCGTCCGGGGCCGTCCGGGGCCGTCCGGGGCCGTCCGGTAGCATCGGGGGCCCATGTTCGAGTCACTCTCCGACCGTTTCGACGGCATCTTCAAGAAGCTCCGCGGCAAGGGCCGCCTCTCCGAGCGCGACGTCGACGAGGTCCTCCGCGAGATCCGCCTCGCCCTGCTCGAGGCCGACGTCAACCTCACCGTCGTCAAGGGCCTGGTGGGGCGCATCCGCGAGCGGGCCGTCGGTGCCCAGCTCCACGCCGCGCTCAACCCGGCGCAGCAGATCATCGACATCGTCCACCAGGAGCTGATCGCCACCCTGGGCGGCGAGACGATCAAGATCACCTACGAGTCGAGGCCGCCGACCGTCGTGCTCATGGCCGGCCTCCAGGGCTCCGGCAAGACCACCAGCTCCGCCAAGCTCGCCCGCTGGTTCAAGGCCCAGGGCCGCAACCCGATGCTCGTCGGCGCCGACCTCCAGCGGCCCGCCGCGGTCGAGCAGCTCCGCACCCTGGCCCGCCAGGTCGACGTGCCCGTCCACTCGGCGCCCGACGACGTGGTGGCCTCCGGCACCGGCGACCCGGTCGCCGTCGCCCAGGGCTGCATCGAGGAGGCCCGCCGCCTCGGGCGCGACGTCGTCATCGTGGACACCGCCGGCCGCCTCGCCATCGACGCCGAGCTGATGGACCAGGTGCGCCGCATCTCCGAGGCCACCTCGCCCCGCTACACGTTCCTCGTGGTCGACGCCATGACCGGCCAGGACGCCGTCACCGTCGCCGAGAACTTCCACCGAGCGCTGTCCCTCGACGGCGTCATCCTCACCAAGCTCGACGGCGACGCCCGCGGCGGTGCCGCCCTCTCGGTCAAGGAGGTGGTCGGCAAGCCCATCGCGTTCGCCGCCACCGGCGAGAAGCTGGACGAGTTCGACCTGTTCCACCCCGACCGCCTCGCGGGCCGCATCCTCGGCATGGGCGACGTGCTCACGCTCATCGACAAGGCCAAGGAGGCCTACGACGAGCAGGAGGCCGAGGCCGCCGCCGCCCGGATGCTCGAGGGCCAGTTCACCCTCGAGGACTTCCTCGAGCAGATGGCCCAGGTCAAGAAGATGGGCTCCATCGGCAGCCTCGTGAAGCTCATGCCGGGCGTCCCCAAGGAGCTGCGCAACCAGGAGATCGACGACCGGGAGCTGGCCAAGATCGAGGGCATCATCCACTCGATGACCCCCGGCGAGCGGCGCGACCCGAAGATCATCGACGGCTCCCGCCGCCAGCGCATCGCCAACGGCTCCGGCGTCGGGGTCTCGGAGGTCAACGCCCTCCTCAAGCAGTTCGGCGAGATGCAGAAGATGATGAAGGGCCTGGGCGGCGGCCTGCTCGGCGGCGGCCGCAAGAAGAAGGGCAAGAAGGGCAAGGGCGGCGGCCGCGTCACCCCCAAGGGCGGCAACCCCAAGCTCGCCGGCCCCGGCGCCAAGGCCCCCTTCCGCCTCCCGGGCATCTGAGCCCATCCGGGCCGCGCCGCCCTTTTGCGCAGCCCCCCTCCCATGGCGCACCATGGGAAGCCGGCCCGAGCCCCGCGCCCGGCCACCGATCGCATCCCGTAACCAGGAAACAGGAAAGAAACGCATGGCCGTCAAGCTCCGCCTCATGCGGATGGGCAAGAAGAAGCAGCCCACCTACCGCGTCGTCGCGGCCGACTCGCGTGCCCCTCGCAACGGTCGCTTCATCGAGATCGTCGGCACGTACCAGCCGCGCCAGGAGCCGTCGGTCATCGCCATCGACGACGAGAAGGCCCTCAAGTGGCTGCGCAACGGCGCTCAGCCCACCGAGGCCGTCGAGAAGATCCTGAAGGCCGCCGGCACCTGGGACGCCTTCAAGGGCAACGCCCCGGCCGAGCCCGCGGCTGCCGCCGCCGAGTCGTGAGCGACGACGCCGCCGTCGAGGCCGACGCCGGGGCGTCCGCCGAGGCGCCCACCGCCGTCGCCGTCCTCGAGTACCTGGTCAAGCAGGTGGTCGACCACCCCGACGAGGTCACCGTCACCACCGTCGAGGGCCGCCGCGGCGGCCTGGAGCTGGACGTGCGCGTCGCGGACGGCGACATGGGCCGCGTGATCGGCAAGCGGGGCCGCATCGCGCAGTCGATCCGCACCGTCGTGCGCGCCGCCGCCGTCAAGGACGGCGTGTCGGTCGACATCGAGTTCATCGACTGAGGACGGGCCCGCCGGTCCGGCCGCCCGCCCACCCCGCCGTGACGCTCCTGGAGATCGGCCGCATCGGCAAGGCCCACGGCCTGCGCGGCGAGGTCCTCGTCACCCTCACCTCCGACCGCCCCGAACGCACCGCGTCCGGGGCGGTGTGGTTCCTCGACGGCGGTCCCGTCACCGTCGAGTCCGCCCGCCCCCAGGGCGGCCGCTGGGTGGTCCGCCTCGCCGGCGTCGTCGGCCGCGAGGCCGCCGAGGCGCTCACCGGCGAGCTGGTGCGGGCCGAGCCCATCGAGGACCCCGACGCGCTCTGGGTCCACGAGCTGATCGGCGCCGAGGTCCGCACCCCCGACGGGCGGGGCTGGGGCCGCGTCGTCGCCGTCCTCGACAACCCGGCCGACGACCTCCTGGAGCTGGAGGACGGCACCCTCGTCCCCACCGGCTTCGTCATCGACAGCGCCGGGCTGCCCGACCACCTCGTGGTCGACGTGCCCGAGGGCCTCCTCGGCGACGGCTGAGGGCCGCGCCGTGCGCATCGACGTCTTCACGATCTTCCCCGACCTGGTGGAGGACTTCGCCGGCCGCAGCCTGATCGGCCGGGCCCGGGCCAAGGGCCTCCTCGACGTGCGGGCCCACGACCTCCGCTCCGAGGCCACCGACGTCCACCGCAGCGTGGACGACTCGCCCTTCGGCGGCGGCGCCGGCATGGTCCTCATGGCCGAGCCGATCTTCGGCGCGGTCGAGCAGGTCGATCCGCCCCGGCCCCTGCTCTACCTCGGCCCCGCCGGGCGCCGCTTCGACCAGGGCGTCGCCCGGGAGCTGGCGGCGCTGCCCGGCTTCAGCCTCCTCTGCGGCCGCTACGAGGGCATCGACGCCCGCGTGGTCGACCACCTCTGCGACGGCGAGCTGAGCCTCGGCGACGTCGTCCTCAACGGCGGGGAGGTGGCGGCGATGGCGGTGTTGGAGGCCGTCGGCCGCCTCGTGCCCGGGGTGATGGGCAACACCACCTCCGCGGACGACGAGTCGTTCAGCGACGGCCTGCTGGAGTACCCGCAGTACACCCGGCCGGCGAGCTTCCGGGGCTGGGAGGTGCCCGAGGTGCTGCGCTCCGGCGACCACGGCCGCATCGCCCGCTGGCGCCGGGCCCAGGCCCTGGCCCGCACGATCGAGCGCCGCCCCGACCTCATCGAGGCCCGCGGCGGACTGACGGCCGCGGACCGCGACCTGCTGGCCGAGTTCGACCTCGACGCCGCTCCCGGTGCCGGCGCCGCTCCCGACGCCGACCGCGGCTGAGGCTGCGGCCGGTCCGCCCGAGGCGGTCTAGAGGAAGCCGGCGTCGGTGAGCTCGGCGCGGACCCGGGCCTCGTCCTCGGGGCGCACGAGCACCCGGGTGTGCTGGGGCGCAAGCCCACCGGCCTGGGGGACCTCCCGCTGGCCGTAGGACGCGAGCCGGACGCCCTCGTCGCGCAGCGCGCCCAGCACCAGCTCCACCTCGAAGGGGTGCTGCATCCCGAGGTCGATCTCGATCGGTTCGGCGTGGTCGGCCACGGCGGCCCCCCTTCCCGACGCCCCGTCGACGCCGCTGGGGCCCGACCCTAGTGCCGGGCGCTGACTTGGCCGTCCGAGGAGGTGGCGCCTAACGTTGCCTCCTGCCGTTGCGGCCCCCGCCTCGCCCGACCGGCCCGAAGCCGCCTCACCCAGGAACACGTGATGAACCGCACCGACCTCATCGACCAGGCCAGCCTCCGCACCGACGTGCCGGACTTCCAGGCCGGCGACACCCTCAAGGTGCACGTCCGCGTGGTCGAGGGCACCAAGGAGCGCATCCAGGTGTTCCAGGGCGTCGTCATCGCCCGCACCGGCGGCGGCGTCCAGGAGTCCTTCACCGTCCGCAAGCTCTCCTACGGCGTCGGCGTCGAGCGCACCTTCCCGCTGCACTCGCCGATCATCGAGAAGATCGAGGTCTTCACCCGCGGCGACGTCCGCCGGGCGAAGCTGTACTACCTCCGCGATCGCATCGGCAAGGCCGCCAAGGTCAAGGAGAAGCGCGAGTTCTGATCGCGCCCGGGGCGGCCCGGCCCGCCCCCGAACCCGCGGGCCTAGGCTGGGCGCCGTGCTCGTGAACCCGATCTCCCGCCGTGGCGCCGAGGTGCCGGCATGAGCATGGACGACCTGGAGCAGTACGAGGCCGAGCTGGAGCACCAGCTCTTCCAGGAGTACCGCGACGTCTCGCCCACCTTCCGCTACGTGGTCGAGACCGAGCGCCGCTTCTACCTGGCCAACGCCGTGGAGCAGCGGGTCGTGGAGACCGGCGGTCGCCCCCGCCTGGAGCTGGAGCTGCGCGACGCGTGGGTGTGGGACATGTACCGCTCCACCCGGATGCGCTTCGTCACCACCGTGCGGATCGTCACGTTCAAGGACGTGAACATCGAGGAGCTGGCTCGACCCGACCTCGAGCTGTGACCGACCGCCGGCGGGCGCTCGGCGCGGCGGGCGAGGCGCGGACCGCCACCTGGTACCGCGACCACGGCTACCGGGTGCTCGACCGCAACTGGCGCTGCCGCGACGGCGAGCTGGACCTCGTGTGCGTCGGCCGCGGCTCGCTCGTGTTCGTGGAGGTGAAGACCCGCTCGTCGCTGGCCTTCGGCCACCCCGCCGAGGCGGTGACGCCCGCCAAGCAGGCCCGCCTCCGCCGCCTCGCCGGCCGCTGGGTCGCCGCCCACCCCGGCGTCGGCCCCCGCTGGTGGCGCTTCGACGTGGTCGCGGTCCTCCCCACCTCGATCGAGGTCATCGAGAACGCGTTCTAACCCCCGGGGCGGAACCGGTCCAGCCGGGCGACGTCCAGCCGGCGTTCCCGCCGGGAGCGGACGGGGGTCGAGGGGCGAGGGCGAGGCGGGGCGTCGCCCCCGGGGCGTGCGGTGCTCGGCGGCGGTCCAGCAGCTCCCCCTCACGAAACCGGCCCAGTCGGGCGACGTCCAGCCGGCGTTCCCGCCGGGAGCGGACGGGGGTCGAGGGTCGAGGGCGAGGCGGGGCGTCGCCCCCGGGGCGTGCGGTGCTCGGCGGCGGTCCAGCAGCTCCCCCTCACCGACCACGGCCCAGCCGGGCGACGTCCTCAGCCGAGGAAGGCCCAGGCGAGCAGGAGGAGGCAGACGACGACGGCGCCGACGACCATCGCGTAGTCGGCGGGGGTGCGGCGGTACTTGCGGTGTGGGTTGAAGCCCATGACCCCACAGTAGGGTCCGAGGGATGAGCAGCCTCACCCCCCGCCCGGCCGACACCGAGGGCGTCCGGTGCCACCTGACCGAGGGCGTCGCCACGATCGAGCTGTCGAACCCGGGGCGCAAGAACGCCATCACCATCCCCATGTGGGGCGAGCTGGCGGCCCTGTTCCGGTGGTTCTCGGGGACCGACGAGGTGCGCGCCGTGGTGGTCACCGGCGAGGGCGACGACTTCTGCTCGGGCGCGGACCTGAGCGCCGGGGGCGACGCGCACTGGCTCGCCTACATGCGCTACGTGAACGAGGCGGCGCGGGCGCTGCACGAGGTGCCCCAGCCCACTATCGCCCGGGTCGACGGCGTGGCCGTGGGCGCCGGGTTCAGCCTGGCCCTCGGCTGCGACCTGATCGTGGCGTCGGAGCGGGCCCGGTTCTCCGAGATCTTCGCCAAGCGGGGCCTGTCGCTCGACTTCGGCAGCTCCTGGCTGCTGCCCCGGCGGGTCGGCCTGCACAAGGCGAAGGAGCTGTCGCTGCTGGCGCCGATCATCGACGCGGCCGAGGCGGAGCGGATCGGCCTGGTGAACCGGGTGGTGCCGGTGGAGGACCTCGACCAGGCGGTGGCGGAGTGGGCCGCCGAGCTGGTGTTCGGCCCGCCGATCGCGCTGGCCCAGACCAAGGGGCTGCTCGACCGGGCGGGCACCTCGACCTTCGAGGAGTCGCTGGCGGCCGAGGCCGCAGCCCAGACCGTCAACTTCTCCACCGACGACACCCGCGAGGCCATCGTCGCGTTCGTCCAGAAGCGGCGGCCGAACTTCTCGGGTCGCTGACCGGCGGGCGGCGCGGGCCCTTCCCGCTGTCAGCCCCCTCGGGTAGCGTGCCCGTCGACGCCAACACCTCCGTCGGCCTCGCCGCCCCCGCCACCGGTGGGCGGCCGCCCTCGTGGACCGGGTCGGTCCTCCTGCACCGCCGCAGCCGGCGCTCGCCCCGTGCGAGCAGGAGGCCCCCGTGTTCGCCCGCATCCCCTCGTCCGTCATCCTCGGCGTCGACGGCCACCCGGTCGCCGTCGAGGTCCACCTCGCCGGTGGCGTGCCCTCGATGTCGATCGTCGGCCTGCCCGACGCCTCCTGCCGGGAGGCCCGCGACCGGGTGCGGGCCGCGGTCATGGGCGCCGGGGTCACCTGGCCGGCTCGGCGCATCACCATCAACCTGGCGCCGTCGCTGCTCCGCAAGGCCGGCAGCGGGCTCGACCTCGCCATCGCGATCGGGGTGCTCGTCGCGGCGGGCGAGGTCGACGCCGGGGCGGTCGCCGGCACCGCGTTCCTCGGGGAGCTGGGCCTCGACGGCGCGCTGCGGTCGGTGCCCGGCATCGTCCCGCTGGTCGGCGCGCTGCGCAGCGACGTGGTCGTCGTGCCCCACGCGGATGCGGCCGACGCCGCGCTCGTCGGCCGGTGCCGGATCCGCTCGGTGGCGACGCTCTCGGAGCTGATCGCCGCCCTGGCCGGTGAGGCCCCGTGGCCCGACCCGCCGCCCCGGCCGCCCCGACCCGAACCGCCCGCGCCACCCGACCTCGCGGACGTGCGGGGCCAGCCGGTCGCCCGCCGGGCGCTGGAGGTGGCGGCGGCCGGCGGCCACCACCTCCTGATGGTGGGGCCGCCCGGCTCCGGCAAGACGATGCTCGCCGCCCGGCTCCCGGGCCTGCTGCCCGACCTGGACCCGGTGGCGGCGATGGAGGCCACCCGGGTGCGCTCGGCGTCGGGGGAGCCCCTGCCCGACGGCCTGGTGCGCCGGCCACCGCTGGAGGCGCCGCACCACACCGCCACGGTCGTGGCGCTCGTCGGCGGCGGCACCGACTCGTTGCGGCCCGGCGCGGTGTCGCGGGCGCACGCCGGCGTGCTGTTCCTGGACGAGCTGGCCGAGTTCCCCGCCCCGGTGCTCGACGCCCTCCGCCAGCCGCTGGAGGACGGCGTGATCCGGGTCAGCCGGGCCCGGTTCCAGGTCGAGCTGCCCGCCCGGGTCCTGCTCGTGGCGGCCATGAACCCGTGCCCGTGCGGCGAGGCGGGGCGGCCGGGCCGCTGCTCGTGCGGCGAGGGCGTGCTCGTCCGGTACCGGCGGCGCCTCTCGGGCCCCCTGCTCGACCGGTTCGACCTGCGGGTCGAGGTGCTGCGCCCGGAGGTGGACGAGCTGCTGGGCGGCGAGCGGGGCGAGCCGACCGCCACCGTCGCCGCCCGGGTGGCCGAGGCGCGCGCCGTGGCCGAGGGTCGGGGCGTGCGCGCCAACGCCGAGCTCGAGGGCCCGGCGCTCGACCGCTGGGCGCCGCTCGACGACCAGGCCGCCGAGCTGCTGGCCACCGCCCTGCGGACCGGGCGCCTCAGCGCCCGGGGCCTCACCCGGGTGCGCCGGGTGGCCCGCACGCTCGCGGACCTCGACGCGCACCCCGGCGCGCTGCGGGCCGACCACGTCGCGATGGCGCTCCAGCTCCGGGCGGAGATCGCCGGCGGCCCGGCGGTGGCGGCGTGAGCGCGCCGGCCGCCACCGAGGCGGAGGTGCGGGCGCTCGTCGGCCTCGCCGCGCTGCCGGGCATCGGCGCCGCCACCCTGCTCGGCTGCCACCGCGCCGAGGGCGCGCCCGCCGCGCTCGACGCCCTGCGCCGGGGGCGCCCGGGCGAGGTCCGGGCCCTGGCCGAGCGCCTGGGCCCGAGGGCCGACCTGGCGGCGCGGCTCCGGCGCGCCGCGGCCGGGCTCGACCTCGACGCGCTGGTCGAGGCGCACACGGCCGGCGGCCGGCAGGTGCTGGTGGCCGACCGGGCCGGCTACCCGTCGCTGCTCGCGGCGGACCCGGCACCGCCGGCGGTCCTGTTCGTGGAGGGCCGGCGGGAGCTGCTGGAGGGCAGCAACCTCGCCATCGTGGGCACCCGCAACACCACCCACGTCGGCCGGGAGCTGGCCACCACGCTGGGGCGCGAGGCGGCCGAGGCGGGCTGCAACGTGGTCTCCGGCCTGGCGCTCGGCATCGACGGCGCCGCCCACAACGGGGCGCTGGCCGCCCTCGACCCGCTCGTCGCGCTCGCCGCCCTCGGCACGCTCGACGGCGGCGGGCCGGCCGGCGCCGCGCTCGGGCGTCCGATCGGGG
>Ga0182792_1003027_pt1 | contig 11215 bp, 3 predicted proteins | sample Passage237B_FD_130497 | JGI IMG/M metagenome (GOLD analysis project Ga0182792, IMG submission 130497) | Cellulose adapted compost microbial communities from Newby Island Compost Facility, Milpitas, CA, USA - Passage2 37B (version 2) (version 2) ...
AAAGGAACCTCTGGCTTATTATTTGCAGATTCCTTCCTAAATTAGCCATTACTCAACAAACGTATTTAATACTAAACTAATTCCAATACCCTTTTACGGTTTCAGTGTGTCCAGTTCAATATTCACTCCCTTAATTTCAACTATTACAAGGAGGTTAACAATTAATTTTCAGCAAGTTGTATTTTTTTTCACCAAAAATTACCGAATTTTACGGTCCCAATCGTTGATCAGAATCAAAAAGAAATCAAATTCGTTGTTCTGCCACTTGGCGAGCTGAATTTTCCGCCCGATTCCATTGACTTTTACGGTATTGTGGAAAAAATTTTCTAATCAAATATTTGTCGATTTCGGAATATCTTCGTGATATTACAAATGGAATTTTACCACTTACAATCTGATTAAACTGTTTTTCATTCGCGGCAAAAGGTTGGCAGATTCACCTGCTACCTGATTATCACACATTCCTATGATAAGAACTTTTACACGCCTCCTTCTCTCAGTTTTAATCGTCCTGGCTCATCAGGTTATAGGCCAGAGTGATCGAAAAGTTTACCTGAAATTCGGTGAAATTGACGGCAATCACCCGTCATGGATCGGCAGTGACCAGTTTAGCAGATTATTGACAGGCAGTCGGCGGACACAGCCCGTACTCGGACTGATCCGGCTCGAAAAATCCCTGGCAACGGAGCAGATTAAACATCTGAAAAAATCGGGTATTTATCTGCAGGGTTACATACCCGACAACGCATGGGTGGCAGTCATTTCGGAAGAAACCGGTGATTTGCAATCGCTAAAGTCGCTTGGTTTTACGGGATTTCTGGAATTAAGCCCCGAAATGAAAGTGGAACAAAGAATTCTCGATGGCAACCTTACGACTTCTGCCAATACGGTGCGGGGTATGGCAGACCTTTGGGTAAAAATCCCCGATTATTTTAAAGTCGACAGCATCAAAAGAGTGCTGGAAAAGGAGTATATCCAGATTCTTTCCGATGAAAACAAATCATTCGGAATTCTGGAAATCAGGGTACCCGTACAGCGTGTCCGCGCATTGGCCGAGAAATGTTATATTGAGTTTATTCAGGAAAAGCCGGCTCCGCTGACAAACACCTCCTACAATTCCAAATCGCGGATGAACGCGCACTTGATGCGTTCTCCTTCAGACCACTACCTAGACGGATTAAAAGGGCGCGGTATCAAAGTCGGTATCGGAGACAATACCGACCCGGTCAGGCATATCGATTTCGCCGGGCGCCTCGTCAACCGCTTCAATACTACCGGTGGCGATGGTCACGGATTACATGTGATGGGCATCCTGGGCGGCGGTGGAATTCTGTGGGAGGATATGAGGGGACTTGCACCCAAAGCCGAACTCATTTCACAATATTTCAGCCGTATAATTACTTATAGCCCTGAATATTACAACGATTTTGGGATGCGGCTCACCAACAATTCTTACGGTATCACCGTAACGGGGGACGAAAGCTTCAGACGTTATGACATGACTTCCTGGCTGGTCGATTATCTGACTTATGAGTACCCCGAAATGCTCCACGTCTTTGCGGCTGGTAACTCAGGATATTCCAACTTGCCCGACAATCCCTATCGTAACGAAATTGCAGGTGCACGCGGATTTGGCACCGTATTAACCGGCTACCAGAGCGCCAAAAATGCCCTGGTTGTAGGAAACGCAGATTCAACCTTTGTCAGGGCTCGGACCTCCAGTCGAGGACCTACCCAGGACGGACGTGTACGTCCGGACGTACTGGCCGAAGGAACCGAAATCTTGTCGGCCCTGAGGGACAATACCTACGGCAAGATATCGGGCACCAGTATGGCCGCTCCGGCTGTGACGGGTGCAGCGGCACTCCTTTCGGAACAATATAAGATACAATACGGCGAGGACAAAAATCCACCGGCCGGGCTACTGAAAGCCCTTATCTGCAACGGGGCCAACGACCAGACGCCGGTTGGCCCGGATCATACCGCCGGCTTCGGGTTTATGAATCTGCACCGGTCGTCCCAGATGCTGAGGAATGAACAGTATATTATTGGAACCATCGGAAACAGCGACGTCATAAACCATACGATTCCAATTCCTGCCAACACCTCTGCTTTGAAAGTAATGTTATACTGGGTAGACCCTCCGGGCAACATCATTGCTGCCAAGGCACTGGTAAATGACCTGGACCTCAAGGTAACTGTCAACGGAACGACTACCCTGCCCTACCTCGTACCCACTGCACCGGCATCAATCCGGAACAAGGCAGGACGTGGCGTAGACCGGATCAATAACATTGAGCAGGTGGAAGTTACCAGCCCGGCTGGCACGTCAGCGCAAATTTCGGTGACCGGTTTCAATGTCCCCATGGGACCACAGCAATATTTCATCGTTTACGATTATATCCCTGCCAAAGTATTGCTGCTATCACCTGCGCCGCATGAAGCTTTTGCACCCGGACAGAAAATGTCGATTATGTGGGAATCGGGGACCACTACCTCCACATTCAATGTTCAGTATTACAACGGATCGACCTGGGAAAATATCGCGACGTCACTTGCCGCTTCAGCCCGTCAGTATATCTGGACCATCCCAACCAGTCTTCGTACCAGCACCGGACGCGTAAGAGTGGTTCGCGTATCCGACGGAGAAACCAGTGAAAGTCAAGATTTCACCGTAATCGGCACCCCGGTGATAAGTCTGGCCACCTCCTCGTCGCAGTGCGAAGGTCTCATTAAAGTGAACTGGACGTCCGTACAGGGTGCAACGGGATACGAACTGATGAAACTGGAAGGCGATGAAATGAAATCCGTGGAAACTGTGCCCAGCAACCAGACCAGCTATTATTTCAGAGGGCTGTCACCCGACAGTACGTATTGGGTATCCGTCAGAGCACTGATTAACAATCAACCTGGCAGAAGGGCCCAGGCAGTATCTCGCCGGCCCAATACGGGGACCTGTAGCGACGCCATTTCAAACGGAGACCTGGCCATTGTCGCTATCACCTCTCCGGCAGGCTCAGGCAGGCTCAATACCAGCACAGCCCTGTCTAATCAGACTGCCATTAAATTCAAGATCAAAAACCGTGACAATCAGCAATTTAATGGAAAACAGGTAAAAATTACCTGCAAGATCAACGACGGGACACCGGTTCAGCAGAACGTCAACCTGCCGAATATAGCTGCGGGGGGCGAATACGAAGTTTCGTTCAGCAATAAATTTAACCTATCGGCAGTTGGTACCTACCGTATTGAAGTCGGTCTGGAAGTATCCGGTGATCAGGTTCAGGAAAATAATACGTATGTAACGGAAGTCGCCCAGATTGCCAATCCTCCCATCAGCCTGTCCGTTTCGCCGCAGATCGTCAAATACAATGAGAATTTTGACAACATGCCGCTGGCCAAATATTATACGCTGAAAAAAGGATTGGAAGGCGCCGATCGCTATGATTTTTCGAGCACAGGTGCAGGAGGACGAATGAGGTCTTTTGTCAATACCAGTCTTACCCGGTCGGGCAACAGATCGATTACCATGGATACCGACAATTATCCCCATACCAAAGTGGAGAACTCCCTGATCGGCACCTACAACATGTCATCTTTTAACACCAACCAGGACATCCGCCTGAGCTTCTGGTTCATGCCACATGGCCAGCAGTTTGGATCAACGGAAAAGGTCTGGGTAAGAGGCAATGACACGCAGGAATGGATTGTGGCATTCGACCTCGGTTCGGTACAGCCTGTAGCCGGAGAATATAAAAGAAGTGCCAGTATCAAACTGTCTAATGTCCTGAAATCAAAAGGGCAGCAGTACTCGGCCAGTACACAGGTAAAATGGGGGCAGGCGGGTACCTATCAAGTTGCCTCCACGACGGAAATCAATGGATATACCATCGATGACGTGGAAATTACGCTGGCCTTTAACGACATTGAACTTAAAGAGCTGATAGCTCCGAAGCTTACCAACTGCGATCTGGGAACACAGGAACCCGTTACCATTAAAGTATATAACTCCATGGACTATGCGGTAACCAACGTAAACGTTTATTACCAGATCGACGAAGGTCCGGTGGTCATGGAAACCATCTCCCAGATTGCCGCCAATACGGAAATGAACTACACCTTCTCCACGAGAGCCAACCTGAGTGCCTACAAATATTACACCCTGAAAACCTGGGCTTCACTGGCTGGTGACCACGATCCGTTGAACGATGAGGTGACCCGTCAGATTCTGAATTCTCCGTTGGTGACAAGTTTCCCCTACCTGGAAAATTTTGAAAACGGTCCGGGCAACTGGTTCACCGGTGGCGAGCTGACCTCATGGGAGTATGGCACACCGTCGTCAACCCTCATCAACCGGGCAGCCAGCGGGCTAAACGCATGGAAAACCCGGCTGGCAGGCAATTACAACAGTTATGAACATTCCTACCTGTATTCTCCCTGTTTCGATATCAGCGGACTTACCAATCCGACATTGAGTTTCATGGTCGCGCTGGATATTGAAAATTGTGCGGAAACATTCTGTGATGCTTCATGGGTGGAATACAGTTTCGACGGCGTTAACTGGACCATCCTGGGGCAACTCGAAGAGGGTACCAACTGGTACAACAAATATATCTCGGATATCCCGCACTGGTCAGTTGCCAATTTTACCAATTGGCACGTGGCGACGATCCCACTTCCCAAACAGAACGGCTCTTCACAACAGGTGATCCGAATTCGTTTCGTGATGAATTCCGATATCTCGGTAACCCGGGAAGGTATTGCCATCGATGATATCCATGTCTACGACCGTTTTGCAAGCATCGCCAATTCGTTCGGCACCGATATAACCCGAAATATCAATTCCCCCAACGCAACCTGGACTCATTTTACATCCAACAACCGCGTATCGGTTTCGATTAATCCGAATGGAAGTACACCCAACCTGGGTTCGGTCAGAACGGTAACCTACCTGAACAACGGCCCGGTCAGATTCAGAAACAATTCCTATATGCTCGACCGAAGCTTTGTCATCCAACCCAATGCCACTGCGGTCAATCCCGGTGCACAGGTACGGCTCTATTTCAGCGACAACGATTTTAACAGACTGCTAACTGCAGACAACTGTCCCGATTGCGCTAAAGCGACTTCGGTCGTGGATCTGGGTATTTCCAAATATTCCTACAGTCAGGAAGAAAATGGAACCCCCGAGGATAATAACCAGAACACGTCCTGGTCATTTATCCTACCGTCGGTGGTAAACAAGGTGCCATTTGCAGATGGCTATTACGTCGAATTCACCACCAACACATTTTCCGAATTCTGGCTTTCATCGCAACCGATATTTACATCGACCCCGCTTCCCGTACGGCTTACAAAATTCACGGCCAGGCTAAACGAGGAGAACGAAGTGCAGCTCGACTGGACCATCAACGAAGCCAGCGATTTCAGCCATTTTGAAATTCAGCGGGCTATCGGTAACGAAGGTATGGACAAAGGGAAGTTTGTCACCATCGCAAACATACATCCGGGTGAAGATATTATCCGCAGCTACCGGTATGTCGACCCGGAACCCGGCGGAGATATTGTATACTATCGCCTGAAGATGGTGGATCTGGACGGCTCCTATAGCTACTCCGAGGTGAGATCCGTACACCTAGAAACTACGGCAGCTCCCCTGATCTATCCGAACCCATCCGGAGACGGATTCTTCTTCCTCGACTATCAGACTCTGCAGAATATCGAATACAAGGTGATCGATGCCCTCGGACGCACGATTAAATCCGGTTACATCGAAGGCAACGGATTTAAGCAGAAATCACCGATCGATCTGAGACATATTGGCAATGGAGTCTACCTGATTGAAGTGCAGGCTGGTGACAGAAAGTCCGCTTTCAGGATCGTCAAGCAATAACTCAGTTCGAAAACCGGTATTTGAGACTTAAAAATCCCTGCATGTAACCTAGCAGTTCCGAGGGATGCCCGCTACCCGCCCCAGGCTGATAATTCTGGTCCCTACGGCCCAGGATATTGCCCCGGGGCGGGTTCAGTGTTTTATGGATACTTACTCTTCCCCGTATACCCCAGCTCAGCTGTTACCGAAAAAAAGGGATAAACGGAGTACCCGGATACCGCTTCAAGGCTTTTCGCAAGAGCCGGGGCAAAGTTCAGACCCGCACGGAATTGGTGCTGAGCAGATGCTGCAGTACCCGATGACAGCAGCAACATGATGATGCAAAATGCTCTAATGAAAGGTGCCATTTCTGCTAGTCATTCATGATTACTTACGAAAGATACGGGTCTTTATGCTGTCAACACACAGGCGTGAAGGAGGTACATATCATCATCCATCAGGTCTTTATCCCGCAAACATTCCCAAACTTTCCCGAAGAGGCAATTAACCCTAATGGAAACCGTGTACACCCGGATATATCCGTTTGTATACGTGTGTATGCTGGATAATTATCTCGGCAGCGTTTATATTGCTTCCGGGGTGGGGAGGGCTTGCCCCCCGCGCGCGTGAGGAAGTCGCATCGGGTGCCTTTAAAAGAGGGTAAATTGCTCGCGACGGCAATCTCAGCCGAATACAATTAGCCTGCCGACCTCCATGTGTAAGAAAAAAAGAATTCGACTGTTCCCTAACCCCGCATGGGTGACATGATGACAGGAACATGTGAATCCCACCGACCTCTCAAACCCCGCAGGGGTGACATGATGATAGGAAATATCCGAATCTCACCGATCATACCAAACCCCGAAGGGGTGACATAATGATAGCCCAAAATGCGATTCCCGGCCATTTCTCCTGGAAATACACTTGATCCCATTCTTCGACTACCTCAAACCTGATCTGGCCGGTAATGTCTGATCACGAACTGCCTGCCTCATATATGCATCTTAATGAGACCGGAGAAAATTAACCTCCCCCCTTCCATAATTTACCCTTATCGATAAAAAGATCCGAAGGGAAATTGTTATGATATAACTGCCCGGTACCCAATCCCTGCGGGAGAAGGTCTTTAAAACTACCCGTAAACTGGGCAATCGCGTTGAGTCCTATATTCGATTCCAGGGCTGAGGTGATCCACCAGCGTATGCCCAGACGCTCAGTTTCTTCGATCCAGGTCCGGGTTGCCGAAAATCCGCCCAGCAGCGTCGGTTTTAATATAATATACGGAGGCCTGATGGTTTCCAGTAAAGCACGCATATCCGATCGGCTCTTCACGCCGATCAGCTCCTCATCCAAAGCGATGGCCAGGGGAGATTTCTCCACCAGTTCGGCCATTTGCTGCCATTGCCCCTGCCGAATCGGCTGTTCGATGGAATGCAGGTCATACGCAGAAAGGCGATTCAGTTTTTCCAGCGCGGTATCGGGTGAAAAAGCCCCGTTGGCATCCACACGCAGGGTAATCTGCTCTTTGCCAAAACGCTTCCGGATACCTTCCAGTAAGGCACATTCCTGATCAAAATCGATGGCGCCGATCTTCATTTTGATGGTACGGTATCCTCCCTTCAGCTTGGCTTCAATCTGCTCAGCCATGAAATCAGACTTACCCATCCAGATCAGCCCATTTATTTCGATAGGCTCCTCACCGCGGGTAAAGGCATTGTCAAAATAAACCTGGCGGCCCCCGTTTCTGAAGTCCAGCAAAGCTGCTTCCAAACCGAAACGAACTGATGGATATGCCGCCGGCACCAGTTTATCGATCACCTCATCCACCTCCCAGCCGGTGATGCCGAGCTGAAGCTGATTGAACTGGCGGGTGATCCCGGTCAGTACCTGCTCCAGATCCGGGACATCGTCGATACTGAGCCCTTTCAGCGGGCCAGCTTCTCCTACGCCATAAACCTGGGGATATTCCGGGTCACGGACGGTCAGTATATAGGTCGTTTTGGATGTCAGGACACCCCGGGAAGTACCGGCCTCGAACCTGAACTGAAGCGTATGCGGTGTGAAAGAAAGTAGCAGCGACATAGAATCGATAACCAAATCTGCGTAATTTGACCGGCAAATTAGGAAAATTTACTACGGTGGGCACGAATCTCCGGGATCTTTCGACATGGCGTAAGGCAATGATACCCCTCAGCTGGGTGTACGGCGTCATTACCGACCTGCGCAATCTGGCCTATGACCGGAGTTTGTTCCGGATCGATAAGCCTGCCTGTAAAGTAATTTCCGTAGGCAACCTGACGGTAGGCGGCACGGGAAAGACGCCCATGATCGAATTCCTTACCCGGACACTGCTGGATCGACACTTTGTGGCCATTGTCAGCCGGGGATATGGCCGGAAGACCAGGGGCGTTTACATAGCCGGGAGCCAAAGTACTGCGGCTGAAATCGGCGATGAGCCCCTCCAGTTTTTCAGGAAATTCAAAGAACAGGTTCCGGTGGTAGTAGCCGAAAAAAGGATTCTGGGAGCCACTGCGGTAGAAAAAAACTACCCTCAAACCGACATGATTCTGCTCGACGATGCCCTTCAGCACCGTTCCATCTACCGCGATTACGACATCCTGCTGACCGACTATAACCGTCCTTTCTACGAAGACCACCCCTTCCCTGCCGGAAACCTGCGGGAACGTCGTCGGGGCGCCCGCCGGGCCGATCTGATCGTGGTAACCAAATGTCCCAGCCATCTGACGCCCACGCAGAAAGAGGATATTAAAATACGTATCAGACAATATAGCCGGCCCGACTGTCCGGTGATCTTCAGCACCATTCGTTACGGCGCACCTCAGCCCTATTCGGGCTCCGCTTCACCCAATGCCTTCAGCACGATAGCGGGTTTATCCGGAATTGCACAGAACCAATCCTTTGAACAATATTTACGGCAGTCCTATCCGCTAACTGATTTTTTTGGTTTCCCTGATCATCACGACTATTCGGATAGTGACCTGGTCCGTACCGGAATTACACAAAATCCTAAACTGGCCCTGATCACCACCGAAAAGGACCGGGTGAAATTACAACCCCTTGCCGACGGGCTGAAAATTGCCGATCGATGCTTTTATATCCCTATTGAAGTCGAATTCAACGCCCACGATCTGGCTATTCTCATGCAATTAATTTCACGGTAAATTAATATTCCGTCGCTTGAATTCGAATTAATTCCTTATCTGGACTTAGGCTAAATAAATAAATATTTTACCTTTGTGACCGGCTCTGCAGTTGTCGTGCGGAGCGGTCCAAAATGAGTAGTTTATTCAAAGTCCGTAGCGGTTTTCCAATTGCACTTTCCCTGGTATGTTTTCTTTTTTCAGGAAGGGTGAATGGTCAGTACATACTTTCGGGCCGGGTACTGAATGCACAGGACAGTCTGCCGATACCCTACGCGGTTCTCACGGCCCAAAGCGGGGATATCTGGGCTACTACCAACGAAAAAGGCCAATTTACCCTCAACAATGTGGCGTCCGGACGCAACGTTCTGGTTATCAGACAACTTGGCTTCCAGCAAAAAATGGAGGAAATACGGGTGACCGGTAACCGCACCGACCTTATCATTTTATTGAGAGAGGACAATCTAACGCTCAATGAAGTAAAGGTAACCGCGAGCCCCAATAACGAACAACTCAGTACCTCCTACACCCTGGACCGTACGGTACTGGACCATATGCAGATGCTGAGTGTAACAGACGCCACGAGCTTGCTGCCGGGGGGTAAGACGACACGTAGCCCCCACCTGGCCACTTCCTCGGCACAGACCTTTGCCGTTATTGGCAGCAGCAATGAAATGGGCAATGCCCTTTATGGGGTGGCAGTGGAAACCGACGGTGTGCGTCTTTCGGTCAACGGACGGAACGCGAGTAATCCGGGAGGGGTCGACACCCGCAATATTGCGTCTTCCAATGTAGAAAGCATCGAAATCGTAACCGGAATACCATCGGTGGAATACGGAGACCTGAGTAACGGGCTCGTGAAAATCAAAACCCGCAAGGGAGCATCTCCCTACATTCTGGATCTGGTGACCAAACCCAATACCAAACAGATAGCCCTGAGCAAAGGCTGGATGCTGGGCCCCCAGTCGGGCATACTCAATGTCAGTCTGGAACATACCCGCTCCATCTCCGATCCCGCTTCTCCCTACACGGCCTATGCCCGAAATGGTCTTTCACTGAGCTATAGCAATACCTATGGCAAGTCGGGTCGGCATCCGCTCGAATTCAGGGCTGGTATCGAAGGCAATGCCGGCGGATACGACCGCCGCTCCGATCCAGACCTGTTCGTAGATACCTATGCCAGGGAAAAGGACAATGTGATCCGGGGCAATCTCTCCGCCCGGTGGCTTTTGAGCAAACCCTGGATTACCAACCTGGAATTTCAGGGTAACTTCAATTACAACGACCGACTGGGCGAGGTAAAAACAAACAAATCGGCCTCCTCTTCGGTCGCTGCGATTCACACCCGTGAACAGGGTTACTTTGTGGGTGAAACCTACGATTCAAATCCCCATGCGAATATCCTGCTGCTCCCTCCGGGGTACTGGTATGAACACCAGTTCACGGATGATAAATTGCTGAACTATGCCCTCCGCCTGAAAGCTAACTGGGCCAAAAGGCTGGGTACAATTGATAACAAACTGCTGGCAGGTGGAGAATTTACGGCCCATGACAACCTGGGCCGGGGGATTTATTACGGAGACCTTCGCTATGCACCTACCTGGAGGGAGTATCGCTATGACCAGATCCCGGCCCAGAACAACTACGCGCTTTACGTGGAAGACAATGTGCGCTTCCCCCTGGCAGGTCAGACATCCCTCGAACTTATGGGCGGGGTGCGGGCTGAACTGACTTCCATCCGTAACTCGGTATATAAAACCAACTGGAATCTCTCGCCCCGTCTGAATGCCCAGTATACCCTGGTGGAGGCGCCCGATCAACCCGTAGAACATCTGAGTCTAAAGGCCGGTTGGGGTAAAACGGTGAAATTACCCGCCTTCGGGACCCTTTTCCCTCAACCTGGCTATCTGGATATTCAGACCTTTGCCCCGGGTACGACGGCCGATGGGTCCACCTATTATGCCTATTATACCCAGCCTACGCTGCCGATCTATAATCCAGACCTGAAATGGCAGTCGACTCTCCAGCAGGAGCTGTCCCTGAACCTTCGGTACCGGGGAATCCGAATTTTCGTCTCCGCGTCTCGCAACAAGACCGTCAACCCGTACCATTCTCTGAAAAACTATGATCCGTTTACCTATAAATTTACCGACCAGCGCCACCTCGAGAATTCGAATATCCC
>Ga0182792_1003030_pt1 | contig 11205 bp, 11 predicted proteins | sample Passage237B_FD_130497 | JGI IMG/M metagenome (GOLD analysis project Ga0182792, IMG submission 130497) | Cellulose adapted compost microbial communities from Newby Island Compost Facility, Milpitas, CA, USA - Passage2 37B (version 2) (version 2) ...
AGCTCGACCGGAAGGAACAAATCAGCTGGTGGGGTCGCATCGCTCATGGCAGGGACCATAGAAAGCGGCCATGACGGACCGCTCCGAGGTCACCCCGCCGGATCAGCCGCGGATCTTTGCCTTCCTCTTCACCGGGTGGCCGTAGCTGTCGCGACCGGTGATCACAAGCTGCTTCGGCTTGCCTGGCGCTTTGCGCCCCCGGGCTGGCTTCAGCGTCCGGCATTTCACCTTCGGCCCGATCTTCATGGTTGCCTTCAGCTTGCCGGCCCTGAGCTTCGCCTTCGGCACGACACCACCGAGCGCGCGGGCGCAGACCTTCACGCGCTTGCCCTTCCGCTTGGCCGATCTGATCTTGATCAGCGCGTAGGGCTTGAAGGAAACCTGCTTGGTCACGAACTGAGTACTGGCACCGAGCCTGTACTGCTGGATCGAATGCGGCCGACCGAGGTCGACCTTGAAGCTGACCCGGCCCTTACTGTCCGGCTTCACCTTCTTGCCGTTCACGGCGACCGCTTTCAGTCCCTTGTAGTTCGGGGGGCTGATCACCGAAGCCATGCCGGAGCCAGTCAGCGAAAGCGACGTTTCACTTCCCTCCACCGTCATGAACTCAAGCGCCCGTTTCGGATCGGACTTGACCTGCCAGCCCCAGATCCGGAAATCGGGTTCGATCGTCTTGAACTCGAACTTCTGCGGGTCGGCCGGCGGGTCGGCGAAGTTGTCGGTGAAGACCTTGAGCGTGTCGATCACCTCGCGGGTGAAGTTCTCGAAGGTGTGGCAGCCGTTGCCGTAGTCCTTCCAGAGGTGGTCGACCCCGAGTTCGTCGAGCTTGGCGTTGAAGCTCGTGCTGCCCTGATAGACGCCGTTTTCCACGATGCAGGAAAGTGCGTCTTCGGGATGGGCGCCCTCGCCGATGTCCGGGTTGAGGATGCCGTTGGCGGTGCGGACCTGGATGTCCATCCCGCGCAGGTTGGAGGCGAGGTCGGTGGGGTTGGTCCCGTGCCAGCGGATCTCTTCGGTCGCCCGCGGCCCGTTGATCGCGTCGATCGCCGCGCCGTCGAAGGTCGACGCCAGGGACATGGTGGTCCCGATCAGGGGGTTGTTGCTGTCAACCGCCCCGGAGATCGTCGCTACCGAGCCGAACAGATCGGGATGCCGCGCGGCGAGGGACGTCGCGCCGTAGCCACCCATCGAGATGCCGAAGATCGCCCGGTGCGCCCGGTCGGCGATCGTGCGGTAGCGGGCGTCGACCAAATCGATCAACTGGTCGATCACGAAGGTCTCGTACATCGGCGGGCCACCGGCGCCGGCGTTGAACCAGTCGCTCCAGAAGCCGCTGTTGCCGTCCGGGGAGACCACGATCGACGGGTAGCCCGCGGTCAGCTGCTCGCCGCGCAGGACGTTGGCGAACGAGTCGTAATTGTTTTGCATGCCGGCCAGGGCGTAGGTGACGGGCCAACGCTTGGCCGGGTCGGAGTCGTAACCGGCCGGCAGGAAAACGTGGAGCTTGGTCGGCTCACTGAAGGCGTCGGTGTCGACGGTCAGCTCATGCAACCGCTCGGATTTGGCTACATCATTGGTCACGTTCGCGGCCGCAGCGGTGCCGGCGGCAAGCCCCGCGAACAGCAAAGCAGCCACCCCGACCAACAGCCAATTGAATCGACGCATTCGTCCTCCCACTCGGATCACCCGCCGCCGCAGGCTATCAATTGTCTACAGCCCTGCAGATAACAATTACCTGATCGAGCGCTTCTCAAACCGGCCCGAGTCGGCTGAGCTTCAGCCGGCCTGGCTGGGGTGAGCGTTGGAGGCTTCCGGCAACGGCGCCTCATGCTCCGCCCGCTCGTAATACTCCGGCACTTCCCACTCGTACCCGAACTTGGCGATCTTGAGGACGCTCCAGGTCTCGGTCGTGAGGATCCCGGGCAACTCGCCGACCGAGCGGATCAGGAAATCTGCCATGTGACGCCGGGACCCGACGAAGGCCTCGACCAAAAGATCCCAGGGGCCGGTCGTGTGAGCGAGGTAGCGGACCTCGGGCATGACTTTGATCTGATCCGACACCTCCTGGAGCCGGCCGGCCTCGACCTTTATCCCGACGTAGATGCAGTCGTCGAGCCCAACCGAATCTGGTTCGATCACCGGCACGACCTTCATCCCGCCCTCTTCCTCCATCCGGGCGATCCGTCGCTTGACGGTGTTCTGGCTTGCCTCCACTCGCCGGGAGATCGTCGAGACGTTCATCCTGCCGTCTTCCCTCAGGCACTCGAGGATCTTCCGGTCGAGCCGGTCGAGTGAAAGTGAACCGTTCTGATTGGTGTTCTCAGCCATTCCGTGACGCGTTTGCGTAGAGCATCTGGGAGAGCACTTCCCAGATCAACCGCGCGGTTATGCCACTGGGATCGTAAAGGGGCGACAACTCGACGTTGTCGAGCGCGGTCAATCCCATGGCTCCCACCATCCGGCCGATCTCGATGATCTCGTGAGAAGTGAATCCGCCGGGTTCGGGGCCGGTCGTTCCCGGGGCCGCGCTCGGATCTATCGAATCGGTGTCCAGGGTCACGTAGACCCCGTCGACTCCGTCCCATACGCGATCGAGGATCTCCTGGACGTTGCCGAGCAGATCCCCGCGCCTCAGGTCGCGCATCGTGTGGGCCGGGATGCCTCGGTCTTCGACCGCCTGCCACCACTCGGGGACGTTGATCGTGCCCCGCACACCCATCACCGCCATGTTCTCGACCGAGAGGTTCGGGAGCTCCGACGCGCGAATCAGACCGGAACAGTTGGTCTGCGTCTCACCGCCGATCTCGATGCCGCCGTCGAGGTGGGCATCGATCTGGATGAAACCCATCTTCCGGTCAGGGCCGAGATGCTCACTTAGCGCCCGGGCCCCGGGAATGCATAGCGAGTGATCGCCGCCGATCGAGATCGGGATCGCCCCCGCGTCGAGCACCCGGCGGATCACGGGGGCAACCAGTTCATGGGTGCGCTCGACGTTACCGATCGCCATCGGCATGTCGCCACAGTCCACCAAGTTGTATGCCTCGATCAGATCGATGTCCCATTCGAAAGACCAGGGAAAGCACATGTTGGAGGCGATCCTGAGCGCCCGGGGACCGTTTGCCGAACCAGGGCGTTCGATCGCCGCGTTGGCGCCGTCATACGGATATCCGAGGAACGCCGCCTTGACGCCACGGCCTTCGATCTCCTCCGGAGACATGTGGGGAGCTCCTAGCATCGAGATCACGCCGCTGGTGATCGCGCCGAAGTTCTGAGCGTTTCTGTTGGTCTCGTCCATGGTTCTCCTGATTCGTGTTTCGGCCCGATTAGGCCTGGCCCGGCTCCACGACGAGACTCACGTCATCGACCGCGGCCACGCCGCGGAACCTCGCACAGACTCGAAAGTGAGCGATGCGCACGAAAATAGCACTAGTCGAGGATTCAGGTAACGATTTTCGCCAGAATGAGTTCCGGATCTAGCGAAATATGCCTCATCGGGTGCTCAAAACGGTGAATATGATCCCACCAGCGGGATAGGTTTCACCCCCAAACCCGCCAGGCGATTGCGGCGACGATGAGGATGGCGATTATCGAGATGACGATGCCTGGGTCCATGTAGATCGCCTACCCGGTGAAGGTCGGTTCAATCAGAGCCCGGCGAACCGCTGGTGGAGCCCAGGGAGGATCCGGTTGAGGTGGCGGTATTCCTCCGAGCAGTGGATCAGGAGGCTCCGCCCGACCCCTTCCGGCACTGCCACCTTGCGGACAAGGCGGTTACTCAGGGCCGACTCCGCCGGCCCGGCCGCGATCGAGAGCGGGCCGGGAAAACGCGGCCGGACCCGGTCGGCAATCCAAAACCGGCTGCGGACCCTCAGTCCGTGCGCTGTCCGCAGGAAGACATGGGCTATGAAGGTGTGTTCGAGCATCCGGTCGCCGACCCGGCCGCAGATGATCGACGCCACCGCGGCGTCCTCCAAGTGATCGTCGGTGAAACCGAACTGCCGCGGTGACTCGAAATCGATGCGGATGTGGGCCGGGCCGTCACCGACGTCCTCGTAGGGAAAGTTGGTCGCAGCCCAGAACGGCTTCGCTTCCGGGCGACCCGGCGGGTGGTAGCCATTGGCGAAGTGGGCGGCCAGATGCCAGACCCGGTAGCGGTCGTCGCGGCGCGAATGCCAGTCGAACCACCACTCGACCATCGCCCGGTCGAGGCCAGGCATCGGAGTTTCGACGCCGATCCGGACGCTCAGGTCGGGCATCCGCGTCCAGTAATTCTCGTGCTCGAGTGGCGCCGGATCGCAGAGCCGGTCCAACTGCGAACGCGACTGGGTGAGCGCCGGGTCCAGCGGGCCCGAGTCCGCGGCCGCCAGCGCTTCGGCCGTTGCCGGCTGGACCTTCAGCTCCATAAGTTCCGCCAGATACTCGGCCTCCCCGGGGTGCGGACTCTCCGGGGGGAGCGGCTTCACGCCGGCCGGCCCATCCACTCGTGGAACCGGCCGTCGGGATCATGCGAGGTCCGGATCTGATCGAGTCGGAAGAGGCTCTCATCTGCCACGAAATTGGCCGGCCGCCGGCCCAGGTTCTCGTCGGCGAGCTGGATCCCGCTGGCCAGCTCTTCCATCGCCTTCATGTGGCCGGTCGCCCACTCGACATTCTCCTCATCCCGGCCCGGGTCCTGCCAGATGGCGTAGAGCGCGATGTAGATCTCGTCTTCGACGCTGTAGGCCATGTCTTCCCGAACCGGGCTTTCGCCCCAGTTCATCCAGAGCATGTGTGAAGGCGCCTCCGGCAGGGTCTCGGTGATCCTTCTGATCCCGGGCAGCAGGTCGCCGGCCGGGGCGTGGGTCCACATGTTGTCGACCGCGTAACGGTGATCGTCCGGGTAGGAGGCGTGGACACCGGCGCAGAGATCTTCGAGCCGGGCCGGAAAGTAGGGCAGGAAAATCTTCGCCCGATCGTTTGCGGGGCAGCTCCCCAGCAGACCGAGCGCCTCTCGGGCCTCGTCCTCCGAAGGAGCCAGGACCGGCGCGGTGACCACTACCTCCGGTTCACCCTGGTCGCGGTGGGTGAAGACCATCAGCTCCATCCAGCGCGGCACCCGAGGCCCGATCTCGGCCGCCCAGGTGAACACCTCCTCCAGGGCATCGAGGGGATAGGTGGCGATGCCGTTGGCGATCGCCGGCGGCCGCGGGTAAAGCTCCAGGTGAAACCTGGTTACGACCGCGAAGAAGCCGGGGCCGGAGCCCCGCGCGGCCCAGAACAGGTCGGGGTGGTTCTCCTCGCTGACCGTGATCAGCTCACCCTCCGGGGTGACGAGGTCGATCGCCACCACGCTCTGGCAGGCTGGTCCGTGGACCCTGCCGTTCCAGCCGAATCCGCCCTGAAGCAGATAGCCGCCGAGCGCCACCCCCGGACAGTGGCCGACCGGGAAGAAGAGACCGAGCTTTTCCAGTTCGCGGTCGAGCATGTTGCCGGGGCAGCCGGGCTGGACCTTGGCCCGCATCCCCGCGGCGTCTATCTCGGTTTCGCGCAGCCCGGAGAGGTCGATCAAGAGGGTCTCGTCGCGCAGGTGATTGCCGGCCCAGCTGTGACCGCCGGAACGGACGGAGACCTTGAGGCCACGTTCGCGTGCCAGCCGCACCGCCGCCACGCAGTCATCTTCGGTGGCCGCCTGGAGGATGATTTCCGGGTAGCGCTCCGGGGTAAAGGCATTCCACACGGCGCCCCGCCGGGCTGACTCGTAACCTGACTGACCTCTTGCGAAGAGCTTCCCGTCAAATTCCATGTCCGGCTACACTACAGATGTAGTGGAAGATTCTCAAGTCACATTCTCCCGGCGTCACCATGTGGCCGATGCCGCTCTGCGGGTACTCGGCGAAAGCGGCTCGCGCGGACTCACCCATCGCGCCGTCGACGCCGCGGCCCGGGTGCCGCAGGGCACGACCTCCAACTACTTCCGCACCCGCTCCTCGCTCCTCGCGGCAGCCCTCGCGATCCACGTCGACCTCGACACTCCGCCCGAGGCCGTCCTGACCCAGATCGCCAGCCTCGATCTGAATGACGAAGAGGCACTCGACCTGCTGATGGGGACCATGGACCGCCTGCTTGACAACTCGTCCCGGACGATGCTCGCCGCCCGCTACGAGCTGGTGCTCGAATCGTCCCGTCACAAGGATCTGCACGCGACCTTCGAAGCGGCCCGCGTGCGCTTCGTCGGGCTGGCCGAGGCCCTGCTCAAGGGGCGCGGCTGCGAGAGTCCGCAGGACCACGGCGAACAGCTCGTGGTGGTCATGGACGGCGCCCTGCTCGACGCCCTTCTCGCGGCCAAGACCGCGCTCGACCGGGACCAGCTCCGCGACCTGCTCGCCCGTCAACTCAAGACCTGCTGAGACCTGACCAGGCACAGACGGCGGGCCGACCTCGCGAGCGTTAGCGAACTCGGGCCAGGGTCAATCCGTCGGCCATGCCGAGCATCACCGAATCGATCCGGTCGTCGTCGAGCAGCAGGTCGTTCAGGCCTTGCATCGCCGCCGTCCCCTCGTCCGGATCGGCGTCGAGGATCCGGCCGCCCATCAGCACGTTGTCGAAGGCGATCAGCCCACCCGGGGTCATCCGGGGCAGCAGCGCTTCGTAGTAATCCGGGTATCCGGTCTTGTCGGCGTCGACGTAGGCGAAGTCATAGGTCGGTTCCTCGGGCAGCGCGCGGAGCGTTTCGATCGCCGGCCCGACCCGGATCTCCACCTTCTCGCCCACACCCGCCCGATCAAGATTTCGCCGGGCGGTCTTGGCCCGCTCGGGGTCGAGCTCACAGCAGAGCAGCCTCCCCTCCTCGGCGAGGCCGCGCGCGATCCGTATCGCCCCGTAGCCGGTGAAGGTCCCGACCTCGATCGCCCGGCGGCCGGGTCCCAGCTTGACCAGCATCTCGAGGAACGCGGCCTGTTCGGGCGCCGTCTGCATCATCTGCAGGTCGCCCATCGCCGCGGTTTCATCCTCGACTAGGCGCAGGGCATCGTCTCTTCCGGAGGCATGAGCCCGCACGTACTCGGCGAGATCCTGATCAATTCGAGTCGGTTCGATCGACATGCCTTCAACCTACTCCTCACCCAACCGACGGACCACACGATCTCAATGGCTTTCGGCCAGGGCCTTCAAGGAGGTGAGCTGGCGGGCCCAGGCACCGGCGCGTTCTTCGAGCCAGCCGGCGGTCGCTTCCATCGTTTCCGCCTGGACCTGGAAGCGGACATCGCGGCCTTCCTTGCGGCGGGTGACCAGACCAGCGCCTTCGAGCACCTTGAGGTGCTTGATCACGGCCGGGCGGCTGACCCCGACCTGGCCGGCGAGGACTGTGGCCGTGGGGCCGTCGGTCTCACCGACCAGGCTGAGAACGCCCAGGCGGGTCGGGTCGCCGAGTGCGGCGAAGACCCGGCTCTGCTCCTCGAGAGCCAAGGCGTTCATTCGGCGAAAACGTCCTGCAGGTGCTGCAGCACCTCGCCCCAACCCTTGGTGTTGCCCTCCAGTGAGGTCATCCGTTCCTCCGGCGGCGCATCGAGGCTCTCGAACCCGGACTCGTTCACGGTCACCCGGGTGATCTCCCCGAGCTCTTCGAGGCGGAACTCGACCAGGGTCTGATCACCCGGCGTCGGGGGCCGGCCCTCGTTGTTGGCGGCCCAGTACCAGGCGAAGTAATTTGGCTCTCTGACCTCGACCACGCGCCCGGCGCTCTGGCCGTGTTCGTCCTTGATCCAGTTGAGCCGGATCTCACCACCCGGAATCAGGTCCAGCTCGGCCGACTCCATCGAGAACCACCAGCGCGGCAGCTCGGCGGCGTCGGTCATCAACTTCCAGACCCGGTCGATCGGGGCGGCGATCTCGACGGTGCGCTCGATTCTCTGTTCTTTCACTTCATTCACGGCTACCTCCACTCGATTCGGTTATTCGTAACTATTAGGTTACACATTAATTCGTAGATTGCAAATCCACACAAGTTGACGCGTGTCAGCTACCATTGGATGACTGTCCGCTGGGAAGGAGCCGGAGTGAAGAAGGTCATCGCATTTGTGATCGCCGCCACGGCCGTTATCGCGCTGGCGCCCCAGGTCGCCTCGGCCAAGACTGGAACTCTCGCCGGGCTCTATAACCAGCGCTACTGCGAGATTTTCACCGTCACTCGACCCGACCCGCCCGACTACACGATCGACGTCTACAACACGGTCGGCCTCAACGACTGCCCGGCCGACCGGTGGGAGGCGGTCGACTACAACGAGGTCAAGACCCAGACCGGGTCGCTGGCCGCGGTCGCCAACGGTCCCCGCCGCTGGTTGATCGACAAGATCGCCGGCGGCAAGGCGGGTGAACCGCTCAGCCTCAGCGGGCTCGAGGTGCGCCACGTCGGCGTGCTGACCGTGCCGAGCCTTTCCCCCACGCCCTACACCGAGATGAAGATCGCGCGGACCACGACCTGGGTCTACAACAAGGGCCACAAGGTCCACTGGATCGTCTCACCCGAAGGCAAGAAGTACGCGCTCCAGGCATACACGACCAACGTCGACAAGACCCTGCGGGCGAAGAATCTCGACTCGCTCGCCGCAAATCCGCAGATGGCGTTGCCGGAAGGCTGGAAGTACCGGTCGATCAAGCTCAAGAGGACGCTGCGCCTGCGAGCACCGGGCATGGCGACGATCATGCGCGACCCGCTCGGCGGCACCTATCAGAAGTTCAAGTGGCCGAGGAAGTTCTTCAAGCCGGTCAAGAAAAAGAAGAGCGCGAAGGCGAAGTCAAAGGTCCGGCGCTAGAGCACGGGCCCTGTCCGCTGCCGCGACAGCGGCGTTCAGCTGACCGGGATGCCTCGCTTCGAGATTCGGTTGAGGCGCTTGATCGTGATGACGAAATCACCGTCGGTCACGCAGTCACCGTCATCCATGTTGGTGGTGTCGGTCGGGATCTTCTTGCCCCGGTAGACGACCGGCCTGCTGCAGGGGCCACCAACCCTGATCGTCCGGATCAGCTTCTTCTTCACCCCCAGGGTGCGAAGCTGGCCGATCTTGATGTCGAGCGGCAGCACGATCGACGCGAAAATGCTGTCCAGCGGGGAGATCTCGGCACCGAAAGGCGTCGGCTGGCTGCCCAGACCCCACCTGCAGCTCAGGTCCTGAGCGCCGCCACCCCGCCGGGAAAGCCCGATCGAAACACGTTTCGGCCCCTTTCGACGAGCGTCGGCGATAAGTCCCGCGACCCCCTTGCCCGTGTGGCTTTCGCACTCTGGCTGGGTGAGTTCTGCAGGCTCGTCCGGTGGGCAGTAGTTCGACTCCTCGTATTTGGCGAGGGCGCCTTTGTTCCCGGCTCCGCCCGGCGTTATCGCCGAGGTCGAGCGGACCAGCTTGTTCCGGTAGGTCTCGACCAGAATGTTGCCGCGGATGTCGACGTCACCGGACTCCTCCATCATCCAGCGCTGTCCCGGCAGACAGTTCTTGAACGTGTCCTTGTGACTGATCAGGGTGACGCCTCCGGCAACGTGAATCATCGCCTTGTAGGTGAGCAGCGAGGGCACCGGTTTCTTCTTGGCAGCCGAGGCTCCGCTGGGCAGCAGGACAGCCAGCCCGAGCAACGCGATAGACGCCAACGCGACCAGTCGTTTCACAACCCTCACCTCAACCCCGCAGACCTTGACATGACACGACTATGACGCCTGCCCATGCGGGGGTCAACCCGCGGGCAGCCGGTTCGCGCTGCTACCGGACTGAGACCCGGGCCATCGAGGTCATCGAGAGGTAGTAAAGGTCACGATCGAATCCGGGGGCCGGGAAGAGGAAGGACTGGCTTGGCGACGGCACGGTGACCCGGCCCTTTTCCTCACCGGTGTCAAGGTCCAACACGACGAGACTGTCCCGGCCGATCACCGGGTAGCGACGCACCAACGCGTAGCGCCCCAGCGCTTGGACGGCGCGACGGAAGACACGGCGAAAGCCCGCACGACGGGTGAGCTCGAGATCGCGGAAGTCCTGCACCACCAGCTCGCGGGTGTCGGGAAAGACGATCAGGTGGCCGGCGTGGGCGAAGTCATCCCGGCGCCAAAGCGATTCGAGTTCGTCTCCGTTCAGCTTCCAGGCACGGAGGACCGCATTGCCGGCGTCATACGCGACCACGACCCCGCGGTCCGGATCCCAGGCCGGCGGGTTGGACTCGGTGCCATGCGAAAGTCCGCTGATCTCGACCGACTTGAGCGAGTCCTGATCATCCAGCCGGCACCACCAGAGTCGCACCGGGGTCGGCGCCGTGCCGGTCCCGCGCATGCTCCAGTCGACCTCGTTCTGGCCGTTGTCCATCCAGAACACGTGACTGTCTGAGACAACCGGATCCCAGCCGAAAGTCTGGCCGGGCCGGCCGTAGTGCGGCCGCCACTCGTCGTCGATCACCAGCTCGCCCGCATCACGGTCGAGGGTGAGCCGGAGCACCGATTCGGTGCCGACGCAAATCACGGACTTGCCGTCCGAGGCGAGCCGGGCAATCGACCCCTCGGGGATCTCAACCTCCGGCACCACCGATTCGAGGGTCTGGGGATCCAGCACCGAAAAGGTCGAGGACGCCTCGCCGCGCGGAGCGTCGCAGTCTTTGGTGACCAGCTCACCGGTGTCGAGGATGACGAAGGAGTTGTAGGGACGGTTGACGGGCAGGCGGCGTTCGGCTTTCAGTACCAAGTCCTTGCTGAAGCGACGGGCCCAGCAGCCGAAGATCATGTAGATGTCGCCGTTGGCGTGGGCGGCGATCCCGCCCGGCCAGTAACGCCCGGCCGACAAGCGGGGCGTCACGGTCAGCGGCTGGAGCGTTTCCGGATCGAGCTTCTCGACCCAGCCCTCGCAGTCGCCCGCCAGCGGGTCACCCTTCGGCATGTCGTGCCGAAGTGCGTAGAGCTCGCCCTCCTCACGACGGATCAGCATGTCCGCGGCAAAGCTGTCGCGAAATACTTCGAGCTTCAGATCTTCGCCCGGCTGGATATCGAGGCCGGGCTGGCCCTCCGGCTTGCAGAGACGGCGCGGGCCGCCATCCTCACCGGACCAGGGCTTCGGCCAGTACGCGCCCGCCTCGACCACACCGCTGAGAGGGTTGGGGCCGGGCGGCGCTTCCCCCCCCGGGCCCGTGGGGGGGTTGGGGGTCCACCCGCCCCCAGGCAAATCAGCACGGGAAAGAGAAAGCGTGGTTCTTCCCGACCCG
>Ga0182792_1003031_pt1 | contig 11205 bp, 10 predicted proteins | sample Passage237B_FD_130497 | JGI IMG/M metagenome (GOLD analysis project Ga0182792, IMG submission 130497) | Cellulose adapted compost microbial communities from Newby Island Compost Facility, Milpitas, CA, USA - Passage2 37B (version 2) (version 2) ...
AGCAATGATAACCTTATGAAGATTATGAAAAAATAACCTGCTTTGTACCATTAAAACAAGCTTTTTGTTCACACCTTATTTTTCATCTGACCACCATGTTGTGGGTGAAACCAAATGTGTGAAAACGCACAAAAAACATTGGAACTATGGATCAAAAATCTATTGCAGTATTAATTACCGTACTCACTGAGGAATTTTATCCGTAGCAATTGTAATTGCTCCATACTGATATCTTCATCCTTGAATTCTTCATATGCGAGATTCAGATTATCATCTTCGGCATTACGGAAAAAATCAAAGATGGCTTCCTGCTCATTTTCGTCCAACTGTTCATCAATGCAATAGTTGATATTAAGACGTGTACCACTGGCTACAATGGCCTCCATGGCTACCATCAATTCTTCTACCGTGATGCCCTTATTCTTTGCGATAGTCTCCAGTGGAATCTTTTTATCGGTATTTTGAATAATAAACACCTTCAGGCCGCTTTTATTCACCACATTCTTCATCACAAAATCATCCGGCTTTTCAATATCGTTCTCCTCTACATACTTTGCGATCAATTCCACGAACTTCTTACCATATTTTATAGCCTTGCCTTTACTTACCCCTTGAATCTTTTCCAACTCTTCCAATGTAGTCGGATAGCTCAATGCCATATCCTCTAAAGAGTTTTCAAGGAAGATTACAAAAGGAGGCAGGTTCTTTTCTTTAGCCACTTTTTTCCGTAGCTGAATCAGCATGTCCAGCAGCACAGGATCGGCTGATCCACCCGAGCCCTGATTTACCGGTTCATCATCATCCTCACTTTCGAGATCCCGGTATTGATGGTTGAGCGCCACTTTGATGGAAAAAGGCTTCTTTAGAAATTTATGGCCATTGGGGGTAATCTTCAGCAGACCATATTCTTCGATATCCTTACGGATAAAGTCTTCCAGCATCATCTGACGAATCAGCGATTGCCAAAAAGTTTCGTCCATTTCCATTATCAAACCCGCTCCAAAGCTTTTCAGTTTGTCATGGCGGAAGGTTTTGATTTGAGGATTGTTTTTCCCTAAAATCACATCTACCACATACTCGATTCCGAAACGTTCATCCAATTCGGAAATGGCATCTAAAACAATCTTCACACTATCCTTTACGTCTAATTTTTCTTTGGGGTGACAGCAATTATCGCAATGCTGACAATTTTCAATTTTATCAATCTCTCCAAAATAATGCAACAATTGACGCCGCCTACAAGCTCCGCTCTCAGCAAATGCAACAGTTTCGGTGATTAGTTGAGCGCCCATTTCCCGTTCACTCAAAGGTTTGTCACGCATCAGGTGTTCCAATTTCTGAACATCTTTGTAAGAATAGTACAGAATGCAACGGCTTTCCATTCCATCGCGACCGGCACGACCGGTTTCCTGGTAATAATTTTCTAAAGATTTGGGGATGTTATAATGCATGACAAAACGCACATCCGGTTTATCAATTCCCATACCGAAGGCGATGGTAGCAACAATCACTTCCACATCATCCCGAAGGAAATCATCCTGACGTTTTGCTCTTAACCCTGCTTCTAGGCCAGCATGATAAGCTACAGCACGAATGCCGTTTGCTTCAAGTGTTTTGGCCAGTTCTTCTGTAGTTTTTCGGTTAAGCGTATAAATAATACCGCTCCGGTTGCCTTGTTGTTGAATGAAACGCACCATGTGCTTCAACACCTGCGATTTTGTAGTTTTGGGAACTACCTCATAATACAGATTGGGGCGGTTAAAAGAAGCGATAAATACGTTGGGCTTTTTCAGCTCAAGGTTTTTTTCAATATCATCCTGCACTTTAGGAGTAGCTGTTGCAGTAAGTGCAATGATGGGTAAATTGGGATTAATTTCTGTTATTATGCTGCGCAGCTTGCGATATTCCGGCCGGAAATCATGCCCCCATTCTGAAATACAGTGTGCTTCATCTACTGCCACGAATGAGATATTGATATCGGTAAAAAAAGCTACATTTTCCTTTTTGGTAAGTGTTTCCGGCGCAACATACAGCATTTTCGTTTTTCCGGCAAGCAGATCCTCCTTCACACTACGCTGCTGCACCCGGCTAAGGCTGGAATTGAGAAAATGTGCAATATTATCATTATCGCTGTATCCGCGAATCACATCCACCTGATTTTTCATTAAAGCAATCAGTGGATAGACGATGATGGCCACACCTTCACTTACTAACGCAGGTAACTGATAACATAAGGACTTACCGCCACCAGTGGGCATAATTACAAAAGTATCTTTTCCAGAAAGAATGCTTTTTATGATGGCCTCCTGTTCTCCTTTGAACTTATCAAATCCGAAATATTTGTGCAGTTCCTTTTTAAGATCTACAGTCGGTTGAGCACTCTTTTTCTTTTTAGCAGATACAACTTCCATAACCCTGCATTAATAATTTTAAAGCGATAATTTATTCTTAGTTTCCATTGACTAAAGCGCTCTATTTCTAGGATAAGGACCAGAGCGTTTGTAGTATTTGGGAGAAAATTTGACTACCGGATATTCCGGGAATGCGAATATAAGGATATTAAGGTAATAAATGAAAATAAAACCAGGTCCTATTCCTGCGCTACTCCTCTTTAAATATTCTGGCGCAGCAGGCTATCTTCAACATTATTCTTACATAAATAATATTGAATAATTACTGACTTATAATACCCTCGATACAAAAGCGTAGACGCTAATTTTAAAAATTATAATAATGTAAACTTGCTCCAAGACTAAAACAAGCATTACGCTTTTTCTATGATAGGATAATATCATTCTATTGCCAATTTTCTGCTTTGATCGAAATGGCAGATGTCATTTTGCTATGGCTGAATGTAATTTTCCCCTTATGGATACATCAGGCGAAATAGTATTTATTCTAACTTAAATAATTTTTTATTGTATCAAGGTGTCAACATAAGGTAATCGAAAATAAACGCCATCCAACTTGTAATGGAATTTTGCACTATGTTTTGAAAAGGCATTATGGTGCTACATTTTTTTGAAAATGGTGATTCAATTGATGAAATCAAAGATGAGATTATCGAGAGCATGCCTCAAATTGCTGCGATCCTCCAATGGAAGGGGGGCACTTTCTCCTGAAGGCGGCGCAAAGTCATGCGAAACATTGTCTTCTGAAATGAGGCCGCATTAAATACTTTTAGAAAATACCCAATGTGTATATCCGGAACTGTTTTTTACCCAATCGACAATTGAGAGCATCGTTAGCTATTTTACCTTTTCCCTTATCAGAAACAAGGAATTTGTAAGAACGACTCCTATTCCCCATACAACAACGGTATTGATAATAAGAAAACTGCATGAGCATGAATATTTTGTGCATGGAAAAGAAGCTATCGGAAGAAGCAAAGCATGATATAAATTTGAAGCCTTTTTCAGATGAGTGAGCAGGTAAATATCTTTGCTAAGAAATTTGGCAGAACCCTCATATATTACGACTATGATTGAAAGCTATGAACCAAATTTTATTATTATAAAAAAATAATAGGCGATGAAAATACCGGAAACGGGGATACCGCAATCTCAAACGGACTGGAAATTGCAAACAAGCCAACAAAATAACAGCCCAACAAAAATCCCCAAATCCCTCCTTACTGCTCAATAAACAATTTTTCATAGCAAATACGAAAGGTTATCTTTGCGCGGCGAAGGCAGCCAAAATGGCTAATTTTTATTGAGAACGCATACAAGATGAAACAACTCCCCAATATAATCACTCTGGCCAATCTGTTTTTTGGTTGCATGGCCATTGCCTTCTTGCTCAATGCTCCTTCTTATCTGAATACCGTAAACAATACGGATTATTATCCGATTATCGGCATGGAGGATATGTTCCGGGGCAGTATGTTTATCGGATTGGCTGCCCTAATGGATATGATGGACGGGCTAGCAGCAAGGGTTCTAAAATCGGAATCCAAATTGGGTCGTGATCTGGATTCTTTGGCAGATGTCGTATCCTTTGGTGTAGCACCTTCCATGATACTTTTCAAATTGCTCTGGATGGCCTATATGCAGGAACCAGGAGCCTTAGAAGCTCCGATGATTGCCATGGCACCGGCTTTTTTACTGGCTTGCTTTGCGGCATTGCGTTTAGCGAAGTTTAACCAGACTTCGGATGATCAAAAAGCAGCATTTATAGGTATGCCTACGCCAGCAATTGGCCTCGTAGTAGCCTCTTTTCCCCTCATCCTTTTTTATAATTATGATACCGCTGGTTACTTGATTAACCGCTGGGTAATTTATTTACTTATTGTCCTACTGTGTTGGTTAATGCACAGCCGCATCCATTTCTTCAAATGGAAAGCTTCAGGTCCCGCAGGGAATTGGTGGCCACATTTTGTAATTGGCTTGGTTACTATAATTGGTGCGGTGTTTTTGCAGTATGCTATCATACCTATCAGCTTTGCACTTTATATAATCTTGTCATTAGTTTACCGACCCCGAACTTTATAATTTTTTAATTGTAGATAACAATGAAATATACCGCTCACATTAATGTAAATCCATTAAAGGAACTATTAGACCCCCAAGGCAAAGCAGTAACGGAAAGCCTGCACAGCTTAGGGCTTCAACACCTCAATAATGTTCGCATTGGCAAGCATATCACCTTATCTGTTGATGCAAATGATGAAGCAACGGCTTACCAACAAGTGGAGGAAGCCTGCAAGAAGTTACTTTCCAACCCGGTAATGGAATCCTACGAAATACAAATTGTTGCTTCCTAATTGTGATTGGTTGTGAAGTTGTATCTCGTTCCCACACCTATCGGCAACCTAGCCGATATCACCCTGCGTGCTTTAGAAGTGTTGAAGCAGGCAGATGTGATCTTGTGTGAAGATACACGTACCAGCGGGCGTTTGTTGAAACATTATGGGATTCAAAAACCCTTATACGCCCATCATCAACATAATGAACATCAAGCTATTGATGCTCTGATAACGCAATTGCAAAGCGGTAAAGTATTTGCCTTGATTACAGATGCCGGCACTCCCGGCATTTCAGATCCAGGCTATCTGCTTCTAAGGGAATGTATTCGCAAAGGCATTTCTGTAGAATGTTTGCCGGGCGCTACTGCATTCGTGCCGGCATTAGTACAAAGCGGCCTCCCCACTAACCAGTTTGTATTTGAAGGTTTTCTTCCCCTAAAAAAAGGACGCCAAACCCGGCTCCAGCAGCTAGCAGAAGAAGAACGCACTATGATCTTTTATGAATCACCGCATCGTCTGGTTAAAACCCTTCGTGACTTTGCCAGCTTTTTTGGAACTACACGGCAGGCTTCGGTAAGTAGGGAACTCACAAAACTCTTTGAAGATACCCAAAGAAATACACTGGAAGGATTGGCAGCCTACTATGAGAAAAATCATCCAAAGGGAGAAATTGTAATTGTTGTAGGCGGCAATATTCCGGTAAAAAAGGGCGGTAAAAAAGAGGATTCTGTAGAAGAATAAGCTATGATCTCGTTAAAAAACAGGCCTGGCTTCCGGATTTTTAATTTTGAACGGTAAAAATGAGGAATTTTGCATTTCCATGTTGAACCGGATTGGTCATATAATTACCTTTCTTTGCTTAACGGGCATATTGTTGATCAATAGTAGCCCGCGGGAGTTTATCCATACCTTTTCCGGACATACTGACACCATTCACCATTCCTGTACGCACAACGATTATGGTGGTATGGCCTTTGAATCGGAACACCACCATTGTGCCTTTTTAGATCAGGTCATAGTTCCCTACACTTTTTCCATTGCACATTTTCAATTAAATGCAGCCCAAACATTTCAGTTTCCGGCTGTTTCCCAAATGGTATGTCGTGTTTGCCCGGCATTCATTCCCACTGATTCTCGCGGTCCTCCACAAGTGTAAAATTCCGGGATCTTAAATCACCTTTGCCGCTTCATAGGTAAAGGGGCATTACATGTACACTTAATTTATTTCCATGCATATTGGGATTAAAGCCGGTGCAGCAGCTATATTCTTTATGGTTTGCACTTCGGCTTCTTATAGTCAGAACGGTGATTGCAATTATCAATTGACCATTCAAATAAAAGACGGTAAAACGGCTGAAAATATCGAAGGTGCTTTAGTAAGCACAGGCAATCGGCAAACCTTCAGTGATGAAAATGGCTATTGTGTTTTTGATGATGTATGCCGAGGTCGGCTACATCTGCATATACAAACTATGGATGTAATTACTGAATCCGATATTGATTTCACCGGGGCCAGGGACACTTTTGTTATTAAAACGCAATCGCAAACGCGCGGTATCACACTGGATGATGTGGAAGTTCATGGGCATAAAGCACCGGTACAAACAATCAATGCACTTCAAACAATAACCCAAGATCAATTGCATCGGGTACAAGGGGCATCATTAGCTTCACAGTTGCAAAGTATTCCCGGCGTAAGCATGTTGCAAACCGGAGGCAATATTTCCAAACCGGTCATTAATGGCATGTACGGCAATAGAGTATTGATTCTTAACAATGGGGTGCGGCAACAAGGACAACAATGGGGGGCCGAACATGCTCCGGAAATTGACCCCTTTATTGCCCATCAACTTACCGTAGTGAAGGGTGCAGAATCGGTACGGTATGGCTCCGATGCTATTGGAGGCGTGATATTGGTGGACCCTCCGGCATTACCAGATGATGGGAAGTTACATTCCCAGGTCAGTTTGTTTGGAGCGGAGAATGGTAGGCAAGGAGCAGCTTCCGCAGCCTTAAGCGGCAATATGAAAAAGCTTCCGGCATTTGCCTGGCGTATTCAAGGCACTGCAAAACAGGGAGGCAATCTTAAAACTGCCGATTATTTTCTAAATAATACTGGCGTAAAAGAGTACAACTATTCGGCGGCGGCTGCATATACCCAAAAACATTTTGACGCCAACATTTACTACAGCCATTTCAATACACAATTAGGTATTCTTAAAGATTTTGGGACAGATGCAAGCTTTCGTTACGATATTGAAGCGCCCAGGCAACAGGTTATACATGATTTACTGAAAATACAGGCACATCAACATTTGAATGATAATTGGCATCTTACTGCTTTATATGCATTTCAACAAGATCGTAGAGAAGAATACGACTTACGTCGGAATGGCAAGACCAGTTTACCCTCTTTAGATCTGAAACTGAATACCCAAACGGCTGATCTTACGCTGGTAAATATGAATAACAGTGGGTGGAAGATGACAGCCGGATGGAGTGGCATGGTGCAAAATAATGCCAGCGTTCCCGGAACTATGATTGCGCCTTTGATTCCTGATTATATACTGAAAACAACCGGCGTGTACAGCATTCTGCGTTACCAAACTGCAAAATATGCCTTGGAAGCCGGGCTGCGTTATGACTTTATGCATCTTTATGCATTAGGTTATGATAAAAATGGACAATTATACGGAGGTAAAAAGTCCTTTAACAGCCTGAATGGGAATATGGGTTCCTTATGGTATATCAGTAATGATTGGAATTTGCGTACTAATATTGGAACAGCCTGGCGCCCGCCTTCCGTAAATGAACTGTATAGCAATGGGCTGCACCATGGCGCATTATCGTATGAACAAGGTGATAGTACCATGGAGGTTGAAAAGAGCTACAAATGGATGAATTCTCTGAATTATAATCTTCCTTCCGGCTGGTTTCAATTGCAGGTTGATGGTTACCTTCAATATTTCAAGGGTTATATCTATCTGAACCCTATGGATAGCATGGTAGAAAGTATTAGGGGAAGATTTCCCTATTTCCAATATGCACAAACCAACGCTCTTTTCACCGGTTGTGATATCTCTATGGAAATACGTGTAATGAAACAATTGGAATACACGGCCACTGCTGCCCTCATTCGTGCGAAGAATGTACGGGATAATATGTTTCTACCGATGATACCTACGGATAAATACCAGCAGGAATTACGATGGAATTTTAAAGATCAGCGTTTTCTAACAAAATCATTTATTAGTATTTCCCATCAATACATTGCTCAACAAAAGCGCTATGCCTCTGGAAGTGATTTTGCTCCACCACCATCCGCTTACCATTTGGCAGGATTTTCTACAGGAACAGTAATGAAATTTGGCCGGCAACAATTGAAAATTTATCTAACCATAGATAACCTGTTCAACCAATCCTATCGCGATTACATGAACCGTTATCGGTATTATTCAGATGATATGGGAAGGAATATTCAACTGCGTCTGATTTACGATTTATAACCAAAATTTATTCTATTTTTAATCAACAATAAAAAAAATAAAAAATGAAACATTACCCCAAAAATATTACCGCTATATTAGCTATCGTTGCTATGTTTTTCTTAGCTTCCTGTTCACCTGATGAACCCACACCTACACCCGAAAATAACCAGGAAGCTATAACCGGGATTAGTTTGAGTTATGTGCTGCTCCAACAAAATGGCACACCAACCACTGATACTACTACCATTACTTTTGATGCAAATGGAGTTGCCACTCCTGGAATACTTTCATTGAACATTGGTAAAAGTTATCTTACCTTGATTACCTTTTATGATCACGAAAAAGTGCTCAACCCTGAAATTGTTCAAGAAGGTGCCGATCACAAAATCTTCTTCTTCCCTTCTCAAGACGGCATTATTCATTATGAATATAACGACCAGGACAAGAATGGCAATCCAATAGGATTGAATGGGAAGACAACTATTTTAAATAGCGGCACTATAAATCTCAATATGGTATTTAGGCATGGATTGAATAAAAACAGCTCCGCTGCACAGGGATGGAATAACAGTGATTATGTACAGGCTGGAGGGGAAGATGATGCCAACATCAGCTTTACACTACATGCAGATTAAAAAGCTAACAAACAAAATCGCATCCATCATAGTGCTGCGCTAAGTATAGTACATCATTAAGATGGATGCGAAACCTTTGAATAGAGCTTTTACATTCACTACAAAAAAACTATTTCGAAAACCTTATCTCCTTACTAAGAGTGCAGCGGCAGCGAACAACTTATGGAATAAGGAAGTGTAGAATCTCTTGTTATACCACATGCACTTTTTGTTCTAATTCAGCTTCATACATCTTTTCCACGTATGCAGAATTCATGATGCGAAGTAGCCCCATATAGTCCATTTTGAATGCCACCCAGTCGCCAACTTTTAAACGATGCGCATTATTGCCCACATCTAACACCATCATATCCGAGCTGGCTCCGGCAATCTGAATATCTTGCTGTACAGGTCGAATATGGGTATCTTCGATATCCAAAAGTCCAATGTCAACAATAGCCCGATAGGAATTCTCACCTAATTGGCTGGTGTCAATTTCTGTGGTGTCACCTGTGAGGTTATGACCCAAGTGTCCATCAGGTACACGAGGCTTCTCGGTCAATTCAATTACCTCGGCATATAACTTAAAGACATCATTATGCATGGTATCAAAAGTAGTATTATGATACACATCGGTTCCTAAGAAAAATGTTTCGCCCACTCGAAAATGGTTGATGCCTTTTGGCAGTAACCCTTGTTCTATCAATGGTATCGTGACTGATGCACCGCCGCTGATATACGGAATCTTTCTATTGAATTTAGCCTCTACTAATTGCTTGTACAAGCATAACTGAATCAGCTTGTCCTGGCTGGGCAACACACCATACATACAGGTCAGGTTAGTACCAATGCCGGCTACCTGAATATGGGGTAAATGAAACACCCTGGCATAGAAATCGATGAACTCATCTCGCATCACACCTTCTCGGAGCTCACCCATTTCAATCATAATAACGACCTTATGGATCTTACCTTGGCGGCCTGCTTCTTCTGAAAGCATGCGAATTGTTTCGTATTCTGTATTGAAGCTAACATCAGCAAAGCGCACTACATTTTTCACCATCCTTTTTGCAGGTGGTTTAATATACACCGTTTCAATACCAGGAACTAATTTCTTTATTACTTTCAGGTTAGAGATGCGGGAGTCGCAAACTTGTTGCAGACCTAAATCCAGCAGCGCTTTAAGAAATTTTTCATTTCCACAAAGCACCTTCGCCACAACAGACCATTCAATTTCATTTTCACCAAACAACAGGTTAAGTTGATTATAATTTTCCTGGAGCTTTCGTTTATTAAGCGTTACTATTGCCATACTGGTTACTTTTTTTTGAATCTCATTTCGAGATATTTATTGGTAAATCCCAATGCCTCGTAAAGCTTCCTTGCGGGATTGTCCGGTTCCACATGCAAAGCAACATCACCTTCGGCATGCTGCAATGCTTCTTCCATCAACCTGCGACCAATACCCTTTCCACGTAAGTTGCGATGGGTGGCTATATATACTAGGATATTTTCCGGTATATAACCTTTCATACCGGTACAATTAACTACGGTAGCACCTGTAATATTTTGCTGATCGTCGGTTGCCGTCAAAACAAACCCACCAGGTTGTGCGTTGAGTGCATAATCCACTGCTTTTTCAATATCCTTTCTTGGATCACCATAGGCATCTAACTGATCGAATAAAAAGTCAACAATTTGTTGTTTTGTATCCGGCTTTGGTAAGACACCGGAATTATATAATTGCAATTTAAACATAAGTAATGTGATTTTGCCTACCACGCCAAAGCAGTAGGATAATGAAACAATAATTCGGAAGTCGCCAAACCTTTGTGTTAATAAAGGTTTATCCAGCACAATTAAAATATTTCAGGATTCGAATTGTGCGGAAATCATGTCCTGAAACAGAGCAAATGTTCGTAGCAAACTTTAAAGCCAATTTTTTTCAGGAAAAGAAAAATCCAATTAAAGATTACAAAATGAATCTTTTAAAAAACCCAAAGGCAAGCCGCTAGAACAACGATTAATGATGAAAGGAAGGTCGGTTACCGACTTGAACATCAAAGCGACTACAGTAAAATGCTGCTTCCAGAATAGGACGCAAAGATAAAGAAAAAAATATTAGTGCCCTAGGTGCTTAAGAATGAGCCTAAAACGACAATATTAAAACTGACTGACCGGTATTTTTATATCATGGTAAAACAAAAAACGCCAACCCTTTGTGGTGCCTTCTTCAAGCCATTGCTGCCGCAGCTCCATGGCTCGCCTACCATCATAGTCATATTTGGCCATGTATTTGACTTTCATTTGCTTCCATTGCGGTGCTTCGTCACCTCCAAAAAAGATAGATCCACCT
>Ga0182792_1003034_pt1 | contig 11189 bp, 23 predicted proteins | sample Passage237B_FD_130497 | JGI IMG/M metagenome (GOLD analysis project Ga0182792, IMG submission 130497) | Cellulose adapted compost microbial communities from Newby Island Compost Facility, Milpitas, CA, USA - Passage2 37B (version 2) (version 2) ...
CCCCCCCCCCCGCGGGGGGAGCCCGGAAAACCGCCAACCCCCCCCAAGCCTGCCCCGCCATGCCGGCTCCCACCCAAAGCACCGAAGTAAAGCGCCGCGTGTGGCACTACGTGCCCTATCGCCCGAAGATCGGCGACGAGGTGATCGCGGCCGTGCCGTCGGCGATGAAGGCCATCGCGCCATGGATCGCCGCCGCCCGCGATGGGCGGAAGCGCAGCGCGCCCACGACGACGATCACCCACTACTCCGAATCGCTGGGCATCCCGCCGAAGTCGCAAAGCGAACCGAAGACCGATCACGACTTCGAGTGCGAGCTGGCCGCAGCGCTCACGCTCGCGATCGAGTGGGATGGCTTCATGATTTGCCAGGAGCTCTACGGCCGCGGCTGGCCGCTCGATGCCGAGCTCGTGCAACTGCTCCACCGCTGGAGCTGCGACTACAAGGGAAAGAAAATCTCCGAGTGGAAAGCGAAGTCGAAGAAAGGAAACCGCGCATGAAACCTGCCCTCAGCATCTCCCACACCTTCGCGCTCCCGCCGCCGAATCGCGGATGGTCGGCGCGTCGTCGGCAGATGGAGACCGTGCACGATACACCGGCTTCCGTGCTCGCGCCGGAAAAGCACGGCCTGCTCTATCGCCTCGGGTCGTGGGTGTTTCTCGCGATCGTCTTCATCCCGCTGCTCATCCTCCTCGCGCTCGAAGCTCGTGACCTGCAGCGAAAGGAGCGCGACTGATGCCGACGGCCGCACAACTCCGCAACGCGGGCGTGTATGTGCCCGCCCACGTGCGCGACCATGAGGACGTGCCGCTCGGCGTGCCCATGACCGAGCAGGACGTGAGCCGCGTGGCGCACAAGATCCTTTCGATCCTGCCAGACATGGAGCGGCTGCCGCAGCTCTCGACCGATCTCGCCGGCGTGATGCGGTTGCTTGGCTGCAAGTCCCGCTCTGCCGCCTATCGCGAACTCGCCGCCCTCGGTGTGGCGCCCTACGTGACCGGCAAATACCGGATCCGCGACATCGAGAATGCCGTGGCCCGCCGGTCGATCAACGCCGCGAAGCAGGCGAAGGAATCCCGCGAAAAGAAGCAGCAACCCGAGCCCGTCGCCGCATGAGCCAAGCGCCCAAACAATGTCCCGGACTGTCGATCACGCCCGAAGGCGTGACGTGGGTGGATTCGCTGAACCGCGCCCACAACCTCGAGCGGGAGCGGCTGCTGTCCACAGGCGAAGTCGCGACCGAGATGAAGCGATCGGTCGATTGGGTGTTGCGGGCGATCCGCGACGGTGAGTTGTATCCGGTTCTCCACCACAACCCGCGCAACATCGAAGTGTATGGCTGCGCGATCCGCGATTACTACGCGCGGAAACTCACGAAAGGAGCGGCGGCGTGAATGGCCAAGCACACGAAGCACTGGAACGCACGGGTGGGGAAGCGGGAGCGCACGCGCTACAACATCCCCGTGGAGGGCGGAAAACTCATCTGCCAAACGGAGCTGATTCGATCCTTCGAGAAGGCGTATCGGAAGTTCAAGAACAGCCCGCGCCGGGTGCGGGCGGAGAACATCGCCGCGCCATGACTGACGCACAGCTTTTTCCCACGATCGGCAGCGCGGAGGCGCGGCAATACATCCGCCACGGCCGCGACGCGAAGAACGATGTCGCTGCGAAGCTCGCCGCGTATCGCCGGCAGGGCCAGCTCGAAGGCCTCGCGATGCTGATGACGATCCGCGGCCGGGTCGCGCAGGAGACGGGGCAAACGAATGAGGAATTTCTGCGGAGTGTCGGAATGCCGCCGGCCCCCGCCCCCCTTTCGCCGGGACTGATACCCGGCGACGTGAAGCTGGACCTCAGCCGGGAGCGAAAGCTCCCGGCTGTTGAGGCCGGCCCCGAAAGGAGCGCGGCATGAGCGCCCGGATCAAGCAGGCTATCGAGGAGTTTCGCCGCTCCTATTCGGCGCTGTTGACGGCCGCGGAGAAAGTCCGCGAAGAGATCGAGCGCGAAACCATCGGCTTCGACCGATTGCCGGCCGAGATGGCCGGGATCGTGTTGGCCGTGTGCGAGGCGTTCCACGTCACGCCGGCGCAAATCCTCTCCCGCGCCCGCCACGCGAAGATTGCCCGCCCGCGGATGGTGGTGCTCGCGCTCGCTGCCGACCTCACGCCGTTCACGCAAGAAGCGGTGGCGGGCTACCTCAATCGCGATCACGGCATGATCGCTCACGCCCGGCGCGTCGTCGCTCACGCCGCCGCGACGGAACCGCGCTTCGCCGCCCAACTCACCGCGCTTCGCCGCCAGCTCTCCAAGCTCGCTCCTCTCCACGTCGCCGCCTGACCGCGGGAGACGTTGCCCAACCTCCCTCTCAACCTCCACCGCCCCGACCTGTCGGGGCTTCCAGCCCATGCCCAAAATCGACGTCAGCAAAGCCGCAGAGATCCTGAAGAAGAACGACATCCCGCCCGACGTGCTCCGTCGCGTGATCGAGGAGATGAACCTCGTCGTCACGCCCGATCCGGTCGAAGACGCCGCGCCCGCGGTGAAAAAGCAATTCGTGATCCTCGTATCCGATCCGGCAGGACAGTTGCCGAAGACCGATTTCGCCGGGTGGGTATTGCAGATCCCGGAGGACGAGAGCCCCGCGACGACACAGGAACGCATCTTCCGCGCCGCCTACGACTACAACGCCACGCGCAAGGGCCGGCTCTATCCGGCGAAGACGGTGGGCGAAGCGATCGAGAACATCCCCGCCAAGCACTTCAAGGAAACCGACGTGTGGGTGAAGACGAAGTCCCCCGTGCTCGTCCTCCGCACCGACAACGAAATCCCGCGCGAGTAATCGACCACGGACCATCGCCCCCGGCTGCGCTCACATGAAGACACCGAAGACATCCTCTTCGCCAGCGACGATCCGCATCCTCCGCGATCACAACGCGTGGCGGCGTGGCCGCCGCGCTCAGATGCACCCGGCAAAGTTGATCGGGCGCGCGATTGACGATGTATGCGCGCGGGCGGCCTGTTACGTCCCGCTCTACGATGCGCTCTGCGAAATCGTGACCGCGATCAAAGACGACCCGGAGGCAGGTCGCGAGATGAAGGCGCTCGCCCGCCGCGGGCGGAAGACACTCGACCAAGCGAAGAAACTCGTGGCCCGCGCCGAGACATGAAAGCCGTCGACTTCCGCAATTTCACCTGGGCGCAGGTGCAGGAGCATATCGGCGACGACATGCGCCGTGTGCACGACGCGTGGCGTGACCACGGGCCGGGCACGACGCGTCAGATCGCCGAGCGCAGCGGCATCAGCCTGCTCACGTTTCGCCCGCGCACGACCGACCTCTATCACCTCGGCCTCGTCGAATGCGTGGGGTGTGAGAGCAACGCGGGCGTTTACCGCTTCGTGAGCGAAGACGAAGCCCGCGCCGCGGAGAAGTGGAAACAGGAGCCGAAGCGCACCCAGAAGCAGGAGCCGCGCGCGACTGCGGGTCTTCCGCCAACTCCAAACGCGGAACTCCAGACTCGGAACCGTCGCTCGCCAACAGCGAGCGAAGTCAGCCACGCCGCCAGCATCCTTGCCCGCGCGCGCGCCCACCGCCGGGCCAAACCCACCGGACGAAACCTCATCCAACCCGAACTGTTTGCCATCGCATCAGCATCATGACGACCGAATCTCCCAGCGCGCGAGATCTTTGCCTCACCGTTGGCGAACTGCGCGAACTGCTCGCGCGAAGCGACGCCCACGATAACGACCTCACCAACCTCTCGAAAGTGGAACCGCTCTGCAATGGTGGCATCATCCGTTTGCGCGCGACCGTGCTGGGCTCGCGGGAGATGATGGAAGAGGAACGCGAGATGCGCGAAGAGCAGCTCGCCGACCTGCGCAGCGATGCGGCCGTATTCGAGCGCCGCTGTGAAAAACTCCAACTCCGGCTCCGCGGCCTCAAGCGCCGCGCTGCCACCGTGATCAACCTGCCGTGAGCCCCGACTACGACTCCTTCATTCGAGCGAAGCTCCGGCGCCATCTGCCGAACGGATTCGCGCCGCGGCCAATCACCGCGCCGCTTTTCGACTGGCAGAAGCATGTCGTCGAATGGGCAATCCGCATTGGCCGCGCCGCGCTCTTTGAAGACTGCGGGCTCGGCAAGACGTTGCAGCAACTCGAATGGGCATCGCAGGTGGCGGAACACACGGGGCGCCCGGTGCTCATTCTGACGCCGCTCGCCGTCGCCCACCAGACCGAACAGGAGGCGCATCGCTTCGGCTACAAGGCGGAGGTCTGCTCGAGCCAAGAGCAGGCCGCGCAAGCCGTGATCGCGATCTCGAATTACGAGAAGTTGCACCACTTCAACCCCGCCGCGTTCGGCGGTGTTGTGCTCGATGAGTCGTCGATCCTGAAAAACTTTACCGGCAAGATGCGGCGCGAGTTGACGGACGCGTTTCGCGAAACGCCTTACCGGCTCTGCTGCACGGCAACACCTTCGCCGAACGATTATACAGAGTTTGGCCAGCATGCCGACTTCCTCGGCGTGTGCTCGCCCGCGCAGATGCTGGCGACGTTCTTCATCAACGACACGTTCAACACCGGCGACTGGCGTTTGAAGCGGCACGCGGAGGAGGAGTTTTGGCGCTGGGTCGCGAGCTGGGCCGCGTGCGTATCGAAGCCGAGCGACATCGGATATCCGGACGACGGATACATCCTCCCGCCGCTGAACATGCAGACGATCACCGTCAGCGTCGACGAGACGGCGGAGAAGCCTGACGACGAACTCTTCCGCGTGGCCACGCTTTCGGCGACGACGATGCACAAGGAAATGAAGCTGACATCGCGCAGCCGTGCCGAGCACGTCGCCAAGCTCGTGAATAGCTCGAGCGAGCCATGGATCGTCTGGTGCAACACGAACGACGAGGCCGATCATCTCGACGAGCTAATCCCCGATGCGATCGAGGTGCGCGGCAGCGATCTTCCCTCGCAGAAGGAAGATGCACTGTCGGCCTTCACCGATGGCAAGGCGCGCGTGATCATTACCAAGCCATCGATCGCCGGGATGGGCCTAAATTGGCAACACTGCCGCAATGTCGCCTTCGTGGGGCTGACCTACTCGTTCGAGGAGTTTTACCAGGCGCTGCGCCGCTCGTATCGCTTCGGGCAAGCGTATCCAGTAAACGCATACATCGTGCAGGCGTCGACCGAAGGCGCGATCCTCACGGCGGTGCAGTCGAAGATCGCCGCGCATGCCCGCATGCAGGAGCAGATGAAGCGCGCGGCAGCACACTTGAGAAAAGAAACCATGACCAACGAACTCACGATCAGGACGGAAATTAGCTCAGAGGACGGCGAAGGCTGGACGATGTATCACGGCGATTGTGTGCGGGTGGCACGCACGTTCGCGAAAGAGAGCATCGACTTCGCCATCTTCTCCCCGCCGTTTGCGGATCTCTTCACCTACTCGGCCGATGCGCAGGACATGGGGAATTGCGCCGATGTGTCGGAGTTCACGAAACATTTCGAGATTCTCATTGCGGAGATCGCGCGCGTGCTCGTCCCTGGCCGCGAGGTGGCGGTGCATTGCGTCGACCTGCTCTCCACGAAGTGGAAACATGGACGGATCGAGTTTCAGGATTTCAGCGGCGAAATCATCCGCGCGTTCTGGCGGCATGGTTTTCTTTTTCACTCGCGCATCTGCATCTGGAAATCGCCCGTGACGGAGATGCAGCGGACGAAGGCGCATGGGCTTCTCTACAAGACGCTCAAGGCCGATTCGTGCGATTCGCGCGTGGGATGCGCCGACTACCTGCTCGTTTTCCGCAAGCCGGGAGATAACCCGAAGCCGGTCACGAAAGACCCTGCATCCTTCCCCGTGGAGATGTGGCAGGAATACGCCTCGCCCGTGTGGATGACGGTCGATCAAGGCAACGTCCTCAACCGAGATGGGGCGCGCGATCACGCTGACGAGAAACACATCTGCCCGCTGCAACTCGACGTGATCGAGCGCGCCGTGGCGCTTTGGACGAACCCCGGAGATCTCGTCTATTCTCCATTCGCGGGCATCGGGTCGGAAGGTTATCAGTCGATCAAGATGGGGCGGCGCTTCGTCGGGTCTGAGTTGAAGGAGAGCTATTTCCGGCAGGCTTGTGCGAACCTCACGAGCGCGAGCGCACAGCATGAGTTTCGTTTTCTGGAGGGTGCCGCATGAGCGCCGACGAACTCCGCAATCTCCCCGACCAACTCCGCGGCGAAAGCATCGTCGATGCCATCGCGACGATCATCCAGGCGGGACACCGCGACCGAAAGACCTCGCACGAGGTCGCGGGTGAAGTGGTGCAAATGCTGAAAGCGAACGCGAAGTGAAACCCGCCCCGGCCATACTCACCCACGGCCCTGCTGCCGAAGCCGGCCCGATCCTCTCGGACCGCGCGGGCGACACGACCACTGTTTGGCGCGATGGCGAAGTGGTGCGCGAGGATCGCTTCGGGCGGGCGCGTGGGATGCCGCATGCGTCGCCGGTCTTCGGATACGAGACCGAGGAGCCCGCCGCATGACCAAGCGTCTCACGACGATCTCCGACCTGCCGATGAGCGAGGCCACCCGTCGGCTCAATCCGCACCTGTGCGCGGGCGAGTCCGCTGGCGTGAGCCCATTTGTGCAATCGTTGATCGAGGAAGTAACGCCGAAGAAGGCGCGGCTGCGGCAGAGCAAGAAACCGCTGCTCAATCCGAACGAGACGGCGTTTCTCGCGCACCTGCAGGCCACGATGCCGGGCGCGTATATCCACGCCCAGGAACTCCACCTCGGTCTCGCAAACGGTGTCCGCTACACGCCCGACTTCCTCACCTTCGAGCCGATGAGCGGCCGGATCTGCTTCTGGGAGGTGAAGGGCACGAAGAAGATTTTCGATGGAGCAGGGGAGAAACTGAAGATCGCGGCGGCGAAGTATCGCTGGGCCATCTTCACCCTCGTCTGGCGCGAGGCCGGCGAATGGCAGCAGCAGAGGATTTTACCATAGGACTTTTATGGCCGGAGACTGGATCAAGCTCGAAACCGCAACGCCGGATAAGCCGGAAGTCATCCTGATCTCGTCGATCCTCCGACTCGATCAGGACGCCGTCACGGGAAAGCTGGTGCGGCTGTGGTGCTGGGCTGATACCAACAGCGTGGATGGCGTCGGTGTGCGCGTCACCGCCGCGTTTATCGATCGCCTAACCGGCAAGCGTGGTTTCGCCGCGGCGCTGCGCCAGGCAGGCTGGCTGGAGGGCGAAGATGGTGCGTTGTCGTTCCCCGGCTTTTGTCGACACAACGGGCACAGCGCGAAAGCGCGGGCGATGGAGCGGCGCAAAAAGCAGGAGCAGCGCAATCGGGACAAAAGTCCGGACATTTCTCCCAAAAATGTCCCGTCGGGAGCGGGACAGAATCAGGACGAAACTGGGGACAAGAGCGGGACTAGAGATAGAGAAGAGAAGAGAATACAATCCCCCCCAAAGCCCCCCGAGGGGGCGGGCGGCGGCGCGGGTTCACGTGACGGAGACGGCCCGATCGTGCGGCTGGTGATGCCCGAAGTGCTGGCGAACAACGCGGCTTTCGTCGCTGCTTGGGAAGGCGAATGGTTGCCGTATCTGCTCGCTCGCAACCGCGGGCGCGTGCCGACGATCCACACGCTCGAATCGCACCTGCAGACGTGCGCGAAGCTGAGGCCCAGCCAAGCGGTGGCGGCGCTGAAATCCGCGATCGGCAAAGAGTGGGCGGCGCCGGACGAGAATCCGAAGGTCACGCTCTTCGAGCGGCCGACCGATGAAGTGCCCGACGACTGGAAGGCGATCTGGCGGGATGAGTTTCCGCCGGAAGATTTCCCCGACGCTCCGCGCTACGAAGAGGGCGAATGGAAGGCTGTTCGCAACGACCACAAGCAGATGATCCGCGATCTTGCGAAGAAGCGGCGGCGGAATGTGGCCTGATTTTTCCAAACGATGAAAACGAAGACGAAGATGATGCTGGCCGGACTCACGGCCGTCGCGGTGGTGCTGGCGTTGCCGGCGGCGCCGCTCGCTTCGCGGATGGTGATCTTCAACCGCCGTGCCGCTCCGACGCTCTGGATCGCTCCGCAGATGAAGGTGACTCCCGAGCCGAAGTTTCAGCCGGTGACGAAAGCGGAACTGTTGAAGCTGCTACAGCGGGGGCTCTCGACGGCAGAGCTGTCGCTGGCGACGTCGCTGTCGCACGGGGATTCCGAATGGTCCGCCGGCGTGCGGTATGATCGTGGGCGGGTGGAGGCGTATCGCGCGGCGATCGAGTGGGCGGAGTTGTTGGAGGAGGGGCGGTGATCATCGGCACTCTCACACGAGCAGGGACCTTCCCGATCAGGGAAGAAGAGACGACGGGTTTCGTCGTTTCATGCACTCCCGAGGATCTCGCGCGGATGCAATTCCTGCCGATGTATCGGCGGGTGGCGATCGTGCCAGCGGATCAGGCGGTCGACGTTGAGTCGCTGCAACAGATCATCGCGGCGGCCGGCCGTGCGACCGAAGCGGAATGCTCTTGCGGAGGCCATCCGGCTGACGACCCGCAATGCTGTCCGGCGTGCAAGGTGTATCACCGCATCGAGGCGGCGAAGCGGGCTATGGAGAACGCCGCAGATCAGCCGCGCGTATGCGAGAAGTGAATACAGAGCAGCACAGCACGCACACCGTTCGCCTGCTGGTGACACGCATACGCGTTGGCTGTGGCTGCTGGTTCTACCTCGTTCCTCAGCCCGCGCAAAAAGTAGCATAACGCCTCATTTTTTGCTTGCACAGCGTGTAGCGTAGCGCCACAGTATGCGCATCGAAAGGCAATACCGCCTGAGACAACCAAGGAAAACAAAATGACCCGCGAACAACTCAAAGAAGCGATCGACAACCGCACCCTCTACGTGGCGGACAAAATGGCGAATAGCGCCTACGTCTATTTCGAGCCGACCGGCAAAGAGCACGAGCACGCGGTTCACTACGTGAAGACTGACGGCGTGTGGACGTGGGAAAACGGTATCTACGGCGACCTCGTGGCGGCGGTCGGTGGCGAAGAAGCCGAGGCCACCATGCTCGAACTCCTCGGGCTGCGCGACGAATGAGCTGTGCCCATGGACCCCGTAACTTTAGCCAAGCTGCTACGTGAGCACTCGCTCGACCTCTTCCTGCGCCGTGAAGCCGACCTTGAGCGGATCCTCAAAAAAGTCGCTTCGCAAAACGAAGCTGACGCGAAGCTGCTCACGTCCTGCGTCGCATTCGCTCTCGCCGAACTCCAAACACACAAGGCTGCCAAGCTCCTCCCCAAGCATGAAAGCTAAGCCCATACCTGCCGCCCGCTACAAGAAACTACGCGAGTCGCTGGATGCGACTCAAGGCGAGGTCGCCGACCTGTTGGGTGTAGACCGCACCACGGTGGCGAGGCGCGAAACGGGCAAATTCCCCGTCACCGTTGAAGCATTTTTGGCCCTCGAACGCCTTCGCGACATCGCCGCCTCGGCGCCGCTTTCTGCGGAGGCAAAGAAGGCGATCGACGAGGAAAGGGGGCGCACGGAGAGGTAGAACGTCAAGATGACCTACGCGGCCAGCGACCCGAGCCCATTGGGTGCCTAAGCGTCCGCGTTAGGTCTGGCGCATGGTTAGGCCCGAACAACTTTCGCTATGAAAGACAAAATCAAAAAACTACAGTGCCGCATCGTCGGCCACAGATACAACGCCGCCGAAATCGCGGTGCTTACGCTCCGAATCGACACAAACCAACACTACCACGACAAGGTGCTCACCTGCGAGCGCTGCGGCTACGAAGAGTTGATCCCGGGGACCGGATATAGGCCGAACCCTGAGATGCCGCTGATGACGGCGAACAGTGGAGCGACCTTTTACTTTCCGCCACGCGAGACGGCCTCGGCCTAACGTCCGAGTGGCTGGCGTTTTCCTGAACCATTGAAGATCAGACACGATGACCGCTCAGACCAACACTCGGCAACCGCAGCCGGACACGCGTGCGCCCAACGATGACCAGCGGTCATCGTTGGCTGTAGCGCAGGGTTCGGCTCCGTGGGCATGGACCCACTCGCGAGATATGGAATACTGGAATCCTGTCCCCGGTAAATCGCGCGAAGCCGCAATTGCCGAGGGGAAGCGCCGCGGCTACCGCAAATTCTGGATCGCTCAATGCCGCCGCATGACCGCCGAAGAAAAGGAAGAATATGACGGCTCGTGGATAGTCGATCCGACAACCGAAGAAGTGGTTGAGCCGAACGTTGGCAGTGAGCCACGCGCCGAAAAAGGGCCTAACACGTGAGCGGAGGCACAACCCTTTGAACCTATGAAAAAGCAACGAGCGGAGAAGCCACTCCCGAAAAACAGGCCCCGTAAGCGCGTTGGCTCTGGCAGGCTGGTTAGGGTCCGGGCCTCGTCTGCCAACGAGCTTCTGGGAACGTGGGAACTGCGTCGCAATGAGGCGATCAAGGCGAAGGACTCGCCGGCAACAACGCCCTATCGAGACGAGAGACACCACGATCTATGGCTCGTGCGCGAGACGGCGATCAATGAGTGCATCGAAGACTTCCGCCGGCTGCTGGCACATCCGATGAAGCGACAGCCGGACTCTAACATCGCGGCTCAGCCAACGGCGAGGACGGAGCCGCGCATTCACCCCTGAGCTTATCGCCGTTGGCTGTAACCGCTTGGTTCTACCTCTTTCTCCTATGAAATTCACAACTGGCCAGATCATCTCCGCAGGGCTCGGGAAGCTCTGCTGCAAAATGGAAGGCGTGTATGAAATCGTGAACTTCCTCACCAGCGATAACCTCTACACGCACCAACTCCCGCGCGCATTCCGCGCGTGCGAAGCATGGGTGATCGAGCAACACCCGTGGCTCAAGGAACTCGACGAATCGAAATGCAACCCCGAGACGGTGTGGGAGTGGCTCGCCGATGCGGAAGCGCGCTTCGGGAAAATGCACGAACTCCAACCGCTCCCGCAGGATCGCTGGCTCTCGAAAGGGCCGGTCGCGGAACTCCTCGAAATGGAAGTCCCGCGAGACCGCATCATCACCGTGGAGGCTCAGTAGGTAGAACAACAAGACCTGCAACGCGCGCGAGCGCACTTAGCTATATGATCCAGCAAAACAGCACTTCGGAAACCTCGCCGCATTCGCCGGCAAGTGACGGCTCCACCCGTTGCCCCGCAACGTCGG
>Ga0182792_1003036_pt1 | contig 11186 bp, 11 predicted proteins | sample Passage237B_FD_130497 | JGI IMG/M metagenome (GOLD analysis project Ga0182792, IMG submission 130497) | Cellulose adapted compost microbial communities from Newby Island Compost Facility, Milpitas, CA, USA - Passage2 37B (version 2) (version 2) ...
CGCGGTCGGCGGCAGCGGCTCGCCCCCGGCGGGCGGCTCGGCAGGCTCGGCGGGCTCGGACACGGACGGCTCCTCGGCCTCGTCGGTGGGCTGGTCGTCGGCCCCGGCGGCGGGCGCCTCGCCGCCGACCGCGAGGTCGGCGCGCACCCGGGCCACGTCGTCGGCGCCCAGCTCGGCACCGCTCCAGGTGGCCTCGATGCCAAGCGTGCGGCACCGCTCGACCACCACGCCGGCCGGCACGTCCAGCTCCCGGGCGAGAGCGCTCACCGTGACGGCGTTCGATTCGACGGACATCTGCACCGCTCCCCCACGGACGTGACGCGATCGCCGCAGCGTAGTGCCCCGCCGACCGCTACGGTTTCCTGACACACCGTCAGGAAACCGTAGGGCCCATGCCGTTCACCATCGCCGAGGTCACCGAGGCCCTCGCCGCGGCCCACCCCGACCGTCCGGCCGTCGTCACCCCCACCGCCACGATCACCGCCGGCGAGCTGGCCCGGCGCACCCGGCGCCTCGGCCACGCCCTGAACCGACGGGGCTTCGGCCTGCGACGCGAGCGCGCCGATCTCGCCGGCCACGAGTCGGGCCAGGACCACCTCGCCATCTACCTCCACAACGGCCCCGAGTACCTCGAGGCGATGCTCGGCGCGTTCAAGGGCCGCCTCGCCCCGCTCAACGTCAACTACCGCTACGTGGCCGACGAGCTGCGGTACCTGCTCCACGACGCCTCGGCCCGGGTGGTCCTCTACCACGACCGCTTCGCCCCGACCCTCGCCGGGGTGCTGGCCGACCTGCCGTCGGTGGAGCTGCTCGTGCAGGTGCCCGACGGCTCCGGCGCCGACCTCCTGCCGGGCGCCGTCCGCTACGACGACCTGCTGGCCGAGGGCAGCGAGGACCCGCCGGCCGGCCTCTCCCCCGACGACCTCTACATCCTCTACACCGGCGGCACCACCGGCATGCCCAAGGGCGTCCTGTGGCGCCAGCACGACATCTTCGTGGCCGCGATGGGCGGCCGCCCGTTCGGCCAGGCCGAGGCGCACCCCTCCGTCGAGTCGATCGTGGCCGCGGCCGAGACGGGCGGCGCCGCGATGATGTCGGTCGCGCCGCTCATGCACGGCGCCGCCCAGTGGGCCTCCTTCAACGCCCTGACCATGGGCAACCACGTGGCGTTCCCGCCGAACGCGGACCGGCTCGACCCGGCCGCGATCTGGGAGACCGTGGCCGAGCGGCGGGTCATCTCGCTCCAGATCGTGGGCGACGCGATGGGCCGCCCGCTCGTGGACGAGCTGGAGCGGGGCGGCTACGACACCTCGGGCCTGTTCGCGCTGGTCAGCGGCGGCGCCGCGCTCAACGAGGCGCTCAAGGCCCGGTTCCTGGAGGCGGTGCCCCACGCCGTGGTCCTCGACGCGGTCGGCTCCTCGGAGACCGGCGCGCAGATGGGCCACACCTCCGCCCGCGGCGCGGTGTCCACCGGCACCTTCGACCCCGGCCCCGAGACGCTCGTGGTCGACGCCGCCATGACCCGGCGACTCGTGCCCGGCGACGACGAGACGGGCTGGCTGGCCCAGCGGGGCCACGTGCCGCTCGGCTATCTGGGCGACGCCGCCAAGACCGCGGCCACCTTCCCGGTGATCGACGGCGAGCGGTTCGCCATCCCCGGCGACCGGGCCCGCTGGCGGGCCGACGGCCTGATCGAGCTGCTGGGGCGGGACTCGGTGACGATCAACTCGGGTGGCGAGAAGATCTTCGCCGAGGAGGTGGAGCAGGCGATCGCCCGCCACCCCGACGTCTACGACGTGGTCGTGGTGGGCCGCCCGAGCGAGCGCTGGGGCGCCGAGGTGGTGGCGGTGGTGCAGCTCGCGAACGGCGCCGACGCCCTTCCCGAGGACCTGCTGGCCGAGGCCGCCCGCCACGTCGCCCGCTACAAGCTGCCGAAGGCCGTGCTCTTCCGCGACGAGATCCAGCGCTCCCCCGCCGGCAAGGCCGACTACCGCTGGGCCCGCGAGCAGGCGCTCGACGGCGCCTGAGCGCCCGGCGCCATCCGCCACCCGCGCGCTCACCCCGGAGCCCCGGGCGACCGGGCCGGCTGCTGCACCGCCAGGTCGGCCAGCGGGGCGAAGCGCGCCTCGGTGGCCGCGAGCCGCCGGACGCGGGCGATCACCCGGCTCTTCTGCTTGCGGACCGTGGCCGCCGCCACCTCGTTGGCCCGGGCGACCGCCTCGGCCGGCGCCGGGTTGCCGCCGCCCCGCTCCAGCAGCTCCTCCAGGAGCAGGTCGACGTCGCGCGGGCTGGCGACGAGGTGCAGCGCCTCCAGGTACAGGCCGAGGAGCGGCTCCCGGCGGGCGGCCGACGCCGCGACCTCCCCGGCGGCGCGCTCCCGGCCGCCGGCGGCGAGCGGGGCCGCGGCCCCGGGCCCACCCCCTTCCGCGGCGCGGCGATCGAGCGCGGCCTGCGCCTCCTCGATCGGGGTGGCCCACTGGCCGAGGTGGCCGTCGACCAGGTTGGCGAGCCGGTGCCGGGCCCAGCGCCACGGCAGGGCGCCGCCGTCGGGCCGCCAGGCGGCGGCGCGCTCGGCCAGGTCGAGCACGACCTCGCGGACCAGCTCGTCGACCTCGCCGGCCCGCAGCGTCGCGCCCCGGTCCTCGGCGATCCGGCGGAGGTTGCGGGCGATCGCGGGTGCGAACGCCGCCTCGAAGGCAAAGATCGCGTCGGTGTCGCCGGCGGCCATCGCCGCCATCAGGGTGCGGACGCGCTCGGTGCGCGCCGATGGGTTCCCGCTCGTCATGGGGTTCCTGCCTCGGTGTGGTGGCCGGCGGCTCTCGCCGGCGTCCCGCATCATGCCCAAGGGGGCTGACAGGTTGGCCGACGAGCGTCCCCGCCGGAGCCGGCGGGCACGGTGCCCATCGCCCGGACGGTTGACTCCCCTGATCGAGTTAGGCAGACTTAGCGGCGATGGTCGTGTGTCATTGCAACGTCGTGAGCGATCGGGAGATCCGGGCCCAGGTGGCCGCGGGCGCCCTCGATGCCGACGACATCGCCGAGCGCTGCCGGGCGGGCGACCGCTGTGGCGGCTGCGTGCCGGTGGTGGAGGCGATCGTCGCCGAGACCCGCGTGGCCCTGCCCACCCTCTCGGTGGCCGCCGCCTGACCCCCCGAGCGCCGTAGGGCCGCCGTCGGTGCCGTGGCGGGCGCCCCGGGCCCCGGCGGTTCACAGCCCATCTCCGGGTGCCTTCACCTCCCCCGCACCCCCGCGGCCACCCCGCCCCACGGGCCGTGTGAGGCATCCCAACACCCGCGGCCGCTCGCTAGCGTCGTGCCATCCCCCACCGACGCCAGGAGACGACATGCAGGGCGATCCCGAGATCATCGAGGTCCTCAACGAGATCCTCACCGCCGAGCTCACGGCGATCAACCAGTACTTCATCCACGCCAAGATGCGCTCGAACTGGGGCTTCGACCGCCTCGCGGCCGTGGCGCGCAAGGAGTCCATCGAGGAGATGGAGGACGCGGACAAGCTGATCGACCGCATCCTGTACCTCGACGGGACGCCCAACCTCCAGCGCTACAACCCCGTCCGGGTCGGCGAGACCATCCCCGAGCAGTTCCGGCTGGAGCTCCAGACCGAGACCGAGGCCATCGAGCGCTACAACCGGGCCATCGACCTCGCCCGGCGCAAGAACGACAACGGCACCCGCCAGCTCCTGAACGAGCGGCTGGTCGACGAGGAGGGCCACGCCGACTGGCTGGAGGCCCAGCTCCACATCATCGACACGATCGGTGCCGAGAACTACCTGGCCCAGCACATCCACGAGGACGACTGATCCTGCGGGTGGGGGCCGCCATGTGGGCCCTGCCCGCCTGGTTCGGCCGACAGCTCCCCGAGCGAGCCGCCCGGCGCGGCTCGCTCGCCGCGTACGCCACCTGGTGCACCGCGGTCGAGGGCAACACCACCTTCTACGCCGTGCCCTCGGCCGCGGCGGTGGCGAGCTGGGCCGCCCAGGCGCCGGCCGGGTTCCGGTTCGTGGCGAAGCTGCCCCGCACCGTCACCCACGAGGCCCGGCTGCGGCCCGACCGGGCCGGCCCCGACACCCGCCGGCTGCTCGACGCGCTGGCCCCGCTCGGCGAGCGGGTGGCCACGATCGTGGCCCAGCTCCCGGCCTCGTTCGGCCCGGCCGACCTGCCGGTGCTCGCCCGCTACGGGCGGCGCCTGCCCCGGGACGTGCCGAACCGCTGGGCGGTCGAGGTCCGCCACCCCGCGTTCTTCGACGGCTCGCCGGCCGGCGCGGCCCTGGAGGACCTGCTGGGCGACCTCGGCCTGGAGTGGATCCCGTTCGACACCACGACGCTCTTCGCCACGCCGCCCAGGACCGAGGCCGAGCGGGTGGCCTGGGGCGACAAGCCCCGGCTGCCCCGGCGGCTCCGGGCGCTCACCGACCGGCCGGTGGTCCGCTACCTGGGCCGCGACGACCCCGCCGCCACCGAGGCCGGCTGGGCGCCGTGGCCGGCGGTGGTGGCCGGCTGGCTGCGCGAGGGCCGCGAGCCCACGTTCTTCGTCCACACGCCCGACAACGTCGACGCCCTCGTGCTCGCCCGCCGCTTCCACGCCGCGGTCGCCGAGCTGGTGCCCGACCTCGACCCGCTCCCGGAGCCGCCGGCGCCCGACGCGGGTGCGCCCGAGACCCTGTTCTGAGCGGGGCGCGGGCCCCTCAGCGGCGGAGCGCGGCGGGGGCGTCGACCGGCACGGCCGGGGCGTGCGGCGCCACCGGCTCGACCCGGCGGTAGGGCTCGCCGAGGGGCGGGCGGGGGTCGGCCTCGCCCTTGTTCGGCCAGGCGGCCATCGCCCGCTCGGTCATGGCGGTGATGGTGAGCGACGGGTTCACGCCGAGGTTGGCCGACACCGCCGAGCCGTCCGCGACCGACAGGCCCTCGTAGCCGTACACGCGCTGGTAGGGGTCGATGACCCCGTCGTCGGGGGTGGCGCCGATGGCGCAGCCGCCGAGGATGTGGGCGGTGGTGGGGGCGTCGAGGAGCGTCTCGTTCCAGGCGCCCCACGGCTCGCCGTCGAGCATGTCGGCCACCTCCCGGGCCGCCTGGTTCGCCACCGGCAGGTACGACGGGTTGGGCTCGCCGTGGCCCGGGCGGCTGACCAGGTTGCCGAGCTTGGCGTGGCGGCGGATGGAGATGCTGTTGTCCCGGCTCTGCATCACGAGGAGGATGATCGAGCGCTCGGACCAGCGCCGCACCGACAGGGACCGCAGGAAGCGCACCGGGTGCCGGGCGACGGCGGTGAGGAAGCGGACCTGGCGGGGCGTCTTCCCGCCGCCGTCCACGAGCACCGTGGTGAGCAGGCCCATGGCGTTGGAGCCGGGCGGGTAGCGGACGGGCTCGATGTGGGTGGTGGGGTCGGGGTGGATCGAGGAGGTGATGGCGACGCCCTGGCTGAGCGAGGGGTCGGGCACCTTGGCGCTGGCGCCGACGATGGCCTCGCTGTTGGTGCGCACCACGTCGCCCAGGCGCTCGGACAGGTCCGGGAGGCGGCCGGTGTCGCGCAGCTTGAGGAGCAGCTTGAGGGTGCCGAGCACGCCGGCGGAGAGCACGACCCGCTCGGTGGTGACGGTGCGCCGCCGCTTGCGGACCCAGGCGCCGGGCTTCTCGGTGACGACCCGCCAGCCGCCGCCCGGCAGCGGTTCGAGGTCCACGACCTGCCGGTTCGGGTGCACCTCGGCGCCGTTCTTCTCCGCCAGGTACAGGTAGTTGCGGTCCAGGGTGTTCTTGGCGCCGACCCGGCAGCCGACCATGCAGCTCCCGCAGTGGGTGCAGCCGACCTTGTCGGGCCCCTCGCCGCCGAAGTACGGGTCGGGGACGCGCTCGCCCGGCTCGCCGAAGAACACGCCCACCGGCGTGCGGTGGTACGTGTCGGCCACGCCGAGGCGCTCGGCCAGGTCGTGGATGTAGGCGTCGGCCGGGGTGTCCTCGGCCACCTCGTTGACGCCGAGCATCCGCTTGGCCTGGTCGTAGTGGGGGGCCAGCTCGTCCCGCCAGTCGGTGATGTCGCCCCACTGGGGGTCGGTGTAGAAGGGGTCGAGCGGCTCGTAGAGGGTGTTGGCGTAGACGAGGGAGCCGCCGCCGACGCCCGCGCCGGAGAGGATCGACACGTCCTTCAGCGGGGTGATCCGCTGGATGCCCCGCATGCCGAGCACGGGGGCCCACAGGAACCGGCGGAGCTGCCAGCTCGAGGTGGGCAGCGTGGAGGTGTCGAACCGGCGCCCGGCCTCCAGCACCCCCACCCGGTAGCCCTTCTCGGTGGCCCGGAGCGCGGTGACGCTCCCGCCGAAGCCCGAGCCCACCACCAGCACGTCGTAGTCGAAGGTCGCCATCGCCGACCATCGTCGCGCACGGGCGCCCCGGCGGCGCCCATCGCCGGAGCCGGGGATCGGGCGCCGGCGCCGGTCAGCCGCGGGCTGCGAGGACGAGCGAGGGCTTGACGGCGTCGACCCGGAACGGCTCGTAGACCGCCAGCAGCTCGCCGTCGGCGTCCACCAGCGCCCACGGGCCCGGGGCGTCGACGTCGAGGCCGAGGCGGTCCCGGCCGAGCACCCGGCCGACGGCCACCTCCGCCGCCAGCTCGGCGTCCGCGACCACCGGGTCGAGGTGGCGGACGGCCTCGGCCATCGGGCGGACCGCGTCGGGGCCGACGGCCTCCAGCGGGATCGCGTCGGCCCGCGTGAAGGGGCCGACGGCGGTGCGGCGCAGCGACCGGAGGTGGGCACCGCCGCCGAGCGCGGTGCCGAGGTCGGCGGCGAGGGTGCGGATGTAGGTGCCCGACGAGCACTCGACGGCCACGGTGAACACGAGCGGGTCGTCGTCGGGGCCCGGCAGCACCGTGAGCGAGTGGATGGTGACCGGCCGGGGCGCGCGCTCGACCTCGATGCCCTCCCGGGCGAGCTGGTGCAGGCGCTTGCCGCCGACCTTGACCGCCGAGACCATCGGGGGGATCTGCTCGATGGGGCCGACGAAGCCCTCGGCGGCGGCCACGACGTGGTCGAAGGTGACGTGGTCCATGTCGTGGGTGGCGGTCACCTCGCCGGCGGCGTCGAGGGTCGAGGTCTCGACGCCGAGCTGCACCTCGCCCACGTACGCCTTGCCGAGCGGCGACAGGAACCGCAGCAGCTTGGTGGCCCGGCCGACGCCGAGCAGGAGCACCCCGGTGGCGTCGGGGTCGAGCGTGCCGGCGTGACCGACCTTGCGGGTGCCGAGCAGGCCCCGGCTCTTGGCGACGACGTCGTGGCTCGTCCAGCCGGCGGGCTTGTCGACCACGACGAGGCCGTCGGGCCCCTCGTGCGGGCGGGATCGGCCCACCGGGCTCAGGGCTCCCCGTCGCCGTCGGCGTCGTCGCCCGGTTCGGTGGCGTCGTCGGCCGCGACGGGCGGGATCGGGGGCTCGTCGGCCAGGGAGGCCAGCATCGACTCGATCCGCAGCGCCTCGTGGATGACGGCGTCGACCTCGAAGCGCAGCTCCGGCGTGCGCTTCAGGCGGGTCTGGCGGGCGACGGCGCCCTGGAGGCGGGGGCGCAGCTCGGCGAAGGCCGAGGCCACGGCCTCGGCGGACTCGTCGTCGTCCGCGCCCAGGTCGTAGTAGGCGACGGCCCGGCCGAGGTCCGAGTCGACGTTCACCTCGGTGATGCACACCCGCTCCAGGCGCTCGTCGTCGATGCGGTCGATCTCCTCGGCGATGATCTCCTGCAACAGGGTGTTGAGCCGGGCGGTGCGGGGGTAGTCCCGGTGCGTGCTGCGCTTCTTCATCGTTCCTCCTGGTCGTCGTCGAGCCAGCTCCGCCGGGCGTCGAGGACCTCGACCTCGGGGAACGACCACACGAAGCGCTCGACGGCGTCGAGGCCCTCCCGTGCGCCGGTCTCCGTCGAGGCGACGGTGGCGAAGGCCAGCTCGCTGCGGCCGTGCCGGTCTGGGTGGCCCACCTCGGCGACCGAGACCCCGAAGCGACGCCGCGCGCCCTCCAGGATCGGGGTGATGACCGCCCGCTTCGCCTTCAGCGAGTCGGCGAGCGGGATGCGGAGGTCGAGGGTGAGGACGCAGGCGAACACGGCCCGGCGAGCCTACCGGCGCCCGCCCGGGGCCCGGCACCGGATTCGCGGCGCGCGGGCCGTCAGGCCCCGGTGAGCCGGTCCAGGTCCGCGGGTGCGAGCCGGCCGGTCTCCCCCGCGTTCCAGTGCCGGCGGCACAGCAGCTCGTAGCCGACGTCCGCGGGCTCGGCCGGCCCGTCGGTGGACTCGACGTCGCCGATCACGATCGTCTCGCCGTCGTACACCTGCACGCCGTCGATCACCCGGGCGTTGTGGGTGGCGCGGGCGCCGCACCAGCAGCGGGCCTCCACCTGGAGCTCCACCCGCTCGTCGGCCACCTCCAGCAGCCGGGCGGTGGCGTCGAACAGCTTGCCCCGGAAGTCGGTGAGGAGCCCGAAGGCGTGCACGTCGGGGCCGAGGGCGTCGACCACCGCCGCGAGCTGGTCGATCTGCTCGACGGCGTAGAACTGGGCCTCGTCGCAGACGAGGTAGTCGAGGCCGCCGTGGTAGGCGGCGTAGTTCTCCGCGAACTGGTACAGGTCCAGCTCCGGGATCACGTCGACGGCGCGCGCCGCGACCCCGAGCCGGCTGGACACCTGGGCGCCCTCCCGGTCCAGGCGGGAGCAGAGCAGCCCCCGCATGCCCCGGGCGGCGAGGTTGTGGTGGATCTGGAGGGCGACGGTCGACTTCCCCGACCCCATCGTGCCGAAGGAGAACCGCAGCGTCGCCATCCCCGGAACCTACACGGGCGGGGTGGCGAGCGGCGCGGTCCCCCGACGGTCAGGTGCGGGGGATCTCCCGCTCCTCGTAGGTCTCGATGATGTCGCCGGGCTTGAGGTCCTGGAAGTCGGTGAGGCCGATGCCGCACTCGAAGCCGGCGCGGACCTCGCGGACGTCGTCCTTGAAGCGCCGCAGCGAGGCGATGGCGCCCTTCCAGATGATGGCGCCCTCCCGCAGGAAGCGGACCTTGGCGCCCCGGGTGATCTCGCCGTTCTGCACCATGCAGCCGGCGATCTTGCCGACGCGGGGCACGGTGAAGATCTCGCGGACCTCGGCGTCGCCGGTGACGACCTCCTCGAACTCCGGGGCGAGCATGCCGACCATGGCCGCCTCGATGTCCTCCAGCAGGTGGTAGATGACCTCGTAGGTGCGGATCTCCACGGCCTCGGCCTCGGCCAGCTCGCGGACCTGGCGGTCCGGGCGGACGTTGAAGCCGATGATGGTGGCGTTGGCCGCCATCGCGAGCTCGATGTCGGACTTGAGGATGCCGCCGACGCCGCTGCGCACGAAGGAGAGCTTGACCTCGTCTCGCTCCAGCTTCTTCAGGCTGCCGATGACCGCCTCCAGCGAACCGGTCACGTCGGCCTTGACGATGAGGTTGAGGGTGGCGACCTCGCCGGCCTGGATCTGGCTGAAGATGTCCTCCAGCTTGGCGCCGCCGGAGGTGACCGACGCCGAGCCGGAGATGCTGGCCAGGCGGTGGTAGTGCTCCCGCTGCTCGGAGACCTTGGCGGCGGTGCGCTCGTCCTTGGCGACCACGAAGTCGTCACCGGCCTCGGCCACCTCGTTGAGGCCGAGCACCTGGACCGGCATGGACGGGCCGGCCGCCTTGACCTGCTCGCCCTTGTCGTTGATGAGCGCCCGGACCCGGCCCCAGGCCGCGCCGGCCACGAGCGGGTCGCCGACCCGCAGGGTGCCGCGCTGCACGAGCACGGTGGCCACCGGACCCCGGCCGGACTCCAGCTTGGCTTCGAGCACGACGCCCTTGGCCCGGCCCTCGGGGTTGGCCCGCAGGTCCTCCAGCTCGGCGACGACCAGGAGGTTGTCGAGCAGCTCGTCGATCCCGATGCCCTCGAGCGCCGAGATCATGCAGACGATGGTGTCGCCGCCCCACGCCTCGGGGACGAGGTCGCGCTCGGCGAGCTGGGCGAGGACCCGGTCGGGGTCCGCGGCCTCGCGGTCGATCTTGTTGACCGCGACCACGATCGGCACCTCGGCGGCGCGGGCGTGGTCGATCGCCTCGATGGTCTGGGGCATCACGCCGTCGTCCGCGGCGACCACGAGCACCACCACGTCGGTGGCGTCCGCGCCGCGGGCGCGCATGGCGGTGAACGCCTCGTGGCCCGGGGTGTCGATGAAGGTGATCGGCTTGCCGTTCTTGACGACCTGGTACGCACCGATGTGCTGGGTGATGCCGCCGGCCTCGCCGGCGACGACGTTCGCGTTGCGGATGCGGTCGAGCAGCTTGGTCTTGCCGTGGTCGACGTGGCCCATGACGGTGATGACCGGCGCCCGGGTCTCGACGGCCTCGTCGTCGTCCGCGTCGTCCAACTCGTCCACGCCGAGCACCTTCTGGAGCTCGACCTCCTGCTCCTCGCCGGGGTCGACCAGGCGGATCTCGGCGCCGATCTCGGCGGCGAACAGCTCGATCATGTCGTCGGAGAGCGACTGGGTCGCGGTGACCATCTCGCCCTGCTGCATGAGGAAGCGGACGACGTCGGCCGCGGTGCGGTTCAGCCTCGGGCCCAGGTCCTGGGGGGTGGAGGCCCGCTCCACGACGACCACGCCCTCGGGGACCGGGGAGTCCTCCGGGGTGTAGGACGGCATGTCCATCGGCTGGAGCTCTTCGCGGTTGCGACGGCGACGGCCCTTGCGGCGCGGGGGGCGACGCCCCTGCGGGCCACCGGGGCGACCGCCGGGACCGCCACCCGGGCCACCGCCGGGACGGCCGGCGCCGACGCCGGCACCGGGCACCGCGGCACGGGGACCACCGGGGCCGGGGCGACCGCCGCCGCCCATCGGGCGGTTGGGGGCACCGGTGCGGGGCGGGCCGCCGGGGCCGCCGCTGCGGGGCGCGGCGCGGCCACCGAGGCCGGGGGGCGGCGGGATCGGCTTTTTTCTCCCCGGGCGGGGGGGGGGGGGGGGGGGGGGGGGGGGGGGGGCGGGCGGGGGGGGGGGGGGGGGGCGGGGGGGGGGGGGGGGGGCGGCGGGGGCGCCGCCGCCCCCCCCCCCCCCCCCCCCCCCCCGGGGCGCCGTGTTTGTGCGGGCGGGGGGCCCAAAGAGGCGGCCCCCGGTTTCCGGGCCCACCCTTAATCCCGACATCGAAG